>FTBV01001212.1_pt1 | contig 66243 bp, 60 predicted proteins | sample 1639281 | NCBI WGS metagenome assembly FTBV01 (sample SAMEA3914864, study PRJEB12502) | metagenome | biome: forest; material: soil | place: USA | collected 2012-03-12 | depth 0.3 m | reverse complement strand
CAAGTTCCAGTTCATCACGCTGGCCGGCTTCCACGCCCTGAACTACTCGATGTTCAACCTGGCCTACGGCTACGCGCGCAACAACATGAGCGCGTTCGTGGAACTGCAGGAAGCCGAGTTCGCCGCCGCCGACAAGGGCTTCACGGCCGTGAAGCACCAGCGCGAGGTGGGCACGGGCTACTTCGACGCGGTCACCACCACCATCGAGAAGGAAGCGTCGACCGCGGCGCTGAAGGGCTCCACCGAAGACGAGCAATTCTTCGACGCCAAGAAGCACGGGTGAACGAGCGCGGGGTCAGGTCCCGACCTGACCCCGCGTTTCGCCGGAATGCTGGTGCCAGGCATCACCTTTCACCTCACGCGAAGGTGAAAGGTGATGCCTGGCACCATTTCACATCGACGCTTCCAGCATCTGGCGGTAGTCCTCGCGCGTCGCGATGCGCGGCGCGGTCTTGTGGCAGTGGTCGACCATCGCGTGCTCGATGATGCGGTCGAACTGGTCCGGGTGCACGCCCAACGCCTCGAGGCCGGGGGGCAGGCCCAGCAGGGCGTTGCGGTCGCGGATCGCTTGCGCGACCCCTTCGCCCTCCGTGTCACCGGCCGCGTCCGGCAAGCCCATCGCGTGCGCGATGCGCGGCAGCCGGGCATCGCGGCGCATCGATTCCGCCTGCGCGTTGAAGCGGATCACGGCCGGCAGGAACACGGCGTTCAACGTGCCGTGGTGCAGCGTCGGATCCAGCCCGCCCAGGCTGTGGCTGAGGCTGTGCACGCAGCCCAGGCCTTTCTGGAACGCGAGCGCGCCCTGCATGCTGGCGCTCATCATCTGCAGCCGGGCGTCCACTTCGGTGGCGCCCGCGCGGCACGCGCGCTCCAGGTGCGCCCAGCCGCGCTGCAGGCCGTCCAGCGCGATGCCGTCGGCCGGCGGATTGAACGCCGGCGCCATGAACGTCTCCAGGCAGTGCGCGATGGCGTCCATGCCGGTGGCGGCGGTCAGCATCGGCGGCAGGCCCAGCGTCAACTCGGGGTCGAGCAGGGCCAACCGCGGCATCAGGTGCCAGTTGTGGAAGCCCAGCTTGCGGCCGTCGTCCACGATCAGGATGGCGCCGCGCGCCACCTCGCTGCCGGTGCCCGCGGTGGTGGGCACGGCGATCAGCGGGGCGGCCGCGGCGGTGATGCGGTCGGCGCCGCCCTCGATGGTGGCGTAGTGGGTGAGCGGCCCCGCGTGCGTGGCCACGATGGCGACGCCCTTGGCCAGGTCGATGCTGGAGCCGCCGCCCAGGGCCACCAGGCCGTCACAGGCGGCTTCCTTGTAGGCCGCCGCTGCGGCCCGCACCGCCGACTCGTTCGGGTTGCCGGGCGTCTCGGCCCACACGGCATGCGGCAGGTCGCCCAGCGCCGCCAGCGCGCGGTCCAGCAGGCCCGCCGCGCGCACCCCCGGATCGCTCACCACCAGGGGCCGCGTCATGCCCGCCTTGCGGCACTCCTCGGCCAACAGGCGCAACGCGCCGGCCCCGAGTTCGATCTGCGTGAGGTACTGGATGCGCGACATCTTCCGGGGCTCCTGCGACGGCTTTCAGGGAACGACCGTCCGAGTGTAGGAGGGCGCGGGCTCGACAGTTATGCTCGGCGGCTCCGCCCACAGGGCGCCGTCAGCCTCCACCGTTGTCCCGCGACCTCCTCACCGCCCGCATGGCCCTGATCCTCGATCGCATCGCGATGGCCAGGCGCTCGCCGTTCCACGCGATGACGCCCCAGGCCGCGCGCGCTGCCTACACGCAGGGCGCCGAGGTGCTGGAGCCGCCGCGCGCGCCGCTGCCCCGGGTAGAGGACCTGCGCGTGCCCGTGGCCGCGGGCGTGGACGTGGCCGCGCGCCTGTACGCGCCCTCGCACGCGCGCCTGCCCGTGACGCTTTACCTGCACGGCGGCGGCTTCACGGTGGGCAACCTGGAGACGCACGACAGCCTGTGCCGGCAAGTGGCCCTGCGCAGCGGCGCGGCCGTGCTGGCGCTGGATTACCGGCTGGCGCCCGAGCACCGCTTTCCCGTGGCCGTGGACGACAGCTGGGCCGCACTGCGCTGGCTGGCCGAGCCCGCGCGCGGCGACGCGCTGGGCCTGGACACCACGCGCCTGGCCATCGCCGGCGACAGCGCGGGCGGCACGCTGGCGGCCGCCGCCGCCATCCACGCACGCGACATCGGCGTGCGGCTGGCCCTGCAGGTGCTGATCACGCCCGGCACCACGGCGCATGCCGACACCGACTCGCACCGCCGCTTCGCCCATGGGTACCTGCTGGAGAAGCCCACCATCGACTGGTTCTTCCAGCAGTACATCGATGTCGAGGACCGCGACGACTGGCGCTTCGCCCCCCTCAACGCCGACGACGTGGACGGCGTGGCGCCGGCCTGCATCGTGCTGGCCGAGGCCGACCCGCTGGTCGACGAAGGCCTGGCCTACGCCGACAAGCTGCGCGCCGCGGGCGTGCCGGTGACGCTGGAGCTGGCGCGCGGCGTCACGCATGATTTCATCAAGCTCGGGCGCCTGCTGCCCGAGGCCGCGGCCGCGCAGGGCGCGATCGGCCAGGCCCTGAAGGAGGCCTTCGCATGACCACGACGTCCGACCCGCGCTCGCGCGCCAGCTTCCGCTTCACCGACCGCCTGCGCGTGCGCTGGGCCGAGGTGGATGCGCAGAAGATCGTGTTCAACGGCCACTACCTCACCTACGTCGACACCGCCATGGGCGCGTACTGGCGCGCGCTGGCGCTGCCGTACGAGGCGTCGATCGCGGCCCTGGGCGGCGACCTGTTCCTGCGCAAGGCCGCGCTGGACTACGACGCGCCGGCCCGCTACGACGACGTGCTGGAGGTCGGGATGCGCTTCGAGGGCGCCGGCAGCAGCTCGCTGCGCTTCGCCACGGCGGTGTATCGCGCGGACGAGCCGAAGGCGCCCCTGGTCCGCGGCGAGCTGGTGTACGTCTGGACCGATGCCGCCACGCGCCGCCCGCAGCCCGTGCCCGAGGCGCTGCTGGCCACGCTGCGCGCATTCGAGGCGGGCGATCCGATGGTGACCGTGCGGGTGGGCGACTGGGCGACGCTGGCCGCCCAGGCCACGCCGCTGCGCACCGCGGTGTTCGTCGAGGAGCAGGGCGTGCCCGCCGAGCTGGAGATGGACGCCGCCGACGCCACGGCGGTGCATGCCGTGGCCGTGAATCGCCTCGGCCGCGCGCTGGCCACCGGGCGGCTCTTGACCTCCGACGAGCCCGGCATGGCCCGCGTGGGCCGCATGGCGGTGGACCGGGCGCTGCGCGGCAGCGGGGTGGGACGGCAGGTGCTGGACGCGCTGATGGCCGCGGCACGCGCGCGCGGCGATCGCGCGGTGATGCTTCACGCCCAGCAGAGCGCCATCGGCTTCTATACCCGGGCGGGGTACCAACCGCGCGGCCCGATCTTCGAGGAGGCGGGGATTCCCCACCTGGAGATGGTCAAGGCGCTTTGACCGTGGCGCCGACACCATCGCGTCCGCGCAAACCCGCAAGTGACGGGTGTCCCGGCGCGCCTATGCTCGACAGGACGACCTTGTCCTGCCTGCCTTCGACCCTCTCCATGAAGAACATCACCCGCTCGACCCTCTCCGCCCTGGCCCTCGCCGCCGCCTGCCTGGGCGTCTCCGGCGCCGCGCAAGCCGACACCATCCCGTACCAGGACTCGGGCACGCCGAACGCCGCCACCTACACCTTCACCGCGGCCGCCGACGGCGACCTGGTGGCCTGGTTCGTGAACCTGGGCCGCCCGGGCTACGACGAGACCCTGGGCGTCATGGTCAACGGCGTGGACACCGGCACCTACGGCCTGGACAACCAGACCTCCAACTACGGTGATTCACTCGATTTCGGCCCGGTGCACGCCGGCGACGTGCTGGTGTTCGTCCTGAACGTCATCAGCACGCAGACGCAGTACTACTCGGACGCATCGATGAACGCCGACGACCACACCCACCACGTCTATTCCACGGCGTATGGCGGCGACGTCGGAAGCGGCATCCCGGTCGGCGTCTACGTCGGCTTCGAGGACCTCGACCACGGCGGCGATTTCAACTACTCGGACGAGCAGTTCGTGTTCTCCAACGTCAACGTCGGCGTTGTGCCGGAGCCCGCCAACGCGCTGCTGCTGCTGGCCGGGCTGGGCGCCGTCGCGGGCGCGGCGCGCCGCCGCCGCCGCGGCTGAGGAGGCGCATGCGAGGGCAGGGCCTGCATCCGCTCCTGCTGGCGGCACTCCTGCTGCTGCCACCCCCTGCCAGACCCGTCGACGCGGCCTCGGCGCCCGCCCTCGCGGCGCCCGGATCGGCTTCGCGGCCGTCGCCATCGATGGCTCCCGCGACGCTCGCCGCCTCCGAGCCCGCGCCGGCCGCCTCCACCCCGGCCGTGCCTGCCCTCGACCCCTCGCTACCGCGCTGGCGCGCCCTGCGCGTCCGCGCCGCCGCGCAGGCCAAGGCGGGCGACACGGCCGGCCTGCACGCCACGCTGGAGGCCCTGGCCCCGCTGATGCCGGGCAGCCCCCGCATCACCTACAACCTCGCCGCCACGGAAGCCCGCCTCGGGCGCCGCGACGACGCGTTGCAGCACCTGCGCCAGCTGGCCGACGGCGGCCTGGAATACGACCTGTCGGCCGACGACGATTTCGCCGACTTGGCCGGAGATCCTGAATTTCGCGCACTGCGACAGCGCCTGGCTGCAGGCGCGCAGCGCACGGGTGCGCCCCGCACGCTGCTCGCGCTGCCGGCCGACGATGCCATCCCCGAGGCGATCTCCCCCGGCCCCGACGGCCGGTGGTGGGTGGGCAGCGTGCGGCATTGCGACGTGCGGGATCTGGCCATCCCCCTCGCTCCCGCCGCCGCGCCCGCATCCGCGCGCGCCTCCGCACGCTCCGCCACGCGCGCAGGAACGCGCACGACCACGCGGCGCGGCCATGCGGCCCCGCCGCGCGGCCCCGTCGCCCATGCGCCCATCCACCTGCCGGCGCCCGTGTTCGGCCTGGCCTGGGACGCGCCGCGCGGCGTGCTGTGGGCCACGGTGGCCGCGGTGCCACAGGGCGGCGGCTGCGGTGATGCGTCGGCCTGGCAGGAAGGCCGCACCGCGCTGCTGGGCCTGGACGTCAGCCGCGGCGGCAAGCTCTGGCGCCAGGTGGAATCGCCCGTGCCGGGCGTGCTGGGCGACCTCACGGTGGGACCCGATGGGACGGTCTACGTCTCGGAAAGCCTGCATGGGGCCGTGTTCCGCCTGCGCCCGGGCCGCGCGTCGCTGGAGCGACTGGACCCGCCCGGCGAGTTCGCGTCGCCCCAGCAGCCCGTGCTGGGCGCCGACGGCCACACGCTGCTCGTGCCCGACTACGTGCGCGGCCTGGCCACGCTGGACCTGTCGACCACGCCGCCCACGCTGCGCTGGCTGCCAGCGGCGCCCGGCGTGTTCACGGCCGGCATCGATGGCCTGGTGCGCGACGGCGACGCGCTGCTCGCGGTGCAGAACGGCACGTCGCCGCCGCGCGTGGTGCGGTTCTCGATGGACGGCCGCCGCCAGCAGGTGCTGGTGTCGGGCACGCCCGGCCTGGGCGAGCCGACGCATGGCGTCGTGCTGGGCCGAGAGTTCGTGTTCGTGAGCGACGTCGGGTGGGATCGCTACGACGACGAGGGCCAGCGGCGCGCGGACATGCCCGCGGCGCGGCCGGCGGTGCAGGCGCTGGCGCTGCCGTGAGGTGCCAGCAGGCGCTCGGCGGACGCGACGTCCTGCTCAGTGCTTGCCGATCGGCTTCAACAGGCTGCGCACCCGCGTGCGCTTGACCGGCAGCGTCACCTCCGCCGGCGCGGCGGCATCGCCCACTTCCGACTCCGCCACCAGCGATTCCTCCGCCCGGGTGGGCGGGCGGTCCGCATAACGTGGCGGCCAGTCGGACAGCGTGGCGCGGCGCATCAGCGCCACGCCAGGCCCGGCGGTGAAGGTGCGCTCGAACACGTGCGTCACCAGGCGCTTGTTGGCGCGCTCCGCGATGATGACCGTGGCGCAGCGCGTGCCGTAGCGGCCGTCGGGGCTGCGGATGAACGCGGGGCTCAGCATGCGCTCCAGGTCGATGCCCACGCCGGTGGAGGGCAGCTCGCCGTCGGGAGCGGGGCGCTTGTCGGCCAGCGCGGAGAACAGCTGCGCGGACAGGCCGTCGACCGATTCGGCCTCGTCCAGCGCCTGGCCCAGGCGGGCCTTCAGGGCCTCCACCTTGGGCCACGGCGTGTCGAGGGCCGCGTTGGACAGGCCGACGATGCCGCGCTCGATGCGGCGCGGCGCGGAATGCTCGTTGCTGGCCCAGAAGCAGTCGCCGCGGCGGAAGTCGGCGGCGATCAGGTTGAACGGGGCGTAGCCGCCCAGGGCGACGTTCATCCAGAACTGGTCGGGGCGCCAGTCGGTGCGCAGCCACAGCGGCACCAGGCCGCCGCGGCTGGGGGCGTCGGGGTCGGGCGTCGCGGGGCGGCGCACGTTGGTGACCAGGCCCAGGCGGCCGCCCGCGGTGAGGCCCAGCCAGGTGCCACCGGCCTGCAGGTCGCGCCCGCCCAGGATCTGCGGGCCGCCCACCTCGGGCGTCCACCAGCCCAGGCGCGCGGCCGGCCGGTCGAAGTATTCGTCGCGATTGGCGGCCAGCACCAGCGGGAAGCGCCGGTTCTCGTCGACGGCGAGGGCTACGAGGCACATGGGAGGAAGACCTCGACGTGGCGCGTGCCGTTCACCCGCGGGGCCAGCGGGGCGACGAGTGCGTCCAGCGTGGCAAGGAAGGCCTCGCGCTGCGCCGCGGTGGTGCCGGGGTGCAGTCGGTAGGTTTCCATCAGGGTGGCGTCGCCGGCGGGGCCGGCAGGCGGGGAGGCGGACATCGGCGCGGTGGATTCGGGAGCCGGCGGCGCGGCCGGACCGGCCCCGGGAGCGGGGACGTCGGATCGTAAGAGGATTTCCGCCGCCGCCAGCGCCGGCGGGCCGCCGTGGGCGACGAGGTCGCGCTGTATGTCACGCACGGCCCGGATGACGGCGTCGGCGCCGGCCGCCGGCACGCGGTACCAGATGCACACCAGCGCGCCGGCAGGCGTGGGCATCGCGCCTCAATCCTGCGGCGGCAGGTCGTAGGGCAGCGCCTCGAGCCGCAGGCGCGGACCTTCGGCGGACGCTAGGTGCAAGGCCGAGCCCTCCACGTGCGCCAGCTTCATCTCCACCAACGCGACGTGCGCGAGATCGCCCGCGCCCGCCCAGTCCGCCGCCAGCACCACCTGCCCGCAGGGCTGGCCGGGGTCCGCCGCGGAGAACACCTAGTCGCCGGGTGCGGCCGCGGCCTCCAGCACGGCCGGCATCGCGCGGCGCTTGAGCGTGCCGCGGTACTGGCTGCGCGCCACCACCTCCTGCCCGGGGTAGCAGCCCTTCTGGAAGTGCACGCCGCCCACGGCCTCGAAGTTGATCATCTGCGGCACGAACGCATCGGCGGTGCGGGCCACGATGCGCGGCACCGCGCTGCGTACCTCCAGCCAGTCCCACGCCTGCGGGTCCAGCGCGTCGGTCACGGGCGCCGGCGCCTCGGGGGGCGCCAGCCACAGCGCGCGTGCCAGGCCACCCGCCTGCGAATCGCCAGCTGCACCGACCGGGCCCGGCGTCGCGTCCGCCAGTCGCAGCGCCACACCCCCGGCCAGCGCCGTGGCGTCGCCCTGCGCGCCCAGGGCGCCCTCGGCGCCGGCCCCCGGCATCGCAATGCCCCACACCGCGAGCTCGGCGGACGCGTCGGCCAGCTTGCACTTGGCGCGCAGCACGAACATCGACAGCCGCTTCAGCGTCGGCGGCAGCAGGTCGGCGCTGCAGACCAGCACGAACTCGTCGGGGGCCACGCGCCAGGTGGCGAACGAGGCCAGCAGGCGGCCCTTGGGCGAGCACCAGCCCGCCAGGCGCCACTGCCCCACCGGCAGGCCCACCACATCCTGCGTCAGCTGACCCTGGAGGAAGCTGGCGGCGTCGTCGCCGCGGGCGCGGATGACGCCCAGCCCCGGCAGGCGGCATGCGGCGGGGCCCGCGGCGGGAAGGCCCGGCAGGAGAAGGGTGGCGGTCTGATCGGCGGCGGGGCTGGCGGAGCCGGGCACGGCAGCGGCGGGGGTGGCAGCGGTCAAGGGGAATCCTGGAAGCGGTCGGGCGCGACGGGCGCGCAGGGTCTCCCGATTATCATCACGCCCCATGTTTTCTTCGCCGCCAGGGGTTCGCCAGCGCGGGGCGTCGATCCTGGGGATGCTGGTGGCCGTGCTGCTGCTGGCCGCCCTGGGGGCCGGCGCCTACGCGTGGACGTGGCTCCACCGTCCGCTCGCGCTTGCCAAGCCGTCCGTCGAGGTCTCGATCGAGCCCGGCACGCCGGTGCGCGAGATCGTCCGCCTGTGGGTGGATGCGGGCGTGCAGGCGCCGCCCGAGCTGCTGTACCAGTGGTTCCGCTGGTCGGGGCAGTCGCGCAAGATCCGCGCGGGCAGCTACGAGGTGGAGGCGGGCGCCACGCCGCTGTCGCTGCTGGAGACGATGGTGCGCGGCGACGAGACGCTCGAGACCGTGCGCTTCACCGAAGGCTGGACGGTGGCGCAGATGCGCGCCGCGCTGGCCGCCGCGCCTTCGCTGAAGCCCGCCACGGCCGGGCTCAGCGACGCCGACCTGATGGCCGCGGTGGGCGAGCCGGGCGTGGCCGCCGAGGGCCAGTTCTTTCCCGACACCTACGCCTACAGCCGCCACGTGAGCGACGTCACCGTGCTCAAGCGCGCCCATGCCGCGATGAAGCGGCAACTGGCCGCGGCCTGGGCGCAGCGCGCGCCCGACACACCGTTGAAGAGCGAGGCCGACGCGTTGACGCTGGCATCGGTGGTGGAGAAGGAGACCGGCAACCCGGGCGACCGCGGCAAGGTGGCGGCGGTGTTCGCCAACCGGCTGCGCGTGGGGATGCCGTTGCAGTCCGACCCCACGGTGATCTACGGCCTGGGACCGCGCTTCGACGGCAACCTGCGCAAGGCGGACCTGCAGGCGGACACGCCGTTCAACACCTACACGCGCGCCGGCCTGCCGCCCACGCCCATCTCGCTGCCCGGGCGCGACGCGCTGCGAGCGGCCGTGCATCCCGACGTGTCGAAGGCGCTGTATTTCGTCTCGCGCGGCGACGGCACCAGCGTGTTCAGCGAGTCGCTGGAGGCGCACAACCGGGCCGTCAACCAGTACCAGCGGGGCCAGAAGCCGTGAGCGGCAGGCCCTTCGCCGCCGGCCGCTTCCTGAGCTTCGAGGGCATCGACGGCGCGGGCAAGTCGTCCCACGTCGATGCGTTGGCGGCCCACCTGGCCGCGCGCGGCGCGGTGGTCACGCGCACGCGCGAGCCGGGCGGCACGCCGCTGGCCGAACGCCTGCGCGAGCTGTTCCTGCACCAGCCGATGGACGCGCTGACCGAGGCGCTGCTCGTGTTCGCGGCGCGGCGGGACCACGTCACGGCGTGCATCGAGCCCGCGCTGGCGCGGGGCGACTGCGTGCTGTGCGATCGCTTCACGGACGCCACCTTCGCCTACCAGGGCGGCGGCCGGGGCTTCGACGAGGCCGTGCTGGCGCAGCTGGAGCAGTGGGTGCACGGCGGACGCCAGCCCGACCTCACGCTGTGGTTCGACGTGGACCCGGCCGAGGCCGCGCGCCGCCGCGCCGCCGCCCGCGCGGGCGACCGGCTGGAGCAGGAGGACCTGGCGTTCTTCGCCCGCGTGCGCGACGCCTACGCGCGCCGCGCGGCCGCGTCCGGCGGGCGCATCGTGCGCATCGACGGCGGCCGGCCCCTCGACGAGGTGCGCGCGAGCGTGCTGGCGGCCGTGGACGAACACCTGGCGGCAGTGGACGAGGCGCGCCGCTGATGGCGGGCACAGCGTCCCCGGCCGGCGACGACGCCTTCGGCGAGCACGAGCTGCCGTGGATCGCCGCGGCCGCCGCCGAGGTGGCCGGGCGGCACCGCGGCCACGCGCTGCTGCTGCAGGGCCGCGGCGGCGACGGCGTCTTCGAGCTGGCGGTGCGCATGGCCCGCGCCAGCCTGTGCGAGGCCCCGGACCCGGCCGCGCCCAAGCCCTGCGGCCACTGCACCGCCTGCCACCTGATGCGCTCCCACACGCATCCCGACCTGCGCGTACTGATGCCCGAGGCGGTGCAGGTGGCGCTGGGCTGGGGCGCCGCGTCGTCCGACGAGGGCGAGGGCGACGAGGCCAGGTCGTCGTCGTCGAAGAAGAAGCCGAGCAAGGAGATCCGCATCGACGCCGTGCGCTCGGCCATCGACTGGACGCAGGTGAGCTCGGCCCGCGGCCTCGGCAAGGTGCTGCTGCTGTACCCCGCCGACGCGATGAACACGGTCTCCGCCAACGCGCTGCTGAAGACGCTGGAGGAGCCGCCCGCGGGCGTGCGCCTGATGCTGGTGACCGAGGACGCCGAGCGCCTGCTGCCCACGCTGCGCAGCCGCTGCCAGCGCCAGGTGTTCGACGGCCCCGCGCCCGACGTGGCGCTGGCGTGGCTGCGCGCCCAGGGCCAGGCCGAGCCGGCGGTGTTGCTGGCCGCGGCCGGCGGGCAGCCGCTGGCCGCGCGGGCGCTGGGGGCCGAGGGCTTCGACGCGGCCGCCTGGCGCGCCCTGCCGCGCGCGGTGGCGGAGGGGCGCTGGCAGCCGCCGGCCGCCATGCCGCTGCCGCGGCTGCGCGAGGTGCTGCAGAAGCTGTGCCATGACGCGATGGCGCAGGCCGCGGGCAGCCCGCCGCGCTACTTCCCGGCCGACAGCCTGCCCGCCGCCGCGGCGTGGACGAAGCTGGCCGACTGGTCGGGCGCGCTGGCCCGCCTGGCCCGCCACGACGACCATCCGTACAACGCGCCGCTGATGACGGAAAGCCTGCTGGCGGACGCGCGCGCCGTGTGGGCGCGGCCCCGGCGCTGAGCGGGACGGGCGCGCGCCGCGGGGCCGGGCCGCGTGCCGGGGTCGTACACTGGCCCCCTATGGCCGACGCCGATCTCCCGCCTTCCGTGATGCCCGCCCCGGCGCCCAGCGCCGCCCGACCCAGCGTCATCCAGCTGGTGTTCCGGGAGAAGGGTGCGCTGTACGCTGCCTACATGCCGATCTTCACCGAGGGCGGGCTGTTCGTGCCCACCACGCGCGATTACCAGCTGGGCGACGACATCTACCTGCTGCTGACGCTGCCCGGCGACCCGCAGCGCTACCCGGTGGCGGGCAAGGTGGGGTGGATCACCCCGGCCAACGCGCCCGGCGGGCGCACCCAGGGCGTGGGCGTGCGGTTCCCGCAGGACGAGAAGACGCGGATGCTGAAGATCCGCATCGAGGAAGTGCTGGGCACGTCGATCTCGTCGTCCAAGCCGACGCAGACGATCTGAGTCGTGTTCGTCGATTCCCACTGCCACCTCGCCTTCCCTGAACTGGCCGCGCGCCTGGACGACATCCTGGGCGACATGCGGGCCGCCGACGTGGGCGGCGCGCTGTGCATCTGCACCACGATGGCCGAGTTCGAGGCGGTGCACGCCATCGCCGTGTCGCGCCCGAACCTGTGGGCCAGCGTGGGCGTGCACCCGGACACCGAGGACGAGCCCGAGCCCGACGAGGCCTGGCTGCTGGAGCGCGCGGCCCGGCCGAAGGTGATCGCCATCGGCGAGACGGGTCTCGACTACTACCGCCTGAACGGGCGCAGCATTGCCGACATGGCATGGCAGCGCGAGCGCTTCCGCGTGCACATCCGCGCCGCGCGCCGGCTGGACCTGCCGCTGGTGATCCACACGCGCAGCGCCAGCGACGACACCGTGGCCGTGCTTCGCGAGGCGGGCGAGGGCGCGGCGCGCGGGGTGTTCCACTGCTTCACCGAGACGGCCGAGGTGGCGCGCGCGGCGCTGGACCTGGGCTTCCACATCTCCTTCTCCGGCATCCTCACGTTCAAGACGGCGGCCGACCTGCGCGAGGTGGCCCGGTTCGTGCCGCTGGACCGCTGCCTGATCGAGACCGACAGCCCCTACCTGGCGCCGGTGCCGCATCGCGGCAAGACCAACACGCCCGCCTGGGTGCCCGAGGTGGCGCGCCAGGTGGCCGCCGTGAAGGGCCTGGACGTGGCCGAGGTGGCCGACGCGACGCGGCGCAACTTCGAGCAGTTGTTCCGGGTGCGGGTGCCGGAGCCGGCGTGAGGGCGGTGGCACGCGCGCTGCCGGCGGCGATCCTGGCGGGCGTGGCGGCCGCCGCGGCGGCGCCGGTCACCCCGGCCGCGGCCGCAGCAACGCAGGTCGCCCCTCCGCCCGCCACCACCGACGCCCTGTTCCACGCCATCGCCGTCGACGACGACCGCGCGGTGGCCCGGCTCCTGGCCCACGGCGCCGATCCCGACGCCCGCGACCCGCGCGGCCAGGTGGCGCTGTACGTCGCGCTGCGCGACGGCTCCCCGCGCTCGGCGCGCGTGCTGGAGGCCGCGCCGGGCCTGCACGTGGACGCCACCAACGACGCCGGCGAGACGCCGCTGATGATGGCCGCGCTGCGCGCCGACGCGGCCGCCGTGGAGGCCTTGCTGGCGCGCGGCGCGGCGCCGCACCGTGCGGGCTGGTCGCCGCTGCACTACGCCGCCAGCGGCGGTGACGCTGCCCTGGTGGCGCGCTTCCTGGCCCTGGGGGCCCCCGTGGACGCGCGCGCGCCCAACGGCGCCACGCCGCTCATGATGGCCGCGCGCTACGGCTCCAGCGCCGCGGCGCAGGTGCTGCTGGTGGCCGGTGCCGACCGGGCCCTGGTGAACGACGCCGGCCGCGACGCCGCGGCGGAGGCCGACGCGGGCGGCATGGACGGGGTGGCTCGCTGGCTCCGCGCTTGGCAGCCGCCGCCGGCCTGGACGACGCGGACGACGCGGACGACGCCCACGCCGCGCTGACGCGCCTGGAAAGCCGACACCGTGTCAGCGTTTCTCTGACACGGTTTCCAGCACGTGGACGACTTCAAACCTGAGGCCGCCGCTCCCAGAATCCGTTCCATGGATGAAACCACGGTGTCTTCTGGTTTCCTCCCGAACCCCCAGGAGCTTTCCATGCGCCAAGTCCGGATCCCCGCCAACCCCTTCGTGATGATGACCGACCCCGAGGCCATCCTCGAGGCCGTCGAGCGTTCGGAGCGCCTGCAGCGCCTGCGCCGCCACGTGTGTCGCCCGCTGGACCGCCCGCTGATCCCGAAGGTTCGCTCCAAGGACGCCGAGGCCTACGACCGCGAGATCGACGGCGAGATCGAGCTGGACGACGACATCGCGCTGGAAGCCGACGCCGGCCTGCTCTGAACGCCCTCCGGGCGGGTGAGAATGGGGCCATGATGCCCTTCGCCGCCCCCCTCGCGGCCCCTCCGACGCGATGAGCCGCCTCTACCTCGTCGACGACCACCCCCTCGTGCGCGACGGCCTGCGGGCCATGCTGGCCGGCAGCGGGCACGACATCGTCGGGGAGGCCGGCGACGCCGCCACCGCGCTGGGCGAGCTGGCCACGCTGTGCCCCGATGCGCTGCTGCTGGACCTCGGCCTGGCCGACGGCTCCGGCCTGGACGTGCTGCGGCTCGTGCAGCGCTTTCCCGACCCGCCCCGCACCCTGGTGCTGACGATGTCCGTGCGACCGCGCGACGTCGCCGAGTCCATGCGCCTGGGCGCGCACGGCTACCTCCTGAAGAATTCCTCCCGCGCCGAGCTGTTGGAGGCGATCGATGCCGTGCTGCGCGGCGAGACCGTGTTCCCGCCGCAAGTGGCCGCGCTGTCGAAGGAAGCCGCGGACGACGATGGCGCCGAGCGCCTGGCCCAGCTGTCCCCGCGCGAGCGCCAGATCGTCCGCCTGGTGGTGGAAGGCGGCAGCAGCGCGCTGATCGGCGCGCGGCTGGGCCTGTCGCCCAAGACCGTGGACACCTACCGCAGCCGCCTGATGGCCAAGATCGGCGTGGCCGACGTGACGGCGCTGGTGCGCTTCGCCGTCAAGGTGGGCCTGATCGACGCGCGCGACTGAGCTGGAAGATCGCCGGTCGGGCGCCGTCGCGGGGCGCGGATCGTGCGATCGTTCCGCTTCTCGGCGCTCCCGGCGCGCCCAGGTCAAGAGCTCCCGACAGACGCGCGTCGACGCGGTCCGTAGAGTCGTTTCCCACGATCCCGGGTCCGGCCGTGCCAAGCACGCGGGCGGCCGGGGCTGCAAGGGGAGACAACGCCATGGACCACCGATCACCGCGCCTGCTGCTCGTCGACGACGACCCCATCGCCGTCCGCACGATGAGCCGCCTGCTGTCCCGCTGGCCGGACCAGCGCTTCGCCACGTCCGGCCGCGACGCCCTGCGCGTGGCCCGCGAATCGCGCCCCGCGATGCTGCTGGTGGACGTCGACATGCCGGGGATGACCGGCCTGGAGCTGTACTCCGAGATGCAGGCCGACCCGGAACTGGCGCAGGTGCCCGTCATCTTCGTCAGCAGCGCGCGCGACCCCGCGCTGGAGGCCACCGTCCTCGAGGGTGGGGCGCTCGACTTCGTCGGCAAGCCCCTCGACGGCTCCCGCCTGGCCGCGCGCGTGGCCGCCGGCCTGCGCCGCGTCGAGCAGGCCACGGTGGCGCGCCGCCCGCTGCGCGCCCGCCTGCACCCGGCGCGCGCCCGCGTGGCCGCGGCGGCGCACGAACGCGCCGGCCGCGCGCTGCCGCGCCAGGACCGCCAGGCCCGCATCGCGGCCGAGGCCGCCCAGGCGGCCAGCCAAGCCAAGACACTGATGATGTCGGCGATCGCCCACGAGATCGGCAACCCGCTGCATGCCATCCTGGGCTTCTCGCGCCTGGTCACCGAGGACGAGACGACCCCCGTCGCCCCCGCGCACCGCGCGTGGCTGGACCAGGTGATCGCCAGCGCCGGCCACCTGCAGGCGCTGATGCGCGACCTGACCGACGTCGGCGCGCTGGAGAGCGGCCGGCTGGCGGTGGCCAACGAGGCGGTGCCGCTGGGCGAGGTGCTGGCCGGCGCGCTGGCCAGCGTCGGCGCGCGCGCCGTGGCCGCGGGCGTGTCGCTGTCCCTGGCGCCCGTCCCGGCCGCCCTGGCCGTGCGGGGCGACGCCGACCGGTTGCGCCAGTGCCTGGTGAACCTGGTGAGCAACGGCGTCAAGTACAACCGCCGCGGCGGCTGCGTGCGCGTGGATGCGGAGGTGTCCCGCGGCCAGGTGCGCGTGCGCGTGCTGGACGACGGCCTGGGCATGGACGACGCGCAGGTGGCGCAGCTGTTCGAGCCCTTCAACCGGCTGGGCCGCGGGCAGGGCCACGTGCCCGGCAGCGGGCTGGGCCTGGTGCTCACGCGCCAGCTGGCCCGCGCGATGGGCGGCGACCTTACCGTGGTGAGCGTGGAGGCCTGCGGCACCTGCTTCACCCTCCACCTGGCGCAGCACGTCGACGTGCCGGCGCAGGCCTCCCCTTCCTGATCCCGCCCGACCGCCCCCCATGGACCGTGAGCCGCCCACCATCCTGCTCGTCGACGACGACCCGGTGACCATCCGCGCGATGGCCCGCATCCTGGCCGACGTGGCGCAGCTGCGCTTCGCCATGGACGGCGTGGAGGCGTTGCAGATGGCGCGCGAGGCGCCGCCCGACCTGGTGCTGCTGGACGCGGAACTGCCCGGCATGAGCGGCTTCCAGGTGTGCGCGCAGCTGCAGGCCGAGGAAGGCCTGGCGGACGTGCCGATCATCTTCGTCACCGGCCACAGCGCGCCGGATTTCGAGGCGACCGGCTTCGAGCTGGGCGCGGCGGACTTCATCGCCAAGCCCGTGGATCCGCGCCTGGTGCTGGCCCGCGTGAAGGCGCAGCTGCGCGCCAAGGCCAACGCCGACGCGCTGCGCCGGGCCAGCACCGTGGATGCGCTCACCGAGATCGGCAACCGCCGCCTCTTCGACCGTGTGCTGCGCCAGGAGTGGCAGCGCGGCCTGCGCCAGGGCGATGCGGTGGCGCTGCTGCTGATCGACGTGGACCACTTCAAGCGCTTCAACGACCGCCACGGCCATCCCGCCGGCGACGCATGCCTGCGCGCCGTGGCGGCCGCGCTGCGCGGCCTGTCGCGCCGCCCGGCCGACCTGGTGGCGCGCTACGGCGGCGAGGAGTTCGTGATGCTGCTGCCGCAGACCGACCGCGCGGGCGCCGAGCACGTGGCCCGCCGCGTGCTGAAGGTGGTGCAGGACCTGCGCGTGCCGCTGCCCGACGTGCCGGGTGGCGCGCGCGTCACCGTCAGCGTGGGCATCGCCTGCCGCCCGGCGGCGCCGCCCACCTGGCGCCCGTCGGCGCAGCTGGGCCCGGACACGCCGGAGAACCTGGTGGCCACGGCCGACGAGGCGCTGTACGCGTCGAAGAACGCCGGCCGGGACCGCGCGACCCTGCTGTGCCTGCCGTCTCCCAGTGGCGAGCTGGCGCACCCGGGGGTGTCCCAGGCCGAGGGCCCGTCGCCCGCCAGACCGGTGGCGGGCCGATGAGATCGGTGCGCCGCTGGCTGGCGCCCTGGCTGTGCGTCGCGGCCTGGATGGTGTCGGGCAACGGGCCCGCGGTGGCGGGGGGAACGCCGGCGGCGCTCACGATGGCCGTGACCGATTCGCCGTACTCGGCGCCGGTGCTGGTGGCCGATGCGCTCGGGTTCTTCGCGCAGGAACACGTCGCCGTGAAGCTGCTGCACTGCGACACCGGCCGGATGTGCCTGGGCCGCCTGCTGGACGGCCAGGCGCAGCTGGCCACCGTGTCCGACACGCCCGTGGCCATCGCCAGCTTCTCCCGCCATGACTTCGACATCGTGGCCACCATCTCCAGCTCGGGCCACGACCACCAGCTCGTGGCGCGCGCCGACCGCGGCATCCGCGTGCCCGCCGACCTGAAGGGCAAGCGCATCGGCGTGTTGCCGGGCACGAGCTCCCACTTCTTCGCCGAATCCTTCCTGCTGTTCCACGGCGTGAGCCCCGGCGACGTGTCGCTGGTGCCGCTGGACCCCCAGGACGCGGCCGGGCCACTGGTGCGCGGCGACGTGGACGCGGCCGCGCTGTTCGACCCGGCGAACGAGCAGGCCCTGCGGCGGCTCGGCGCGCAGGGCATCGGCTTTCCCACGCCCTCGTTCTTCCAGGTCGACTTCAACCTGGTGAGCGTGCCCGCCGCGCGCGGCGCCCGTGACGAGGACCTGGCACGCGTGCTGGCGGCCTTGCGCCGCGCCGTCGAGCTGATCCGATCCGACCCGGCGCGCGCGCGCGCGATCGTGGCCCGGGCCGGGCACCAGGACCCGCGCGTCCTGGCCGAGGCCTGGCACCACTTCGACTTCGGCGTCGAGCTCGAGCAGCCGCTGCTGGACGCGCTGGAGGCGCAGGCGCGCTGGGCCATGCGCGACCGGCTGGTGCCCGCGGGCGTGCCCATGCCCGACTACCTCGACTTCATCCGCAGCGCGCCGCTGCGCCGGGTGGACCCCGCGGCCGTGCGGCTGGTGCACTGAATGCCTGGTTAGACGGCCGTTCTTCGACCCGTCAACTGGCAGGTGCGGGCCAGGCCGTGCATCATGGGCCCATGCGCGTCCGCCACCTGCTCTTCGCCGGCATCGGCCTCGCCCTCGCCATCGTCGGGGGCCGCCTGGCGATGCTGGCGGTGGCCACCGATGCCGAGCAGCGCATCGAGGTGCTGCAGGGCGAGGTCGACCGCATCTCCCGCGACGCCGCCAGCCTGCTGGTGCTGAGCCAGGACTACCTGTCCCACGGCAGTGCGCGCGCGAGCCGCCAATGGCAGGCCGCGCAGGCCGCGCTGGAACGGGCGCTGCCCGACGTCGCGGCGCGGTCCGAGGAACTGCGGCCACGCGCCGAGGAGCTGTCCGAGGTGGCCCGGGGCCTGCCGGCGTTGATGCAGGCCCTGCAGCGCGACGAGCAGGCGGCCACGCGCGACGCGGGCCGCCGCGAGCTGCTGGCCGACAACCTGGTGGCCGAGACGCGGCGCATCACCGACGGCGCGTTCGACCTGTCGTCGCAACTGGTGCAGATGCGCCGCGTCAACGCGCACCGCGTGCGCGTGGTCACGCTCGTCACCGTCAGCGCGTTCGCCACGCTGGTGCTGCTGATCGCCGCGGTGGTCAGCCGGCGCATGCTGCGGCCCATCCGCCAGGTGCAGGCGGCCGCGCAGGCGATGGGCGAGGGGCGGCTGGACGCGCGCAGCGCCTGGGCGGCGGCGGACGAATTCGGCGAACTGTCGGCCATCTTCGACCAGATGGCCGCCCGCCTGGCCGAGCGCAGCGATCACCTCGCCGCCGCGCTGCAGCAGGCCGAGGCCCTGCTGCAGACCACGCGCGAAGCCGAGGCGCGCCAGGCGGCGGGCGAGCAGTTCCTGCGCCAGATCACCGACGGCCTGCCGATGCGCGTGGCCTACCTGGACGCCGGCGGGCGCTACCGGTTCGTCAACCTGGCGCACTGCCGGCGCTTCGGCGTCACGCGCGAGCAGGTGCTGGGCCACACGCTGGCCGAGATGCCCGGCCGCACGGTGGACAAGACCCTGTCCGAGCACCTTCGCCGGGCCCTGGGCGGCGAGGAGCAGCGCTTCGAGTTCGAGGAGGAGGTGGGCGGCGTGCGGCGCATCATCGAGAGCCGCCTGGTGCCCGACGTCGACGCGGCGGGCGGGGTGCAGGGCGTGTTCGCGATGGGGCTGGACGTGACGGAGCGCCACCGCGCGGAGCGGGCGCTGCGCGAGACGTCCACGCTGCTGAACAGCGTGCTGGACGCGGCCACCGAGGTGTCGATCATCGCCACCACGGCCGACGCGCGCATCCAGGTGTTCAACCGCGGCGCCGAGCGGCTGCTGGGCTGGACGCGCGAGGAGGTGCTGGGCCAGGTGTCCACCGTGCCGTTCCACGACCGCGACCAGATGCGCCGCCGCGCGCAGGAGATGACACGGGCCCTGGGCCGCCCGGTGCGCACCGGCACCGTGCTGATGGACCCGTCGGTGCTGGGCCGGCCCCAGGAGTGGACCTACGTGCGCAAGGACGGCAGCCGCGTGCCCTGCACGCTGGTGGTCACGGCCATGCACGACGCCGATGGCAACGTGTCGGGCTACCTGGGCATGGCGCAGGACATCACGCAGCAGAAGCAGCACGAGGAATCGCTGCGCCGCGCCCTCGACGAGGCGCGCAGCGCCGACCGCGCCAAGAGCCAGTTCCTGGCCAACATGAGCCACGAGATCCGCACGCCGATGAACGCGGTGATCGGCCTCACCTGGCTGCTGGGCCAGACGGCGCTGGACGACCGGCAGGCCGACTACGTGGGCAAGATCAAGATCGCCAGCCGGTCGCTGCTGGCGCTGATCAACGACATCCTCGACCTGTCCAAGATCGAGGCGGGCGAGCTGACGCTGGAGCAGATCCCGTTCTCGCCGCGCGAGCAGCTCGACGACCTGGCCGACGTGGTGGAGGTGATGGCCGAGCCCAAGGGCATCGGGTTCCGCGTGGACGCGGCCGACGACCTGCCGCCGGTGGTGGCGGGCGACGGCAACCGGCTGCACCAGGTGCTGCTGAACCTGCTGGTGAACGCGGTGAAGTTCACGGAGCGCGGCGAGGTGACGCTGGAGGCGCGGCGGCAGCCCGCCCCGGCGGGCTGGGCGCGGCTGGCGTACACGGTACGGGATACGGGTATCGGTATTCCGCAGGACGCGCAGCGCCGGCTGTTCGAGCCGTTCGCGCAGGCGGACGCGTCCACCACGCGCCGCTTTGGCGGCACCGGCCTCGGGCTGTCCATCGTGCGCAAGCTGGTGGACGCGATGGGCGGCACCGTGGCGGCCAGCAGCCGGCCGGGCCAAGGCAGCGAGTTCCGCATCGAGATCGAGTTTCCCGAGCTGGCCGCCGACGCGCTGGTGCACGAGGACGCCCTGGCCACCGGGCGGGCGGGCCATCCGGGCGGGGCCGCGCTGGCCGGCAGCCGCATCCTGGTCGTGGACGACAGCGACATCAACCTGGAGGTGGCGCGCCGCATCCTCGAGGCCGAGGGCGCCCGCGTGGCCGTGGCCGAGAACGGCCAGCTGGCCGTGGACCGGGTGGGCGGCGACGTGCGCGCCTTCGACGCCGTGCTGATGGACCTGCACATGCCGGTGCTCGACGGCCTGGAGGCGACGCGCCAGTTGCGCGCCATCCCGGGGTCCCGGCGCATGCCCATCATCGCGCTCACCGCCGCGGCGCTCACCAGCGAGCGCGCGGCCGCCGACGCCGCCGGCATGGACGGCTTCGTCACCAAGCCCTTCGAGCCTGCCGCGCTGGTGCGGACCGTGGCGGACCAGATGGCCCAGGCGCGCCGTGCGGCGGGAGAGGCGGCCGGGCCGACCGGGGCGAGCCGGATAGCCGCAGCGCCACGCGCGCCGCGCGGCGCCGCCTCCGGCGTGGTCCCGGACGGGATCCCCGACGAGGTCCCCGACGCGGTCTACCGCGCGGCGGCGCCGTCGCAGCCGGCCACACCCGGCTGGCCGGTCATCCCCGGCATCGACGCCACGGACGTCCGGGCCCGCATCGGCGACGATCCCGCGCTGTTCCTGTCCATGCTCGGCCGGCTGCTGGACGACTTCCCGGACCTGGCCGCGGAGGCTCCTGGCGAGATGCCCCCGGTGGCCCGCTGGCACAAGCTCTCGGGCTCCTCGGGCATGCTGGGGGCGGCCGACGTCCACCGCCTGGCGGCCGAGGGCGAAGCCCTGCTGCGGCGCGGCGGCGATCCCGGCGAGCGCCTGGCCCAGGTCCATCGGGCGCTGGGCCAGGCGTTGCGCGAGCTGCGCGCCGGCGCGGCGCCGGCCATCGCCGCGGTGGCCGCCGCACGCGCCCGGGCCGACGCGGCGCGCCTGGCGGAGACGACCGACGCCCCGACGCTGCCGGCGGCGGCCCTGGCCGACCTGCGCCGCGCGCTGGACGCCCGGGACCTGGCCGCACTGGACCTGTTCGCGCGCCACGCCGACGCGCTGCGGGGCCTGGTGGGCGCACCGGCGTTCGAGCGCCTGCGCGCGCACGTGGACGCGCTGGAGTTCGACGCGGCGGCGCGCATCCTGGCGAGCGCCGGCACGCCGGCGGCGGTGGCGACGCACGTCACGCCCTGAGCGCCGTCGCGCGCGCGAGGCTCAGAGCCCCAGCGCGGACAGCATCAGGAAGGCCATGAACAGCACGAAGTGCGTCATGCCCTCGATGGCGTTGGTCTCGCCGTCGTGGATGTTGATCATGGCCACCAGCAGCGTGAGCAGCACCATCACGCCCTGGGCGCCGGTGAGCGCCATGTGCAGCGGATGGCCCGTGAACAGGGCCAGCGCCTCCAGCACCGGCACGGTCAGGATGACGGTGGACAGCGACGCCCCGAGGGCGATGTTGACCACCGGCTGCATGCGGTTCGCCAGCGCGGCGCGCAGGGCGGTGAGGATCTCGGGGCTGGCCGAGATCGTGGCCACCAGCAGCGGCGCGACGATGGGCGGCACGGCCGAGCCGGCCAGGGCGGCGTCCAGCGTGGCGGCCATCACCTCGGCCAGCAGGCCCACCAGCAGCAGGCCGATGGCGATCGTGGCCACGAGCAGGAGTACCGAGGGCGCGGGGGCATCACGGTCCGGTGTCGCCGGGGCCTGTGCCTGTGCCTGTGCCTGTGCCTGCACCTGTGCTGGCGCGCCTCCGTGCGATGTCTTCACATGCTGCGCGTACGCGTAGCTGAAGAAGTAGCTGTGCCGACCCACCTGCAGCCGCAGGAACAGCCCGTACATCAGCACCATCGTGATGATGGTGAACACGAAGTACGCCGGCCAGTGCTCCACGGGCACGAAGGCCGGCAGCACCATCGACACGCCGATGGCGGTGAGGATCATCACGACGTACGTGTTGCCGGAATCGACATTGTAGGGCTGCTCGCCGTGGCGCAGGCCGCCCAGCAGCGCCGACAGGCCCAGCAGCGCGTTGATGTCCAGCATCACCGCCGAGTAGATGGTGTCGCGCACCAGCGTGGGCGAGGTGGTATGCCCCAGCATGATGGCCAGGATCACCACCTCCAGCAGCACCGCGCTGAGCGTCAGGATCATGGTGCCGTACGGCTCGCCCACGTGCTCGGCCAGTGCCTCGGCATGGTGCGCGATGCGGATCGACGCGCCCAGGATCACCGCCACCAGCACCGCGGCGGCGATGCCGGCCACCCCGCGGCCCGCGTCGGCCAGGGTGTGCTCGAAGGGCAGGGCGATGCCGGCGGCGACGGCGGCGACGATGAGCGGAAGTTCGCGACGCAGGCTGGGTGGCATGAGCTCATGCTATCGGCCTTTTCCAGCGCGGATGGGGCAAACTCGGGGTCGGGTCGCTCCCGGCCCGCACGAGGGGGACAGCCAGATGGCGCAACCAGATCCACCCACCGGTGGCCCGACGAGCTACCTGTACGTCCGGCACACCTTGACCGTGCGCATCGTGCACTGGATCAACGTCCTCTGCCTGACCATCCTGCTGATGAGCGGGCTGATGATCTTCAATGCGCATCCCGCCCTCAACTGGGGCGCGTCGTCGTACAACGGCCAGCCGCCGCTGCTCGAGATCACCACGCGCGACGCGGGACACGGCCGGGTGGCTGGGATCACGCGGATCGCCGGCCACGAGTTCGACACGAGTGGCGTGCTCGGACGTTCCACCGGCCCCGGCGGCGCGTTGTCCAGCGTCGCCTTCCCGTCGTGGCTCACCATCCCTGGTGCGTATTCCCTGGCCGCGGGCCGCCTCTGGCACTTCTTCTTCGCCTGGTTGCTGGTGCTCAACGGACTGTGCTACGTCGGCTACGCCATCGCCAGCGGCCACCTGCGACGCGACCTGGCGCCCACGCGGGCGGACTGGCGTGGCATCGGCGGCTCCCTGCGCGACCACCTGCTGTTCCGTCATCCCCGCGGCGAGGCCGCGAAGCACTACAACGTGCTGCAGAAGCTGGCGTACCTGGCCGTCATCTTCGTGCTGCTGCCCCTGATCATCCTGGGCGGCTGGGCGATGTCACCCTGGCTGGATTCGCTGTGGCCGGGCTGGGTGGACCTGCTGGGCGGCCGGCAGTCCGCGCGCACGATCCACTTCATCGTCGCCTGGCTGCTCGTCGCATTCGTCGCCATCCACGTCTTCGAAGTGATCATCAGCGGGGTCTGGAACCAGTTGCGCTCGATGGTCACGGGGCGGTTCCGCATCGCGCCCACCCCAGTGCCGGCAAGCCCGGAGGGCGACCATGACTGAGCGCCGGCTGCGCATATCACCCCAGGCCCTGGCCAAGCGCCGCCTGCTCACGCGATGGCTGGGGGGCGGTGCCGCGGCGTTGCTCGGTGGCTGCGATCGCGTCGGCAACTCCGCGGCGTTCTCGAAGGTGTTGTCGACGGGGGAGTCCCTCAGCCGGGGCGCGCAGCAACTGCTGGGCGGCGGGCATTCGATGGCGCAGGAGTTCACGAAGGCGGATCTCTCCCCGCAGTTCCGGGGCAACGGCAACACCGACCCGCGCGATCCGGCGTACAGGGCGCTGGCCGCCCAGGGGTTCGCGGACTGGCAGCTGGTGGTGGAGGGCCTGGTCGAGCGGCCGGCGAGCTTCTCGCTTGCGCAGCTGCGCGCGATGCCGAGCCGCACGCAGATCACGCGGCACGATTGCGTCGAGGGCTGGAGCGCGATCGGCCAATGGACCGGCGTGCCGCTGGCGCGCGTGCTGGAGGTGGTGAAGCCGAAACCGGCCGCCCGCTTCGTCGTGTTCCATTGCGCGGACTCGTTCCCGGGTGAGCGCGGCCCCGACCCGTACTACGAGAGCATCGACCTGCTCGACGCCTACCACCCGCAGACACTGCTCGCCTACGGCCTGAACGGCGGAGACCTGCCGATCACCAACGGGGCACCGCTGCGCCTGCGCGTGGAACGGCAGCTGGGCTACAAGCACGCGAAATACGTGATGCGCATCGAGCTGGTCGAATCGTTCGCCGGCATCGGCGGGGGCCACGGCGGCTACTGGGAGGACCAGGGCTACCAGTGGTACGCAGGCATCTGACCAGCCCCGCGTTCCCCTAGCGCCTGGCGCCGCCCACCAGCACCGGGTCAGGCCGGTAGAGCGCCGGGAAGAGGCGCCGCAGGTCGTCGATCTTGCCCAGGTCGTTCGCCACGATGTAGGGCTGGTGAGGATGCAGCGTCAGGTAGTCCTGGTGGTACGCCTCGGCCGGGTAGAAGCCCTTCAGCGGCTCGATCGTGGTGGCCAGGGGCCGCGCGAACGTGTGCGCCTGGCCCACCTGGTCGAGGTAGCGGCGCGCCACCCGCGCCTGCTCCGCATCCGCGACGAAGATCGTGGAGCGGTACTGCGGGCCGCTGTCCGGGCCCTGGCGGTCCAGCTCGGTGGGGTCGTGCGCGACGGACAGGTACACCTGCAGCAGCTGGCCGTACGTCACGGCCTTCGGGTCGAACGTCACGCGCACCGATTCCGCGTGGCCGGTGGTGCCGGAGCCCACCTGTTCGTACGTGGCGGTGGCCGCGCTGCCGCCCGCGTAGCCGGACACGGCGCTGCGCACGCCGGCCACGTGCTGGAACACGCCCTGCACGCCCCAGAAGCAGCCGCCCGCGAACACGGCGGTCTGCAACGCGGGCGCGGCGGGGGCGGCCACGTCGGTGGCAGGTGCCGAGGTGCGCACCGCGGACTCGGCGGCCTGGCAGCCGGCCTGGAACGAGAGCGTTGCGACGGCCAGCCACAGGGGCCAGGCGACGCCGTTCATGCAGTCGCGCAGGCCCGTGCCGGCGGCGCGGGCGCGCAGCGGCGTTAGGCCGCCGGCCAGGGAGAGGGCGGTGGGGGCGGGCCAGGTGCGACGGATATTGGCGGTCATGGGGATGAGTCGTGCGAAGCCGCGTGATTCTTACGGGCGAGGCCACGGACGACGCCCGTCGCCTGGCATTCGGGCACGTGTGGCCGCTACCGCGCGGGGGAACGCCGCAGCAGCAACCAGCCCGCGGTGACGTTCCAGGCGGCCTGCGACAACAGTACCGCGACCACCACGGTCGTGTCCATCACGGGCCACGCGGCGGCCATGGCGGCCAGCGGCGCGATGCCGCCGACCAGCCCCGCGATGCCGAAGCGCCGGTCCGTGCCGCCGTTGGCCAGCAACGCGGCGGACAGGCCGACGATGCCCACGGCCTGCAGGCCCCATCCCACCGCCGACAGGTCGGTCACCGCCATGCCCGCCAGGCGCACCAGGTGCAGGCCCATCTCGGGGTCGATGCCCGGGCGCAGGTAGCGCAGCGCCAGGTCGGGCGTGATGAAGCCGTCGAACACGGTGGCGCACAGCAGGGCCCCGCAGCCGGCCAGGTAGGCCGTCACGCCCAGGACGATGGCCGGACGCCGGCTCCCCAGCCGGGCCCCGATGGCGGCCACGCCGGCGGCGAAGGCCACCAGGCACAGTTGCGCCACCACGTGCACGCCGCGGTGCAGGCCGGCGTGGTCGGCGATCGACTGCAGGATGGCGCGCGCGCCCTGGCCGGTGGCCATGGGGTCCAGCGCGACCACCGTGGCGGAGGCCACCGTGGCCGCGAGGACGAGGAGGCCCAGCACGCGCGTGGACGGGCGGGCGGGGGCGGGAGTGGCGAAGACGTCGTCGACGTCGATCGCGCCGGGCCCGGTTCGCAGGGACGGCGGGGCGGTGGCGGCGGCGGTGGCGGACGTGGGCATCGGAGGTCTCCTGGCGACAAGGGCCGGCGGAAGTGCCGGTCTGGCCACGATCCTCGCCGCGCCGATACCCGGTGGGGTGTCAGCCCGGTATCGCCGTGTCTCGCTTCGTTTCGGCCGGCGCCGCCGGGCCCGCGGGCCAGCGCGATTCGTCCAGCCGGAGCTCGGCCGGCGCGATGCAGGCGAACGGCTGCGAGCCGCCCACCGGCACCAGCGGCGGCATCGCCTCGCGGCACGCGGGCATGGCCAGCGGGCAGCGCGGGTTGAACGGGCAGCCCGGCGGCGGGTCGAACGGGGAGGGCAGCTCGCCGCGCAGGATGATGCGGCGGCGCGCGGCGGAGGGGTCGGCCACGGGCGTGGCCGACAGCAGCGCGCGCGTGTACGGGTGCTGCGGCTGCGCGAACACCTGCTCGCGCGTGCCGTGCTCCACCGTGCGGCCCAGGTACATCACCAGGACCTCGTCGGCCACGTGCTTGACCACCGACAGGTCGTGCGAGATGAAGACGTAGGCGAGGCCGAATTCCTGCTGCAGCTCCACCAGCAGGTTCAGCACCTGGGCGCGGATGGAGACATCCAGCGCCGACACGGGCTCGTCCAGCACCAGCACCTTCGGGCGCAGCATCAGGGCGCGCGCGATGGCGATGCGCTGGCGCTGGCCGCCCGAGAACATGTGCGGGTAGCGGCCGTGGAACTCGGGGCGCAGGCCCACGCGGACCATCATCTGGCGCACGGCCGCCTCGCGCTCGGCGGCGTCCATCGACGTGTTGATACGCAGCGGCTCGTCCAGCGCGGCGCCCACGGTCTGGCGCGGGTTGAGCGATCCGTAGGGATTCTGGAAGACGATCTGGACGTCGCGGCGCAGCTGCCGGCGCTGCTGCACGGTGGCCTGGGCGACGGCGATGCCGCCCAGCTCGAGCGTGCCCTCCGTGGGCGGCTCGATCATCGTGAGCAGGCGCGCCAGCGTGGACTTGCCGCAGCCCGATTCGCCCACCACCGCCAGCGTGCGGCCGGCCTGCAGCTCGAAGGACACGCCGTTCAGGGCCTTGACGGTGGCCTGGCGCGCGAACAGGCCGCGCTGCACCGTGTACTCGCGGCGCAGGTCCAAGGCCTTCATGACGGGGGCGACGGGCAGGGGCGGGGTCATGCCGGCACCTCCGACGGCGCGTCCTCGCGCCGCACGGGCACGCCGTCGCGCAGGGCGAAGTGGCACAGCGCGCAGCCCAGCGCGGGCACGGCCGGCGTGGGCGGCACGGCGCGGCAGATGTCCTGCGCATACGCGCAGCGCGGCGCGAACAGGCAGCCGCGCGGGCGGTCGAACTGGCCGGGCACCACGCCGGGGATGGCGTCCAGCCGGCGCGCGGTGGCGCGCTCGGGCAGCGCGCGCAGCAGGGCGGCGGTGTAGGGGTGGTGCGGGTCGCCGAACACCTCGCCCGCCGTGTCCGATTCCACCTGGCGGCCGGCGTATTGCACCACCACGCGGTCGGCGTGCTCGGCCACCAGGCCCAGGTCGTGGGTGATCAGCACCATCGCCATCCGGCGCTCACGCTTCAGCCGCATCAGCAGGTCCAGGATCTGCGCCTGGATGGTGACGTCCAGCGCGGTGGTGGGCTCGTCGGCGATCAGCAGCCGGGGCTCGCAGGCCAGCGCCATCGCGATCATGACGCGCTGGCACATGCCGCCGGAGAGCTGGTGCGGGAAGGCCCGGGCACGGCGCTCGGCGTCGGGGATGCCCACCTGGTCCAGCAGCTCCAGCACGCGGGCGCGGCGCGCGGCGCGGTCGAGCGTGAGGTGCGCGTCCAGCACCTCGCCCACCTGGTAGCCCACCGTGAAGCACGGGTTGAGCGAGGTGACGGGCTCCTGGAAGATCATCGAGACGTCCTTGCCGACGATCCGGCGGCGCGCCTTGGCCGTCATCCCCAGCAGGTCGTGGCCGGCGAACGCCATGCGCTCGGCCGTCACGGTGGCCGTCCACGGCAGCAGGCCCATCACGGCCAGCATCGCCACCGACTTGCCCGAGCCGGACTCGCCCACGATGGCCAGCACCTCGTCGCCGTCCACCTGCAGGTCGATGCCGTCCACGGCCACGAATTCGCCGCCACGGGTGGCGAACGAGACCCGCAGCCCCCGCACGTCGAGCAGACCCTTCACATCCAGCAAGGACATCGCGCCGGTTCCTTCTTGTCGCCTGCAGCGTCAGCTGCGCCGCATCTTGGGATCGAGCGCGTCGCGCAGCCCGTCCCCGGCCAGGTTGATGGAGACCACCGTCAGCAGGATGGCCAGGCCCGGCAGCGTCACCAGCCACGGATCGGAGCGGATGAACTCGCGCGCGTCGGCCAGCATCGTGCCCCACTCGGCGATCGGGGGCTGCGCGCCCAGGCCCAGGAAGCCCAGTGCCGCGGCCTCGAGGATGGCGTCGGACACGCCCAGCGCGGCCTGCACGATCAGCGGCGCCAGGCAGTTGGGCAGCACCGTGCGGAACATCAGCCGCGCCGGGCCCACGCCGGCCACGCGCGCGGCCACCACGTACTCCTTCTGCAGCTCCGCCATCGCGCTGGCGCGCACCAGGCGCACATACCGGGGCAGGTACACGATGGTGACCGCCACGATGGTGTTGACCAGGCTGGGGCCCAGCACGGCCACCACGAGGATGGCCAGCACCAGGCTGGGCACGGCCATGATCAGGTCCATCAGGCGCGTGATCGCCACGTCCACCACCTGGCCCATCGAGGCGCAGGCCAGGCCCAGCAGCACGCCGATGACGAACGACACGCTCATCACCGACAGGCCGATGAACAGCGACACGCGGGCGCCGAAGATCAGCCGCGAGAGCATGTCGCGGCCCAGGCTGTCGGTGCCCAGCAGGAACCTGGCCGTTCCGCCGTCCACCCACGCGGGCGGCGCCTTGACGGCGTCGCGGAACTGCTCGATGGGCGAGTGCGGGGCCACCACGTCGGCCAGGATCGCCAGCAGCACGATGATGGCCACCACGACCATGCCGATCAACGCACCGCGGTTCTCCTTGAAGGCGAGCCAGAAGGCGCGGGCGGGCGACGGGGGGGCGGGTGGCAGGGGCGCGGACACCACGTCCGGCACGTGCGGGACGGCGACTTCAGCCATGGCGGATCCTGGGGTTCACGACGCCGTACAGCAGGTCGACGATGAAGTTGACGGCGATGACCATCGCCGAGATGAGCATCACGCCGCCCTGCAGCGCGGGGTAGTCGCGGCGCGCGATGGACTCGATCAGCCACTTGCCGACGCCGGGCCACGAGAAGATGGTCTCGGTGAGCACGGCGCCCGCCAGCAGCGCGCCCACCTGCAGGCCGATGACCGTGATGACCGGGATCATCGCGTTGCGCATGGCGTGGATGCCGAACACGCGCCACGCCGACAGGCCCTTGGCGCGCGCGGTGCGCACGTAGTCCTCGCCCAGCACCTCCAGCATGGCCGAGCGCGTCATGCGCGCGATGACGGCCAGCGGCACCGTGCCGAGCACGATGGCGGGCAGGATCAGGTGGCGCAGCGCATCCTTGAACGCGCCGGGCATGCCGGAGCGCCACGCGTCGATGGTCATGAAGCCGGTGACGGGCTCGATGTAGTACTTGATGAGGTCGATGCGGCCCGAGACCGGCGTCCAGCCCCAGCGCTCGCCCACGAACATGATCAGCAGCAGGCCCCACCAGAAGATCGGCATGGAGTAGCCGGCGACCGACAGGCCCATCAGCGCCTGGTCGAACCAGGTGCCGCGCTTGACGGCGGCGATGGCGCCCGCGGGCAGGCCGATCAGCGCCGCGAACAGCATGCCGGCCGCCGCCAGCTCCAGCGTGGCGGGGAACAGGGCGCCGAACTCGGTCAGCACCTTCTCGTTGGTGACCAGCGACGTGCCAAAATCGCCGTGGAACAGCGCGGTGACGTAGTTCAGGAACTGCTTCCACAGCGGCAGGTCCAGGCCCAGCTCGTGGCGGAAGTAGGCCAGGCGTTCGGGGCTGATGCCACGCTCGCCCACGCGCACCTCCACCGGATCGCCCGGCACCAGGCGGATCGCGACGAACGTGAGGAACATCAGCGCGAAGAACGTCGGCACCGTGAGGGCCAGGCGCTTCAACAGGAACTTGAGCATGGGTCGGGGAGGGACTGCGGATGGACGTGGTGCCAGGCATTGCCTGTTGCCTCCGAAGGAGGCAACAGGCAATGCCTGGCACCAGCCTCGGCCGGCCGCCGGTTACTTCAGATCCACGCCAGCAAAGATGTGGTGGCCGAACGGCGACTGCTTCCAGCCCGTCACCTCCTTGCGCATCGCCTCGTACACCGTGGAATGCGCCAGCAGCATCTCCGGCGCCTCCTCGTGCTCGATCTGCTGCATCTCGGTGTACAGCTTCGTCCGCTCCTTCTGGTCGATGCTGGTCTTGGCCTTGTTCAGCCGGTCGTCGAACGACTTGTCGCACCACTTGCTGATGTTCTGGCCGCCCGGCCGCGCCGCGGCGCAGCTGCGCAGGAAGAAGAAGTTGTCCGGGTCGCCGTTGTCGCCCGTCCAGCCCATCAGGCCGGTCATGTGCTCGCCCTGCTGCAGTCGCTTGCGGTACTCGCCCCACTCGTACGTCACCAGCTTGGCGTTGACGCCCACCTTGGCCAGGTCGGACTGGATCATCTCGGCGATGCGCTTGGCGTTCGGGTTGTACGGGCGCTGCACCGGCATGTACCAGAGGTCGATCTCCAGCGGCGTCTTGACGCCGGCCTTGGCCAGCAGCGCCTTGGCCTTGGCGGGGTCGTACGCGTAGTCGACGATCTTGTCGTCGTACGACCACATGGTGGGCGGGATCAGCGTCTTGGCGGGCGTGCCCGCGCCCAGGTAGACGTCACGCAGGATGGCGCCCTTGTCCACGGCCATGTTGAACGCCTGGCGCACTTCCTTCTTGTCGAAGGGCGGCTTGCTCATGTTGAACGACCAGTAGCCGATGTTCAGGCCCGGCAGGCTGGTGGTCTTGAGCGCGGGATCCTTCTGGATTTCCGGCAGGTCGGACGGCCGCGGCGCGATCATCAGGTGGCACTCGCCCGCCTTCAGCTTGGAGTAGCGCGCGGTGGGGTCGGGCGTGATGGCGAACACCAGGTCGTCCACCAGCGCCTTGTCCGGGCCCCAGAAGGCCTTGTTGGCCTTGTAGCGGATGACCGCGTCCTTCTGGTACATGACGAACTGGAACGGGCCCGTGCCGACCGGGTACTGGTCGAACTGTTCCTTCTTGTTCTGCTTGGCCAGGAAGTCGGCGTACTCGGCCGACATGATGGAGCCGAAGTCCATCGCGATGTTGGCGAGCATGGTGGAGTCGGGCTCGTTCAGCTCGAAGCGCACCGTGTGGTCGTCCACCTTGGTGATGGCCTTGAGCAGCTTGGCCATGCCCATGTCGTTGAAGTAGTCGTACTTGCCGCCCGACACCTTGGCGTACGGATGGTCCGGCTTCCACTGGCGCTCGTAGGACCACAGCACGTCGTCGGCGTTCATGTCGCGCGTGGGCTTGAAGCCGTTGACGCCCGAGTGGAACTTGACGCCCTGGCGCAGCTTGAACGTGTAGGTCTTGCCGTCGGGCGAGACGGTCCAGCTCTCGGCCAGGGCCGGGATGACGTGCGTGGTGCCGCGTTCGAACATCGTCAGCTTGTCGAACATCGGGCGCTGCGTGTCGAACGTGGTGCCGGTGGTGTTGATCGACGGCGTGAAGTTCTCGGGCGAGCCCTCCGAGCAGTACACGAGCGTCTTGGCGGCGGCGGCCACGTGCAGCGTGGCCAGGGCGGCCAGCGCCAGCGCGGCCGGCGCGTATCGGGTGAAGCGGCGGGTCATCGACAGTCCTCCGGGTCAGGGTGCGCGCATGTTAGCGCTTGACCGGGAGGGGTTCTCAGCCCATCGAGGGGCGCGGCCCGTAGGGGCCTTCGGCAACGGCCACCGGGCCGGCCGCCTGCGCCGGGCGCAGGGCGTCGTGCAACGTCGCCACGGTGGGCGGCGACGTCCACGCGAACACCTTGTAGCCGGCGTTCTCGAGCAGCACCTGCGCGCTCTCGCCCACGCGGAAGGCCTGCATCTCCTCGTCCGCCTCCAGCTGCACCACGGCCCACACGCGCAGCGACGCGTCGCAGAGCACGAAATCCACCAGCCGGTGGCGCAGCCGGTTGCGCTCCTGGACGGGCACGCTGATCAGCGCGGCCAGCGCCACCTTGACTAGCACCACGGCTTCGGGAAACGCCTCGCGCAGGCGGGCGAACATCAGCGATTCGTCGTCGCTCGTGAGCGGGCGCGCGCGGGCGCGGTGCCCGCGGGTGGGTTGGTGGTCGTGCCAGAGGCGGGCCACGATGGCGACGGCGGCCGCGACGACGGCCAGGGAGATCAGCGGGGGGATGCGCATGGGGGAGGGCGGGTCACGGAAGCGGACATTGTCCGCGCTGGCACGCGACGCGCCCGGCCGTAGCGATTGATGCGCCGTCGTAACGGGCCTCCGATAGCATCGCAGGCGCTGCTTTCCGGACATCGCCGCCGCGTGACCACGCCGACCTCTCCCAACTCCCCAACGCCGGCGTCAACCACCCGCGCGGTCCCTGCGGCGGCCGCGCGCCCACGCCTGCTGGTGCTGGCCTGGCCCCTGTTCACCGAGCTGCTGCTGGGGATAGCGGTGGGCATCGTCGGCACGGCCCTGGCCGCGCGCCTGTCCGACCGGTCGGGCGCGGCCTTCGCGCTGGCCAACCACGTGGCCGGCACACTGTTCATCCTGTTCCGCATCGTCGGCGCGGGCGTCAGCGTGGTGGTGACGCAGGCGCTGGGGGGCGGGCGCCGCGACGCCGCCGACGCGGTGGCGCGCGCCACGCTGGGCGCCAGCACGTGGATCGGTGGTGTGACGGCGCTGGCCGCGCTGGCGGGCGCCCGCCCGCTGCTGCAGGCGCTGAACGCGCCCGCCGAGGTGATGCCGATGGCCGTGCCGTTCCTGATGTCGCTGGCGCCGGCCATGCTGCTGGATGCATGGAACGCGTCGATGGGCAGCGTGATGCGGGCGCACCTGCGCAGCCGCGACACCCTGGCCGTGATCGTGGCCATGCAGGCGTGCCAGCTGCCGCTGGCCCTGCTGCTGATGCACGGCGCGGGCGGCTGGCGCGGGCTGGGCCTGCCCGGCTTCGCGGTGGCCCTGGCCACCAGCCGGGCGCTGGGCCTGGCGCTGCACCTGCTGCTGTGGCGCGCGCGGCTGGGCCTGGTGCCGAAGGCGTCGGACTGGTGGCGCCTGCCGCGTCGCGAGCTGGCGGCCGTGCTGCACATCGGCCTGCCCGGCGCCGCCGAGAACATCGCCTACCGGCTCGCGTTCATGGTGAGCGTGGCCGTCGTGGGGCGCATGGGCGCGCAGGCCGTGGCCACGCAGGCCTACACGCAGCAGGTGGGCATGGTGGTGCTGCTGTTCGGCCTCGCCACAGGGTTCGCGGTGGAGATCATCGTCGGCCACCTGGTGGGGGCGGGCCACCTGCACCAGGCGCATCACCTGGTGAGGCGATCGCTGGCGCGCGGGTTGGCGATGAGCCTCGCGGCCGCGCTGTCCGCGGCACTGGCAGGGCCCTGGCTGCTGGGGCGGTTCACGCACGACCCGGCCATCATCTCGGCCGGCACGGCCCTTCTGTGGTGGACGGTGCTGCTGGAGCCCGGACGCACCTTCAACCTCGTCGTGATCAACGCGCTGCGCGCCGCCGGCGACGCGCGCTTTCCCGTGATGGCGGGCGCCGCGTCGATGGTGATCGTGCTGGCCGGCGGCAGCTGGTGGCTGGGCCTGCACCTGGGCTGGGGTCTGACCGGCGTGTGGATCGCCTACGCCGCCGACGAGTGGATCCGCGGGCTGGTGATGTGGCGCCGCTGGGCGCGGCAGCGGTGGGTGCCGCACGCCCGCGCCACCCATCGCCGCCTGCGACGGATGGCCTAGCCAGCCGATCAGTCCTGCCGGCGTTCCGGCGACGGCGCGTCGTCGCGCCCGGCGGCCAGTCCCTTGCGCAGGGTGTGATCGCGGGTGCGGACCTCGCCCTCGTCCAGGGTCGCGTCCTGGTCCGCGCTCTCGGTCGCCTGCGCGCTGGACTGTCGCTGCTCGGGCTGGTTGCGGTCGGACTCGCCGACGCGGCCATCGCGGTCGAAATTGGGAATGGCGTTGGGGTCGAAGTTGGCGGGGGACATGTCTGGCCTTTCGCGATGTGCCGGCTGGGAGCGCTGTTTCCAGCAACACCCGTGCCCGCGGCAGCCCCGAGCGACGGACGTGCGTCTTGAATCGCGCGTCGTGACAACCGTCACGCCCGGGCCGCCCGCGTGCTGCCACGCGGCCCAAACCGTGCCCCGGGACTCAAGCACTGGACGGTTGTTCCGAAGTCCCCCTTGTTCCAGATCAATCAAAAGTTGACCGGGAGCAGGGATCCACGCCGATGAGCAACACACCAACACAAGTCAACGAGCACTACCTGGACCGCGTCGTGGCCATCGCCGACACGTCCGGCGTCGAGGCGACCGAGGACATCATGGCCGGCAACGGCATGAAGCTGGTGGCCAAGGGCGCGCGCATCGACGGCCGCATGAAGGAACGCCTGATGGCTTACCAGCTGATCAAGCCGCTGGAGTCGATGCTCCGCGTGGTGGACAGCGTGGCCGCGTCGGACCTGGACAGCCTGGCCGAGCACCTGCTGGAGACCCAGCCGCTGCTGGCCGCCCTGTGCGGCCGCATCGCGGGCAAGGCCGTGGTCTCGCAGCTGCGCCACATCAAGCTGAGCCAGCCGGTGGAGGCGCTGCTGAGCGTGTACCGCAAGGAATCGCCCACCCGCCTGTCGCATGCCGTGGGCGTGGCGCTGATGGCGGGCGCGATGGGCCAGGAGCTGCCCGCGGCCCAGGGCGTGGGGCTGCAGACGATGATCCTGGCCGGGCTGCTGCACGACGTGGGCGAGCTCTACATCGACCCGGCCATCCTGAAACCCACGGGCCGCCTCACCGCGGACCAGATGAAGCACATCGCCACCCATCCGCTGGTGGCCGGCCACCTGCTGCGCGACATGGCCGGCGCGGGGCCCGCGGTGGCCGACATCGTGCTGCACCACCACGAGCGCCGCGACGGGTTCGGATACCCGTTCGGGTATACGGCCGAGCGCCTGCCTGCCGGCGGGCAGGTGCTGGCCGCGGCCGAGCTGATGATGGGCCTGATCGAGTCGGGCCGCGCGCCGTCCGAACGCGCCGCGGTGGCCGTCAAGCTGATCCCGGGCGAGTTCGACCGGCCCGTGCTGGACCGCATCGTGCGCGCGTCGCGCTCGGCGCCGTCGGCGGAGGAGGTTCGCCAGGCCGCTGCCCCGTCGGTGCCGGCGCCCGAGCTGGCGGCACGCGTGGTGGGCCTGCACGCCACGCTCACCGGGCTGAACCAGATGAGCGGACAGGCCGTGGAGCATGCCTCCAAGGGCAGCCCCGCGCTGAAGGCGCTGGCCCAGCATGCGGCCGACCGCTGCGTGCGGATCTACCGGGCGTTCTCCAGCACCGGGCTGGACGTGCACGGGCCGGCCGAGCTGCTGGCCGTCGTGGAGGGCATGGAGCCGCACCTGCGCTTCGAGGTGGACGTGGTGGTGCGCGAGCTGGAATGGCGCCTGCGCGAGGTCAAGCGCGAGGTGCGGCGCCGCGCCGAGCGGCTGTCGGCGGCCGACCAGGCGTTGGTCGCGCGGATCATCGATGGCGCGAAGGCGCAGGCGCGCGAGGCGATCCGCAGCGGCGAGGCGATCCAGCGCGGCGAGATCGCGGCGGCCTGACCTAGCGGCCCGCGCGCGTGTGCAGCGCGATGTGCGTCAGGCCCTCGAACTGGCACAGGTCCAGCAGGTGCACGATGTCCTGGTAGGCCACGCGGGTGTCGCCGTCGATGCGCACCGGGCGTTCCGGGTCCTGCACCGCCTGCGCGTGCAACCGGTCGCGCAGCAGCACGGTGGTCACCGGCTCCAGGCCCCAGTACAGGCCCCCCTTGGCGTCCACGCCGATCACCAGCGGGTCGGCGGACGCACGTGACTTGTCCAGCGAGATGGCCGACGTGGGCAGCTGGATCGGCAGCTCCTTCGGGGGCTTGCCCTCGGCCTGGTGCTTGAAGGACGTGGCCACCATGAAGAACATCAGCAGGAAGAAGATGCAGTCGATGAGGGCGATGAGGCCGATCTCGGGCTGCTCGTCGTCGCCGAGGTCGATGCGCATCAGCGGGCCTCCCCGGGCCCGCCCGGCTGCTGCACGGCAGGCCTGACGCAGGCATCCATCACGCGGTCCAGCTCGCCTTCCAGTGCCAGCCCGCCCGTCACCAGCCGATGGCGGAAGAAGTGGTGCAGCGCCAGCGAGGGCAGCGCCACCGCCAGCCCGGCCGCGGTGTTCACCAGGGCCTTGGAGATGCCACCCGCCAGCAGCGACGCGTCGCCCAGGCCCCCGGTGAAGGCGATGACGTGGAACGCCTCGATCATCCCCACGACCGTGCCCAGCAGCCCCACGATGGGGGCGACGGTGGCCACCACGGCCAGCGGGTAGGCGCGCTGCTGCTGTGCGCGCAGGGCGCGCGACGCCACCTCGCCGGTGCGCACGGCCAGCGTGTCCGGGGTCCAGCGCGTGCGGTGAGCGGCCAGGAAGCGCAGGGCCTGCCCGAGGACGCTGTCCTGCTGCGCCAGCAACCGATCCACCTCGTCGAAGCGGCCGACCTGCCAGGCGGGCAGCACCCGGTCCACCAGGCCCGGGGGCACCACCGCCGAGGGCCGAAAGCGGTGCAGCCGCTCGAACGTCACGGCCAGCGCGAGCACGGACAGCGCGCCGATGACCCAGATGCCGGCGCCGCCGGCGAGCAGGAGTTGGAGGAGGTCGAGGTGCATGGGGGCGGGGCGGAGGCAGGGGTGGGAGGTCAGGTGGCCGGGCTCAGCACCACCGAGAAGAAGGTGCGGTCCGAGGCGTTGTGCAGCTTGAAGAGCAGGCGGTGCACGCCACGGCGCAGGTGCACCTTGCGGCTGCCTTCCGACAGCGTGAGGCTGGCCACCTGCTCGTCGCGGAAGTAGTACGGCGGGTGGTACCAGGGCTTGTCGCCGGGCTCGCTGGTCCACACGAGGCGGCCGTCGAGCCACATCTTCGAGTCGTCATCGGCGCCCACGTCCAGCCACACGTCTCGGTCCTGGTCCATCGAGAGGTCAGTGGTGGCGTAGTACACGGCGTGGTCCGCGCGGTCGGGCGGCAGGAACGGGTAGAAGCCGCGGCTGGCGAACTTCCAGGTGAGCAGGCGGCCCTCGGCGCCGGGGTAGGCGGCGTCCAGGTCGATGTCGTCCTCGGGCGGGTAGGGCGTGTCCACCGGGTGCTCGCCGCGCGCTTCGAACGGGCCGATCACGTACCACGCGTCCAGGTAGACCCGGTGCGCGAACGCGCCGCCAGGCCCGAAGCGGCGCCCGGCGCCGGTGCGCAGCGCGCGTGGCAGGCTGGGCGCGCTGCCCGCGGCGGCGACGGGCGCCACGCCGTCATGCATCGCGCGGCCATGGGGGGTGAGGTCCATCACGCCACCGGGCTCGATCACCGGGACGCCGCCGTCCTGGCGCGCGTCGGGTTCCGGGTCGTACTGTCGCGCGACATGCCCGCCCGCCACGCCCGCCACGTGCTCGTAGTTGATGGAGCGGCCGGCCTCGGTGCCGTCCACGCCCACCCGGCCGATCGTCTCGCCGGTGCGCAGGATCGCCTTCATCTGCTGGACGCGCGAGCGCGGGATGCCCCACGCGGCCCAGCGCTGGGAGGCCGCGGCGGCAGGGGGCGTGGCGGCCGCCAGCGCGGTGGCATCGGCAGCTGACGCGGCACGCCCGGCTGCCAGCGCGGCGACCGCGGTTGGCGACGCCGCCGAGGCGGGCGCGGCGCGCACGCGTGAGGCCCGCGCGGACGCGGGCTCGGCCGCCTGCGTCACGCGCACGCCAGCGCGTTGCGCCTCCAGCTGCAGCTCCCGGCCCGCCAGGGCCTCGCGGGCGCGGCGGTCCAGGCGCTCGATCAACTGGGCCGCGGACACGGGCGCGGCCTCATCGCTGCGGCCGGCATGGCCCGCGGCGGCGGCGGCGCGCGCGTCGATCTCCCGCTCGGCCTCGGACTGCGACAGGCCCGTGATGCGCGCCAGCGCGCTCGCCTGCAGGCGTCGCTCCGCGGCGCCGATGGCCGCATCGGCGGCTCGCGCGCGGGCCGCGAGGTCGCCGGCGGGCGCGGATGCCGCCGGGTCGGCTGCCGGCGCGATGTCCGCCGCGGCCTGCAGCGTGCGCTGGATGGCCTCCATCCGCTCGACGCGATGCTGCAGTTCACGGGCCTGCGTGTCCGCCACCCGCCGCGCGTCGCGGGCCGCCGCCTCCGATGCCAGCCGGGCATGGGCCGCGTCCGCGGCATGCAGGCGGGGCAGCAGGCCGAGCGCCAGCACCAGGTGCGCGACGACGGAGGCCGCCACGTAGGGGTGGCGGGCGAGCGCGCGCCGCAGGCGCACCAGCGGCCGGTCGCTGGCGACGAAGCCGGGACCGGCGCGGCGCATCGGCAGGCTCGGGGGGGTCAGGGGCGGCGTGCTCATCGTCCGCGCCGATTCTGTCAGCGGGGTGCGCGCGGCGCGCCGGGGGTGTCCGGTTCTGGACAGGCGCCGTGGCGGCGGCTTGTATGCTGCCGCCCATGTCCCTCGAGATCATCCCCGGCGACCGGGCCTGGGCCACCTACCGCGCCAACGCGCTGGCCCGCTGGCCCACGCGCGAGGCGCCGGACCGCCTGCAGCCGCTGGCCACGCCCGCCGCGGTGCGGCCGTTCGGCCTGCGCGGCGACGAGCGCGTGTTCTGCATCGGCTCGTGCTTCGCCCGCTCGGTCGAGAACGCGCTGCAGGCCCGTGGCTTCGACGTGATGTCCATCCTGCAGGACCTGCCGCGCTCGCCCAACCGCGACCGTTCCGACCGCGGCATGTTCAACAAGTACAACGTGGCCACGATCCTCAACGAGCTGCGCTGGGCGTGCGGCGAGGGCCGGCCCTACCGGCACGAGGACGTGCTGATCGCGCCGCCGGGGGACCTGCTGCTGCAGGACTACCAGCTGGCCGGCCCCGGCTACACGGAGGAACCGGGCCAGGCGCGCGCCTTCCGCGACGGCTTCAACGCCGCGTTCGCCCGGGTGCGCGAGGCCGACGTGGTGGTGCTGACCCTGGGCCTGGGCGAGGTGTGGTTCGACACCGCGACCGGCCTGCACCTGAACGTGGCACCGATGGAGCACCTCGTGGCCGCCTACCCGGGCCGCTACGAGCTGCACGTGTTCGACACGGTGCGCACGCTGGCCATGCTGGAGGAGATCGACGGCCTGCTGCAGCGCCATGGCAAGCCCGGGCTGCGGCTGCTGGTGACCGTGTCGCCGGTGCCGTTGTGGTCCACGTTCCGCGACCAGGACGTGCTGGTCGCCAACACGCATTCCAAGGCCGTGCTGCGCGCCGCCATCGACCCGTTCCTGGCCGGCCGGCCGCACGCCAGCTACTTCCCCAGCTTCGAGTCGGTGCTGCTGAGCGACCCGCGCGCGGTGTGGGCGCGGGAGGACTTCCGCCACGTCGACGCGCACTTCGTCGACCTGATCATGCAGTCGGTGCTGGAGCAGTTCGGGCAGGCGGGCGACGCGGCGCTGGCCGAGGCGCAGGCCGCCACCCGGGCGCGGCTGCTGCAGCGGCTGGCCCTGGCGTCTCCGGGGAGCGCCGCGGGTGCGGGCGTGCCCGCGGCCAGCTGGGCCGACAGGCTGCGGGCGCGCATCGGCGCGTGGCGCCGCGCGCGGCGCGAGCGCCGCGAGGAGGCCGCCGCGTCACCCGTGCGCGGGCACCTGGACCGCTGGGACGGCGTGGCACTGACGGGCTGGGCCTTCGTGGCCGGCCAGCCCGGCCCCGCGCGCGTGACCGTGCGGGTGGACGGGCGCGAGGTGGCCAGCGTGCTGGCCGACGGCGACCGCGCAGACGTGGCCGCCGAGCTGGGCGACGCGCACCGCCGCAGCGGCTTCCACGTGCCGCTCGACAGGGCCGCGCTGGGTGGCGGCACGCGGCTGGACGTGGCCGTGGGCGGGCGCCTGCTGAAGACCCTGCCGCTGCGGCCGTAGCGTTTTCGTCCCGCGGCGCACGCGCCGTGCACCGGCGGTGGTACCCCACCCGGTATCACAGAACGCGCTCCCCATGCTCAGGGTTGCCGCGCATGGCGCGGCGTGCGCGGCGCCGCCAACATGCGCCCCGCACCCGCTGCTCGTGTCGTTGGGAATGGCGGGCCCACCGATCACGACAGGACCTCCCATGAACCGAACCCTCCCCCGCGCGGCGCTGGCCGCGCTGCTCGCCGCCCCCCTCGCGTCCCCGGCCGAGGGCGCCCCGCCCGTCGCCGACTGGACGGTCGCGATTGCCGGCAACACCGCCACCTTCACGGACCGTTCCGGCCCGGCAGGGGACGTGGTGAGCCATGCGTGGCTCTTCGGCGACGGCACCTCGTCCACCGCCACCAACCCCGTGCACACGTACGCGACGGCCGGCAACTACACCGTCAAGGAGACGGTGGCGGACGCCGCCGGACTGCAATCGTCCAAGTCCGGTGTGGTGAGCATCGCCGTGTGGGACGACTGGTTCCTGATCCAGAACGGCGGCTTCGAGACCGGCAGCCCCACGCCCTGGGTGCTGTCGACGGGCGTGCTGTGCACGGTGGCCAGCTGCGGCGGCGAGGCGCCGCACGCGGGCAACGGCTTCGCGTGGCTGGGCGGCTATGGCGTCGTGCACAGCGACAGCGCCGCGCAGACCTTCAACCTGCCGGCGCAGGTGACGTCGGCACCGCTCACCTTCTGGCTGCACGTGGACACGAAGGAGACCGGCACCAAGCCGTACGACAAGCTGGCCGTGCAGCTGTTGAACGCCGCCGGCGCGGTGGTGGCCACGCTGGCCACGTACTCCAACGTCAACGCGGCGCCCGGCTACGTGCAGAAGACCTTCGACCTGAAGCCGTGGGCCGGCCAGAAGCTGACGCTGCGGTTCCAGTCCACCGAGGACGCGTCCGCCGCCACGTCCTTCGTGATCGACGACGTGATGCTGCGGGCCCACTGAGCGGGCGCCCGCGCGCCCTCAGGCGGTGGGCTCGGTGTCGAAGTAGTAGGTGAGCCGCGTGCGCGGGGACAGGTACTCGCGCACGTCGTCCGGCAGTTCCTGCGGCCGCAGGGTGCGCACGATGGACACCTCCGTCTCGCGCTCCAGCTCCACCAGGATCGCCTGGTCGCGCGGCACCGCGCGGTCGTGCACCAGCACGGTGGGCTTCATCGGCCGCGCGCTGTTGACCGACGTGACGATGGCCGTGGCCTCGTTGGACAGCACGACGATCGTGCCGGGCGGGTACACGCCCATGCAGCGGATGAAGGTGTTGAGCGGCAGCAGCTCGAAGTGCGCGCGCTGCTGGCCGTACATGGCGGACAGCGCCTCGTGCGGCGTGCGGGCCATGAACGGGTTGACGGGGTTGCACAGGTTGTCGAAGACGTTCACCACCGCCAGGATGCGCGCCAGCATGGAGATGGCGTCGCCCTTCAACCCCTTGGGGTAGCCGCTGCCATCCACGCGCTCGTGGTGCTGCGCGATGATCGTCAACACCTCCTGCGACAGGCCCAGCTTGGTGCCCAGGTTCACGCCGTACTGGGCGTGCTGCTGGAACAGCGCGGCCTCGTGCCGCGTGAGCGCCACGGTCTTGCGCTGGATCCAGCTGGGGATCTCCGCCTTGCCGATGTCGTGCATCAGCGCGCCCATGCCCAACACGCGGATGGCCTCGCGCGGCGCCTTCATCTCCTTGGCCAGCATCATGCAGAGCATGGTGACGTTCAGGGAGTGGAGGTAGGTCTCCTCGCCGTTGATCTTGTCCTTCATCAGGTTCACGGCCACCTCGGCGTCCGTGAGCATGGAATCGGCGATGGTCTTGACGAGGGCCAGGGCTTCGTCGCGCGCCGCGTCGGGGCGCGCGAACAGGTTGGCCGTGATGGACTTGACCGCCTTCACGGAATCCACGAATGCTTTCTCGCAGTGCTCGATGCGGGCGCGCTGCTCGGCCAGCCGCGCGATGCGGGCCCGCTTGGCCTCGTACACCGGGTCGGTGGCCGGGGCGGCGGGCGCGGGCGGCTCCGCCGCGGCCTCCTCCGGCACGGGCAGCGGGCGCTCGTCGCTCTTCATCGGCGAGTAGCGGATGCGGTCGAGCCCCAGCGACTGCAGCGTCGCCACCTGCTCCATCGTCTTGATCTTGAAGCTGGAGAAGGTGAACGGGTGCGCCGTCCAGTCCAGGTCCAGGTGGACGTGCAACCCGATGCAGAGCTGGGAAGGGAGGATGAATTCGTCGGCCAATGGCATGTGATGTTCCCGGCGAGCCGGGCCTGCCTGCGCACTGTAGCCGGCCGCGCGTCGCTGCGCGGCTGCCGACGCCAGGCGCGTACGCCCTGGCGCCTACGCCTTGGCGCCATTCATCGCGGCCAGGTAGGGCGCCAGGCGGCGGCCCATCTCGTCGCCCAGCGCCTGCAGCCCCGACATCGGCCGCACCATCACCTCGAAGTCGACGATGCGCCCGTCGTCGTCGAAGCGGATCAGGTCCAGGCCCTTCAGCGCCTTGCCGTCGACCTCGGCGCTGAATTCCAGCCCGACGCTGCCGTCGGCCGCGTCGATGAACGAGCGGTGGTACTGGAAGTCCACGAACACCTTGGAGACCGTGGACAGGATCAGCTGCACGGCCTGCGCGCCCGGGTAGGGCGTGTGCGCCATGGGCGAGCGGAACACGGCCTTCGGGTGCAGCAGCGTGGGCAGCTCCGACAGGTCGCCACTGGCCACCATGCGGTGCCACGCGGCCAGCGAGGCCGCTGCCTTGGCGGACAGGGCCTGCCCGGGGGCGTGCGCGGTGGGATTGCCGGCGTCCGGGGCCGCGGTGCCGACCGGGGCCGCGTCCGGGTCGAACGCCAGCGCCAGCTCCGTGCCCTGGCGGATCGCCCGCTTGGCATCCAGCTCGGCCGCCGCGTCCGCGCCGCCGGCCAGCATCACGTGCACGCCCGCCGCCTGCAGTTGCGCCTGCAGGTCGCGCCGCGGCTCCTGCCCCGCGCACACCACCACCGTGTCGACGTCCAGTACCTGCGCCTGGCCGTCCACCTCGATGTGCAGGCCCGCGTCGTCCACGCGCCGGTAGGTCACGCCCGGGATCATCTGCACGCCGCGCGCCTTCAGCCCGGCGCGGTGGATCCAGCCCGTGGTCTTGCCCAGGCCGTCGCCCACTTTGCTGGTCTTGCGCTGCAGCAGCGTGATGCGGCGCGGCGCCGCGGGCGCGGCCGCGCGCGTGACGCCCCCGCGCGTAGCGCCCGAGGCATCCACGCCCCACTCGCGGAAGAACGTGGGCGCGTCCAGGCTGGGCGCGGCGTGCGCGTCGTCGTGCAGCAGGAACTCCGCCACGTCGAAGCCGATGCCGCCCGCGCCGATGATGGCCACGCGCTCGCCCACTGCGCGGCGGTGCTGCAGCACGTCCAGGTAGCCCATCACCTTCGGATGGTCGGCGCCTTCCAGCGGCGGCGTGCGCGGCGTGACGCCGGTGGCCAGCACCACGTGGCGGAAGCCCGCGTCCACCAGGGCCGCGGCGTCCACCGCGCGGCCCAGCCGCAGCGTCACGCCGGTGAGCTCCAGCTGGCGGCGGAAGTAGCGCAGCGTCTCGTCGAACTCCTCCTTGCCCGGCACCTGGCGCGCGATGTTGAACTGGCCGCCGATGCGGTCGGCCGCGTCGAACAGCGTCACGTCCAGGCCGCGGCGCGCCGCCGTGGTGGCGAAGGCCAGGCCGGCGGGGCCCGCGCCCACCACGGCCACGCGCTCGCGGCGCCTGGCCGGGGTCTCGACCATCAGCGTCTCGTGGCAGGCGCGCGGGTTCACCAGGCAGGACGTGATGCGACCCGCGAAGGTATGGTCCAGGCAGGCCTGGTTGCAGCCGATGCAGGTGTTGATCTCGTCGGCGCGCCCGCTGGCGGCCTTGGCCACGAAGTCGGGGTCGGCCAGGAAGGGGCGGGCCATCGACACCATGTCGGCCTGGCCGCCCGCCAGGATCGCCTCGGCCACCTCCGGCGTGTTGATGCGGTTGGTGGCCACCAACGGGATGTTGACGCGGCCCTTCAGCTGCTCCGTGACCCATGCGAAGGCCGCGCGCGGCACCTTGGTGGCGATGGTGGGGATGCGCGCCTCGTGCCAGCCGATGCCAGTGTTCAGGATGGTGACGCCCGCGGCCTCCAGCGCCTGCGCCAGCTGCACCACCTCGTCCACCGTGCTGCCGCCTTCCACCAGGTCCAGCATCGACAGGCGGAAGATCAGGATGAAGTCGCGCCCCACGGCCGCGCGCGTGCGGCGCACGATCTCCAGCGGAAAGCGGATGCGGTTCTCGTACGAGCCGCCCCACGCGTCGGTGCGCTGGTTGGCCTGCGCGGCGATGAACTCGTTGATCAGGTAGCCCTCGCTGCCCATGATCTCCACGCCGTCGTAGCCCGCCTGCTGCGCCAGCTGCGCGCAGCGCACGTAGTCGGCGATCGTCTGTTCCACCTCGTCCGCGGTGAGCGCATGTGGCGTGAACGGGTTGATCGGTGCCTTCAGCGCGCTGGGCGCCACCAGCTCGGGGTGGTAGGCGTAGCGGCCGAAATGCAGGATCTGCATGCAGATCCGGCCCCCGGCCTCGTGCACCGCCTGGGTCACGACGCGGTGGGCCTGCGCGTGCGCCTCCGTGGCCATCACCGCGCCGCCCGGCGCGGGCCGGCCGCGGTCGTTGGGCGAGATGCCGCCCGTGACGATCAGCCCCACGCCGCCGCGCGCGCGCTCCGCGTAGAAGGCCGCCATGCGGTTGAAGCCGTCGCGCGCCTCCTCCAGCCCGACGTGCATCGAGCCCATCAGGACGCGGTTCTTGAGCGTGGTGAAGCCCAGGTCCAGCGGGGCGAGGAGGTGGGGGTAGGGCGTCTGGGTGGCGGTGGCGGTGGTCACGGCGGGCTCCGTCGGGGCGGTGGAGGGACGGTGGAGGGACGGTGGAGGGACGGCGGAAGGTTGGCAGCCCGGTGGGCGCAACTATGCAACGGGTTGCATGGTGGCGGAGTCTAGTGGCCCGCGCCCCGCAATGCAACTGGTTGCATAGTTCACGCCGCCGCGTATGCTGCGCGGATGTCCCTGCAGCACGCCTTGCTCACCTCCCTGCTCGAACGCGCGTCCTCCGGCTACGACCTGGCGCGCCGCTTCGACAAGTCGATCGGCCACTTCTGGCACGCCACGCACCAGCAGATCTACCGCGAGCTGTCGCGGATGGAGGAGGCGGGGTGGATCTCCTCGCGCGAGGCGCCGGACGCCGGCAACACCCGCAAGCGGGAGTACCGCGTGCTGGCCAGGGGCCGCGGCGAGCTGGCCCGCTGGGCGTCCGAGGTGCAACCGCCCGCGGACCTGCGCGACGCGTTCACGGTGAAGGTGCGCGCCGCGGCCGTGCTGCCCACGATCTCGCTGGACGAGGAGATCGTGGCGCACCTGGCCGCGCACGAGGCCCAGCTGGCGCAGTACCGCGAGATCGAGGCGCGCGATTTCTCCGACGTGGCGCCGGGCCGGCGCGCGGCCGTGCAGCACCTGATCCTGCGCAAGGGCGTGCGCTACGAGGAGGAGTCGATCGCGTGGCTGAAGGAGCTTCAGGAGGTGCTGGCGCGCTGAGCCGCCAGCACCGACTGCACCAGCGCGTGCACGCCCTCGGGCGCCACCGGCTTGACCAGGTGCCCGGCGAAGCCCAACGATCGCGTGGCCGCCACGTCGCGTTCCGACCCGTAGCCGCTGAGCGCGATGACGGGCACCTGCCGGCTGAACTCGCGTCCCAGTGCCGTGCCGCTGCCGTCCGGCAGGCCCAGGTCGGTCACCACGACGTCGAAGGATCGCGCCGCCAGCGCGTCGCGCGCCTGGCGCAGCGAACCCGCCACCGTGACGCGGTAGCCGAAGAACTCCAGCGCCAGCTGCATCGTCTCGGCGGCGTCCGCGTTGTCCTCGACCAGCAACATCGGCGTGCCGTCGTCGGTCGCAGGCGGCGCCGGGTCCGCGGGACGACCCGGCGCGGCCTCGGCCAGGGGCAGGCGGATGCGCAGCGTGGCGCCCTGGTCGTGGCCGGCGCTCTCGGCCTCGATCGTGCCGCCATGGTCCAGGACGATGCCGCGCGCGATGGCCAGGCCCAGGCCCAGGCCGCCGAACTGCTGGACCACGTCGCCGCTGGCCTGGCGGAACGGCGAGAAGATGTGGGGCAGGGCCTGCGCGGGGATGCCGATGCCATGGTCCTGGCACTCGACGACCAGCCAGCCCGCCGCGACCCGGGTGCGCAGCGCGACGCGCCCGCCGTCGTGCGAGAACTTGATGGCATTGCGCAGCAGGTTCCACAGCACCTGCTGCAGGCGCGCGGCGTCACCCACCAGCCGCGACGACGGCGCGTCCAGCCGGATGTCGAACGTCACGCGGCGGCGCTCGGCGTCCTCCCGCAGGATGTCGCACACCGCAGGCACCAGCTCGTGCAGGTCCAGCGGTTCGCGCTTGAGCACCAGCTTGCCGGCCGAGATGGCGGTCAGGTCCAGCAGGTCGTCGATCAGGCGCGATTCCAGCGCCACGTTGCGGCGGATCATGGGCAGCAACTGCCGGTACGCCTCGGGAACGGAGGCGTTCTTCTCCAGCAGGTACACCGCGGAAGCAATGGGCGACAGGGGCGTGCGCAGCTCGTGGGAGAGCATCGCGAGGAACCGGTCCTTCGACGCGTTGGCGCGCTCGGCCTCGTCCTTCGCCGCCTGCAGCCGCGCGGCCTGCTCGTGCGCATCCGTCACGTCGCGCAGCACCACGCAGAAGCCCGCGGGCGAGTCGTGGTCGTCGGTGAGCGGCACGAGCGAGCCCTCCGCGCGCATGCGCGTGCCGTCGGCGCGCAGCAGCCATCGCGCCTGCGGCAGGCCGCCTTCCGCGCGCGCCCGCCGCAGGTCCTCGGCCAGCGCGCCGGACGTGCGCTCGTCCTCCGGCATCAGGCCCTCGAACGGCCGGCCCAGCATGTCCGGCCGGCGATGGCCGAACAGCGCCTCGGCGCCGCGGTTCCATCCCCGCACCCGGCCCTGGGCATCCAGCAGCACGACGGCGTGGTCGGTCAGCGAGTCGACCACCCGCGCGTAGAGCTCGTCCGCCTCGCGCAACTGGCGCTCCGCGCGTCGTCGCCCCTGCAGCACCGCGGACTCGCGCAGGGCGCGGTCCACCACGACGGGCAGCCGCTCCATCCGCCCCTTGCTGACGAAATCGGTGGCGCCGCGCTTGAGCATCTCCACGGCGTTGTCCTCGCCGATCACGCCGGAGACGAAGATGAACGGCACCTCGGGCGCGATCGCGCGCGCATGCGCCAGGGCGTGCAGGCCCGCGAAGCCCGGCACCTCGAAGTCGGACAGCACCAGGTCGATGTCGCCACGGCCCAGCGCGGCGACGAAGGCAGCCTCGTCGTCCACCACCTGCAGGCCGGCGTTCGGGTAGCTGGCCTGCAGCTTCAGGCGCAGCAGCTCGGCGTCGAACGGTGAATCCTCCAGCAGCAGCACGCGCAGGACGGCCTGGGAGCCGAGGCCGGGCACCGCGTCGGTCGCCATGTCACCCACGCCGCAAGCCTCGTGGGGGCGACTGGTTGATCGAGCCGGGCGGCGGCTCGTTGAGCACGGCCCAGAAGATGCCGAGATCGCTGATGGCGGCCACGAATTCCTTGAAGTCCACGGGCTTGACCACGTACGCGTTGACGCCCAGCCGGTAGCTGCGCACCACGTCGGACTCTTCCTGTGAGGACGTGAGCATCACCACCGGCGTGGTGGCGAGCGCATCCGAATCGCGCACGGCCTTCAGCACCTCCAGGCCGTTCACCTTGGGCAGCTTCAGGTCCAGCAGGATGACCGCGGGGTTGCCCACGGGCCGGTCGGCCCAGGGGCCTTCGCGGTTCAGGTACTCCAGCGCCTCGGCGCCGTCGCGCACCACCACCACGTCGTTCGCGAGGCGGCTGCGTTCCAGCGCCACCATCGTCAGTTCCAGGTCGCGGTTGTCATCCTCGACCAGCAGGATCGGCTTCAACACTCAGTCTTCCCTCCGCCTCACGGGCAACAAGAATCCGAACACGGCCCCCTGGCCGGGTTCGCCGCGCGCCCACACCGTGCCGCCATGGCGCTCCACGATGCGGCGCACGTTGGCCAGGCCGATGCCCGTGCCCTCGAATTCCTCGGCCTTGTGCAGCCGCTGGAACACGCCGAACAGCTTGTCGACGTACTTCATCTGGAACCCCACGCCGTTGTCGTGGATCTCCAGCCCCACGCCCTCGGGCCGGTCCACCGGCACCACCCGGATGCGGGCGGGGTCGCGGTCGCGGGTGTACTTCACCGCGTTGGAGAACAGGTTGCGCACGGCCACCTGCACCAGGAACGGGTCGCCCCACAGCGTGGGCAGCCCGGGCGGCACCTGCCACTCGACCGGGTGGCTGCCGACCCCGAGGGACATCTCCTTCACCAGGCCCGCCACCATCGCATCGGTGTCGATCACCGAGCGCTTCAGCGCGGCGCGTCCCAGGCGCGAGAAATCCAGCAGCGCGTCCACCAGCTGGCCGGCGAACGCCGCGGCCTCCTTCACGTGCTGCAGGTAGCGCACGGAACGCTCGCCGATGCGGCCGTCCTCCGCCTCCACCACCAGGTCGACATACCCCGCGATGTGGCGCATGGGCGCCCGCAGGTCGTGCGACACGGTGTACGAGAACGCCTCCAGCTCCTTGTTGACGCGGCCCAGCTCGTTGGCCACCCCGGCCAGTTCCTCGGCGCTGCGCAGCACGATGCCGATCAGCGCCTGGCGCAGCTCCATCGCGGCCGACGTCTCCACCGCCGTCCAGGGCTGCGAGTGGCCGCGCCGCTGCTCCTTCCAGCTGGCGAAGCTGCGCCGCGGATGCAGCCGGCCGTCGCCGGCCTGCACGTCCTTGCGCGGGTCGCCGGCCCAGTGGATGGTCTGCACGAACTCGGGCCGGAACCAGATCACCTGGTGACGGTGCACCTGCGAGATGGCGATGGCCATCACGCCGGTGGCGACGGACGGGTCGGCGATGTCGGGCAGCGCCTGCTCCAGGCAGTCCGTGGTGACCAGCTCGCGCTTCTGGTGCGCGATCCAGCTGGCGATCTCGCGCACCTTGTCGGGAGACGGGCAATCGCCCACCGGCCAGACGTCGTCGTTCAGCACGATGGCCGCGCCGGTGGCGCGCGCCAGTTGCAGCAGCGGCACGGGCTCGCGCGCCAGCTGGCTCAGCGTGCCGTCGCTCTCGGTGAGATGCGACACGATGGACAGCGTCAGCTGCCGGCGTTCCAGGCGCGCGGCCACGTCGGCATGGTCCTCGCTGGTCTCCACCTGCAGGGCCAGCAGGCGGCCCAGGTGCTCGCAGGCGAGGCGCGTGTCGTAGGGCAGGAAGCGCGGCGCGTGGTCGTGGCAGGAGATCAGGCCCCACAGGCGGCCGCGCACCACGATCGACACGGACAGCGACGCGCGCGTGCCCATGTTGCGCATGTACTCGAGGTGGACGGGCGAGACGCTGCGAAGGCCCGCGAACGTGAGGTCGATGTCGGTGGGCCTCACCGTGTCGTCCACGCAGCGCAGCGGCACCAGCACGTAGTTGGCGTCCGCGATCAGCCGGAACTGGTTCAGCAGGTACAGCTCGCGGGCCTGGCGCGGGATGTCGGTGGCAGGGAAGCGGTGTTCCGCGTAGCTGTCGTAGCCCGGGTCCGCGCATTCCGCCAGCACCTCGCCGTGGCCGTGCTCGTCGAAGCGGTACACCAGGCAGCGGCCGAAGCCGGTCAGGCGCTTCATCTCCACGGCGGCCAGCTCGGCCAGCTGCTGCACCGTCTGGCCCGCCTTCATGCGCGGCAGGAAGTGGCGGGCCAGCGACAGGATGGGGGCGCTGCGCCCTGCGGGGGCGTCGTTGCGCTCGAACTCCAGCACGACGCGGTCGGCGCTGCGGTGGGCAGTGAGGTCGACGAAGGTGCCGTCGGGGTCGGTGTACGGTCCGAGCAGCTCGGGCGCCTCGCCGGCCGGCAGGCGGTCGAGGGCGGGGCGTTGCTGGTCGAGGACCCGCGCGGCGACGGCCCGTGCCGTGGCGGCGTCCGGCCAGTTCTCGCTCCAGGCCACCAGGGCACCCATGCGCGCATCCAGCACCAGCATCCGCCCGTGCGGCTGGATGCCGCCCGGCACGCGGATGGGTTCGTGCTCGCAGCCGGCGAGGTCGGCCGCCTGCAGGGGCGGGGAGAGGGCGGTGGCGGGGGGCGTCAAGTCGTTTGGCATCGGCTGGCGGAGGGATCGCGTGGCAATCAGCGTGCCCGCCATCTTTGCCATTCTTGACCGAATAATTGTCCACGCATTGGCCATGTCCGAAGGGTCAGCTCGCCGACAATGCGCGGATGTCCGACCCGTTGCCGCCGCCGTCCAGCGCCCGCCTCGACGCGAGCCTCGAGGCCGTCAGTCTCGAGAACTGCGCGCGCGAGCCCATCCACATTCCGGGCGCCATCCAGCCGCACGGCGCGCTGCTGGCGTTCGACCGCCTGGGGCGCCTGTCGCAGGCCAGCGCCAACGCGGCCGCCCTCCTGGGCAGCGCGCCGCGGCTGGGCGCGCGGCTGGACACGGGCGGCCTGCCCGCGGCGGCCGCGGCCGAGTCGAAGGTGGTGGCCGCCCTGCGGGCCGCGCTGGAGGACGGCGGGCAGGCACGATCGCTGCAGGCCCGGGTGGGGGGCCGCGACATGGACGTCGTGGTGCACACCCACGACGGCCGCACGGTGTGCGAGTTCGAGCTGCGCGCCGACGGCGAGGACGTCTCCTCGTTCGCGCTGCTGGCCTTCCGCGCGCTGGAGGAGCTGAAGCAGCACGACACGCAGCAGGGCCTGCTGGAGGCCGCGGTGGAAGCGGTGCGCGCGCTGACCGGCTTCGACCGCGTGATGGCCTACCGCTTCGCGCAGGACGACAGCGGCGACGTGGTGGCCGAGGCGCGCTCCGAGCTGCTGGAGCCCTACCTGGGCCGGCGCTATCCCGCCTCGGACATCCCCGCCCAGGCGCGGCGCCTGTACGTGCTCAACTCCATCCGCCTGATCGCCGACACGGCCGATGCGCCCGTGCCCATGCTGGCGGACGCCGCCGACCCCCGCCCGCTGGACATGAGCTTCGGCATCCTGCGCAGCGTCTCGCCCATCCACATCGAGTACCTCACCAACATGGGCGTGCGGGCGTCGATGAGCGTCAGCATCGTCGTGGGCGGCCGGCTGTGGGGCATGCTGGCCTGCCACCACCTGGCGCCGCGACGCGTGCCTTACCCGATCCGCATGGCCGTCGATGTCGTGGCGCAGGTGATCGCGTCGCGCGTGCAGGCCATCGCGGCGCAGCGGCGCGAGGTGGCCATCGCGCGCGCGGCCGGCGCACGGGCCGAGTTCGCGCGCCACGTGGCCGGCGGCGAGGAGCTGGCCGACACGGTGGCCCGCGAGCGCGCCACGCTGTGCGCGGAGCTGTCCTGCGATGCCGTCGCCTGCGTGTCGGGCGGCATCGCGCGCGCGGCCGAAGGCGTGGACTCCCGCTGGCTCGGCGCGCTGGCGGCGTGGCTCGCCACGCGCGACGAACGCATCGTCGAGGAGGTGGACGGCGATCGCCTGCCCGCCTGGCCCGACGACGTGCCCGAGCCCGACCGGTACCGCGGCGTGCTGGCCCTGCGCTGCGACGTCGGCCAGCAGGCCTGGATCGTCGCGCTGCGCCGCGAACGCGTGCACACCATCCGGTGGGGCGGCAAGCCCGACAAGATCATCGCGCACGGCCCGCGCGGCCCGCGCCTCACGCCGCGCGGCTCGTTCGACGAGTGGCGGCAGATCGTGCGCGGGCAGTCCAGCCCGTGGTCCGAGATCCAGCGCGAGATCGCGTCGCAGCTGCGCGACGCGGTGCAGTCGGCGCGCGAGGAGCGGGCGCGCGACGTCGACGCCATGCGCTCGCAGCTGTGGGCCATCCTGGGCCACGACCTGCGCAACCCGCTGCAGTCGATCAACATGGCCAGCTCCGCCATGCAGCGCGGGGGCAGCGTCACCGGCACGTCGGGCGAGCGCCTCAACACGATCATCCGCAACTCCGCCAGCCGCATGAGCCGCCTGTTGTCGGATGTGCTGGATTTGTCGCGGCTGCAGCGGGGCTATGGCCTCACGGTGCAGCCCGAGCCGATGGACCTGGCGGTGCTGCTGCGCCAACTGGTGGACGAGGACGTCCTGGCCCACCCCGCGTTCAGCGTGGTGCTGGTGGCGCCCGAGGCGCTTCCCTGGCAGGCCGACCCGGGCCGCCTCGCCCAGCTGTTCACCAACCTGCTGAGCAACGCGCGCCACCATGGCGAAGGCGGCGCCACGGTGACGCTGGTCGGGCCCGACGCCGGCGGCGCGGTGCGCGTGGCCGTGGCCAACCCCGGCCAGCCCATCGCGGCGGAGCGCGTCGAGCGGCTGTTCGATCCCTTCAAGGGGTCCTCGTTCGACAACACCGCCAACCCGACCGGCATGGGCCTCGGGCTGTACATCGCCGACCAGGTGGCGCGCGCGCACGCGGGCTCGCTGGCCTACGCGTGGCGCGACGGGCAGGTGGTGTTCGAGGTGGTGCTGCCGCGCGCTTGAATCACCACGCGCCGCGCGGGCGCCTACGCGGCCAGTTCGCGGCCGCGCGCGGGCATGCGGGACAGGGCCGCCGCGACGCGCGAGACCAGCAGCGCCGCGTCCAGCGGCTTGGGCAGCAGGTCCGCGGCGCCTCCCAGGCGCGTGATCGCTTCCAGGGCGTCGTCGCGCAGGCTGGAGAGCAGGATCACCGGGATGCGGCACAGGCGGGCGTCCGCCTGCAGCTCCAGGAACAGCTGCAGGCCCGCCTGGCGCGGCATGTCGATGTCGATGACGATCAGGTCGGGCTCGGACGCCCAGGCCATCCGGATGGCCAGGTGGCCGGAGGTGGCGCTGCGCTGGTCGGGCCAGCGCGAGAGCATGCGGCGCGTGGCCTGGAGGGATGCCGCGTCGGCGTCCACCAGCAGCAGCCGCTCGGTGCGGTAGACGGCGACGAGGGTGCCGTCGTCGCCACGAAGGGAAGGTGTGTTCATGATGTTCGCTTGGCTTGGGCGGCAGGGGCCCCACCGGTAGGCGAACTCTAGGAAGCGGCGCGCGCGGCGTCTGTCGGGAATCCTGGATGGTGCCGCGCACCCTCGCGCGGAGCGTGACATGCTGCCGGGCGTTGTCCCGCGATCCCGTCGGCTACGCCGGCGTGGCCAGGGCGCACTCGAAGTGCGCCTGCAGCGCCGAGAACGTGGCCACCGCGGCCGAACAGGCGCTGGCCGTGGCCGCCGCGCCTGGGGGCACGGCCTGCGACAGGCGCTGCCGGAAATCCGCCCACATCGCGCCCGTGGCGCGGCCGTGGCCGTGGAAGTAGGCGGCGCCGTGGTCGGCGGCCAGGCCGAGCGCCGGCCCCACATGGCGGGCGATCACCTGGCCGCCCAGCGCCGAGCCTTCGAGCACGTAGAGCGAGCCCCAGGCGGCCGGTGCATCGGGCAGGTTGGGCAGCCAGGGCCGCGGCGAATGCGCATCGGCATCGGCAGGGGTGTCAGCGAGGGTCGCGCCGTCGGGGCCGCTCAGGCCGAGGGCGGCCAGGTCCTGGCGCAACATCGGCAGCCGCGACCGCGCATCGAACCAGGCGAGCAGGGCGTCGGGATCGCCGGAGCCCGCCGCGGCCAGCCGTTCGCGCACGCGGGGCTCCCACGGCACGAGGAAGCTGGCGAAGCCCGAGAGCACGCGGCGGTAGCGCGCCAGGTCGGCCAGGCGATCCAGCTGCAGCAGGTCGTCGATCGCGCGATGGGCCTCCGCGGTGGCGGCGCGCAGCGCGGCAAGCAGGGGAGCGTCGGTCGTCGTCATCCAGTCGAGGGGCGGGCCGGGGTGGGCGGCGTGCGCCAGTATCCCACCGGGCGCGGGGGCGTTGACGGGCAGCAAGCGACGTGCCGCCCCGGAGCGGACAATGGGCTTGACCTTCCCACGATGGGAACCTTCAGGATCCTGTCCATGGCCTCCCCCCCGGGCGCATCGCCCGCCACCTCCCTGCAATTCGACGTCCAGGGCATGACCTGCGCGTCGTGCGTCGCGCGCGTCGAGAAGGCGATCGCGAAGGTGCCGGGCGTGCGCGGGGTCTCGGTCAACCTGGCCACCGAATCCGCGCGCATCGACGCCGCCGGCGGCGCGTCGCTGGCAGACGTCGGCGCGGGCGTGATCGCGGCCGTGGAGCGCGCTGGCTACGCGGCCGTGGTGCCGTCGCCGGCGCACGAGCAGGTCCCGCAGGCCCGGCTGCCCGACTGGTGGGCGGCGGCGGCCGCCGCCGTGTTCGCGCTGCCGCTGGCCGCGGCGATGCTGCCGGGCCTGCTGGGCTGGCACATGGCGATGCCGGGGTGGTGGCAACTGGCGCTCGCCACGCCCGTGCAGTTCGGCCTGGGGGCGCGGTTCTACCGGTCCGGCTGGCGGGCCTTGAAGGCCGGCACCGGCAACATGGACTTGCTGGTCGCGCTGGGCACCAGCGCCGCGTATGGCCTGTCGGCCTACCTCCTCTGGCGGCACGCGGGCGAGCCGATGCCGCATCTGTACTTCGAGGCGTCCGCGGTGGTGATCACGCTGGTGCTGCTGGGCAAGTGGATGGAAGCCCGCGCCAAGCGGCAGGCCGCGGACGCCATCCGCGGGCTGGTGGCGATCACGCCCACCGAGGCGCGCATGGTGGTGGCAGGCGAGGAGCGTGCCACGCCCGTGGGCCTGCTGCGCGTGGGCGACGTGGTGCGCATCCGCCCCGGCGAGCGGGTGCCGGTGGACGGCGAGATCCTGTCGGGCGACACCCACGTCGACGAATCGCTGCTCACCGGCGAGAGCCTGCCCGTGGCGAAGGGGCCCGGCCAGCGCGTGACGGGCGGCGCCGTGAACGGGGAGGGCGTGCTGGAGGTGCGCACCCTGGCCGTGGGCGCCGAGACCCTGCTGGCGCGCGTGATCCGCCTGGTGGAGACCGCGCAGGCCGCCAAGCCGCCCATCCAGCGCACCGTGGACCGCGTGAGCGCCGTGTTCGTGCCGGTGGTGGTGGGCATCGCACTCGTCACCTTCATCGGCTGGTTCGCCGCCACCGGCGATTGGGAGCGTGCGCTGGTCGACGCCGCCGCGGTGCTGGTGATCGCCTGCCCCTGCGCGCTGGGCCTGGCCACGCCCACGGCCATCATGGCGGGCACGGGCGCCGCGGCCCGCCACGGCATCCTCATCAAGGATGCGCAGGCGCTGGAGCGCGCCCATGCGGTGAGCATCGTCGCCTTCGACAAGACGGGCACCCTCACGCAGGGCCGGCCGTCGCTGCTCGACCTGCGGCCGGCCGCGGGACGTGCGCCGGAACAGCTGCTGCACGTCGCCGCCGCCCTGCAGCAGGGCAGCGAGCATCCGCTGGCCCGCGCGGTGATGCAGCGGATGCGCGACCACGGCGGCCTGCCGTCGCTGCCCACGGCGCGTGGTGCACATGCGCTGCCCGGGCGGGGCGTGGCCGGGGTCGTCGACGGCGTGGAATACCTGCTGGGCAGCGCCCGGCTGCGCGACGAGTCCGGCGCCGAGGCGGGCCCGCTGCAGGCGCCGGCCGACGCGCTGGAGGTCACCGGGCAGACCGTGTCCTGGTTGATGGCGCGCGCCGGCGACCGCGTGGAGGTCGTCGGCCTGCTGGCCTTCGGCGATGCGATCAAGCCGGCATCGGCGCAGGCCGTGGCACGCCTGCGCGCGCTGGGCCTGCGCACGGTGATGCTCACGGGCGACAACGCGGGCAGCGCGCGCGCGGTGGCGTCCCGGCTGGGCATCGACGAGTGGCATGCCGGCCTCTTGCCGCAGGACAAGGCCCGCCTCATCCAGCAGCTGCGCGGGCAGGGCGCCGTGGTGGCCATGGTGGGCGACGGCCTGAACGACGCGCCCAGCCTGGCCGCGGCGGACGTCGGCATCAGCCTGTCCACGGGCACCGACGTGGCCATGGAGGCCGCGGGCATCACGCTGATGCGCGGCGACCCGCGGCTGGTGGCCGACGCGCTGGACGTGTCGCGCCGCACGTGGGCCAAGATCCGGCAGGGCCTGTTCTGGGCCTTCGCCTACAACGTGCTGGGCATCCCGCTGGCCGCCTTCGGCCTGCTGAGCCCGGTGATCGCCGGTGGGGCGATGGCGTTCAGCAGCGTCAGCGTCGTCACCAATGCCTTGCTGCTGCGCCGCTGGCGCGGCGCTCCAGGAGATGCCGGATGAACATCGGCGAAGCGGCCAGCGCCTCCGGCGTCTCGGCCAAGATGGTGCGGCACTACGAGAGCGTCGGCCTGCTGCCCGCGGTGGCGCGCACGGAGGCGGGCTATCGCCAATACCAGGAGCGCGAGGTGCGCATGCTGCAGTTCATCCGCCACGGGCGCGAGCTGGGCTTCTCCATCGACGAGATCCGCCAGCTGCTGTCGTTGTGGCAGAACCGGCGGCGGCCCAGCCGCGTGGTGAAGGCGCTGGCGCAGGCCCACATCGACGACCTGGACGCCAAGCTGCGCGAGATCCGGGCGATGAAGGCCACCCTGCAACACCTGGTGCACTGCTGCGCGGGCGACGATCGCCCGGAGTGCCCGATCATCGATTCGCTGGCGGGGGACCGCGCTTGAGGACACGTCGCCTGGCCCTCCCGCCGCTGCTGGCCCTGGCTGCCTTGGCAGCGTCATTCGCGGCCCACGCGCAGATGGCCATGCCATCCGCCTTCGGCCCCTACCCGATGACCCGCGAGGGCTCGGGGACCAGCTGGCAGCCCGACGCCACGCCGTTCGACGGCCAGCACCGCATGGGCGACCCGTGGATGACGATGGTCCACGGCTTCGTCAACGTCGTGGCCGACCGCCAGTCGGGACCGCGCGGCGACGACATGGTGTTCTCGCAGAGCATGCTCATGGGGATGGCCCAGCGCGACGCCGGCCCGGGCACGCTGGGGTTGCGCGGCATGTTCTCGCTCGAGCCGCTGATGGGCGCCCGCGGCTACCCGCTGCTGTTCCAGACCGGCGAGACCGCCGACGGCCGCACGCCGCTGGTGGACCGGCAGCATCCGCACGACGCGTTCATGGAGCTGGCCGCCAGCTACAGCGTGCCGGTGGGCGGGCAGGGTGCCGTGTTCGGCTACGCGGGCCTGCCCGGCGAGCCCGCGCTGGGCCCGCCCGCGTTCATGCACCGCTTCTCGGGCATGCGCAACCCCGAGGCGCCGCTCACGCACCACTGGCTGGATTCCACGCACGTCACCTTCGGCGTGGCCACGCTGGGCGCCAGCTGGGGCCCGTGGAAGCTGGAGGCATCGTCGTTCAACGGCCGCGAGCCGGACCAGCACCGCTGGGACATCGAGATGCGCGGGTTCGACTCGTGGTCCACGCGGCTGTCGTGGAACCCGTCGGCCGAGTGGGCCGCGCAGGTCAGCTACGGCGACCTGAAGAGCCCGGAACAGCTGGAGCCGGACGTGCGGGTGAAGCGCACGACGGCCTCGGTCGTGTACCAGTCGACCACGCCCGTGGGGCCGTGGGGCACCACCGTGGCCTGGGGGCAGAACGAGCACGCGGGGCCCGGCGCGGGCGACCGGTCGACGTCGCCGGGTTGGCTGGCCGAGACCACGCTCACCACGGGCGGGCGGCACACGGTCTTCTCGCGCTTCGAGGCGCTTCGCAGCGGCGAGCTGTTCACCGCGCCCGGGCCGCTGCAGGGCCAGGCGTTCCAGATCCGCAAGCTCACCGTGGGCTACATCCGCGACGTCGGCCGGAGCGGCCCGGTGTCGTGGGGCGTGGGCGGCCTGGTCGGGCTCTACCAGGTGCCCTCGGCGCTGGACGCCACGTACGGGCGGCATCCGACATCGGCGATGGTGTTCCTGCAGGGCCGCCTGTGAGGGAGGCGTCGATGCGGGACCGCGCTGTGGGTGCGCAGCCGCCGCGGATCTTTGTCGTCGCGCGCGAACCTGGATAGAGTTGCCGCCACACGCACTCATCCAATCGTCGGCCCAGGGACTCGCCATGCAGGATGTCGTCATCACCGGGATCGGCCTGCGCACCCCCATGGGCCACACGCTCGACCAGGTGCGCGACGTGTTCCGCAGCGGACGCCCGGTGGTGCGCGGCTTCGAGGGCCCGGGCGGGCGCCTGCGCGCCGGCGCCCGGATGGACGACGACTTCACCGCCGGCTTCACCCGCACCGACCTGGCGTTGTTCGACCGCGTCGCGCTGATCGCGCTGCTGGCTTCGGACGACCTGCTGGCCGACAGCGGCCTGGCCCTCGACGCGCTGGATCGCGAGCGCATCGGCGTCTTCCTCGGCACGGGCCAGGGCGCGCTGGCCGCCAAGGACGAGTCCTTCACCATGCTGGCTCTGCGCGACCGCATGACGGGCTATGCCGTGCTGCGGGGCCTGGACAACGGCGCCACCAACCAGATCAGCATCCGCCACGGGCTGCGCGGCCCGTGCGAGACCACGGTGCAGGCCTGCTCGTCGTCCAACATCGCGATGGGCAATGCGATGCGGGCCATCCGCCACGGCTACCTGGACGTGGCCATCGCGGGCGGCACCGACGCTCCCTTCACGGAGGGCAACCTGCGCGCGTGGGAGGCCATGCGCGTGCTGGCACCGTCCGACCCCGCGAACCCGCAGCGCGCCTGCCGCCCGTTCTCCCAGGACCGCGCGGGCCTGGTGCTGGGCGAGGGCGCCGTGCTGTACACGTTCGAGTCGGCCGCCCATGCGCGCGCCCGCGGGGCGCGGGTGTACGCCCGCGTGGCCGGCTACGCCACCACCAGCGATGCGCGGCACATCAGCATGCCCGATGCGCGCGGCCAGGCGGCCTGCCTCGCGGCATGCCTGGCGGATGCCGGGCTGCAGACCGGGGACGTGGGCTACATCAACTGCCACGGCACCGCGACGCCGGTGGGCGATCCCGTGGAGGTGGCGTCGATCCGACAGGCCTTCGGCAGCCGCGCCGATCTCACGCCGGCCAGCGCCACCAAGTCGCTGCACGGGCACCTGCTGGGCGCCGCCGGGGCCGTGGAGCTGCTGGCCTGCGTCGTCGCGCTCAACGACGGCCTGATCGCGCCGACGGCCAACCTGGACGTGCCGGACGCGGCCTGCGACCTCGACTTCGTGCCGGTCCACGCGCGCACGGGCGTGAAAGTGGACGCGACCTTGTCGACCAGCTTCGCGTTCGGGGGCACCAACGCCTGCATCGCGTTGACGCGCGGGTGAGCGCCGTCGTCAGTTAGGGGTAACCCAGCGTTCAGGTAGTTGCAATGCCGAACGCCCGTCGATACATTGGTCTCGCGTCGTCCACCGCCATGCACAGGGGGTTCCAATGTCAGAGGTGACTGCAGATGTCGTCGCTCCCGGGCTCACCCGCGCGCAGGTGCTGCCCCGGATGCAACGCATGCTGGCGCAGATCCTGTCGCTGGAATCCACCGAGTCGATCCAGCCCGCCTCGCGGCTGCGCGACGACCTGAACATCGATTCGCTGGGCATGGTCGACGTGCTGCTGGGCATCGAGGACGAGTTCGGCGTCAAGCTCGGCTCCGACATCAACCTGCTGGAGCGGGTCGTCACCGTCGACGACGCGGTCTCGCTGATCCTCGAAGAGTCCGCCACCGCCTGAACCCACCACCGGGAGCCCCGCGTGCAGAACGTCCCGAGCTGGAGCGACACCCAGACGCTCGATGAATTCTTCATCCGGGGCCGCAACATGTGGCCGGACCTGGGCGACCTCCGCAAGCTGGCGTTCGATCGCACCCGGGTGCCCGACGACGTGGTGCGCTTCCTGCGCAGCACCGCGCTGAACGAGCATGGCATCGTCCACTATGTGCAGCAGTATTTCCGCGCGTATGGCGACGACTACAAGCTCGGCCTCTGGGCGTCGATGTGGGGTGGCGAGGAATACCTGCACAGCATCGTGCTGCGGACCATCCTGCAAGGCCTGGGCGAACGGATCTCCGAGGGCGAGTACAGCGGGCTGGAGGACAGCGACTACGGCGAGTCCTACGACGCCTACCTGGCGCGCAAGCGCGAGGGTTTCCGCATGGACGCCCGCATGCAGCAGCTGATCTACGGCGTGATGCAGGAGTACGCGGCCAAGATCGCCTACCTGTCCGTGGCCGACGTGGCCGGCGACCCGAACGTGGAGGCCCTGCTGCGGCGCGTGGCCAAGGACGAGACGCGGCACTGCCGCTTCTTCCAGCTGTGCCTCGAGGCGCTGGCCGAGAACGTCACCCCGGAGCTGCGCGCGGAAATCTTCCCGCAGTTCACGGCACTGTTCAAGGATCACCAGATGCCGCAGGAACACATCCGCATGTTCGGCGAGTACGACATGGGCACCGACCTGTACACGAAGTTCTGGACGCCGGCCTACCGCTCGGACCTGATCATCTACCTGACCAACTACTTCCGGCAGTTCCGCGACCCGGCGTGGCTGGCGAAGCGGAAGACGGCCGCGGGGCAGGCCCTTCACGAGGCGCCCGCCGTCGCCCAGGCGTCGTAGCGCGGGGGTCGGGCGAGCCATGGACGGGGCAGGCGAGGGCGCGCTCTACGACCGGATGTTCCGGCGCCTGGAGAAGGTGCGCTGGAACCTGGCGGACATCGACTTCGGCGCCGTCGACAAGTCCCGGGTGTCCGAGGCCACGCTGTCGTTCCTGCAGGTGAACTGCCTGATGGAGCTGTCGTCGCTGTACGCGGTGCGCATGTTCCTGCGCGATTTCCGCGCGCGGCCCGACTTCTGCCAGTTCATGAGCATCTGGTACTACGAGGAGATGAAGCACTACCTCGTGCTGCGCGAGTACCTGAAGCTGTGGGGCCGCGAGCCCGCCGCGGACGGCCTGTCGCAGCTGGATACCGAGCTCTCGCCATCACCGTGGCCGGCGACGTTGGCGCTGCACTACTGCGGCGAGCTGCGCCTGGGCATGTGGTACCACCGCTGGAGCGACGAGGCCGACGAGCCCGTGCTGGCCTACATCTACCGCCTGATCGGCAACGACGAGTTCCGCCACGCCGGGTGCTACAAGGAATTCATGGAACAGGCCGTGGCAGAGGATCCGTCGCTGCTGCTGGATTTCCTGCAGACGTGCAAGTGGATGCTGTTCAATCCCACCGGCGACAAGCATCCCACCACGATGAAGTCCGACCATACGCACGACATCGCGGTCACCGACCGCATCGAGGGCTACGACGAGCTGCGGCGGCGGATCCAGGCGACGATCCACGACGACGACGAGGCGGAGCTGCGCCGCCAGGTGCTGGCCACCCTCTCGCGGCTGGCCGGCGAGCCGTTCCCGACGATGACCTCGCTGGCCGCCTACACCCGCCGGCTGGCCAGCGGCACCTCCCAGGCGGCGTCCGTCGCCGTGCAGGCCTGACCCCGATGAGCGACCTCCTCGACCGCATCCGCCAGCCCGACCTGCCCGCCGAGAGGATCGGCGACGCCTGCGTGCACTACGACACCCCGCCGCGGATGTTCGAGCTGCTGCTCGATCGCCACATGAACTACTCCAGCGGCCTCTACCCCACGGGCACCGAGGACCTCGACGCCGCGCAGGTCGCCAAGATGGCCGAGGTGGCCCGCTGCCTGGCCCTGAAGCCCGGCATGCGGCTGCTGGACGTGGGCTGCGGTTGGTTCGGCCCCGCGCTGCACCTGGCCGAGCAGCAGGGCGTGCACGTGACCGGCCTGACCGTGAGCCCCGTGCAGCGCGACTACGCGCTGGCCTGGGCCGAGCGGCGCGGGCTGCGCGGCGCGGTCGAGATCGACGTCTGCGACGTGCTGGCGATGCCGTACGCGCCGGAAAGCTTCGACGCGATCATGTTCCTCGAGAGCATCATCCACATGCCGGCCAAGCGGCAGATCTTCGATCGCTGCCGCACCGTGCTGCGGCCGGGCGGCCGCGTGTTCATCCAGGAAAGCAACTACGACCGCGAATCGCAGCGCGAACGCTACCGCGGCGAGCGCGGCTTCCGCGAGGTCGACCGCGCCTTCGGCTTCACGGGCGACATGGTCTCGGCCGGCCGGATGCTGATGGAGATGGAGGAGGCGGGCCTGCTGCCCGTCGGGCTGCGCGACATCAGCGCGGACTACGTCCGCACCCTCGGCCAGTGGCTTCGCAACCTGGACGCGCATGCCGACGAGATGCGGGCGGTCTCCCAGCGCGACTACCTGATGCTGCGCCGCTACCTGATGATCGCGCTGGCCACGTACCGGTCCGGCCAGACGGTGTGCCACATGATGACCGCCGAGAAGCGCGGGCCATGAGCGACGCGCCGGGCGAGCACCTGCTGGAACGCATCGCCCGCCGCGCGGCCGAGCGCGGCGACGACCCGGCTGTGCAGTTCTTCGAGCCTGCCGCGGCCGCGCCCTCGGTGCTGACCTGGTCGGCGTTGGACCTGCTGGCACGCCGCGCGCGATCCGGGTTCGAGCAGCGAGGCCTGCGTCCGGGCGACCGCGTCCTGCTGCTGCTGCCGACCGGGCCGCACTACCTCGGGCTGCTGCTGGGCGCGTTCCAGGCCGGGCTCGTGCCGTCGACGATGCGCGTCTTCGGCGGCGACGGCGACGGTGCGGCCAGCCGGCACGAGCTGGCCGGGCTGGTCGACGCGCTGGCGCCGCGCCTGGTCGTCGCCACCAGCCCGATGGGGGGCGGCGCGGCCGATTGCGTGCATCCGGACGGCCTGCTCGGCGCCGCGCCCACCGATCGGCCGATGGCCATCGCCGGCCCGGATGCCACGGCCTACATCCAGTTCACGTCCGGCAGCACGGGCCGGCCACGCGGCATCGCGCTCACCTGGCGGGCGATCCTCGCCAACGTGGCCGCGATCGCGCAGCGCACCGCGCTGACCCCGCAGGACCGCGCCGTGTCGTGGCTGCCGATGTACCACGACATGGGGCTGTTCGGCGGCCTGCTGACGGCGCTGCACGTGGGCGCGGTGATCACGCTGATGGACACCAGCGCCTTCATGAGCGGCCCGCTCACATGGCTGCGGCTGATGCACGACGTGCGCGCCACGATCACGGTGACGCCACCGTCGGCGCTGCAGACCTGCCTGCAGATGCTCGCGCGGCGGCCGGGCGCGTACGACCTGTCCTCGCTCGAGCAGGTCATCTGCGGGGCCGAGCCGCTGTCGCAGCGCTTCGTGCGGGACGTGTGCGGTGCACTGGGCCCGTACGGCCTGCGCCCCACCGCGTTGCGGCCGGTGTACGGCCTGGCCGAGGCCACGCTGGCGGTGACGTTCAGCCCGCGGGAACGCGCGCCGCGGATCGACTCTGTCGATTGCGTCCGTTTCGAGGCGGATGGCGTGGCCGTGCCGGCCAGCGCGGGCGACGTGCACGCTCGCACGTGGGTCTCGGCCGGGACGCCGGTGGCGGGCACCGTGGTGCGCATCGTTGGCGAAGGCGGCGGGGAGGGCGGCGTGGAGGGCGGCTACGAGGACCTGCCGGACCGCCACGTGGGCCGCGTCCTGATCCAGACGCCGAGCCTGTTCGCCGGCCACGTCGAGGCGGGCCGCTTCACCGCGCGGGAGGGCGCCTGGTTCGACACCGGCGATCTCGGCTACCGCGCGGACGGCGAGCTCTACGTGACGGGGCGCCGCAAGGATCTGATCATCAAGAACGGCCGCAACTTCTCCCCCGACCGCATCGAGGAACTCGCCTGCCTGGTGGACGGCGTGCGCCGCGCGGTGGCGTTCGGCCTGCATGACGACGCGCGGGCCACCGAGCAGATCGTCGTGCTGGCGGAGGTGCGGGCGCGCGACGCGGCAACCGCCGCGGCCCGCGATGACCTGCGGCTGCGCATCCGCCGCGAGCTGGGCGTGGCGGGCTATCCCGTGGACACGGTGTCCTTCGTCGACCGCGGCAGCCTGCCGCTGACCACCAGCGGGAAGGTGCGGCGGCAGCTGTGCCGGGACTTGTACGCGCAGGGGCTCGGGACCTCAGGGCGAGACAAGTCCCCGGCTGGATGATCTCCGCGCACCGGGCGCGCTGCGGCTCAGCTGGGGCGCTCGCAGACCTGAAGCATCCGCTCGATCTGGTCCAGCAGTTCCCAGCCCGCGCGCTCGATGCCGGCCAGGTACTCGCGCTGTCGCACGAGTTCCGGCGTGCCCAGGTCCTCGCGCAGCAGTTGCGCGAACCCCAGCACGGCGTTCAGCGGGGTGCGCAGGTCGTGGCTGACGTTGGCGAGCACGGCCAGCTTGGCACGATGCGCCGCGTCCGCGCGATCGAGTTCCAGGCGGGCGCGCTCCGCCTCGCGCTGGTCCGTCAGGTCGGTGAGCGTGCCCACCACGCGCAACGCTTGGCCGTCCCCATCGCGCGCCACGACGCGCCCGCGCGACAGCACGATGCGGTAGCGGCCGTCGGCCGCGCGCAGGCGGAATTCGTGTTCGTAGGCCGGCGTGCGCGCGTCCAGGTGCGCCCGCAGCGCCTGCAGCATCGGCTCGCGGTCGTCCGGGTGGACGCGCTCGCGCCAGGTGGCGGTGCTGTCGCGCTCGTCGCGCTCGTCGTACCCCAGCAGGCCCTTCCAGCGCGGCGGGTAGTGCACGGTCTGCGCGCGCGGGTCCAGGTCCCAGACGCCGAAGCCGGCGCTCTGGATGGCCAGTTCCCAACGGGTCTCGAGATCGCGCAGGTCGTCCTTCATGGCAGCGGTCCGTCGTCGTGGCGCACAGGAGTGGGGTGGGCCGCGCCTGCGCACGCCGGGCAGCGAGTCCGGGCGCGCATGCGGGCCACGCGGCGAGCTCATTGTGCCCAGGGGCGGTGGCGAAGGGCAACGCGTGTCGTGATCGATGTGGCGGCAGCGGCCCGCGCGCGGCAGGTAAGCCTCAGGGCGCTACCGGATCGAGGCGCACCGCGCGCCACAGTCCCCGCCCGTCCTTCGCGGTGCCCACCACCTGCCCCGCGTCGTTCAGCCCGCGCACGTCGCCCAGCGTCCACGCGCCGTTCGCGCCCGGCAGCAGCAGGTCGTCCAGCCATTGCATCGCGCCGTCGACCGTGACGTAGTAACCGTGGCGCGTGGCGGTGGTGCGATCGCCAACCACCTGCCCGGCGGCGTTGACCGCCCAGGCGCGGCTGTTGCTGGCCGGGTCGCCGTCGAGGTCGATCACGCTGCCGTCGCGCCACAGGAACGCATGCTGCACCTGCGTGCCGGGCAGGCGGAACTCGCCGACGATGTCGTCGTGGTCGTTGACGCCGAAGGCCGTGGCGAAGAGCTGCTCCATGCCCGGGATCACGCGAATTAGCCCGTCGCGCCACAGCACTGCCTTGAGCGGCAGCGGCGCGTCCGACCCCTGGAACGACTCGCCGACGATGAGCCCGCCGTTGTTGATGGCGTAGGCATACGACAGCTGGCCCCGCGGCAGCGCGGGCAGGATGGTCCACTGGCCAGCGTGCAGCAGGAACGCGCAGTTGCCGAAGCACGCGTCCTCCAGCGCCCACACGTTGCCCACCACGTCGCCGGCCTGGTTCATGCCGCGCACCGTGGGCACCTCGCCGCTGGGGGACGGGTACAGCGCCATCGCGCCGTCCTGCTCCACGAACGCCACCACCTGTCCGCCGAAGGACGCCTCGATCCAGCCGGTGGTCTGGCCATGGTCGTTGACGGCCACCGCGGCGCCGCGCACGCCGGGCATCCCGTCCTGCACCGCCAGGTCCACCGCCCGCCCGCCGGGCAGGGACTTCACTGGATGCGGCAGGTGCGGCGGCGCCGTGGCGCCCGCCTGTCCCACCGACGCGCCGTGCTGGTTCAGGCCGCTCACCTGTGTATCCACGCCATGGCGCGTGCCGCCCAGGTCCACCACCACATAGCTCGCGGCCAGCGCTGGGGCGGTGCCCCACGAGAGCGCGGCCGCCAGCAGCAGCGGGCGCCAGGCTGGCCGGCCGTCGGCGGCACGCGAAACGGGAAGAGGCCAGGCAGGCTGGCGGCGCGATTGGATGTGCATGGTCGTCCTTGAGCATCCACCGTGGCTGCCGTGCCGCAGTGTGCAGGCAGGCGTGCGCCAGCGCCTGTCGGTGGCGGGAGCGACCTAGGGGGGACGCGGCCGTGCGCGACTCAACCTCGCGCCAGCCCCTGGCCTGTCCGGCGCAGTACCCTCGAGCTCGTCAGATGGGTGAGCCAGCGAGCCTTCGTTCTAGCCGCCTCGCTTGCCGAGCATCGAAGCGATCCGCTCTTTCGGCACGGCCTTGGAGACGAGGAACCCCTGCATCTGGTCGCAACGCAGCAGATGCAGCATGCGGGCCGTCTCCTCCGTTTCGACACCCTCGGCCACGACCGTCAGCCGCAATGAATGAGCCAGCGCGATCATCGTGGAGACCAGGGTCATGTTGTCCGGGCTGTCCAGCATCGTCGACACGAAGGCACGATCGATCTTCAGCCCCTGCACGGGGAGCTTGGCCAGGTAGGCGAGTGACGAGTAGCCGGTGCCGAAGTCGTCGATCGAGACGTTGACGCCCAT
>FTBV01000296.1_pt1 | contig 67024 bp, 49 predicted proteins | sample 1639281 | NCBI WGS metagenome assembly FTBV01 (sample SAMEA3914864, study PRJEB12502) | metagenome | biome: forest; material: soil | place: USA | collected 2012-03-12 | depth 0.3 m | reverse complement strand
CTCGGGCTTGTAGCCGAACTTCTTCTGGAACTCGTCGACGAACATCTTGGCCAGCGGGTACTTGTCCTCCAGCGTCCACCAGAAGTCGGTGGCGGCGTAGACGCCCTCGGTGATCTCCGGGCCGACCTCGCGCGCGAGGAACGGGATCTGGTACGGGATGACCAGCTTCATCTTGGGCAGCAGGCCGAACTGCTTGGCCTGCTGGGTGGACAGCACCGCGTCGTGGCCCCAGTTCACGTTGATCAGGAACTCGGCACCCGAGTTGGCGATGTTGGTGAGGTAGGAGCTGAAGTCGGGCGCGCCCAGCGGCGAGACCTGATCGGTGACCATCTGCCAGCCGCCGTTCTTCATCAGGTACTCGCTCACCGACTTGGTGACGGTGTGGCCGTAGGTGTAGTCCGGCGTCATGAACGCCATCTTCTTGTTCTTGCCGTAGGCCTTGAGCAGCGCCGGGCCGATGGCGTTGGCCGCCGTCTCGCCGTAGAAGTTCTGGCGCACGCCGTAGCGCACGCAGTCCTTGCCGGTGGTGTCGTTGGAGCCGGAGATGCCGCACACGAACAGCACCTTCTCGCGGTCGGCCAGCTTGTTGAGCGCCACGGCCACCGCGCTGGAGGTGCCGCCGGTGATCATGATGGCCTTGTTCTCGGTGATGAAGCGCTGCTGCGCCTGCACCGCCTCGTTGGGCTTGGCGGCCGAGTCGGCCACGCCGTACTTCAGTTCCTTGCCCAGCACGCCCTTGGTGGTCTTGGGCGAGATCTGCTTGATCAGCGGATGGCCCGCGTTGATGTGCTCGATGGCGAGCTGGTAGCCCTTGAGCTCGTCCTCGCCCTGCACCGCGTACGTGCCGGTGCGCGGCACGCTGATGCCGATGAAGACCGACGAGCCGGCGACACCGGCCGGCCACGTGCCGATCGGCGGCTGGTCGGCCGCGAAGGCGCTGGAGGCGAACCCCATCGGCAGCACGAGGCCGCTCGCCACGCCCAGGCCGGTGCGAAGGACGCGGCGACGCTCGTCGTCGAACGAGGTTGAATCGTGGTCTTGCTGGGGCTGTTTCATGGCGCTTGGACTCCGACGGATAGATTGGATATATCGCGTTACGATATTCAGTCTAAGAACGCCACAGGCCCGGCGCGTACCGGAATTACCCGCATGGGCGGCACGTGCGGGGCCGGTGGGCACGAAGGTCTTACAAGGGCCTTACGCGGGCAGGCCATTGGCGATGTGGATTTCCACATCGGCGGGCGTCCTCCATCGCGCCCGATCGGGGATGTCTAGGCAATTACCCCGATGTAGTCTCACGACTGTCGCCATCGCCCGCGGAGTCGCAGACTTCGTCCATCGTCGCCGGGCGGTCCTGCAGGCCGCTCGCAAGGACGTTGGGACGCGCAGCGCGGCCGTCGTGCCGACGCCGCGCGCGTGAGGACGGAGCCGGCGCGCCGAGCGCTCGTCCGGCATGGAGGGGCGAACAATGACGACTTCATTCCTGCGCGGCCTGGCCGCGTGGTGCGCGTGCCTGGGCGGCCTCGCGGCGGCGACCGCGCACGCCGGCGACATCGTGGTCGGCCAGGTCGCGCCGCTGTCGGGCGTGCTCGCCACGACCGGGCAGCAGATGGTGCTCGGCGGGCGCGTGTGCTTCGACTGGGTCAACGAGCACGGCGGCATCCACGGCGCGCGCATCCGCAGCGTGGTCGCCGACGACGGCTACGACGTCGCACGCACCGAGCAGGCCACGCGCGCGGTGGTCGCGCGGCCCGACGTGGTGGCGTTGTTCGGCTTTGCCGGCACGGCCAACGTCGCGCACCTGCTCGACGACCACGTGCTCGCCGACGCCGGCATCGCGCTGGTGGCGCCCTACACCGGCGGCGAGGCGCTGCGCAACCCGTTCAATCCGTGGATCTTCCACCTGCGCGCGAGCTACGCGCGTGAGGCCGAGCACATGGTGCAGCAGCTCGACACGCTGGGCCTGCGCCGCATCGCGCTGCTGTACCAGAACGACGGCTTCGGCCAGTCGGGCAAGGTGGGCATCGAGACCGCGCTCGCGCGCCGCGGGCAGGCGCTGGCCGCCGCCGCCTCGTACGAGCGCAACACGGGCGACGTCCGCGAGGCGGTGCGCACGATCCTCGCGGCGCACGCCCAGGCCGTCATCATGGTGGCCGTCAACAAGCCTGCGGCGGCGTTCATCAAGGGCTATCGCGAGGGCGGCGGCGCGGGGCAGCTGTTCAACGTCTCGGTGGTCGACCCGGCGGAACTCGTGCGCCTGGCGGGCCTGGACAACGCGCGCGGCCTGGGCATCAGCCAGGTGGTGCCGTTTCCCTATCGCGACACGCTGCCGGTGGTGCGCGAGTTCCAGGCTGCGCTGAGCCGCTACGCGCCGGGCCAGGCCGTCAACTACACGAACTTCGAGGAGTACCTCGGCGCCCGCGTGCTCGTGGAGGCGCTGCGCCGCGCGGGCCCCGAGCCCACGCGGGCGCGCGTGCTCGCCGCGCTCGAATCGCTGCACGCGTTCGACCTGGGCGGCATGACGATCAGCTACGGGCCGCACGAGCGGGTGGGCTCGAACTTCGTCGAGGTGACCGTCATCGGGAGCGACGGACGTCTGCTGAAGTGACCGGTTCGCCGCCGGGCGCGCCGCCTGCGGCGGGCGTCTAGCGCAGGACGAGGGGACAGCCGGTCGCGTCGACGACCGCGCCGGCCGGCGTGCCGGGACAGTTGTCGGCGCTGTCGGGGATGCCGTCGCCGTCGGTGTCGAGCAGGGCGGGATCCTGCACGTACACGATGACCGCCGAGCGCGGCGCCACCGACAGCGGCCAGGCCACCGGCTGGCCCGTGGCCAGGTCGAAGGACTGCGCGCAGGCGGCCGGCGTGGTGCTCGCGAACGGGCACGCCGCCGCGAGCGTCGTGGCTGCGGCGTTGACGATCATGCTGGAGCCCTGCGTCGAGATGTCCGGCGTGATCTGCACGAGCTGCAGGTTCGCGACCGTGAGCGACTGGCCCGCGACCACGCGGTCGAAGTCGATGCGCGCCCCCCCGGCGGAGATCGTCTCGGTGGCCTGGAAGACCACGCTGTGGCGGCTCCACGCCCGGTTGCCGGCGAACGACAGGTCGCGGTCGCTGACGGACTCGTAGGCGCCCGACCCGCGCCGCACGATCAGGGGCACGGGCTGGTTGTCGGTCTGGGTCGACGTGTCGATCGTGAGCCGATACCAGGCACCCTGCTGCACCGCGAAGCCCGGCGAGGAGAGGATGCCCGGCGAGCCGCCTGCCACGTATTGCAGGCACGCACCGGCCGTGCAGGCGCTGCGCGTCATCTGGCCGGACGGCGCGGTCTGGTTCCAGTTGCTCCAGCCCGTGGCGTCGGCCTGCAGCGCGCCGTTCGGCACGAGGTTGGCGCCGGCCGGCATGAACGCCGCGTAGCCGCTCGAACTGACAGCCGCGGCGTGCGTGTCGACGGGCTGCGTCGAGCCATAGCCCGTCGAGCCGCTCCACGCGCCGAACGTCAAGGTGGCGCTGCCCTGCGCCGCGCCGCTGTTGGCGACGACGGTGGGCGAGATGCGGTCGTAGAACCGGTTCGCCGCGAAAGTGCCGAACGACGACGTGTTGGCGTACGCGGACGTCAGCAGCATCCCGAGCGACGTCGACGCGATCGGGGCGATCTCGTTGCCGCTCACGACGTTGCCCACCATGTCGCCGCTCGCGTTGACGGTGTGCGAGTCCTCCTGCATCCAGATCTGGCCGCGCCGGTTGGCGAACAGCCGGTTCGACTGCACCGTGTTGCGCGCGGTGTTGTGCAGCTGGATACCGTAGTCCGTATCCGTCACGGTGTTCGACTGGATGAGGACGTCCGAGCCGAGGTCGTCGATGTAGATGCCTTGCGCCGCCGTGCTGCGCGAGGCGACCGGCTGGCCGTGGAGCATGCCGCGCGAATGGGCCACCGTGTTGCCGACGATCCGGGCGTTGTTGTTCTGGCGACCGGTGTAGATGCCGCCGCAGTCGTCGAGCACGCTGCACGCGCCATAGACGAAGTTGTCGGTGATGGTCGCGTCCAGGCCGGCCATGATGCCCGCGTACCCGGCGTCGACGATGATGTTGCCGGTGGCCGTCGAGCCGTTGCCGATGAACAGCGCGGCCACCGAGCGGCGCGGCAGGCTGGCGACCGTGTCGCCGTCGAGCTGCACGCCGCTGTCGCGGATGATGTTGTTGCGAGCGACGAGCGCGGTCGCGTCGGGGATCAGCGGCGTCATGGCGCCGCCCCAGCCCGTCACGGCGTCGCCGCCCGTGCGGGCGATGCCGTCGCTGTCCACCAGGTCGCCGGTGCTGCCGGCGACGTCGATGCCCGCGTCGACGATGTCCTCGACGAGCAGGTTGCGAAGGGTGACGTCGTTGGTCGAGCGCGCATCCACGCCGAGGCCCACGCCGTGCACCGCGATGCCGTCGACCACGACGTGGCTGCGACCCTGCAGGTCGATGCCCACGGGCAGCGTCGCGACGGCGACGGGCGCGGCCGGCGCGGCGGAGTCGGGCATCCAGGCGTAGACCTGCTGCGCGGCCGGGTCGTACCACCACTGGCCGGCGCCGCCCAGCATCCACAGCTGGCCGGTGAGGAAGTAGCCCCAGCCGGCCGGCACCGTGTACGTGGGCGCCTTGGCCAGCACCAGGTGCGTGCCGTCGAACGAGGCGACGGCGGAGTCCTCGAGCAGCCACTGGTTGGTGCGCACGTGCACGTGGGCGGTGGTGTCGATCCTGGCGCCGGCGGGCAGCGCGAAGTCGCTGCCGACCGTCAGCGTGGCGCCATTGCTGTCGGCGGCCAGCGCGAGGTAGGGCGAGCCGGGGTCCGCCACCGCGCTTGCGCCGTTCGGGAAATGTGCGACGCTGAACGCGCCCGTGCTGGAGAACAGCTGCAGCGGCGTGCTGGCCAGCGCAGCCTTGTAGATGCTGCCCTTGTACGGCGTCCACGCCGAGGGCGCCAGCGAGGTCGTGCCGTCGATGCTGGGCAGGCTGCTGCATCCGCCGGCAGGCTGGGCGACGACGATTGGCGTGCCCGCGGCGCCGTCGGCCGGCAGGCGCAGCGTCTCGTGCCAGGTGCCGCCGCAGGCGAGCTCGATGCGGTCGCCGGCGACCAGGCCGGCGCTGGCCACGCGGGCGAGCGTGCGCCACGGGCCGCTGCCGTTTGCCGGCGTGGCGGCCAGGCCGTCGTTGGTGTCGGCGCCGTTGGCGTTGTCGACGTGGTAGGTGTGCGTGGCCGTGAGCGCCAGCGCCGGGGCGGGGCCTGGCGTCGACGGCACGCCGATGGCCAGCAGCGCGGAGACGCTCAGCGCGCGCATGGTGCCGACGGCGTCCGCGATGCCGACCTGCTGCGCGGTGGCGTTGCCGGCGGACGACGCCGCGCTGGAGCTGGCGCCCGAGGTCGCGCCGGCGCCGCCCGCGCCGCTGACGGGCGGGGCGGGCGTGGTGGCGCCGGCGCTGCCGTCCGGGCTGCCGCCACCACCGCCGCCGCACGCGGCGAGCGCCGAGCACAGGACGAGGGCGGCGACACCGGCAAGGCGCGGGCGGGACGGGGAGGAGTTCGGCATGGACGCGGACGATGCGATCGCCGCGCGACAAGCCTGGCGGAAACGGCAGGCGCGCGCATCGCGCGGGCCTGCCATGTTCTCGATCCTTTCAGCGAGAACTTGAGCCGATTCGTCCGGGAAAAGAGCGCCTTTTCAGGCGCATCTCCGCAAACCCCCTCGGGGTATGCGGTCCATGCCGTGGCCGGCCATCGCGGCGCGAGGCGCGCCCGCGAGCCGCTCAACTCAGTGGACTTCGTTGCGCGTGGCCGGGCGGAGCCACTGCGGCGGCTGGTCGCCGTCCAGGCGGCCGAGCACATGCGCGTCGAGACGGCTCGTGTCGCCGCCGTCGACCAGGCCCTGGCCCAGCACGACGACGGGCACGTCGCCGTCCGACCGATCCGCGTTCAGCCGCGTGATCGTCTCGCGCAGCGCCGCCACGCTCGCGTCCTCGAGCACGCAGCGGCGGACGTGGCTCATGACGCCGCGGGCGAGCGTGATCCACGCGGCCGCCCGGCCCTCGACCACGCAGACGTGGGCGTTCGCCGCCTGCACGAGCACCGGCGCGCAGCGCTTGGCCTCGAGGAAGGCGTGATGCCACCACGGCTCGACCGAGCGGATGCGGACGTCGTTCTGCTCGCCGTGACGGCGCAGTGCGTCGAGGTCGATGCCCGCGAGCGCGACCACGCCCCGCGCGACGTCGTTGTGCCAGGTGGCCAGCGGCCAGGTCGCGGCCTCGTTGCCGTGCTTGTCGACGAAGGCCTGGCGCGCATGCGAGCGCAGCCGGGCGTCGTCGCGCGGGGGCAGTGACGCGACGTCCTCGATGCTCTGGGTGAATTCCGCGGACACCCACAGCCGCACGTCGGAGCCGGCGTGCGCGCGCATCCATTCGCGGACGCTGCCATGCCGCTTGGCCGCGGCGTAGCGGTCGCCCGGGGCCCAGGCCCACACGCCGTGCATGTCGGCCAGCAGCGCGTGCGCCGGACCGCGCAGCCCCAGCCCCTGGCGCAACCTCACCTCGTGCGACCAGCGGCGAAAGGGCCGCATCTGCCGCTGCAGGGCGTCGGCGACGACGATGTCGAAGCGGATGTCTCCCGCCATCGAGAGCATGGGGGCGTCATTGAGCGAAGGCATTTTGATGGGAGCTCCTCGAGATCGGTGGGTTCGACATCGACATCCCCCGACTTGGTGAGGCAACGATATCGACGCCATGTGACCCGCCGTGTCGAGTTCCGATCCGCCTTCCATAGTCCGTTGAGACCAACGGGTTTCGGAGATGGCCAGAGTAGTCCGATCGGCCTACGGGTGCGCGCATTCCGCCTGCGTTGCGGACGGCCCGCCGCGCCTCGGCGGGCCGGGTGCGGCAAGCGCCGCGGGCGCGTGCGCGCCGCGGCGCGCAGCCTCGCGCGGCGTCTGTCCAGACCATTGAATTGTCATAACGGCTACCTAGACTGCGGAGCCTTCGAGGACGGTGATCCACGCGGACCATGCGGATCGCCTCGACGCATTCCGCGGCGGCCTTCGAGCGGACAAGTTGTTGAGCGGCGCAGACGCCGCGGAGGGTTCGGACATGACGATTGGCCTGGACGGCGTTGCGCCTCGCATGGCAGCCGCCGCGCTGCTGGCGGCACTCTTGGCGACGCTGGCGGCGTGCGGCAATTCGAGCTCGGGGGGCTCGCAGGTGGTGGCGTCGGTCGACGGCGAGGAGATCACCGAGACGCAGGTGAACCACGCGCTCGAGCGACAGGCCAGCATGCGGCCCGACCAGATCGACGGCGCGAGCCGCAAGGCGGTGTCGGGGTTGGTCGAGCAGTCGATCGTGCTGCAGAAGGCCCGCGACCTGAAACTTGACCGCGACGAGCGTGTGGTGCAGGACATCGAAGCGATGAAGCGCGACGTGATCGTCAAGGCCTATCTGGCGCGCATCGCCGACGGTGCCGCCAAGCCCGCGGAGCGCGACGTCCAGGCCTACTACGACCAGCATCCTGAACTGTTCAGCCAGCGCCGCACCTACGCGTTCCAGGAGCTGACGCTCGACGTGCCGCCGGCGCAGTACAAGGACATCGAGGCGCAGCTCACGCAGCTGAAATCGTCGCAGGAAATCTCGGAGTACCTGAAGGCCAGGCAGATCCCGGTGCGCTCGGCGCAGTCCACGATCCAGGCGGAGAACATCCCGCAGGCGCTGCTCAAGCGGGTGGCGCCGATGAAGCCCGGCCAGGGCGTGATCGTCTCGAACGAGGCCGGCCTGCGCATCCTGATGCTGCTCGACGCCAAGGACAGCCCGCTGGCGGAAGCGGACGCGCGCCCGCTGATCACCACGTATCTCGTCACGCAGAACAAGCGCCAGGCGGTCCAGAAGGAGCTCGCCTCGCTGACCACGGCGGCCAAGGTCTCGTACTTCGGCAAGTACGCCGACATGGCCGCCAGCGCGCCCGCGGCGGCGGCCTCGGCGGTGGCGATGGGATCCGCCGCATCCGTCAACCTCAAGTAGCGACCGGCCGCGGCAACGCGCTTTCAACGGCATCGCAGCGTCCGCGTTGCGCGGCTCAACTTCGGCTCGACATCCATGACTCTCGTCCAGTTCCTCTCGATCCTGCGCGCGCGCTGGAAGGTCATGCTGCTGGTGCTGGCCGTGGTGGTGGCCGGCACGGCGCTGGTCAACCTCGCGTGGCCCCGCAGCTACACGTCCTCGGTCGCGGTGCTGGTCGACGTCAAGTCGCCCGATCCGATCGCCGGCATCATCTATCCGGGCATGAGTTCGCCGGCCTACATGGCCACGCAGGTGGACATGATCCAGAGCGACCGCGTCTCGCAGCAGGTGGTGCGCTCGCTCAAGCTGGGCGAGTCGGCCGCGATGCGCGAGCAATGGCGCCAGGCCACGGACGGCGTCGGGAACTTCGAGACCTGGGTCGCCGACGTGACGCGCAAGAGCCTCGACGTGAAGCCTTCGCGCGACTCCAATGTCATCACCATCAACTACAAGTCGCGCGACCCGAAGTTCGCGACGGCGCTGGCCAACGCCTATGCGCAGGCCTACATCGACGTGAGCCTGGAGCTGCGCGTCGATCCGGCCAGGCAATATGGCAAGTTCTTCGAGGAGCGCGAAGCGCAGCTGCGCGCCAAGGTCGAGGACGCCCGCGCGCAGCTGACGGCCTACCAGCGCAGCACCGGCATCGTGGGCACCGACGACCGCCTCGACGTCGAGAATTCGCGCCTGAACGAGCTGTCCAGCGAACTCGTGGTGCTGCAGGGGCAGGGCGCGGAAACCGCCGGTCGCGAGGCCCAGGCCAAGCTGTCCCCGAGCCAGATCCAGGACGTGCTCAACAGCAACCTGATCAGCAACCTGAAGGTCGACCTGGCGCGGCAGGAGGCCGCGCTCAAGGAGGCCGGCGACCGCCTGGGCGACAGCAACCCGGTCATCACGGGCCTGAAGGCCAACGTGGCCGAGACCCGCTCGCGCATCGACGCCGAGATCACTCGCATCAGCGGCGGCGTGGCCGTGAGCAACTCGATCAACGACGCCCGCATCGCGCAGCTGAAGCAGGCGATCGACGCGCAGCGCGTCAAGGTGCTGCACCTGAAGGAGGCGCACGACAAGGTCGCCACGCTGGTGGCGGACGTCGAGTCGGCGCAGCGCGCGTACGACGGCGTCAACGTCCGCGCCAACCAGACCGAGCTCGAGAGCCGCACCACGCAGACCAACCTGTACGTGCTCAACCCCGCGTCCGAGCCGATCACGCCGTCGTCGCCGCGCACGACGCTCAACATGCTGCTGTCGCTGTTCGCGGGCACCCTGCTGGCAGTGGGCGTGGCGATGCTGATGGAGCTGTTCGACCGGCGCGTGCGCGCGGCGTCGGACGTGGTGCTCGCGCTCGACACGCCGCTGCTCGGGACACTGGCGCGCAAGCCCAGCGGGCGCCTGTTCGGCCGCATCGAGTCCAAGCCGCCCAAGGGCGCGAAGGACAAGGCGGTCGGGCCGGGCGCGGCGGGGCCAGCCGACCGGGCCTTGCTGCCGGTGCCGTTGGCGCATCCCGTCGACGCGCCGCGCGCAGCGGAGCCCGCGGCCGAGTCGGTGGTCAAGGAGGTGCCCATCGGCGAGATCTTCCGCGAGACGCGCCGCCTCGATGCCGCGCAGATCGAGTCTGTCCTCGCGTACCAGCGCCAGCACGGCGTGCTGTTCGGCGAGGCGGCGATCGCGCTCGAGCTCGTGGACAACCACGAGGTGCTGTGGGCGCTGAGCCGCCAGTTCCACTATCCGTACGCGCCGCAAGGACGCAAGCAGTTCCCGCCCGAGCTGATCGCCGCGACGACGCCGTTCTCCAGCGTCTCCGAGACGTTCCGCAGCATCCGCAGCCAGCTGATCCGGCGCGCGGAGCAGGACGCGCAGCGCCGCGCCCTGGCAGTGGTCAGCGCCGACAGCGGCGACGGCAAGACCTTCTTCGCCGCGAACCTCGCCATCGCCTTCAGCCAGCTCGGGCGGCGCACGCTGCTGATCGACGGCGACATGCGGTCGCCGCGCCTGCACAAGGTGTTCGGCATCGACAACTCGCGTGGCCTGAGCAGCATCCTTGCCGGCCGGCTGTCCGCGCGCGTGCTGGCGCCGATCACCGACCTGCCGAGCCTGTTCGTGCTGCCGGTGGGCGTCGCCCCGCCCAACCCGCTGGAGCTGCTCGAGTCGCCGGCGTTCGGGTTGCTGATCCAGGAACTGCTGGGCAAGTTCGACCACGTCATCATCGATTCGCCGTCGGCGATCGTCGGCGCCGATGCCGGCGTGATCGCAGCGCGCAGCGGGGCCTTCGTGTCGGTCGCCCGGCTGGGGCAGACCTGCATGGCGTCGATGATCGAGCTGGTGGAGTCGCTGCGCGACAGCACCACGCTCTCGCTCGGCTTCGTCCTCAACGAGCACTGACGTGCAGCTGGCGAACGCTCCGGCCGGCACCGCGCCGCGTTCGCGCGGCGCGGACCTGCTGGCGGCCGGCGTCGATCGCCGGGCCGTCGCAATGGTGCTCGCGGGCCTGGCCGTGCTCTACCTGCCGACGTACTGGAGCCTGGCGTCCACCATCTGGCAGAGCAGCGACCAGAGCCAGGGTCCCCTGATGCTCGCCGCGAGCCTGTGGCTGCTGTACGAGCGCCGCGAGGCGATCGCGTCCGCGCCCGCGCGGCCTCGCGAGGGCGTGGCCGCCGGCGCGCTGGCCGTGGGCCTGCTGCTCTATGCCGTCGGGCGCTCGCAGTCGATCTGGATCTTCGAGGTGGGCTCGCAGCTGGTCGTGTTCTCCGGCGTGCTGCTGCTGTTCAAGGGCTGGCGCGGCCTGCGGCTGGCCATGTTCCCGATCCTGTTCCTCGTTTTCATGGTGCCGCTGCCGGGGCCGCTCGTGGCCGCCGTCACCGGGCCACTGAAGGCGGGGGTGTCGTACGTGGCGTCGGAGCTTCTGTACACGGCGGGGTATCCGATCAGCCGCACCGGCGTGATCCTGCATGTCGGGCCGTACGTGATCCTGGTGGCGGACGCGTGCGCGGGCCTGACCTCGATGTTCTCGCTGGAGGCCGTCGGCATCCTCTACCTCGGGCTGATGCGGCATCCCTCGCGCGCGCGCAACATGGCGCTGTCGCTGATGCTGGTGCCGGTGGCGTTCTGCGCGAACGTCGTGCGCGTCGTGGTGCTCGTGCTCACCACCTACCACCTCGGCGACGCCGCGGGGCGGGGCTTCCTGCACGGTTTTGCCGGCATGCTGCTGTTCTGCGTGGCCCTGGCGTTGATCGTGCCGCTCGACCGCCTGCTGGGCTGGCTGCTGCCGGCCGAGGAGGCGCGATGAACGCGCAGCGCCGCAAGGCGCTCGCCTTCCTGGCGTCGACGCTGTTGGCCAGCGCGGCCGCGGTGGCCATGGTGCCGCGCGCGGGCGTCGAAGAGATGACCGAGGCGCGCTCGCTGGAGACCTTGTTTCCCGCCGCGTTCGGCGACTGGCGCGTGGATCCGGAGACGATCCCGCTGGAGCCGCCCGCGGACCTGCGCAAGACGATCGCGGCGTCCTATGACCAGACGCTGTCGCGCACCTACGTCGACTCGCACGGCTATCGCGTGATGCTGTCGGTGGCCTACGGCGGCCGGCGCAACCAGGGCATGGACATCCACCGCCCCGAGATCTGCTATCCGGCCCAAGGCTTCGCGGTGCGGCGCGAGACGCGCGCGGCGACGCTGGCGCTGGACGACGCGTCCCTGCCCTTGAAGCGGCTGGTCGCGGGTTCGGGTTCGCGCAACGAACCGATCAGCTACTGGCTCGTGATCGGCCGCGAGGTGGCATCGTTCGGCCTGGGCCATCGGCTCGCGCTGCTCAAGTACGGGCTGACGGGGCGCGTGCCGGACGGCCTGCTGGTGCGCGTGTCGTCGATCGACGACGACGAGACGGCGGCCTTCGCGCAGCAGGACGCGTTCCTGCGCGCGATGCTCGGGGCCTTGGCGCCCGATTTCCGTCGCCGCGTCCTGGGCCAGGGGTGACGGCGGCCATGAACGCGCAGCAGATCCTCTCGGGCCTGGGGTGGTCCACCGCGGCGACGGTGGTGTCGGCGGCATGCCAGGTGGTGTTCATGGCCGTGCTCGCGCGCCTGCTCGAGCCGGCCGCGTTCGGCCTGATGGCGATGGCCGCCATCGCGATGCGCTTTGCCGGCTACTTCTCGCAGCTGGGCTTCGCGCAGGCGCTGATCCAGCGGCGCGAACTCGAGGCGAAGGACACCACCGCCGCGCTGCTGATGGCGCTCGCGCTCGGCTCGGCGCTCTATGTCGTGATGCTCGGCGCGGCGCCGCTGTTCGCGGCGGCCTTCCAGGCGCCGGAGCTGGTGCGGCTGATCGGCGTGCTGGGCCTGTCGCTGCTGCTCGGCCCGATCGGCAGCCTGCCGCTGGCGTTGCTGCGGCGCGAGGCGCGCTTCAAGTGCGTCAATGCCATCGAGGTGCTGGCCTACGTGCTGGGATTCGGCGGCGTGGGCATCGGGTGCGCCGCGGCCGGGCTGGGCGTGTGGAGCCTCGTGGCCGCCACGCTGAGCCAGCAGGCGGTGGTGCTGGCGGGCGGGTTCGCGGCGCTGCGCTATCCGTTGTCGTGGCCGGTGCCGCGCGCCGCCTATGCCCGGCTGTGGCAGTTCGGCTCGCGGTACTCGCTGATCGGATTCGTGGAATTCCTCGGCTGCAACCTCGACACGATGTTCGTGGGGCGCGCGTTCGGGAAGTCCGAGCTCGGCCTGTTCAATCGCGCATCGACCTTGACCAGCCTGCCGGTGGAGTTCGGCGTGAGCGCCGTCAACAAGGTGTTGTTCCCCGCGCTCGCCGGCATGCAGCACGATCGGCTCCGCGTGGCCGACGGATTCCAGATGCTGCTGCTGGGCATCGGCCTGTTCAGCAGCGCGCTGGCCTGCGGCATCGCGGGGGGCGCGGCCGATGTCGTCGCGCTGCTGCTCGGCGCCAAGTGGGCCGCGATCGTGCCGCTCGTGTCCGTGATCGCCTTCGCGGTGCCCCCGACCTTCGCGTTCGTCGCCTGCGGCGTGACGCTGGACAGCCTCGCCGCGCTGGGGCCGAAGCTTCGCCTGCAGTCGGCGATGCTCGTGGTCAAGGGGGTGCTCGTCGTCGCCCTGGCGCGCTGGGGACTTGCCGGCGTCGCGTGCGCGGTGGTCGCCACCGAACTGCTGCGCGTGACGCTCGGCATGCTGCTGGTCGGACGGCTGCTCGGGATCCCGGTCGCCGCGCTCGCCCGCCTGCTGGCGCTGTTCGCCGCGACGGGCCTGGCCGTCTGGTGCGCCGTCGCCGCCGCGCTGGCCGCAGCGCATGCGGCCGCGTGGCCGCTGGGGGGGCGCGTGGCGCTGGAGGCGGGCGCGGGCGCGGCCGCGTTCGCCGGCATCCTGCTGCTGCTGACCTGGCGCTGGCCGCGCTACGCCCCGTTGCAGCGCTTCGAGACCATCCGCCGCTGGCACGGACGCCTGCTGGCCCGCATGCTTCCACGCGAGTCCCTGCGATGAAACCCCTGCGATTCTTCTACGTGCCCAACGAGACGGTCGAAGGCGACCAGGTAGGCCCCCGCAAGGCCTTCGACCTGCTGCACGCCGAGGGCACGCTCTCGGCGTATGCCGCCTATTCGTACCTGGTCAGGCGCCAGCGCGCGCCCAGCCACGCGCACGCGCTCGCCGACCTGCAGGCCGCGGTCGAAGCGTTCCAGCCCGACGTCATCTACTTCCAGCACCTGAACGACAGCTATCCCGTCGACCGGGACTACATCCGCAGGCTCAAGGCCGTGCAGTCGCGGCCCAAGTTCGTCTGGCACGAGGCCGACGCCTACGGGCGCTACATCAAGCCCTTCGACACCACCATGAAGGCGGCGCTGGCCGAGACCGACCTGGCGATCGTCGTGGGCCTGGGCTACCTCGCCGACCTCGTGCGCCGGGCCGGTGCCAAGCGCACGCTCCACAGCCCGCATTCGTACGACGACGTACGCTTCGGCCAGCCGTGGACGCCGCCGCGGACACGCCAGTACGACGCGGTCATGATCGCCAACCTGACCTGCCTGAAGCGTGTCCCGTTCCTGTACATGCCGGGCGGCCGCAACCGCAAGGTGCTGTCGCGCGCCTTCCACGCCGCCTACGGCGACCGGTATGCCGTGTTCGGCGCCGGCCAGGGCTGGAAGGGCGAGCCCTATTGCCGCGGCCCGATCCCGTTCGACGCGCAGGAGCGCACGATCCGGTCGTCGTGGCTGACCGTCAACTGGGGCCAGTTCGACGGCGTCTCGATGTACTCGTCGGACCGCCTGCCCATCAGCCTGGCCACCGGAGTGCCGCACATCACGAACTACCAGCGCGGCTACGAGCACCTGTTTCCCGGCATCCAGGGCGTCTATTTCGTGCACAGCCCGCAGGAAGCGCTCGACGTCGCCGACTTCCTCCTGAGCAAGCCGCGCGAGGAACTGATCGCCATCGGCGCGGCGGGCGCCGCGTATGCACGCGAGCGGCTGAATGCGACGCGGGTCTATCGCGACGTCGTGGCCGCGATCCGCGAGCAGCTGTTCGAGCCCGACGATGCGGCAGGGCGGCGGGCGATCGACACGCCGCGGCTGGTGGCCTGACATGCACATCGGAATCGCCGGCCCCATCGCGACGTGCGACGTCCTGGCGTTGCTCGACGCCGGATCGACCCAGTTGCCCAAGGGCAGCGAGGGCGCGCCGTTCATGGCGACGATCGTCGCGCAGCTGCTCCGGCGCGGCCACCGCGTGTGTGCGTTCACGCTGTCGAACGACATGCGGCTGGACGCCGGCGCGCGCGTCGTCGCACGCGGGCCCTCGTTTGAGCTGCACTACGTGCCGTGCCGCCCGCGTGCCTGGCCGCCCAACGGCAGGCGACCGGGACGCATCGTCGATCTGTACGAGTTCGAGCGGCGCGGGCTGCGCGCGGCGATGCGGTCGGCGCGGCCGGACGTGATGCACGCGCACTGGAGCTACGAGTACGCGTGGGCCGCGTTGCGCGCCGAGGTTCCCCACGTGGTCACGTGCCACGACTCGCCGTTCGCCGTGGCGCGCTACGAGCGCGACTTCCGGCACGGTGCGTATCGCTGGCTGCGCGCCGGCATGGCCTGGCACGTGCTGCGCCACGCCAGGCGCGTGACGGCCGTCTCGCCCTACATGGCCGCACAGGTGGGGCCGCTCTGCCGCGTGCCGGTCGGTGTCGTCGGCAACCCCATCGCCGACCGTCCCGGCGACCGCGCGTCGTCGGACGGCGCGCGCCGCGCGCGTGTCCTGATGGCGGGCAACGGCTGGAGCCCGTGGAAGAACGGCGTGGCCGGCCTGCAGGCCTACGCGCGCCTGCAGCAGCGCTTGGACGTCGCCGAACTGCACTTGTTCGGCCGCGGGGCGGAGCAGGGCGGTCCGGCCTGGCATGCGTGGCGCGAACTGGGCTCGCCCGGGTGCGCGGTCTTTCACGGCGCGGTGGGGCACGCCGACCTGCTCGCGGCGATGGCCGGCGCGGACCTGCTGTTGCATCCGTCCGTCGAGGAGTCGTTCGGCGCGGTGCTGGCCGAGGCGATGTCGACGGCGCTGCCGGTCGTCGCGGGGCGCGCGAGCGGCGCCGCGCCCTGGGTGGTGGGGGATGCGGGCGAGCTCGTGGACGTGCGCCAGCCGCAGGCCATGGCCGACGCGATGGAACGGATCCTGCGCGATCCGCAGCGCTCGGCCGCGATGGGCCGCCGCGGCCGCGACCGGGTGCGGGCCTGCTTCAGCCCCGACGTCGTGGCGGCGCAGTACGAGTGCGAATACGACGCGGCGCTGGCGAGTTCGCGCGTCGCGCGGCGGGTGTTCGCATGAGCCGGCGCAGCCTGTTGGCGCGGGCGGAAGACAGGCTCGCCCAGGCCGTCTCCGGCACGCTGGGTCGATGGCGGCTGCGCGCGCACGGCGTCGAGGGGGCCGCGGGGACGCGGACGATGGGCGTGCCCGTCGTGGCGCGGCACGCGGGCTCGCGCATCGTCCTGGGCCACGGCGTGGTGTTGTGCTCGCGATCGCGCTGGACCGCGCTCGGCGTGGCGCACGCGGTCGTGCTGCGCACGCTCAGGCCGGGCGCCTCCATCACCATCGGTCGCGGCACCGGCATCAGCGGCGGGTCGATCTGCGCGGCGGTGTCGGTGTCGATCGGCGAGCGCTGCATGGTCGGCGCCGACGTGGCGATCGTCGACACCGACTTCCACGCCGTCGACGCCGCCGTGCGCGACGACGGATGGAACAACGTGGCCTGCGCGCCCGTGCACATCGGCAACGATGTGTTCATCGGCACGCGCGCCATCATCCTCAAGGGCGTGTGCATCGGCCATGGCGCCACGGTCGGCGCCGGCGCCGTCGTGGTCAGGGACGTGCCCGCGTTCGCGATCGTCGCCGGCAACCCGGCCAGGATCGTGCGCATGCGCACGGACGCGCACGCCCAGGCGAGCCTCGGCGCGATCGCCGTGGCCTGCCCCTGAAGCCGGCGGACGGACCATGCAGGCGATCCTGTTCTCCGTGCTCAACGCGATGCCGTATGCCGCGGCGCTGGTGCTGGGCGTCGTGCTGCCGGCGCTCGGCGTGCTGTGCTACTCGCGGGTGGAGGTCGGCATGGGGGTGATCGCCGGCATGTACGCGATCGAGGCGCTGTGGATGCAGGTCGGCGGCCTCGAGCTGGGCATCACCCTCTACTACACGGACCTGGCGCTGCTCTTCATCGCGGTGATCACGCTGCTCCGGCTGCTGGGCGCGCGCGACACGCCGCGCTGGCACTGGGCGTGGTCGCTGTACGTGCTGGCTTTCGTCGTCAGCCTGGGAACCGGGGTGGTCAGCTTCGGCTCGGGCGCGGGCGTGCAGGCGCGGGCCTACTTCTATTCGATCGCGGCCGGCAGCTATGCGATGAGCTTCCCGGTGGACGCCGCGCGCGTGCGGGTGCTGTTGAACCTGATGCTCTGGCTCGCCGTGCTGCTGCTGGGCCTGTGCGTGTATCGCTGGATCGTCTACTACACGCCGATCCCCGAACTCCTGCCGCCCGAAGGCAACTACAACGTCGATGGCGCGATCCGCGTGGTGCGCTCGCACGAGGCGCTGATGCTCGGCCAGGTGTTCGTCGTCGGCCTGCTGTTCCCCGGGCTGGGCCGCGGCGCGCTGGCGGCGCGGTTCCTGGCGCCGGCCACGCTCGCCGCCGTGCTGGCCTTGCAGCATCGTTCGGTGTGGCTCGCGGTGCTGGTCGGCGTGATGGCGGGCTTGTTCGTGGCGCGCTCGCGCAGCGGCTCGCGGCTCGGGCAGGTGCTGCTGCTGGCGGGCATCGTGTCCGTGACGGCGCTGCCCGTCGTGTTCTCCAACCAGTTGTCGGGCGTGACGGACCAGGTCGAGACCTCCGCCGCGCACGCGGTCGCCGGCGACGGCTCGGTGGGCGAGCGCTTCGACAACTGGCAGGGCCTGATCAAGCTGTGGGCCGGCGGCGGCCCGCGCTCGCTGGTGGTGGGACAGAGCTTCGGCTCCGACTCGACGCGCTACGTCCATGACCAGCAGCGTGGCGGCGAACGCAAGATCGACTACTTCGCGCACAACCACTACGTGCAGACCTTGTACAACCTCGGCCTGCTCGGGCTGGGCGGCTTTCTCGCGGCGTCGTGGTACGCCTTGCGCGGCCTGTACCGGCGATGCGCGAGCGGCGAGGGCGATCCTGTCGCGGAGGTGCTGCTCACCTTGCTGCTGATGCAGCTGGCCTACTACGTGCCGTACGGTACCGACTACCTGCAGAGCGTCATCCTGGGCCTGGCCGTCGCCTACGTGGCGGGACACGAGCGCGTGGTCGAGGAAGCCGCCGCGGCGCTGCTGCCGGCGCGGCGCCGCAAGCCGGTGTGGAGCTGGTCATGAGCATGCGCCTGCTCGCGCTGGACCAGTTGCCCGCGCCGGGCGCGTCCGGCCGCGCGCGGCGGCGCCTGTGCGCTCTCCTGACGTGTTTCAACCGGCGCGACACGACGCTGGCCTGCCTGCGGGCGCTGGCGGCGAGCAGCGGGCTGGACGACATCGACGTGTGCGCCGTGCTGGTCGACGACGGCAGCTCCGACGGCACGGCCGCCCGCGTGGGCCACGAGCACCCCTGGGTGCACGTCGTGCGGCCCGATCCCGCCGAAGGCGCGCTGTTCTGGTGCCGCGGCATGCATCGCGCCTTCGGCCAGGCCCTGCGCGTCGGCTTCGACGACTACCTCTGGCTCAACGACGACACCCTGCTGATGCCCGACGCGCTCGCGCGGCTGCTCGCGAGCCAGGCGCAACTGCGCGCCGGCGCGGGCGACGCGGTGATCCTCGTGGGCAGCACCGTCGATGCGGTCACCGGCCAGGTGAGCTACGGCGGCACGCGGCTGCCGTCGCGCTGGCGGCCACTGCACGTGGAGCGCATCCAGCCGGGCGACCGGCCGCAGCGCTGCGATTCGATGACGGGCAACATCGTGCTGGTGAATGCGCAGGCCGCGCACCGCGTCGGCAACATCGATCCGCTGTTCGAGCACGCGATGGGCGACACCGACTACGCGCTGCGCGCCCGCCGGCTGGGCGTGCCGGTGTGGGCCGATGCCGGCGTCCACGGCACCTGCAGCGACAACCCGCCCGGTGTCTGGCGCGACCGCTCGCAGCCGCTGGCGCGGCGCTGGCGCGACATGATGTCGCGCAAGGGCCTGCCCTGGCGATCCTGGCTGGCGCTCACGAGCCGTCACGCGGGCCCGCTGTGGCCGATCCATTTCGCGCTGCCCTATGCCAAGGTGGTGGCGCAAGCCCTGTTGCGGCGCCGCCCGGCGGATTCGAGGCTGGCGCCATGACGATCGTCATCGCCTGGGCGATTCCTGTGATGCTCGCCGTGATGCTCGGCCTGGGCGTGGCCGTCTTCGGCTTCCTGCAGTACAGGGCGGCGGCGCGCGTCACGCCCGAACTTCGGCTCGTGGTGCTGCTGCTGGTGGTCGGCGCCGGCGCGATGCTGTCGGTGGCGCTGACCACGCGCGAGCTCGACGACAGCAAGGTCACCGGCCTCATGACCTACGGCGACGTGGCCGACGGCTTCGCCGCGTCGCGCTGGCTGAGCCTGTTCCTGATGGTCGCGTCGTTCATCGAGGTCGCGCGCGGCTGGGTCGAGGACCAGCGGCGCCCGGCGCCCGACCCGGCGCGGCCGCTGCTGCTGACGATGCTCGCGTACTACCTCGGCACGATCCTGGTGCAGGCCGTCGCATCCGACGAACCCGGATTCTCGCTGCGCGACTTGTACGTGCCGGTCGTGCTGGCGGCCGTCTACTACCAGCGGCCGGCGAACATGGCGCTGCTGTTCGGGGCGGCGCGCGGCGTGATCCTCGCGCTGATGCTGGCGAGCCTGCTGTGCATCTGCGTCAAGCCGGACTTCGTGATCCACCGGCCCGACTTCGGCGTCATCCCCGGCCTGGACTGGCGCCTGTACGGCCTCACGCCGCACGCCAACGCGCTGGGGCCGATCGCGCTGCTCGGCATCGTGCTGGAGATCCATTCGCCCGCGCGTTGGCCGCTGCTGCGCTGGCTGACGCTGCTGTCCTGCGCGGCCGTCCTGGCCCTGGCGCAGTCCAAGACGACCTGGATCACGATGCCGCTGATGGCGTTGTTCGTCTGGCTGCCGCTGGCGCTCGCGCGGGCGTCGGCCGCGGCCGACCCGGCCGGGCGCTTTCGCCGCTCGGTGCTGACGCTGTCGGGCTGCATCGCGGTCGTCGTGCTGCTGGCTGCCGCCGCGGCCGCGTTCGACGTGGCCGGCTTCGTCGAGCGGCGGGTGGACGTCGTGTCGCTGACGGGGCGCACTCAGATCTGGGACATCACGCTGCAGGCCTGGCGCGAGAACGTGCTGTTCGGCTATGGGCCGGGCATCTGGGGTCCCGACCGGCAGCGCGAATTCCACATGTTCTACGTCGGACACGCGCACAACCAGATCGTGCAGACGCTGGGCGAGTCCGGGCTCGTCGGCCTGGGGCTGCTGCTGGGCTACCTGTCCGCGCTGGTGTTCGCGGCGCTGCGCAACTTCGTGGCCTCGCGCGGGATCGTGCTGCTGCTGCTGATGCTGATGCTCGTGCGCTGGATCACCGAGGCGCCGATGCGGTCCGAAGGCGTCCTGTCGTGGAGCACGTTCCTGCACGTGCTGCTGGTGGCGCTGGCGTGCCGGCACCTGCGCGATCCGGGACACGCCATCGCGGCCGACCCCCACGCCGCCGGGCGGCGTGCGCCGCGCGGCGCGGTCATCGAGGCGATGCGCAGGGAGGCGGTGCTCCATGGACGCTGAGACCGCTGCGTCCGGGCTGGCCCGCGGCGCGCGCGTGGCGATGGTCACCAACATCCCGGCACCGTACCGGCTGCCGATCTACGAGCGGCTGGCCACGGTGCACGGCCTGGACCTGCGCGTGTTCTTCTGCAGCGGCCGCGAACCCGATCGCCACTGGGAACTCGACCCCTCGCGCGTGCCCCACGCGTTCCTGCGCGAGCGCTGCCTGGCGTGGTCGGGGCGCTTCATCCACGCCAACCCCGACGTGTGGCCTCGGCTGCGCGAATTCGGGCCGGACGTCGTCATCACGACGGGCTTCAATCCGACCCACCTGATCGCGTTCGCGCTGGCCGTGACGCTCGGCGCGCGCCACGTCGCGATGACCGACGGCACGGTCGACTCGGAGGCGTCGCTGAGCGTCGTGCATCGCTGGCTGCGCCGCCTCGTCTACGCGCGCACGCAGGCGTTCATCGGTGCGAGCGAAGGCTCGCTTGCGCTGTATCGCCGCTTCGGGGTCGCCGAGTCCGCGCTGTTCAAGTCCCACCTGTGCGCCGACAATCCGGCGTTCAAGGCGGCGGCGGCGCGCCCGCGGCGCGACGTCGACCTGATCTACTGCGGACGCTGGGTCGCCAGCAAGTCGCCGCTGTTCGCCATCGCGGTCGCCGAGGCCGTGGGCAGAAGGCTCGGGCGCCGCGTCGTCCTGCTGCTGTTGGGCGCCGGCGAGCTGGAGGGCGCGATGCGAAGCGCGGCCGACGCGGCGGCGCCGTGGGTCGACGCGCGCTTCGGCGGCTTCGCCAGCCAGGCCGAGCTGCCGCTGCACTACGCGCGCAGCCGCCTGCTGCTGTTCCCGAGCGCGGGCGAGCCGTGGGGCGTGGTCGCCAACGAGGCCTGCGCGGCCGGCGTGCCCGTGATCGTGTCGCCACATGCGGGCGCCGCCAACGACCTCGTTCGCGATGGCGACAACGGCCGCGTGCTCGCACTGGACGTCGCCCGCTGGTGCGAGGCGGCGTCGGCGCTGCTGTCGGACGACGCCGCGTGGCAGCGGATGTCCAGGCGCTGCCTCGAGCTCGTCGACGACTACACCTACGACAACGCCAGCGCCGGCATCGCGGCGGCTGTCGCGCGGGCCGTCGGCAGGCCGAGGCGATGATGGACGCCGCCCGCGTGCTCGTGGTGCACAACGCCTATCGCCAGGCCGGTGGCGAGGACAGCGTCGTCGCCGACGAGGTGGCCCTGCTCGCGCGCAAGGGCCACGAGGTCATCGAACTGCGGCGCGACAACCATGACGTCGAGACGATCGGCCGCGCCAGCCTCGCTGCGCAGACGCTCTGGTCGGCGCGCACGTACCGCGAGGCGCAGGCGTTGCTGCGGCGTTGCCGTCCCGCCGTCGTGCACGTGCACAACACGCTGCCGCTGGTCTCGCCGTCGCTGTACTGGGCGTGCGCCGACGCCGGCGTGCCGGTGGTGCAGACGCTGCACAACTTCCGGCTCGCGTGCCCGCAGGCGATGCTGCTGCGCGACGGGCGGGTCTGCGAGAGCTGCGTGGGACGCACGCCCTGGCCCGCGCTGCGGCACGGCTGCTACCGCGGCTCGCGCGCGCAGACCGCCGTGGTCGTGGGCATGCTGGCCTTGCACCGGCACCTGGGCACGTACAGGGACAAGGTCTCGCGCTACATCGCGTTGAACCAGTTCAGCCGCGGCAAGTTCGTGCAGGCCGGGCTGCCGGCCGAGCGCGTCGTGGTCAAGCCCAACTTCGCGGACGTCGCACGCGACGATGCCGCCGGTCCGCGCAGCGGTTTCCTGTTCGTGGGACGGCTGTCGCCGGAAAAGGGCGTGGACGTGCTCGCGCGCGCGTGGGGCGAGGGGGCGGGACGGTCGCTTCGGATCGCCGGGGCAGGAACCGGCGGCGCCGCGCTCGCGTCTGCGGCAGGCGTCACGATGCTCGGATCGGTCGACCAGCCCACCGTGCAGCGCGAGATGCGCCGCGCGCTCGCGCTCGTGCTGCCCAGCATCTGCTACGAGAACTTCCCGCGTGCGCTCGTCGAGGCCTTCGGCGCGGGCCTGCCGGTGATCGCCAGCCGCCTGGGCGCGATGGCCGAGCTGGTCGAGCCGGGCGTCACCGGCCTGCTCTTCGAGCCGGGCGACGCCGGCGAGCTCGACGCGCTGCTGCGCTGGGCCGGCGAGCACCCGGAGGACATGGCCCGGATGGGCGCCAACGCGCGCGACCGCTTCGAGGCGCTGTACACACCCGACATCAACTACGAACGCCTGGTCGACATCTACCGGTCGGCCATCGACGAGACTGCCAACGCGCGAGGGACCCCATGATCGACTACCGTCAACGCCAGGACGTGATCGGCGCCAAGATCGACGTCGTGTACTGGGGCGGCGCCGTGGCGACGCTGCTGCGCTGGGCGTCAGCGCGCGAGAGCCGCTACGTCTGCGCCTGCAACGTGCATTCCGTGGTCACCGCCCAGCGCGACGAGCACCTGGCCGCCTCGCTGCGCGGTGCCGACCTCGTCGTGCCGGATGGCGCGCCGGTGGCCTGGCTGATGCGCAAGACGGGCGTCGATGCGCAGCAGCGCGTGTCCGGGCCCGACCTGATGTGGCGCTATTTCGCGGCGGCCTGCATCTATGGCGAGTCGATCTTCCTGCTCGGCGGCGACCCGGAGACCCTCGCGCGCCTGCGAGCCCGCATCGAGGAGACGTTCCCGGGCCTGCGGGTGGCCGGCGCGCACTCGCCGCCGTATCGGCCGCTGAGCGTCGAGGAGGATGCGGCGGTGGTGCAGATGCTCAACGACTCCGGCGCCACGACCGTGTGGGTCGCGCTGGGTTGCCCGAAGCAGGAAGTGTGGATGGCCGAGCACCGCGAGCGCGTGCGGGCGGTCATGGTGGGCGTCGGTGCGGCATTCGGGTTCCACGCCGGCACGGTACGGCGCGCACCCGAGTGGATGCAGCGGCTGTCGCTGGAATGGCTGCACCGGCTGGCGTCGGAGCCGGGCCGCCTGTGGCGCCGCTACCTGACCACCAACACGCTGTTCATCGTGGCGGCCGCGCGCCAGCTGCTCGGGTTCTGAGGAGAGGCTCAGCGGCGCGCGGCGCGCCGGCGCGCGACGCGCGCCAGCATCGCGAACCCGGCCAGCATCGTCGCGAAGCCGCCGGATTCGGGCACGGCCGACACGACCAGGCCGCGGACGTTGCCCGAGCCGGTGGTCGCCGTGCCGATGATCTGCATCGCGTTGTTGATGCTGGTGGCCACGAAGTTGCTGAAGCCCGGAAACAGGGTCGACAGGTCGATCATCCTGCCGTTGGTGTACAGGAACGAGTGCTGCGTGGCGCTGCCGGCGATGTTGGACGTGCCGATCACGTCGCCCGCCGAATCGACCGCGAGCGCGTAGCTGTTGGTGCCGCCCAGCGTGCCGAGGTCGGTCATCGTGCCGTTGGCGAAGACGAAGGCGTGCGTCGCGCCGTTGCCGGTGGTGGTGGAGTTGCCGACGACCATGCCGGCGGTGTTCACGGCGATGGCGGTGCTCGACGCGCCGCCCAGCGTGCCCAGGTCGGTCATGGTGCCCCCGCTGTACTCGAAGGCATGCTGCGAGGCGTTGCCGCTCAGCGACGAGTTGCCGATGACGATGCCGGAGGCGTTGATCGCCGTCGCGGCGCTCGAGGTGCCGCCCAGCGTGCCCAGGTCGAGCAGGCTGCCGCCGTTGTTGTACAGGAATGCGTGGCTGGCCGCGTCGCCGCTGGTGTTGGAGTTGCCGACCACCTGGCCCGAGGCGTTGATGGCCACCGCCGAACTCGTGGAGCCGCCCAGTGTCTTCAGGTCGGTGATCTTGCCGTTGCTGTACGTGAACGCGTGCGTGCTGGCGTTGCCGGCCGCGTTGCTGTAGCCGATGACCTCGCCCGAGGCGTTCAGGCCGGTCACGTACGTGCTGTCGCCGCCCAGCGAACCGAGTGGCGTGAACTTGCCGCCCGCGTAGAGGAAGGCTTGCTCCGACGTGCCGCTGGACGAAAACGACTCGCCGGCCACCTGGCCGGCCGCGTTGACGTAGAACGAGCCGCCCGAGTTGCCGTTCAGGGCGCTCACGTCGGCGATGGTGCTGCCGCTGTAGCTGAACGACCCGCTGCTGGAGGTGCGCGCGAACGCCTGGCCGATGCCGTACCCGGTATCGGCGAACGGCACCGGTCCGGTGAAGCTGCCGTCCACCGCGCCGAGGTCGGTGTAGCCCCAGCCCGCGGAAGTCTGCGCCGCGGCCGGCGCGCCCCACGCGGCGCACGCGAGCGCCACGGCGCTGCCGAGGGTGAGGCGGTGGAAGGGCGAGCTCATGGCGGATTCTTTCGGCAGCGTCGACAGGCGCCGCCGCGGGTGCGCAGCGGACATCGGCATCGATCAGGCACCGAGCGTAGGCGGCAGGCTTGACATGCCGGTGTCTCGCACGCCGGCGCGGGCGGCCCGTTCGGCCTATTGCCACCCCTGCCGTTCGATTCACGGCGACGTCGCACAAGCCGCCGATGATGCGGCGCTTCCCCTGCAACGAAAGCCCGAAGTGACCCAACCCGACGTCTCCGCGCAGGCCCTGGCCGTGCGTCGCAAGCTGCTGCTGGGCGTGCCGTTCGGCATCGCGGCCCTGCAAGGATGCAGCGGCGCGTCGGCTGCCCCGGCGCCGTCGCCCACCCCTGCACCGGCCCCGCCGGCGGCGAGCTCCGCCCCCGTGGGCGTCATCGGCGGCTGGGCGGCGCGCCCGTCCGCGGCGAGTTCCGCGGGGCTGGCGATCTTCGTGCCGGACGTCGGCGCCGGCGGGTCGCTGTGGATCTCGAACGGCAGCGCGTGGCTGCCGGCGTCCAATCCGTTGACGCTGGCCCACAGGTTCAGCAACGCGCGCATGGATGCCTCGGTCGGCGCCTTCGCCGACGTTCTCCTGGACAGCTTCACCATCCCCGCCTACGTGCTCGGTCCGACATCGGGCCTGCGCATCACGGCGGCGTATTCGTTTCCCGGCGGCGGCACCGGCAGCCGGACGCCGCAGGTGCGGGCCTGGTTCGGCGTCGGCACCTACGCCGTCAGCGCGACGCCGCTGTTCGATTCCCGCGGCCAGTTCTCGACGCAGGCCACGGTGCTGCTGAACGTCACGCTGCAGAACCGGAACTCGCCGTCGGTCAACCAGATCCGTCCCGTCGACTACGGCTTCGGCGCCAGCGGCAACGCGTTCACGGCATCGGCCATCGACTTCACGCAGGACGTGACCATCGGCTTGGGCGCGCTGAACGACTCGGCGTCGGTGAATCCGGCCGACGTGCAGGTGCTCGAGTGGTTCAGCGTCGAGATGCTGGCCTGAAGGAGCCGCCGAGATGCCGGTGACCGTGCCAGTCGTGCGAAGCGGCAGCGTCGTCATGCCGCAATCGGTGCCGGCCGACGTGGTGGGCGTGGCCGTGGCCGGCAGCAACTACGTGTTCGACACCACGGACGACTTCTTCGCCGCCGACATCGCGCCGCGCCTGGGCACCAACGTGCTGGCCGCGCCGCTCGTCGTGCATCCGCGTTTTGCCGGCATGCACTATCACGCGCAGCGGCCCACCGTCGCCTACTCGGTGGCGCGCAACGTGGACCTGGCCGGTTGCATGTGGTTCGACATCGCATCCGCCGGGCGCGGGGTGTACGACTGGACGTCGCTCGACGCGTTCGTCGCGGATGCGGCGGCCGCGGGACGCGACGTCGTCTTCAATTTCCTCGGCACGCCGACGTGGGCGTCGGCGCGGCCGTCGGAGGCCGGCCACTATGCGCCCGGCAGCGATGCCGAGCCCGCCGACGTGGCCGACCTCGCGTCTTTCGCGTCGGCCCTGTGCGCGCGCTACCTCGCGCGCGGCACGCCGATCGCGGCGGTGGAGATCTGGAACGAACCCAAGTATGCGGACGGCGGCGGCGTCGACCACGGCAACTACTTCACCGGCACGCCGGCGGCGCTGGCAGCCATGGGACGCGCCATCAGCCAGGCCGTCAAGGCGGTGGATCCGCGGGTGCGGGTGCTCACGCCGTCGCCCACGGGCCTGGAGTTCCCGTGGGTCGCCGGCGACGGCTCGGGCACCGACAACCTCGACCGCTACCTCGGTGCCGCCGACGGCAATGGCGGCAGCGGCCGCGACTGGGTCGACGCGATCGCCTTCCACGCGTACTCGCATGACGGAACGGACAACCTGTTCGCGATCCCGCAGATGGTGGCCAACGTGCGCGCCTGCATGGCCTTGCACGGCCTGGCCGGCAAGCCGATCTGGATCACCGAGACCAGCGCGATCACGCCGGCGCTGGACACCTTCGTCGCCCAGCACCAGCAGGACTACGTGGCGCGCACCCTGCTGCTGGCGCTGGGCTGCGGCGTCGAGCGCGTCGTCTGGTACGCGTGGGACGACCCCCTCGGCTTCCACGCGCAACCCACCGTGGCGGCGCGCTGGAACGCGCTCGTGGCCCAACTCGCGGGCGCGACGCTGACCGTGGTCAATTCGCTGGCGTCGCGCCAGGTGGCCGCGATCGTGGGCGGCGTGCGCGTGCTGGTGTGAGCGTGGGACATCCCACGACTCGATAGTCTGTTCGGCGTGTTTCGCCCGGATCGGGCAAACGTCCATGTCACGTTGGGCACAAATACTCCCGGTCGTCTGCTGCAAATGCAGCGCCGTTCTTTTCTGCAAGGGGCCGCTCGGCCCCGTCTGCCCGCAGCCATCGCCGCAGCGGCCCGCCTAGGCGGGCGTGATGCCAGTGACAGGCCCGTCAGGTGGTCGTGTTGTTGCCGCCGACGGTGCATCCGACGTCGCCCGGCTCGAGACAAAGACTTCCTCAAATCTAGGAGAGACCATGAAACTGAAACTCATCGCCGCCCTGATCGGCCTGACCCTGAGCGCGGCCTCGCAAGCGACGATCGTGCCGACCACCACGACCGGCGGCAGCGACCTGCTGCTCGACGTGTGGGAGCAAGGCGCCGCCGGCGGCCAGCCCGACCAGTCGTTCACGCTCGACCTGGGCATGACCCTGAGCCAGTTCGTCGCCGCCAGCGGCAACAGCAACGCCAACCTGGCCACGCTGCTGTCCACCGATTCGACCTGGGCCAACTTCCTGGCGACGTCCGACACGGCCGATGCGGGCGCGCTGCAGTGGTCCGTGATCGCCTCGGGCAACCACGTCACCAACAACCGCACCACGATCTTCGGTACCGCCACCGTGGGCACCGACCCGACGACAGCGGGCGCCGGCGGCCAGCTGTTCAACAGCGACCTGAACGCCGCCAACTCGCAGGTCAACACCACGATCCAGAACCTGAACACGGCCCCGAACGCCAACGAGCAGGTCGCCCAGAAGGGTTCCGGCTCGTACTACCAGGACCTGCAGCTGGCCAACTTCAACGGCGCCGGCTTCTCCAACAACAACAACATCGGCGCCACCGCGGCCGTGTGGACGGCGGCGAACCTGTCGGGCGGCAACACGACCCCCGCGGTGATGACCCAGCTGGCCGGCACGATGTCCTTCGCGCAAGTCGGCAGCAACTACGTGCTGAGCTACAACGTCGCCGCCGTTCCGGAAGCGCCGGGCTCCGGCATGGTCCTGTGCGGCGTGGCCGCCCTGGGCTTCATCGCCCTGCGCCGCCGCAAGGCCTGAGCGCTCCTTTCGCTCGATCTCCTTCATCGCCCTGGCGCCGCATGAGCGGTGCCAGGCGGGGCCGTGCCCGCGCGCGGCCCCGATCCGACTCGTCCTCATCTTTCTGGGAAGCACCATGAAACTCCGCCACATCGCCATCGCCGCCGTCTGCGCCGCGGCCGGTTCGTCCGCCTTCGCCGCCGATTTCTACCTGTCGGGCTCGTCGGCCCTGCAAAAGGTCGTCGCCAAGGCGATCGCCAACAACTGCTCGCCGCTGACCACGTTCCCCGGCCAGAACGGCTCGGCCGCCGCCGGCCCGCTGGACAACGCCGACGGCCAGTCGCAGACCCGCTACGTGTGCACCGCCGCCTCCGGCAACAGCTGGGGCGTCACCGCCGGCACCGTGTTCAACATCTACATGAACACGCAGGGCTCGGCCTACGGCGTCTTCCCGGTCGCTGCCAACACCGCGATCAACTTCATCGACCCGACGACCTGCACCGGCGCGCCGACCGGCACCGGCACGGCCACCACCTGCACGGGCGTGGTCCTGCACGCGCCCGACGCCGGCCTGTCCGACCTCGAGCCGACGATGTTCAACGACCCGGCCAACCACCCGGTCGCGGCGACCAGCAACGCGCCGGCCGGCACGGCCTTCGCGAAGCTGTTCGTGGGCCAGACCGTCACCCCCGCCTCGTTCGCGTCGTCCAAGATCGCCGCCGCCCAGACCTTCGGCCTGGCCGTCAACAACGCGCTGCTGGCCGCGCTCCAGGCCGACCAGGGCCTGACCGCCTCGCAGATCCCGACCGTGTCGTCGTCGGCCTTCGCCACGATCTACTCGCCGGGCTACGAGACCTCGGGCCTGGGCTGGACGCCGCTGCTGCCCAACAGCTCGGCCACCGTGCAACAGAACCAGGTCAACATCTGCTCGCGCCTGCCGGGTTCGGGCACGCGCGCGTCGGCCCAGGCGTTCTTCATGCAGCTGCCGTTCAGCAGCTTCTCGCAGCCGTTCGGCACCTCGGCCGCCGACAACAGCGACACCACCTTCCTGGGCGACTCGGTCGGCCAGAACAACTCCGGCGGCTATGCCATCGGCGAGTACGACAACTCGTCGGCCGTTGCCGGCTGCCTGACCGGCGCGTCGTCGGGCGCGTTCGCCATCGGCCTGCTGAGCACCGACCGCGCCTCCGGCGGCTCGGCCAACTTCACGTTCGTGAACCTGGACGGCTCCGTGCCGAACGCCAGCGCCGCGCGCGTGGGCAAGTACCAGTGGGTCTACGAGGCGTACTTCAACGTCAACAAGGGCAGCTCGAACCAGACGTTCGCCAATGCGTTCTACAACGCGTTCAAGACCCCGGCCAACATCACCGCGCTCGGCTCGCCGTCGACCAACGGCGTGATGGCCGCGGTGCTCAACTGCGGTGGCGCCAACGTCAACAACGCCGTGTGCTCGCACGTGACCCGCGGCGGCAACACCCGCGCCGCGCTGACCTTCGCGCAATAAGCCGCTCGAGCGCACCGGCCTTCGCGGGCCGGCGCACGACGACTCGCGGGGCGCCTTCGGGCGCCCCTTCTTCTTTCGGACTACCGGCGCATGGGCCGATCGGATCATCCCGATTCACTGCCGATTCATGCCCTGCCCGGATGATCGCCGCATGAACTTCCTTGCGCGGAGCTGCCTCTGGGTGGCTCTTTGTCTTTCATGTGGCCTCGCCGATGCCCAGGCCGCACTCGCTGCCGCGGCGGCGAGCGCGCCGGCGTCCGCGGCCGCCGACGCGCAGCCGCATTTCGACATCCTGGAGTTCGTGGTCGAAGGCAACACGGTACTTCCCGACGAGGCGATCGAGCGCGCCGTGACGCCGTTCCTCGGGCCGGACCGGCAGATGGACAGCGTCGAGGCGGCGCGCGCCGCGCTCGAGAAGATCTACCAGAGCGGCGGCTACCTGACGGTGTTCGTCGACGTTCCCGAACAGCGCATCGCCAACGGCGTCGTCACGCTCAACGTGACCGAAGGACGCGTGGAGCGCCTCAAGGTGAGCGGCTCGCGCTATTTCTCGCAAGGCTACATCCGCGCCCGCGTGCCCGAACTCGCCGAAGGCAAGGTGCCGAACTTCAACGAGGTGCAGCGTCAGCTCGCCACGGTGAACCGCACCGAGGAACGCCGCGTGCAGCCGCTGATGCGCGCGGGCGTCGAGCCCGGCACGGTCGATACGGAGCTGAAGGTGTCGGACAAGCTGCCGCTGTTCGGCAGCGCGGAGATCGACAACCACGCGGCCGCCGACACGACGCCGCTGCGGATGTCGGCGACGCTGCGCTACGAGAACCTGTTCCAGCTCGATCACAGCCTGTCGCTGACCGTGGCGACGGCGCCGGCGCACCCGTCGCAGTCGCGCGTGGTGTCGCTGAACTACGCGATCCCCGGCGCTGACCAGGCCACCTGGGTGCTGTACGGCGTGAACTCGGACAGCAACGTGGCCGCCGTCGGCGACGTCAACGTCCTGGGCAAGGGCACCACCGCCGGCCTGCGCTGGCTGCGCCCCGTGGGCGCGATCGCCGACCAGTCGCACAGCGTCTCGCTGGGCATCGACTACAAGGACGTGCAGCAGCAGACCACCGCCGGCGGCAGCACGATCTCGACGCCGCTGCGCTACCTGCCGCTCCAGCTGGGCTACAGCGGCAGCATCGACGCAGGGGGTGGCCGCACGACGCAGCTGAACCTGACGTCGACGCTGGCGCTGCGCCGCATCTTCGCGCGCAACGTCGCCGCCTGCCCCGGCGGCGCCGCCGACCAGTTCGCCTGCCAGCGCCAGGGCGGCGACGGCAGCTTCGCGACGCTGCATGGCGACGTGCGCCAGGCGTGGCCGCTCGGCGGCGCCGGCTCGCTGCATTTTCACGGCGCGGCGCAGGCCGCCACCGGGCCGGTGCCCAGCGGCGAGCAGTTCGCGATCGGCGGCGCGGAGACCGTCCGTGGGTACTTCGAGGCCGAGGAGGCCGGCGACCGCGGCCTGCTGGGCTCGTTCGAATGGCACAGCCCGGACCTGGGCGACTGGCTCTCGCGCCTGGCGCGGCGCGACGGCGATGCAGCCTCGCCCGCGTGGACCCAGGCGTACGTGCTGGCGTTCGCCGACGGTGCCCGCGAGTGGGTGTTCGATCCGGCCACCGGCCAGGCCCCGCACCACGCGCTGGGCAGCTACGGGATCGGCCTTCACGCGCGCCTGGCCAAGGCGGTCAGCAGCGACTTCGATCTCGCCCGTCCGTTCCGCGCGACGCCCGATACGCCGGCCAACGAGACGCGCGCGAGCTTCCGCCTGGCCGTCGACTACTGACGCCGCGCCGCCCCCTCGCCGGACACCGCCATGACCTTCCGACCGCATTCCTCCGCACTCGTCCAAGCCGGCGTCCGGCTGCCGCATCTGTCGCCGCTGGTGCTGGCGATCCTGGCCGCGTTCCCGGGCGCGGGGCGCGCGCAGGTGCGGCCAGCCGTGCCGGCGGTGTCGGCCGTGCCCAAGCCCGCGGTGGGCTGGGTGGTGTCGACCAGCGTGCCGAACGCGGGCTCCACGCTCGTCAACAGCGCGCCCAACGCCGCCGGCGGCGTCAACCAGACGATCAACCAGACGAGCACCAGCGCCGTCTACAGCTGGACGAGCTTCGACATCGGCTCGGCCAGCAGCGTGACCTTCAACTACCCGAGCGCCGCGGGCAGCTCGCTCAACCGCGTGACCGGCAGCGCGTCGCCCAGCGCGATCTTCGGGGCGCTCACGTCGCAATACCCCAACCCGAAGCCCGGCGGCGCGCCGCTGGCCGGCGGCTCGATCTACCTGGTCAACGCCAACGGCATCCTGTTCGGCAAAGGCGCGCAGGTCAACACCGGCGCGCTGGTGGCGTCCACGCTGGACCTGCAGGATGCCGACTTCTACGCCGGCTTGTCGACCTCCATCGCCGGCCGGGGCTACACGTTCGGCCCGCTGCCGGCCGGCCAGCCCAGCACGCTCGCGAGCCTCTTGCCCGGGGCCAGCAACTTCGTGCTGGTCGATCCGGGCGCGCAGATCACCACGGCCAGCGGCGGGCGCGTGTTCCTGCTCGCGAACGGCAGCGTGCAGAACGCGGGCACGATCACGGCGCCCGACGGCCAGGTGGTGCTCGCGGCGGGCGACCAGGTCTATCTGAACGTGCCCACCAACGAGCCGATGTACGCGTCGGAGGTGAACGCGGCGATCCCGGCGGTCAACGGACTGCTGGTCGAAGTGGGCACGGGCAACGGCAGCGTCGCCAACGTGCAGGGCGGCGTCATCAACACGCCCACCGGCAACGCCACGCTGGTGGGCATGGCCGTCAACCAGAGCGGGCGCATCAACGCGACGACCAGCGTGTCGCAGGACGGCTCGGTCTTCCTGCTGGCGCGCGGCAACGCGCAGGGCAGCCTCAGCGCGGCCGGCAGCCTCGTGCTCAAGGAGGCCACGGCGGCCGGCGCGCTCACGCTGGGCCCGGGCAGCGTCGTCGACGTCGAGCCCGACAAGACGCTCGACGCCAGCGGCAACCAGGCGACGTCGAACGCCAACTCCAGCTTCACGCCGTCGCTGGTGCAGCTCTCGGGCAAGACCATCGAGATGCAGTCGGGTGCCGCGATCGTGGCGCACGGCGGCGTGGTGGACGCCCGTGCCGAGACGGTGCCGTACTACGAGCCCGGCAACGAGAACCCGCCGACCACCTACGACTACGCCGCGATGACCGGCGACGCGGCGCGCCTGACGATCGACGCCAACGCGTCCATCGACGTGTCCGGCACCACGGACACCACCGTGTCGGCGGCGCGCAATTTCGTCACCACTGCGCTGCTGGGCGCGAGCGACCTGGCCGATGCGCCGTTGCAGCGCTCCGGCCCGATCTACCGCAGCGAGCTCACCTTCGACGTGCGCAGCCCGGTGCCGATCCTTGGCAAGACCACCGCCTACGCCAACGCGATCGAGAAGACCGCGACGGAGCAACTGGCCTCCGGCGGCAAGATCAAGCTCGAGTCGACCGGCGCGGTCGTGACCAACGCCGCGTCGTCGCTGAACGTGTCCGGCGGCGTGGTGAACTACACGGCGGCCACGGTGTCGCCGAGCGAGCTGGTGGGCAGCGACGGCAAGGTCTACACGTTCAACCAGGCGCCCGCGGGGCTCACCTACACGGCAATCCTCGGGGCGCCGACCGGCCGCCTCGATCGCTGGGGCGTGGTGCCGTCGTACACGCCGTCGCAGGTCAGCAGCGGCTTCGTCACTCCGGGCTACGTCGCGGGGCAGGGCGGCGGATCGCTGAGCGTCGTCAGCCCGGTGACGGTGCTCGACGGCCAGGTGCAGGCCTCCGTGACCCAGGGCGCGCGCCAGACCGCGGGGCTCGACCCGCTCGCGGCCGCGTCCTCGCTCGTGCTGGGCGCGCGCGCCAACGGCTCGGTCGGCTTCGGCAGCGTCGGCTTCACGTCGGCCGGGCTCGGCGACCTCACCATCGGGGCCGCGCCGGCCGCGCTGGGGCCGGACTTCTGGAGCCACCCGCTCGACGCGTCGCTGCCGGCGACCAGCCGTATCGCGGCGAGCACGCTCGATGCGAGCGGCCTGGGGCAGGTGACCGTCACGGCCAATGACGGCATCGTGCTGGCCCCGGGCGCCAGCCTCGTCCTGCCAACCGGGGGCGCCGTCGACCTCGCCGCCGGCGGCGCCTCGGGCATCACGCTCGGTGCCGACATCCGCGCGGCCGGCGGCAGCGTGAGCGCGCGCACGCGTTCGGCCGACGGCCAGGGCGACGCGGGCGGACTGGTGCTGGCCGGCGGCAGCGCGATCGACGTCTCCGCCAGCTGGGTCAATCGCGCGCTCGACGGCGCCACGGCAGCGGCCGCGACCGCCGGCGGGTCGGTGACGCTGAGCTCCGGCGGCGCGCTCGACCTGCAGGACGCCTCGCGGATCGACGTCTCGGGCGCCGCCACGGTGGGCACGAGCGGCAGCGTCGCCGCCACGGCCGCCGGCAGCGTGACCCTGCAGAGCGGCATGTCGGTCGACCTGGGCACGACACCCGCGCCGACCCCGGCGGCCGTGCACATCGGTTCGACCGTGTCCGCGCACTCGCTCGCCGGCGGCGGCACGCTGACCCTGGCCGCGGCCGACATCACGATCGGCGCCGGGCCGATCGCCAGCGGCGTCGCCGACGGCCCGGCCGTCGGCTCGCTCGTGCTGTCCAACGGTTTCTTCAACCAGGGCGCCTTCACCAGCTATGTCGTCGACGCTGCGCGATCGCTCACGGTGGCGGCCGGCGCGACGGTGCAGCCCACCGCCAGCAACTGGATCCTGGCGCCCGGCGCGGCGACGACGCCCACCGGCACCGCGCCGTCGACCTTCCTGGCGTCGGGCCAGCTGCCGGCGTCGCAGCGCGTGCCCGTCAGCGTGCAGCTGAGGGCCGCGTCGCCGCAGAACGACGTCCTGGGCGACCTGACGATCGGCGCGGGCGCCACCATCCGGACGGATCCGCTCGCCACGGTCTCGCTGAGCGCGGGCCGGAACCTGGTCGACGCCGGCCGGATCGTCGATCCGGGCGGCAACGTCACGCTCGCGCTCGTGGGCGGGCCGCCGTCGATCACCACCCAGGGCACGCTGCAGGTCGGCGCGGGCGCCAGCATCGACGTCTCCGGCACCACGGTGCTGCAGCCGCAGACGGGCGTGCTGCCCGCGGGCCAGGTGCTGGCCGGCGGCAACGTCACCCTGTCGTCGGCCAACGGCACGGTCGCGCCGGTGGTGGTCGGCGCGGGGGCCGTGATCGCGGCCGACGGCACCGCGGCCACGCTGGGCGTGACCACCACCAACGCGCTGGGCAACGCCGTGGTCGCCGCGCAGACGGTCGCCAGCGCGGGCGGCTCGATCTCCATCGTCGCCGACTCGGGCGGCGTGCTCGCCGGCAACCTGCACGCGGACGGCGGCAGCGCGGCGGTCAGCGGCGGCTCGTTCAGCCTGAGCGGCGCCGACGACGTGGTCGTCCAGCAGGCGCCCACGCCCTCGTCCGCCGCGACGACCGGCGTGGTGGCCGTGTCGAGCCAGTCGCTGGGCCGGGACTTCTCGAACGTGAGCCTGCAGGCCAACAAGCAGCTGCGTTTCGCCACCGACACCACGCTCGCGGTGGACGGCAACCTGCGCATCGACGCGCCGGCGCTGGTGGTGGCGCCCGGGGTGGGCGACGTGTCGCTCCAAGGCCAGTCGACGCTGCAGGTCGGCGCGGCCTACCAGACGATCCCGAGCGCCGCCGGCGCGATCGGCGGTTCGGCCAGGCTGTCGCTGTCGGGCGGCCTCGTCGAGTTGTTCGGCCACCAGGTGCTCCAGGGTGTCGGCGACGTCGCCGTGACGTCGGCGTCCGACCTGCGGTTGCAGGGCTTTGCCGACGGCGGCTCCGGCGTGCAGGGCGCGCTGTCGCTGCAAGGGCAGTTGACGCTGAGCGCACCGCAGGTGGTGACGACCACCGCCAGCCAGTACACCATCGATGCACCGGGCCAGCAGGTGCGGATCGTGGGCGGCGATGCGCGGGCCGCGCTGCCGCTCAGCGCGGGCGGCAGCCTCACGATCGCCGCGGCCGACATCGACGTCGGCGATCCGGCCGATGCGGCGTCGGTGGGCGTGCTGCGCGTGCCGTTCGGCAGCATCGCGCTCGATGCCACCGATCGCCTGTCGATCGGCGGCGGCAGCGTGCTGTCGGTGGCAGGCACGGGCCTGAGCGTGCCGTACGGCCAGACGAGCGGCGGCACGAACTGGACGTACGCCGGCACCCCGGTGATCGCGCCACCGGCCAAGTCGATCGCCCTGAACGCGCCGGCGAGCGCCGTCACGGCGGCGGCCGGCGCGACGCTGGACCTGTCCGGCGGCGGCAACCTGGTGGCGCAGGAGTTCGTGCCGGGCATCGGCGGCTCGAAGGACATCTTCGCCGGCGCGGCCGGCGGCGCCTTCGCGATCGTGCCCGCCGCCGGCGCCTACGCCGCGCAGGACACCGACATCCTGCGCCAGGCCGACGCGAGCGGCGCGACGGCGTCGCCGCAGATCGGCCGCACGGTCACCTTCGGCGGCGGCGGCCCGATCCCGGCCGGCACCTACGCGCTGATGCCCGCGCAGTACGCCACGCTCGCGGGCGCGTTCCTCGTCACGCCGACGGCTTCGAACGCACCGCTGGCGCTCGGCGCCGCGGTCCGCCAGACGGACGGCTCGGTGCTGATGGGTGGACGCCTCGGCGAAGCCGGCACCGGCTTCGCGAACTCGCTGACGCAGTCGTTCAAGGTGCAGACCTCGGCGCAGGCCGCGGCCTACAGCGAGATCGACCAGGCCAACGCCGACGCCTACTTCGGCGCGCAGGCTGCGGCCAAGGGCGTGGCCGCGCCGGCGCTGCCCACCGATGCCGGCGTGCTCGCGATCTCGGCCGGCCAGCTCGACCTGAAGGGCACGACGCTGTTCGCGTTGCCCACCGTGGCGACCACGGGCACCGGCGCCAACGCGGCCACCACCACGACCACCGTGGGCCGCGGCGGCGAACTCGACATTGCAGCGGACAACATCCAGGTCGGCGGCAGCGCCGGCGCCGGCGTGCTGGCGCTGAGCCCGCAGGATCTCAACGCGGCCGGCGCCGCGCTGATCGTGCTGGGCGGCCAGAAGGACCTGGCCAGCGGCAACGTCACCGTCAGTGCCAGCAGCGTGGTGGTGGCGAACGCGGGGTCGCCGCTGAAGGTCAACGACCTCGTGCTCGTGGCGAGCGGCAAGGTCACGCTCGAGAGCGGCGCGGCCATCGAGGCGCCGACCACGTCGGCGGCGACGCCGGTGCCGGCGCCCACGCTGGCGCTGAGCGGCGACGGCGCGCTGCTGCGCGTGAGCGCCGATGCGTCGGCCACGAGCGTGCGCACGGGCGCGCAAGGCCTGGCCGGCACCCTGGACGTCGGCGCGGGCGCGACCCTCAGCGGCGGCGCGATCACGGCGGAAGGCACGTGGACGAACGCCATCGCCGGCGACGCCACCCTGTCGGCGCAGGCCATCACGCTCGGCGCCGGCCACATGGCGATCGGCGACTTCGGCACGGCCACGCCTGGCGCGTCCACGCTGGTGCTGACGCCGACGCTGGCGTCGCAGATCGCCGGGGCGCAGTCGCTGACACTGCGCGCCGCCACCGGGCTCGACCTCTACGGCGCCGCGACCCTCGGCAGCGCCTCGGTGCGCTCGCTGACGCTGGACACCAGCAACGTGACCGTGGTGGGCGACGGCGTCACCGCGACGATCGCGGCCGGCGGCGTGACGCTGGAGAACACGTCCGGCAACAAGAGCGCGCCGGCCACGGGCACGAACACGCTGCAGGTCCAGGCGCTGTCCGCCACGGCTCAAGGCGGCAACGGCCAGGTGCTGGTCGGGCCCGGCGCCGTGGCGCTGAACGGCGCGGGCGCCACCACGCTCGCCGCGGCACATGACGTCGTGCTGGGCGACGCGGCCGCCCTCGCCACACCGGGCGACCTCACGATCACCGCTCCCACGCTGCAGGCCACGGGTGCGGCGCAGGCGAGCCTGGTCGCGGGCGGGCGCCTGACGCTGGCGTCGTCGGGCACGGCCTCCACGGCGTCGCCGGGCGCAGGCGCGCAGGTGTCCGTGCGTGCCGGATCCATCGACCAGGAGGGTGCCGTGGTGCTGCCCTCGGGGCAGCTGACGCTCAGCGCCTCGGCGGGCGGGCAGGCCGTGCACTTCGGCGCCGGTTCGACGACGGACCTGTCCGGGCGCAGCAGCCAGATCGACGGCATCACGCTGTCGACGCCGGGCGGCACGCTCGACGTGCTCGCGCCCGCGGGCAACGTGGTGGCGGACATCGGCTCGGCGATCGACGTCTCGGCGCCCGCCGCGGGCGGCCGCGCCGGCAGCGTCACGATCGCGGCGCCCGCCGGCAGCGTGGCGCTGCAGGGCAGCCTGCGCGGCAGCGCGGCGTCCGGCCAGGCGGGCGGGTCGCTCAGCGTGGACAGCGCCGTGGCGCTCGACCTGACCGCGCTCGCCACGACGATCGCCGCCGCCAGCAACAACTTCAGCACCCGCATCGCGGTGCGCAACCGCAGTGGCGACCAGCAGCTCTCGGCCGGCACCACGCTCGCGGCGCAGAGCGTCGAGCTGTCCGCCGACGACGGCGCGCTGACCATCGCGGGCACGGTCGACGCGAGCGGCGCGTCGGGCACGCAGGTCGTGCTCGCCGGCGGCGCCGGCCTGGACATCGAAAGCGGCGCGGCCATCGTGGCGCGCACCACCGGCGCGACCGGCTCGCGCGTCGAGCTGCTGGGCGGCCGCCTGCAACAAGGCGCGGACGGCACGTTCGCGAGCAACGGCGCGGCCGTCGACTTCGACGGCGGCGCGATCGACACGACCGGCGCCACCGCGGCCACCAACGGCACGCTGCGGGTGCAGGCGGCGCGCCTGGAAGACGCCGGCGGAACCCCAACCGGCGTGGCGATCGGCGGCCAGGGCGGCACCCGGCTGGCGGGCGTCGGCCAGGTCGAGATCGATGCCGTCAAGGTGTACACGGCCACGACGGTGGACAGGACGCTGGTCGCCCAGGTCGGCATCGACAACCAGGCGTTGGGCACGATCGCCGCGCCGACGCTGGCGCGCGTCGGCGGCCTGTTCGGCCAGCCGGCGTCGGCCCTGCAACTGCGTTCCGGTGTGGAGATCGTGTCGGCCGGCGACCTCGCGATGGGTGGCGATCCCGCCAGCGGCGGCTGGAACCTGACCTCGTTCGCCGCCAACGGCACGGCGCAGGTCCAGGCGAGCGGCGCGCCGATGGACCTCACGCTGCGCGCGGCCGGCAATCTCACGATCACCGGCAGCCTGAGCGACGGCTTCCTGCCGTCGGGCTCGGTGCCGACGACGGCCGCGGCGGCCGGCAAGATCGCGCCGTCCGCGGTGATCGCGCAGGTCAACGGCACGGCGATGCCCGGCGCCAACATCGATCTGGTGGGCGGGGCCGACCTCGGCGCGGCCACCGCGCTGGCGACGGTGGCCGCGCCCGACGCCGGCGACGTCACGATCGGTGCGGCCGGCAAGAACGTGCTGGTGCGCTCGACCACCGGCGACATCGCCATCGCCGCCGGGCGCGACGTGACGCTGCTGAACGCGCAGGCCGACGTCTACACCACGGGCACGCCGGTCAGCGCCCAGCAGTTGCAGGGCCAGGGCTATGTCGGCAACCAGCTCGCCAACGGCGCGTACCTGCGCAGCGGCACCACCAGCCAGTCGCCGTTCCTGGCGGGCGGCGGCAACCTGAGCGTGGTCGCCGGGCGCGACATCGTCGGGGCCGACCCGCAGGCCGCCGTGCTGCAGGACTCGAGCGCCTGGGCCTGGCGCGCGAGCGACCAGAAGGTCGGCGGCCAGCCGATGTGGTGGAGTCGCTACGACCTGTTCCAGCAAGGCTTTGCGACCTTCGGCGGCGGCAACGTGACCGCGGCGGCCGGGCAGGACCTGGTCGATGCCAGCTTCTCCGCCGCGGTGAGCGGCTTCGTGCCGCGCGACGCCGCGGGCAACGCGGGCGCGCCGGTGTCGTACGGCGGCGGCGACCTGAGCGTGCAGGCCGCGCGCGACATCGTCGGCGGCAGCGTGCTCGCGGCGGGCGGCTCGGGCAACGTGCAGGCGGGACGCAGCATCACCGCCAGCAGCGCGGCGGCCACCGCGCCCTACGCGCTGCAGGTGCTGTACGGCGACACGGTGCTGCGCATCGGCGCGATCGACGACGTGGAGCTCGGGCTCGTCGGCGCGTTCGCCCTGACGCCCGCGACGAACGAATTCCTGCCGGCCAGCGGCGCCGGCAACTTCGTCACCATCATGGGTCTCACGCCGCACGCGACGCTGGACGTGCTCGCCGGCGCCGGCGACCTGGCCTACGATTCGGCCACGCCGATGGACTCGGGCCAGAACGTCAACGCCGCGCTGACGTTCGCCGACCGCATCGTGCCGGACACGAGCCGCTTTGCCGCGCCCAACGGCAGCATCAGCGCCGGCACGCTGCTCCAGGTGCCGGCCGGCACGACGTCGCTCGGCCTGCTGGCCCGCAACGACCTCACGGTCTCGGGCATCTCGGTCGGCGGCACCGACCCGCGGTCGGCGGCGCCCACCTTGCTGGCCGGCCCCGAGCCGATCGCGGAACCGCTGAGCGACAACACGCCCGGCCGCGAGCCGATCGACAAGGGCGAGCGCGCGCCGATGGAACTGGTCGCGCAGACGGGCGACGTCACCGTGCTGCGCGGCATCGACACCACGACGCCCCTGCGCCTGATCGCCGGGCGCGATGCCGTGCTCGGCGCGCATCCGTACGACGGCGCGTTCATCGGCATCACGCTGCAGCACCAGGACGCCAGCGAGGTCTCGCTGATCCAGGCCGGGCGCGACATCCTGTTTCCCGACGACACCAACCACGGCCAGGGCGGCGTCAGCTTCTACGGGCCGGGCAACCTGCTGGTGATGGCCGGACGCGACATCGACCTGTCCACGTCCGGTGGCGTGCTCGCGCTGGGCAACCGGCAGAACGGCAACCTGCCGGCCGCGGGCGGCGACGTCACGCTGGCGGCGGGCGTGTCGCTGGCCAACGGCGACTACACGCAGGCCGCGGCCTGGTACTTCCCGCTGCTCGGGGGCAGCGGCATCGCCGGCTTCGCGTCGGACCTGTTTGCCCAGCTGGGCGCGGTCCGGGCAGGCCAGCCGCTGCCGGCATTGGGTGGCAGCGCCGCGAGCCAGTACGCCGGCCTGTCGGTGTCCGACCAGGTCGAACAGGTGACCTCGCTGGTGGGCAGCGCCGGCCTGGACGCGGCCGTGCTGGCCGATGCGCGCCGGACGGCGGGCGACCCGGGCATCACGCAGGCGCAAGCGCTGGCGAGCTTCGCGACGCTGAGTGACGCCGCCAAGCGTTCGGTGCTGGGCACCGCGCTGGCGAACGCCTGGGTGGCCGCGCTCACGCCGGCGCAGCAGCAAGCCCAGGCGCTCGCGATGGCGCGCCAGCAGCCGGCGTCCTACCTTGCGCAGCTCGAGCAGTTCGTGGCCGCGCAAGGCGCGCCCGCGGGCCAGGGCGCCGCCGACGCGCTGGCCGCCTTCGAGGCGCTGCCGCCCGAGCGCCAGGCGCTGTTCACGAACCAGGTGCTCGTCGACGTCATCCGCGCGGCCGGACGCTCGGCCTCCAAGCTCTCGGGCGACGCGCAGATGGCGGCCTACCAGCCGGCCTACGACGCGCTCGGCCTCGTCTTCCCGGGCACCGGCGGCGGCGACATCGCGATGGGCTCCAGCCAGGTGGAGACGCTGCAGGACAGCAGCATCGCGGTCCTCGCGCCGCGCGGCAGCGTCGACGTGGGCTCGCTGGCGGCCAGCGTCAACCCGAAGCCGCCCAACGCGCTGGGCATCGTCACCGCCGACGGCGGCAACGTGTCGGTGGTGGTGGGCGACAGCGTCAACGTGGACCAGTCGCGCGTCTTCACGGTGGGGCTCGGCGACCTGCTGATGTGGGCCTCCGACGGCAGCCTGGATGCCGGCCGCGGCGGCAAGACCGTGGTCGGCGCGCCCGCGCCGGTGTATCGGCTCGACCCGTCGACGGGCACCTTCACGGTCGACCTGACGGGCTCGTTCTCGGGCAGCGGCATCGCGGTGCTCAACGCCGCGAGCTCGCTGGACCTGTACGCGCCCAAGGGGTCGATCAACGCGGGCGACGCGGGCATCAAGTCGCTGGGCAACGCTTATTTCGGCGCGGCGTCGTTCATCGGCGCGGACAACCTCAGCGTGGGCGGCATCTCCGTGGGTGCGCCGCCGCACGCGTCCACCGGCGGCGGCACGGCGGGGCTCGCGGCCGTCGCGCAGAGCGCCACTGCCGCCACCACCATCAACGCCGGCGACAGCGAGGAGGAGAAGGCGCGCAAGCGCCGCAAGCGCCTGAACCTCGTGCTCGACTTCCTCGGCTTCGGCGACGGGCAGGCCAAGCCATGAGCGCCCATCGCCGCCTCGACTCCCCGATCCACCCAGAGCGACTCCAGACCATGCGACTCCTCGTTCCGACCCTTGCGCTGGCCGCCGGCGTCCTGCTCGCGGCACCGCCGGCCGCGGCCGCCGCCGATGCCAAGGATGCGCAGCGCACGCGCATCACGCTCAACACCTCCGCGCAGGGCCTCGAGACCCACGAGGCGGCCAACGGCGTGGCCGTCGCCGTGCGGCTGCACTCCGGCAACTTCGACTTCCTCGCGGCCAAGGAAGACGGCTCGGACCTGCGCGTGTTCGCCGGCGACGACAAGACGCCGCTGAAGTTCAGCATCGAGCGCTTCGACAGCCTCAACGAGCTCGCGGTGCTGTGGGTGCAGGTGCCCGCCGTCGCGCCGGGCAGCGAGAAGAACAACCTCTACGTGCACGCGGGCGACGCCAAGCCCTCCGCCGAGGCGCCGGGCACCGGCGGCTTCGACCCCGCCACGCTCGTCGCGATCCACTTCAGCGACAAGGACGCGCTCGGCACCGATTCGGTCAGCGGCCTGAAGACCGCGGCGAAGATCGCCGTCGAACCCAACGGCCTGCTCGCGGGCAGCGCCTCGCTGTCCGGCGCCGCGGTGACCTGGCCGGGCAGCGACAAGGTCAGGATCGACGCGGGCGGCGCGGTCACGATGTCGATGTGGATCAAGCCCGAGGTCGTCACCAACGGCACGCTCCTGAAGTGGGGGCCGCTGTCGCTCGAGTTGCAGGGCGGCAAGCTGCAGGGCCACGTCGACAAGGTGGTCATGACCGACGGCGACGTGCCCGCGCAGGCGTGGACACAGGCCGCGCTGACGGTGGGCAACGGCAAGGCGACCCTCTACGTCAACGGCGTCGCTGCGGCACAGGCGGACGCGCAACTGCCGGCCGTGTCGGGTCCGCTGACGATGGGCGAGGGCGTCAAGGGCCTGGCCGACGAGATCCAGATCGCCAGCACGGCGCGCAGCGCCGACTGGTTGCGCGTGGCGGCGGGCGCGCAGGGTGCCGAGAGCAGGCTCGTGGCGTCCGTCAAGGACACCGGCGCCGACGCCGACGGCGGCAGCCCGGGCACGTTCGGCATCCTCGTCAAGAACCTCACCGGCGACGCCTGGGCCGTCATCATCGTGCTGGCGCTGATGTTCGCGCTCGCGTGCTGGGTGGTGGTCACCAAGACGCTGTTCGTGATGCGCGCCGACAAGGACAACCGCCGGTTCCTGCAGCGGTTCCGCGAAGCCTCGCTCGACATGCTGCACCTCGAGAAGGGCCCGGCGCATCCCGATTCGTCGCTGTTCCGCCTGTACGTGGCCGGCGTGCGCGAGCTGGCCAAGCGCGAGATCGGCGGCGAGCATCCGGAGCGGGCGGTGCCGCTGTCGGGCGCGTCGCTCGATGCCGTCAAGGCGTCGATCGACGCCGACATGGTGCGCGAGTCGCATCGGCTGAACGCGGCCATGGTGGTGCTCACGATCGCGATCTCGGGCGGCCCGTTCCTCGGCCTGCTCGGGACGGTCGTCGGCGTGATGGTCACCTTCGCCGCGATCGCCGCGGCGGGCGACGTCAACGTCAACGCGATCGCGCCCGGCATCGCCTCGGCACTGCTGGCGACGGTGGCCGGCCTGGCGGTGGCGATCCCGTCGCTGTTCGCCTACAACTACCTGGCCTCGCGCATCAAGAACATCTCGTCGGACATGCAGATCTTCGTCGACGAGTTCGTGACGCGCGTGGCCGAGACGTACGGCGCGCGCTGAACCGGAGGCCGCCATGTCCGTCGACATCAAGACCGAGCACCAGGCCTACGACGAGATCAACGTCACGCCGATGCTGGATCTCGCCTACGTGCTGCTCGTCGTGTTCATCATCCTCACGACCGCGTCCGTGCAGGGCATCAAGGTCAACTCGCCGACCACCGATGCCGCCAACAACCTGGCCCGCCCGCAGACGCGCGCCATCACGATCACGGCCGACGGCGCGATGTACCTGGACGCGTATCCCGTGACGATCGAGCAGCTGCGCACCTCGCTCGCGCAGTACAAGGCAGCGAACCCGGCGCTGCCGGTGGTGCTCAAGGCCGACAGTGCGGCGCAGTACGACAAGGTCATGGAGGTGCTCGAGGTCGCCAAGCGGCTGGACATCACCGAGATCGGCCTGGTCACCAAGCGGCAGGCGCCATGAACGGGAGCCGGCCGTGAAGGCAAGCAACGAAGTCAAGCCGTACGACAGCATCAACGTCACGCCGATGCTCGACCTCGCGTACGTGCTGCTGGTCGTGTTCATCCTGATGACGACCGCGTCGGTGCAGGGCCTGAGCGTGACCATGCCCAAGCCGTCGAACAAGCCCAGCACCGAGAAGCACGAGCTCAAGATCGTGCAGGTCACGCCGCAGGGCACGGTGCTGGTCAACGGCGTGGGCGTGACCATGGCCGAGCTCGAGGCGCAGCTCGCGCGGGCGAAGGCCGCCGACCCGAAGATGTCGGTGGCGATCAAGGGCGACGCGCGCGCGAAGTACGCGCCGGTGGTCGCCGTCATCGACCTGTGCAACAAGCTGCAGGTCAACATGGGCCTGGTCACGTCGCGGATCGGAACCTGACGCCATGGCGGGCCTCGCGGAATCCACGCTCGAGCCGGTCACGCCGCGGCAATGGGTGCAGCGCGTGCTCGTCGCGCTGGTCGCGATCGCCGGCGTCGTCGGCCTGGCCATCGCGGTCAAGAGCTGGCTGGGGGCGCCGACCGCGCCCAGGCGCCAGGTGGCGCGCATCGCGATCCTGCCCGACGCCCCGCCGCCTCCGCCGCCCAAGGAAGAGAAGAAGCCGGATCCGCCCAAGGAGGAGCCCAGGCAGGTGATGCGCGAGGAGCCGGTCAGGCAGGACGTGCCCAAGCCGGCGGACGCGCCGATCAAGATGGAAGGACCGGCCGGCAACGAGCCGAGCGCGTTCGCGGCCGGTGGCGTCAAGAGCGACTACAACGGTGGCGCGCCGGTGATCGGCGGCACCGGCGCCGGCGCGGGGCTCGACCGCGCGCAGGAGCGGCTCTACGCGACGTCCGTGCGCCAGTTGCTGCACGACGAGATCGAGCGGCACCTGCCGGCCGACGGCGGCGAGCTCGTCGCCGCGTTCTCTGTGTGGATCGATCCGGACGGCACGATCCGCCGCTTCGAGCTGGTGCCCACCGGCGACGACGCCCACGACACCGAGCTGCGCGCCGCCTTCGAGCAGACGACCCGCGCGTTGCACCTGCCGGGCCATGCCGGCTTTCCTCAACCGATGCGCTTTCGCCTGAGCCTGCGTCCGGCCTGACCGGGCCGGCACCCATCCCCGCTTTCCTTCGACCGAGCCCTTCATGAACCATCTTCCGTCCAGACTCGTGGCGCTGCGCCGCCCGCTCGTCGCGCTCGCCGCCGTGTTCGCCCTCGGCACCGCGCAGGCGGACGAGCGCAGCGACCTCGAGCAGTTGCGCGCCACCACGCTGGCGCTGATCCAGGCCCTGGTCGACCAGGGCCTCATCAGCCCCGAACGCGCGCAGGCCCTGCTCAAGCAGGCCGCGCCCAAGCCGCCGGCGCCGCCGTCGCCGCCCGTGGCCGCCGCCGAGCCGGCCGCGCCCGCATCCGGCGCGCAATGGGGCGACCGCGCGCCGCACACCGTGCGCGTGCCCTACATCCCGGAGACCGTGCGGGCGCAGATCGTCCAGGACGTCCGCAACGATGTCCTCGCGACCGCGCGCGACGAGAACTGGGCCGACTCGCGCCAGATTCCCGGCTGGCTCAAGATCTTCACCTTCGAGGGCGACCTGCGGGTGCGCGGCGAGGGCGACCTGTTCAGCAAGGACAACGCGGCCGCGTCGCTGTACCAGTCGCAGACCGCGTCGCCCGCGTGGGCGCCGGACCTCACGAACACCCAGCACTCGTACGACCGCCTGACCTTGCGCGCCCGGCTCGGCCTGAAGGCCGCGGTGGGCAGCGACGTCACCGCCGGCATGCGCCTGAGCACCGGGACGACGCCGACCTCGGCGTCGCAGACGCTGGGCGCGGGCACCGGCTTTTCCAATCGCTATGCCATCGGCCTGGACCGCGCGTGGATCGACTGGGAGCCGCGCCAGGACATGCATCTGACGGCCGGGCGCATGGAGACGCCGTTCTTCGGCACGGACCTGCTCTGGCCCGAGGACCTGTCGCTGGACGGCCTGTCCCTGCGCGGCCTGCACAACGTGGCCAACGGGGCCTATGCCTTCGCCAACGCGGGGGCGTTCGTGCTGCAGCAGTTCAACGTCGGCGGCCCCGCGAAGTGGCTGTTCGGCGCGCAGGTGGGCGGGGACTGGGCCGTCACCGACGCGACCGGCATCCGGCTGGCCGCGGCGATCTACGACTTCCGCCGCGTCGAAGGCGTGCGCGAGAGCGATCCCGCTCCGACGGGCGCGCTGGCACCCACGGTGGCCTACGAGCAGAGCCAGTACCCAGCCGGCGCGCGCCTGCGCGGCAACACGCTGATCAACATCAACGATCCCACCAACACGGGTGCGCCGGTGTGGGGGCTGGCGTCGAAGTTCCGGCCGGTGAACGTCACGGCCTTGCTGACCCTGCGCCAGTTCGATCCGGTGCAGGTCGGCCTGTCGCTCGACTACGTCAAGAACAGCGCGTTCGACCTGTCCGACATCGAGCGCCGCGCCGGCACCAGCGCCGTCGATACCCTGGCCGGCATGACCACCGGCGTGCAGGCGCGGCTCGCGGTGGGCTCGCGCGACCTCTCGCAGCCCGGCGCCTGGAACACCTTCCTGGCCTACCGCCAGTTCGACCGCGACGCCTGGCTCGACGCGTTCACCGACACCACGTGGAACCTGGGCGGCACCAACTACCGCGGCTTCAGCCTCGGCGGCTCGTACGCGTTCGACCGCCGCGCCACCGTCGGCCTGCGCTGGACCACCACGCGCAACCTCGACGACGGCGTGCGCACGTTGTCCAACCCGAGCCAGCCCACCTCGGTCATCGGCGACATGAGCAGCGCGCCGTTGCGGATCGACGTGATCCAGGTCGACCTGAACACCAAGTTCTGACGCCATGCGCACCACCAGGCATTCACTCCGGGTCGCGCTGCTGGCGCTGGGCGCGACGCTGTCACTGGGCTGCGCCGCGCAGGACGGCGCGTCGCGCGAGAAGGAGGCGCTGCGCCGCACGCAGGCGGCCTTGCGCGATGCGCAGCAGCAGGAGGCGACGCTTGCCAGGGAGAAGGACGAACTGGCCGGGCAGCGCGACAAGCTCGACGCGGAGTCCAGGCGCTCCCAGTCGCAGCTCGCGGCCGCGCGTTCCGACAGCGCCCGCCTGCACCAGGGCCTGGCGCAGGCGGCCGACGAACTGGCCGCCGCGAAGGCGCGCGGCGAGGCGCAGCGCCAGGAACTCGAAGGCCGGCTCGCCGACCAGGCGCAGCGCCTCGCGCAGGCGCAGCGCGTGGCCGACGAGCGCGCGCGCGCCAATGCCGCGCTCGTCGCGCTGCTGGAGCAGGCGACGCAGTCGCTGGCCAAGGCCGAGCGGGCCAACGGCCAGATGCACGCGCTGGGCCTGCAGATGATCGACCGTCTGCGCGGCGGCGCACCGGCGGCGGGTGCTGACCCGGTGCTCGGCTTCGGCCAGGTGCGGCTCGAGAACGAGGCCGAGGCGCTGCGCGACAAGCTCGACGCCGCCAAGCTCGCCACGGTGTCGCGCGCGGCGGCCGACGGCAAGTAGCGCGTCGCGCGGGCCCGCGCCGTGCGGGCGCGGCCTTGCGCGGATTCAGCGGCGCGCGCGGCGGCGCTTGGCGGCGAGCAGGCCGAACCCGGCCAGCATCATCGCCAGGCCGGTGGGCTCGGGAACTGCGGCCACGTTGAGCAGGCCGCCGAAGCTGCCGCCGTTCGTGCCGGTGGCGTTGCCGCTGATCTCCAGCGTGTAGACGCCCGGGGACAGCGTCAGGTCGTCGATCGTCTGGGCCGCCGGCATGCCGCTGCCGGTGACGATGATGCGCGACGCGCGGTCCGCGACCTGCGCCGGCGTCAGGTCGGACGGCGTCGCGCCGCTCCAGGCCTGTCCCTGCAGCAGCGTCAGGGTCAGGTTGTTGATCTGGAAGACGTTGCCCAGGTCGACCGTCACCGTCGCGGCGGTGAACGAACCGGTCGTGCCGATGCTGAAGCCGTAGTCGCTGAGGAACGTGTCGTTCGGCGCCGTCGCGGCCACGTTCAGGCCGAAGCCTTCGCTCACCGGCAGCGCCAGCAGCCCGTAGTCGGTGGACTGGACGACAGTGAGCACGGGCGTGGGCGCGGCGAGCGCCGACGAGGCCGCGAAAGCCAGGGCTGCACAGGCCGCGACGCGCGCGAGGATGGTCTTGGTCGTGTTCATGGGCGGTCACCTCCTTGATCATGATGCGAGGGCCGCGGGTGTGCGGGCCGGTTCTCGCCGAGTCGATCCAGGATAGGGAACGCGGCCGGCCGCTTGATGAAGGGCGCCGGACGTTTGTGTAGTCCGTTCGGCGAGCCGCGCGCCGTCGCCGCTCACTTGCGCGAGAGTTCGCTGTCCGGCGCCGAGCCGATCAACAGGTTCATGCTCATCGCGCGCGCCACGGCCTGGGCGCGATTGGTGGCGCCCAGCTTGCGCAGGATCTTCTGCACGTGGTTCTTGACCGTCAGCGGGCTGATGCCCAGTTGCTGGCCGATCTCCTGGTTGCTCATGCCTTCGCGCACCCAGCCGAGCACCTGTTCCTCGCGTTCGCTGATGCTCGCGCTCGAATAGCCCATGCCCGGCGCGCTGGGGCGTACGCCGGCTTCCGCGATCTCGCGCTCGATCGACTGCACGCGCAGGTAGGTACTGTGCAGGTGCGGCAGCATCAGCTCGATGCCGTCCACCTGGGCCTTGTCCAGCACCGCGCCCGGCGAGGCGAAGATGAACAGCGTCTCGATCTCGGTGGCGCGCTGCGGGCGCGAGACGCCATGCACCAGCAACTCGACGAAGCCGGCCGCCTGCAGCGACTCGACCGCCGGCGCGATGGCCCGGCCCTGCATCGTCGACAGCCGCGCCACCCAGGCACGGCCGCGGTTGTTGATCCAGGCGTTGATGATGAACTGCATCAGCTGGGATTCGCCGTCGGTCAGCACGCCCAGCACCGACGCCGGCACCAGCACGCTGTTGAACGCCTCGAGCCGCACCTCCTTGCGGCTGCGGTCATACACGCCGCAGATCGCGAGCTTGTGCGGCAGCAGCGTCTGGACGCTGCCTTGCGTCCAGACGAAGAACTGGTACTTGCGGCGAACATCGACCGCGCATTCGATCGCGTGCACGATGGCCTGGGCTCGCCTTGTCTCTGGCGACTCGTGTTCCACGTGCGCGTCCGTCCTCTGAAGCGACATCCCAGACCTCCTCTCTCAGCCCGCAAGCGTAGTCAGCTTTGATGACTTTCTTCACCATCGCTCTACGTTCGATGCGCCGATCGGACTAGGAAGATGGCGGGGTCGGTGCGCTGTACGGCCGGCCCGACGACGCCGGCGCGTCGGGCGACGACGCGGCCTGCGACGCTGCCGGCACGGGCGAATAGCTGAACACGCGCGCCGAGACGGCCGGTGCCTCGTCCGCCTGCCGGGGCAGGTCGACGGTGCGCAGCGCCGGGGCGTCGGAGCGGCTGTGCACGCCGCTGATCCGGCCGTCGTCCGTGAGTACCAGCACCCAGTCCGGGCGCCCGGTGAAAGGATCTTGATAGATTCGCCGCAGATGGCGCGCGATGCGCGGGCCGCGGCGGTCCTCGAGCAGGTCGTCGAGCGTGGCCGGCAATTGCTTGTCGCTACCTGGCGTGGCCCGCCAATAGCTGGTGATGGCGTGGGCGATCTCGTCGCCGCGGAACATGAGTTCGGCTTCGCGTTCGCGCCGCACCGCCAGGCTCATCGGCTGCGCGATCGCCGCCAGCCCGGCGGCGATCGCGGCCAGCGCGAAGATCAGCCACAGATACGTGAAGCCGCGCTGCCGCTGCATGGCGCCGCCGGTCACCAGTCGGCGAGCAGGCGCCCGTCGCTGCCGCGCCCCGCCATCCCGCTGCGGACGTCGTAGACCTTGCCCTTGGCGGACGCATCCGCTGGCGTGACGATGACCCAGCTCGTGGCGTTGCCGGTGAGCGGGTCGACCGGCACCGCGCGCAGGTAGTGCGCGTCGACGAGCTCGTCGAGCGATTCGGGATAGCGGCCCTTGTCGGCGTCGAACTGGTCGATCGCGTCGCGCATCACGTTGAGCGACGTGTGCAGGCTGGCCTCGCGCGCGCGCTCCACGCTGCGCAAGTAGCGCGGCGCCGCGATCGACACGAGCAGCGCGACGATGGCCATCACCACGATCAGCTCGATCAGGGTGAAGCCGCGGGCCCGGCGGCGGGTCACCATGAGCGGTAGGGCTGGCCGTCGAGGCCGTCGCCCGGCGCCTGCGAGTACACGTCGAAGACGTCGCTGCCCGCCTGCGGCGCGTCGGGCGGGCTGGCGTAGCTGCGCAATCCCCAGGTCTGCGCGGCGGGCGTCGCCGGATCCGCGAACGGGTCGCGCGGCAGGCGGCGCAGGAAGTAGATCGTCCGATCCTTTGCCGCGAGGCTGGGCACGCCGTCCACCAGCGTCTGCAGCGACGACGGATAGCCGTTGTCGTCGGGCGGCTTCACGGCGATCCGGCCATCGAGCGCTGCCTGGTGATAGGCGTCGATCGCGCCGCGCAGCGCGCGCAGCGCGCGGTGCAGCTCGAATTCCTTCTCGCGCCGCACGGCCAGGCCGAGCAGCGGCTGCGCGGCGGCAGCGAGAATCCCGACGATGGCCACGACGACCACCATCTCGATCAACGTGAAGCCCGTCGCGCGCCGCATCACCGGGCCACCAGCTCGAGGCCGAGGTCGCCCTCGCTGCGCGCGGGGATCGCGGCGCCGGTGGCGGTCGTCGCGCCGAGACCGTCCAGCTGCACCTGCGTCGTCCTGCCCGCGGCCGCCGGCAGCACGCGCAGCACGTAGACCTTCTGTCCGAGCGGATCCAGCTCGAAGCCGACCGGATCGCTCTTGTCGACGCTGGCCGATTGCAGCAGCGTCCCGTCGAAGCCGAACTGGCCATGCACCGTGCTGCTCGAGCGATTGCGCAGCGTCACCGAGACGGTGCCGCCGACGCTGCCCCTGGCGGTCGTCGTGACCTCGACGACCGCCTCGGCGGCCTGGTCGGACGGGGCGGCCGCTTCGCCGTCGGCCTGCGCGAGGGCGGGCGCGCGGCCGCCGCGCGCCGCCGGCATCGCGATGGACGCGCCGCCGCGGATCCGCGTGCTGGGCGCGCCCGGATTGGCGAAATTGCCACCGCTGCCCGACAGCGTGGCGGCGCCCGGCAGCCCGAGGTTGCGCACGACGCGCGGCGTGATCAGCAGCACGATCTCCGACTTGTTGCGCGTGTCGGTGTGCACGCCGAACAGCCGCCCGAGCACCGGCATCTGCGAGATGCCCGGGATGCCCTGGATCGCCTTGCTGTCCTCGTCGTTGATGAGGCCCGCGAGGATCTGCGTCTCGCCGTCGTGCAGGCGCAGCGACGTCGTCGCGTTGCGCGTGCCGACGTGGTAGGCGATCGACCCCTGCGGCCCGGTCACCTGGCCGATCAGGTTGGTGACGTCCAGGCTCACCTTGATGACGACGTCGTTGTCGAGCTGCACGCTGGGCTCCACCTCGAGCGTCAGGCCGGTGTCGACGTAGCTCACCGACGTGCTCGATCCCACGTTGGCGACCGCGCTCGACGTGAACACGGGCAGCTTCTCGCCCACCTGCACCTTCGCCTTCTCGTGGTTGCGGGCGCGCAGCTTGGGGTTGGCGATCAGGTTGGTCGTGCCCGAGGCGCCGTTGAGCGTGGCCACGAGCGCGGGGTTGATGATCGACGCGGTCAGGCTGCGCCGGTCGGCCCTGGTGATGTCCCCGGCGAAGTTGGGCACGCCGAACTGCACGGAGTCGGGCCACTGCAGGCCGAGCGAGTCGAGCTCGTTGGTGCCGATCTCCATCACCTCGACCTCGAGCGTGACCTCGGGCTCGGGCAGGTCGATCGACGCGATCAGCCGCTCGATCATCTGCACCACCTCGGGCGTGTCGCGCACGATGACGAGGTTCAGGCGCTCGTCGACGTAGATGTCGCGCGTCTTGGCGAGCGCCTTGATCATCGCGGTGGCGGCCTTGGTGTCGGCGTTGGTCAGGTAGAAGCTGCGGGTGACGAGCTCCTGGTGCTCCTGCTGCTTGGGCGCGGTGTTCTGGTAGACGAGCATCGTCGTGTCGTTGAGCAGCTTGCGATCGAGCTGCTGCGTGGCGAGCACGACGCGCATGGCCTCGTCCAGCGTCACGTCGCGCAGCAGCACGGTGACGCGCGCATCGGTGCGCACGTCCTTGTCGAACACGAAGTTGGTGCCCATCGTGCGCCCGATCGACTCGAAGACGCTGCGCAGGGGCGCGTCGTGGAACTCGAGGGTCATGCGCTTGTCGGCGGCCGGCTTGGGCGCCTGCGCCGGCTCGACGCTGCGCTCGGACAGGCGCTGCTGCAGCGCGCGCGCCGCGGGCAGGCCCGGCGCCTCGACCAGCACCTCGCGCAGGATGGCCTGCGCGTCGTCGACGCGGCCCGCGGCGATCGCCTCGTCGGCCTGGGCGATGCGGCGCTCGTGGCGCGCGTCGCGCTCGAGCTCGTCGCGCAGGCCCGCGGTGCGCGGATGGGTGGGCGAGATCGCCTCCAGGCGCGCGAGCAGTTGGCGCGCGACATCGCTGCGGCCGCCGGCGCGCGCCGACGCGGCTTCGTTGGCCAGCATCGAGATCGCCAGTTCGCGCTCGCGCTGCTGCGCGGCCTGCAGCGCGTGGTCGGCGGGATCGCGCGCGCGCGCGGCGTCGAGGACGGCCAGCGCCTGCTCGTGCCGCCCCTGCAGCGCCAGCTGGTCCGCGTCGCGCAGCGCCGGCGCGGCGCAGGCCGCCAGCAACATGCACAGCGCGGCCGCCAGCCAGGCGGCGCCGCGTCGCCAGGCGTGCGGGGAGGTCGTGTCGAAGTGGGTCATGAAGGAAAGGGCAGGGTTGTCGTGATGCCGCCGGGCAGCCAGGTGAGCGTCATGCCGTCCGCGTCGACGGCGTCGACACGCCAGACACCGTCGATCACGTCGCGGGCCTTCGCGCCGAAGCTGCGGGTGCGGTCGGTGAGCAACGCCGTCGACTGGCCGTCGTCGATGCGGCCGATCAGCGTGTACGGGAAGGCCGGCGGTTGCGGCGGCTCGGGAGCCGCCGGCGGTGGCGCTGGCGCGGCGGGCGGCGGCGGCGGCGGTCCCCACGCGGCGACGCCTTGCGGCTGCACACCGCGCCAGGGCTGGCGCGCCTCGAGCGTGGGCAGCTCGGGCCAGTCCGGCACGGGCGCGGACGCGCCGGCGGGCGCGGCGCCCGATGCCGCGGACCGGTGGCGAACGCCGGCGGGCGTCGTGGCTTCGGGCGCGACGTCGTCCTGGAAGCCCGCCCAGACGGTCGCCGCGAGCGTGGCGGTGGCCGCGAACGCGATCCGGCGGCGGCGCGTGCGGGCCTGGGCGGCTGCCGAGGGCGCCGGCGTCATCGCCCGGCTCCCGGCGGCGCGGCGTGGCCGGGCTGCATGTAGAACGACCACGTGAGGTCGGCCTCGACGGCGGCGGCGTCGAGCGCGTGGCGGCGCAGGCGCAGCTTGTCCAGGCTCAGCGCGGCGTCGCTGGTCAGCGCGTCCTCGATGAAGCCGCGCAACTGCGCGTAGGTGCCGGTGAGCGGCAGCGTCACGCTGTAGCGCTGCAGGCCCGAGGCGTTGTCGGCGGCGAGCTGGAACTCGCCGTGCCGAATCGCCATCGAATGGCGTACGGCCAGCTTCAACAGCGAGGCGACCCTCGCCTGGCGGGCGTCGGCCGGCGGGAAGGCGGCAAGGAACCGCGCCGGCGCCGGCTCGCGGCTGCCGGCCTCGGAAGCGGCCGACGCCGCGTGCCGCGCATGCCGTGCCGCGCGGTCGGCGTCGGCCGCGAGGTCGCGGGTCTCGCGTTCGATCCGCGGAACCACGACCAGCGACACCCCCGCGGCAAGGAGCAGGCCCGCGCTCCCGGCGGCGAACGGCCAGCCCCACGCGCGCACCTGCCGCAGCGCGTCGCCCGGCGAGAGTCGCGGCGCGGCGTTCATCTCAGCGATCCTCGGCCGGCCGCGCCAGCGCGAGGCGGCGCGCATCGATCACGGCATGCAGCGCGAAGCGCCATGGCGTCGCCGACGCGGACGCCGCCTCGCGGCCTTCGGCCATCTGCAGGCGCTCGAGCACCACGTCCGACCAGCCCGCGTGGTCCGACAGGTTGTCGACGAAGTGCAGCACCGACTCCACGTCGGTCGCCGCGCCCTCCAGCCGCACGCCCGCGTTGTCGGCCTCGTGGTCGAGCGCCAGCCACTGCAGGCCGTCCGGCGATTCGACCTCCACGTGGTTCAGCAACTGGTCCCACGGGTGCGTGATGCGGTCGACCACCTCGCGAGCCGCACGGCGCGCTTGCAGGTCGGACGCCGACGCGGACGCCGGCCGCGCAGCCGGCGCCGCGACGGGCTCGCGCGCGGCAGCGCGCGCCAGGCGGCGCCGCTGCGCGTCGAGGTCGTGCTGCGCCGCATGCCAGTCGCCCAGCGAGAACGCCACGATGACCAGCGCCACCGCGCTCCAGAGCCACGCGATGGCCGGCCGGCGCGTGCGCGGGTCGGCCAGGAAGTCGGGCTGCGGCCAGGTCGTCCTCACGATCGGCCTTTCGGCCGGGCGCGGATCCACGTGGCGATGCCGCCCGGCCCGCCCAGGTCGCCGAGCACCACCGCGACGTCCGGGTCGATGCTGGCCGGCGCGTCGATGCCCCAGCCGGCGACCACCGGCAGCGATGCCAGCGGCGGGCTCTCGCGCACCAGGCCGTCGAGCAGCTGGATGACGGCGTCGGCATGGGCCGCGTCGAGGTAGCGCTGCCGCAGCAGGGTCGCGCGGCGGTTCTCGGCGACGAGCCACGTCGCGCAGGCGCCCTCGACCAGCAGCAGCGCGTGCGGGCCGGGCGCGTCGAAGGCCGGGTGGCGGCTCGCCAGCGCCGGCAAGCCCGCGCACCAGACCGGCGCGACGCCGGCCAGGCGCACGTCGTGCGCCGCGGCGTCGGCGCGCAAGGCGGCCAGGTCGAGGCCGTGGAGGCCGCAGGCGCCGCCGTCCCAGACCGCCAGCGGCCACGCGGCCGCCTGGGGGCCGTGATAGTGCGTGAACTGCTGCACCGCATAGCGTCGCACGGCGTCGGCGTCCGAGATGCCCAGCGCCGGGTCGATGACGAGCCCCTGCGACGCCTGGCCGGTCACGTGCACGCGCGCCTGGGCGCCCGCGTGCGCCGCGCACCAGGCGGCGAAGCTGGCGAAGGCCGAAGCGGCCGCTGCGTCGGTGCCGTTGCCGGGCCAGGACAGCACGCCCTGCGCGTGCAGGTAGACGTCGTGGCGCGGCAGGCGGCCGCGGGCGCGCGCCCAGGCGCGTGTCGCGCGCGCGCGCAGGGCCCGCACGCGCGCGGCGGCGACGCCGGCGATCGGCGCGTCAATCGGCCAGCGTGACACGTTCGAGTTCCTCGAAGGTGGTGGCGCCGCGGCGCACGGCGGCGATCGCGGCCTCGCGTAGTGGCGTCATGCCGCGTGCGCGTGCCACCTTCTTCAGCTGGCCCATCGGGGCGCGCGCGACGATCATGTCCCGCAGCTCGTCGTCGAACGTGAGCAGCTCCATCATCGCGCTGCGGCCCTTGTAGCCGGTCTGGCGGCAGCTGGCGCAGCCATGGCCGCGTGCGTAGGCGTGGCCGTGCGCGGAGTCGATGCCCAGCCGCGCGAGCACGTCGCGCGGGGGGATTGCGGGGCGCGTGCACTGCGGGCAGTTCATGCGCATGAGCCGCTGCGCCATCACGCCGTTGAGCGCCGAGACCACGTTGTACAGGTCCAGGCCCATGTGCATGAAGCGGCCGATGACGTCGAAGGCGCTGTTGGCGTGCACGGTGCTGAACACGAGGTGGCCGGTCAGCGCGGCCTGCACCGCGATCTGCGCCGTCTCGGAATCGCGGATCTCGCCCACCATCACGCGGTCGGGATCGTGGCGCAGCACCGAGCGCAGCCCGCGCGCGAAGGTCAGGCCCTTCTTCTCGTTGACGGGGATCTGCACGGTGCCCGCGAGCTGGTATTCGACGGGATCCTCGATGGTGATGATCTTGTCGTGGCCGTGGTTGGTCTCGCTGATCGCGGCGTACAGCGTCGTCGTCTTGCCGCTGCCCGTGGGGCCGCAGACCAGCAGCATGCCGTACGGTTGCCGCGCCAGTTGCAGGATCGCGTCGCGGGAGTCGGCGTCGAACCCCAGCGTGGCGAGCGTCAGCCGGCCGCCGTCGGCGATGCGCGTGCGATCGAGCACGCGGATCACGGCGTCCTCGCCCGCGGCCGTAGGCATGATCGACAGCCGGAAGTCGATCTCGCGGCCGTGGATGCGCAGCTTGAAGCGGCCGTCCTGCGGCAGGCGGCGCTCGCCGATGTCGAGCTCGGCCATCACCTTCAGGCGCGAGACCACCTGTTCGGCCACGGGCGCGCCGTCGACGTCGCGCACGTCCAGCATCACCCCGTCGACGCGGTAACGGATGCGCAAGCCGCGCGCGGTGGACTCCAGGTGCACGTCGCTCGCGCCGTCCTGCAGCGCGTCGTACAGCGTCGAGTCGAGCAGCCGCACCACCGGGCTGGCCTGCTCGCTGAGCTGCAGGGCCGACAGCTCGACGGCGTCGGCCTCGACGCCTGCGCCGGCGAAGCTGTCGCCCAGCTCGGCCAGCGCGCGGAAGCCCGCGGCGCCGGAATCGAGCCAGGCGTCCACGGCGTCGCCGCTGCACACCACCCAGCGCACGCTGCGGCGCACGCGGGACTCGACGCGCTCGAGCAGCATCGCGTCGAGCGGCCGGTCGCACAGCAGCGCGTGCAGCCCCCCGGGCGTGGCGGCCAGCAGGGCGCGCCAGCGCTGGGCCTCGGCCTGCGGCCAGCGTTCGAAGTCGAGCGACCAGGGACCGTCGCTGGCAGGCAGCCATTGCCCGGCCTCGATGCGCGCGGGCTCGTGCGTGGCGTGCGGCAGGTCGTCGGCCAGCGCGCTCATTGCACTTGCTCCACGAGTTGGAAGATCGGCATGTACATGAGCACGACGATGCCTCCGATGATGACGCCCATCACGAGCATCAGCAGCGGGTTGACGAGGTGCGTGACCAGCTCCGTCAGCCGCGACAGCTCCTCGTCGTGGAACTCCGCCGCCTGGCGCAGCATCGGCCCGAGCCGGCCGCTGCGCTCGCCGACGCGCACCATGCGCAGCGACACCGGCGTGGCGAGCCCGGCCTGCTGCAACGCGGACGACAGCCGTTCGCCGCGGCCGACGGCCTCGATGGCGCCGTCGAGGTGGTCGCGCAGGCGCAGCGAGATCACGTCGCGCGCAGTGCGCAGCGCGGCGACGGCGGGCACGCCGGCGCCCAGCAGCATGCTGGCCGTGCGGTAGAACTGAGCGAGCGCCAGCACGTGCAGCTTCTCGCCCAGGAGCGGCATCTCCCACACGCGCGCGGTGGCCCACGCGCGCACCGCGGGGTGGCGCCACGTGAGCACCGGTGCGACCAGCAGCAGCACGGCGCCGAGCGCCGTCGCCCAGGGGTGGCCGCCGCCCAGGTGGCCGATCGCGACCAGCAACTGCGAGCTGGGCGGAAGCTCCCCGCCCACGCCTTCGAGGATGGCCGCGAACCGCGGCACGACGAACAGCAGCAGAAAGACGACGACCGCCAGTCCCGCCACGATCAGCGTCAGCGGGTAGATGCTCGCGCTCACGAGCCGGCCGCGCAGCGCGTCGACCCATGCCAGGTAGGCGGCGTGTTCGCGCAGCGCCTGTTCGAGCTGTCCGGTGCGCTCGCTCGATTGCACCACCGCCACGTGCAGCGCATCGAAGCAGTCGGGCTGGGCGCGCAGCGCGGCCGACAGCGGCTGTCCTCCGCGCAGGGCGTCGATCACGAGGTCGAGCGCGCGCGCGACGTCTGCTGATGACTCCTTCTCGCGCAAGGTCTCCAGGCCCTCCAGCAACGGGATGCCGGCGGCCAGCAGCACGGCCAGCTCCTGGCTGAACAAGCGCAGCGGGAAGCGCCGGCGCGCCCGCGGTGGCACGGCCGCGGGTCGGTCGTCGTCCTGCGCGTCCACGGCCAGGACGCGGCGCGGGTCGATGCGCGCCGCGCCCACGGCGCCGTGGGCGTCGCCCGCCCGCACGCGCACGTGCGAAGTGCCGCGTGGCGGGTCGGAGAAGTGGACGACGAAATGCGGCATGGCAAGCGACCGCGGGTCACCAGTTGACGATGTCGGCGTCCTCGCCGTCGCCGCCGGGACGGCCGTCGCGGCCGTAGGACAGCAGGTCGTAGTCGTTGTGCTCGCCGGGCGACGTGTAGTGGTAGTCGTTGCCCCACGGATCCTTCGGGACACCCTTGGCCAGGTACGGACCCGCCCACTTGGCCTCGCCAGTGGGCTGCGTCATCAGGGCGGCCAGGCCCTGGTCGGTGTTCGGATAGTGGCCGGTGTCGATGCGGTACTGGTCGAGCGCCTTCGCGAAGCCGTCGATCTGCGCCCGCGTGACCTTCACTTCCGACTTGCCGATCTGCCCGAACAGCTTCGGGCCGACATACCCCGCGAGCAGACCGATGATGACCATGACGACCAGCAGCTCGAGCAAGGTGAACCCGCGGGCGCGCCGGCCGGCGCGGGCGGCGGCGACCGCACGATTCGATGTCATGGAAGGCATCCGGAAACTCCAAAAGGCGCGATCCTATGAATGCCATATGACCCACTGGTGAATGGCGAAACGATGACGCGCAGTGATCCGTTCGAACCATCGCGTTCGCGCGCGCCCCCATGCCTTCGCGTCATCGCCACCGACGACCATCGCTCGGTTTGGCGCGATCGCGAGGCGGCTCGCGCGTGCCTTTCCCGAACCGGTCCTGCCTGTCATGACGAACCATTCCCTTGCGTCTCCGCGTGCCCTCCTGGTGTCCTGCGCAACTGCTTGCGCCCTGGCGGGCTGCGGTGGCGGAGGCGGCGCGAGCACGCCGCCGGACAACGGCGGCAACGGCACGCCGACCGTGACGACCGCCAGCGCGGGAAGCGCGATGTACGGCAAGAGGCTCGTGCTGACGCTCACCGGTGCCCACCTCGACCAGGGCGTCAGCGTGACCGCGACGGGCTGCGACGGCGTCGCCATCGACACCTCGTCGTCGGGCGCCACGGCGGCGCAGTACGCCTGCACGGTGTCGGCCATGGGCGCCGGCCAGTTCGTCGTCAAGCGCACGGCGGACGGCGGCGCGCTCGGCACGGCGTCGTTCAACGTGCCGGCGCCGCAGGTGACCCTGAACTTCGGCAACGGCGCCGGCGTGACGGGCACCCTCGTGCTGACGCTCGCGCCGGACAAGACGCCGATCACCGTCAACAACTTCCTCGGTTACGTCAACAGCGGCTTCTACGCAGGCACGGTGTTCCATCGCGTGTCGCCGGGGTTCGTCGTGCAGGGCGGCGGCTACACCGCGCCGCTCGACGCGAGCAACCAGGACCTGAAGCCGACCAACGCACCCATTGCGCTCGAGGTGGGCAAGGGCCTGTCGAACACGCAGTGGACGATCGCGATGGCGCGCACCAGCGACCCGTCGTCGGCCACCTCGCAGTTCTTCATCAACCTCGTCGACAACAGCGGCGCGCTCGACCCTGGCCTCAGCGCGGGCTACGCCGTCTTCGGCACGGTGACCAGCGGCAGCGCGGACGTCGCCGCCATCGTGGGCGCCCCCTGCGCCACGATCCCGCAGTTCCTGCCGGCCGGGGACTGCACGCCCACGCCCAACATGGTGATCGCCTCGGCCACGCAGACGCGCTGAACGGGCGGATCGACGGGTCGTGGGCGCCGGGCCCGCGACTCGTCGCCTCGCCTCGCGTCGGCGGCCAGGCTCATCGGCTCGCGCCGACGTTCAAGGGCTGCCCCAGCGTGCCCGTGGCCGACTGGACGGCGATGCTCTGGACGTTGTCGATGCGCCAGCGGTGGAGGCCGCCGTGGCCGTTCTCGTCGCTGCTGTACCAGTAGAGCGTGTTCTTGCCGCGGGCCACGAGCGCATTGCTCAGCGCGTTGCCCGCCTGGCCGGCGACCGTCGCGAACGTGGGGTCGTCGACGCCCTGGAAGCCCGGCGCGCCGAACTCGCCGAGAAAGAGTCCGTCGCTGCTGAAGTGCATGACCTGGTTGGCCTCGCCGATGTTGCCGCAGTTGTAGCCCTGGTAGGGAATGACCGCGACCATGCCTTCGCCGCGGTAGCCGAAGGCGATGCTGTTGCCGACGGCCCAGACGTTGGTGCCGCCGTATTGCAGCGTGGGTTGCATGTTGCACAGCTGCTGCTGCACCGCGTCCGTCTCGAAGCTGCCATCGGGCTGGCTGAAGTCGATCGGGCCCGTGGGGCTGCTCTCCCATGCGAACGCCGGGTTGCCCGCGAGCGCCCCGCCCAGGTGATTGCCGTTGTTGCACCACGGGGAACCGTTGTTGCACTGGTTGGCGACGGTCGGATCGAAGAAGACGACCTCGGGCGCTCCGGTGGACGACACCGAGGCCGGTGCCGGGATCATCGGGAACCGCGGTCCGACGAGCGTGCCCACGTACATGTGGAAAAAGGGATGGCCGAGGTCGGCCACGCTGGCCGTCACGGAGGCGACGGCCACCGGCGGGCGCCACTGCGGATTGCCGTTGGCGGCCAGGCCGTCGAATGCCAGGCGGTAGACCGTCTGCGCAGGCAGGTCCGACGACGGCCCGAGCGCGTAGCCCAGGTCGCCGTTCTCGTACATGACGCACTGGGTCGGCTGGTCCTGGGCCGGCGTGCCCGCGGGCAGCGGGCAGGCCGAGCTCGCGCTCATGTGCAGGCCGGTGTCGCGCGCGGGCCCCGACGCGGGCAGCTCGAAGATCTCCGAATCGGGCCCCTGGCCGCCGCCGGCGTTGGCCAGCGCGTACGTGTGGCCGCCGACGGTCACGACAGTGTTGAAGCCTTCCATCTGGCCGCTGCCCGTGACATTCGACGCGGCCGGCAGGCTGTCCTGCCAGTTGCGCACCAGCGTCCACGACGGGCCGCTCGCCGGCGTGCCCGGCTGCAGGGGCTTGCTCGTGTCGACGTTGTATTCGAGGAAGTTGGAGAAGACCCGGTTCGGTTGCGCCGCGTCGACGCTGGCCGAGTAGTTGGCCGGTCGGTAGGCCACCTGCTCGAGGTAGGCCTGCTGGTTGCTGATGTGCAGCAGCCGGCTGTTGCCGGCGTCGATCACCCAGAACGAGCCGTCCTGCAGCATCGCGAGGCCGGCCAGATCGGTGACGGCCATCGTGCCGAACGACCGTCCGTAGGTAAAGGACAGCTTGTTGGCCGTGACGGCCGGACTGGCCTGGTAGCCGCCTTTGCGGCCGTAGGTCCAGGTCGGCCTTCCGCTGGCGTTGAACGCCTTGACCATCTGGCTGCTGCCGCCGTCGGCCACCAGCACGGTCACCGGCAGGTTGGGACTGGCGGCGATCGCGAGCGGCCTGGTCAGCCCCGTGATCGTCGACACCAGTGTGGGGCCGCCCGGCGCCTTCAGGTTCGTGAAGCACTGCACCGTCGTGCCGTTGACCACCCACAGGTTGCCGGCCGCGTCGAACGCGATCTGGTTCTGCGGATGGGCGGCCATGGGCAGGGTCGGCACCGGGAACGCTGCCAGCCACGCGCCCGTTCCCTTGTCGTAGATCGTGACGTTGCCCTGGGCCACCTGTCCGGCGGCATCCATCGCGGTCGCGTGTTCCACGGCCAGGTAGGTGCCGTTCGACTGGACGGCGATCCCCGTCGGTTGCCAGGTGGGATTGCCTTGCTGCAGGTCGATCACCGAGTTGAACTGCGAGCTGGTGTAGCAGCTGGTCAGGTTCCAGTAGTCGAGGCACACGGGCTGGCCGGCCGGGAACGCGTCGAATGCGCCGTTCTGCAGGTTGGAGACCGCCACGAAGCTGGTGAAGGGCAGCACGCCGCCCGTGAGACTGGTGCCGAGCTGGGCGTTGCCGGTGTTGGCCCAGTACATGTTGGTGCCGTCGGTGGCGGCCATCTCCATCGACACGAACTGGCTCGAGTTGCCGGCGCTCTGCGTCGCGGCCTGCGTCAGGGGCAGGATCTGCGTGCCCGGCGCGCTCATCGCGAAGCCCTGGCCCATGGGCTGCAGCTCGTTGTAGCCCGTGGTGAAGTAGACGGCGCTGGACGACGCCGTCAGGCTGCTGGGCGGCAGGAAGGCCCTGAAGACGCCGGGCCCCGTGAAGCTGGCCGACGTGTTGCCGATGACACCCTCCCAGGTATACGTGAGATTGCTCTGGAGCACGCGCGCCTCGTAGCGCGCGGCGACCGTCTGCCCTTGCGCGTTCAGCGTCGTCGCGGGCAACGGGCGTCCGTGGTCGTCGCGGTCGTCCCAGGCGAGCGTGTGGCTCCCGGCATGCAGCGGCCGGCCCCGCAGCAGCGTGCGCACGAGCCTGCCCCGGCTGTCGAACACGCCGACGCTGACCTGGTGGTCGCCATCGAGGCGGAACGTGAGCGGCGTCGTGGCGTGCGCGGCGTTGCCGGCGGCCAGGAGCGTGCCGAGGGCCAGCATCCATGCGCCCGGGCGGGGCGGGCGGGGGTCGTGGGGCTTGCGGGTTGTAGTCGAAGTCACGTGTGGGTTCCCTGAGTTGTCGGCTGTCGAACGCCTTCACGCTAGGCAGGGGCGGTGACATCGCGGTGACCCGCGTCGTGGTCCCCCTGGCCGCGCGCACCTCCTCGTCCTAGGGGAGTCGTGTCGCGGCTCCAGGCATGCACGCACGGTGGCTTCCATAATTCGTCCACTCGACGTTGACCGGCCGCCTGCGAGCCGGGTCGAGTTCCATGTGTGGGAATGCTTCATGCGACGCCTGCCGGCTTGCGTGACAAGGGGAGGACACATGACCAGGTGGCGATGGCTCGCGATCGCGAGCGCGGTGTTGGCGACGCTCGGACAGCTTGCGGGATGCGAGTCGACCATCCCGGCTCCCGTGCCCGCGCCGCCGCCGCCACCGCCGCCGCAGGTCGCCCCGCCCGTGCCGGCGCCGCCGCCAACGCCGGCCCGCGGCGCCGCGCCGCCGCCGATCCCGGCATCGACCACGGACGCGCGGGCCGGCGCCGACACCGGCGGCGCCAGCCGGCGACCTCCGCGCAAGTCGGCGCACCCGACGCCGGTGCCGGGCGAGACGGCGCCGCGGCCGGTTCGGCAGGCCGGCGGCGTACCGCAGCATGCGGCCAGCGGGGCAGCGACGGCGGCCTCGCCGTCGCCGTCGCCGTCGCCGTCGCCCGCCGCGTCGACGCCCTCGGGCGCCGAACCCGGGCTGGCGCAGAGGCATGTCAACGGCGTCTTCTATGGGGAGAGCCCCGAATACGTGGGACGGCAGGCGATGCTGTGCCTGCAGCTGCTGCCCCCCGAGCGACCGCCGGAGAGCCTGCAGGACAAGGACTACCAGTGCAAGCCGCTGAACGACGGGGCGAAGATGACGCCCGGTTCGCCCGTCAAGCAGACGGACGGGAGCCCGGGCGTCATGGCCAGCCAGCACATGTCGGCGACCCTCAGCTACGACAAGGACGACTTCGACGTGGGCAAGGAAGTCGTCAACGTCGACTTCGGCGCGGACGGCCTGTACAGCACCCCGATCACGTTCGTCGTCACGCCGCGGCGTGTCGGTGACGCCCACGTCACGGTCACGGTCTATTCCACCGACGGCGTGCAGACCGACTACCAGCGCGAAGTCTTTCGAAGCAGCTCGACCGTGCACGTCACGACGACGGATCCCTGGATCGTCGGCTCGTGGATCGTCGAGCACTGGGAGGCGCTCGCGGGCATCTTCGCCGCGCTGGTGGCAGCCGCGATGGCCCTGCGAAGACGCCTGGCGCCGTCTCGCGAGCCGCCGACGCCGGCATCTGCACATGGAGGCATTCGCCATGCGGATCTCGAATGAAGCAAGGATCGCATTGCTGTCCCTGGTCATCTGTTGGGCCGCGCACGCGCCATCGATGGCCAGTGCCGCTGAAGCGGCCGCGGCATCTGCGGTGCCCGCGGCGTCCGACGTCCCGTCGCTGCCCGACGACCTGTTCGAACGGGACACGCCGACGCCTCCGGCTGACTATTGCACGTCCGAGGCGAACAGGCGGCGCGTCCTGGCGCTGGTCAAGGAGGTGTACGCGGTACAACTCGGTGTTCCCCTGCGGGATGTCAAGACCCACTCGGATGTCGTCCTGGACCTTGGCGCCGACAGCGACGACGATTGGGAACTGGCCGCGGCCGTGGAAGACGAGTTCGATGTCGACATCCCCGACGCCGACGTGGGCGCGCTGCTGACGCCCGCGTCGGCAGCCCAGTACGTCCTGTTCAAGAAGTGCGGGAGATCGGTGGCGCGCAAGCCCGTGGTCTCCCAGCGTGCCGACAAGCGATTCCGCTGCGCGACCGACTCCTCGGGCGGTTACTGCCTCTTCGATTCGAAGCCTGACAGGAAGTGACGGATAGCGGCGCCTCGACGAGCGCGCTGCGCGAACGATCGCCGATCGACGTCAGCCGCCTGCGCAGGCGCCCTTGACCTCGCGCCACCTGCCAACGGAATGCGCCATCGAAAGCCGACACCCTTGCCTAGGGGTGAGCAGGCGGCGCCGCCTCGTGCAGACTGGCCTGCCCCCGTTCACTCCATCGGGCCGATTCCAGTCGCCTCGCCATCGGGGGGCGCCGATCCCATGATCCCGACGCTGACGCATTCCTTCAGGCTGAGCGAGTCGGCGCTCGCGGGCATCCGCGACCTGCTGGCGGACCCGCAGGTCGCCGTGCCGTTCTTCGGCCGCGTGGCGAACCCGGACATGGTCGAGCGGTTTCTGCAGCCGGCATCGGCCACGCCGCCGCGCGCTCCCGACGAGTTCATGCTCGCCACGGCGCCGGATGCGTCCGTCGTCGGGCTCGCCAGCGTCCGCGGCGAGACGCTTTCGTTCCTCGTCGCGCCGGCCCATTGGGGCCTGGGAATCGGCCGCGACCTGGTGTCGGGCTTGTGTGCGCTCCTGGACGGTCGCGAGCACGGCGCCAGGCTCAGCGCGCTGGTGTATCGCGAGAACGCGCGCTCGCGCGGCGTCCTCGAGGCCGCCGGGTTCTCGTTCGCCGGCTTGCGCGAGTCGGGCGTCGCCGCCTACGCCGGACGCCCGATGCTGCGCTACGTGCGTCGGCCCGTCCGATCGTCCACTCAACCATGACCCACAAGGAGAAAGCAGATGACCAGCCAAACCGTCGCGGAAGAATTGCGTGAACTCGCGGTCGACAGTGGTGCGCGGCTCGGCCGCTTGGGCCACACCGTCAACCTGCTGGAGATCCAGCGCAAGAAGGTGACCTGGTTCTCCAAGAACATCCAGCTGAAGATCGGCGTGCCGCCCAAGCCCGCGGCGGGATCCACGTGCCCGCTCTGCCAGAAGAGCCAGCAGGTCTTCGAGCTCGACCACATGGGGCCGTGGCGCGTCTATGTCGCCGCGCTCGCGGGCCCGCACGTGACGCACGGTCCCAACGGCGAGATGTTCGTGAGCGCCGACATCATGAAGATCCTCTACAACGATCCGGCCAACCTCTGGTGGATCTGCAAGCCGTGCAATGGCGAGAAGTCCGACCAGACCTACGACACCCAGGCCCAACTCCTGGCGATCCAGAGCGGCGAGGTGCCCAAAGGCCCGAAGGGGATCGATCCGTCGAAGATGTTCTGACCATCGGCGCGATCGCCGGCTCGCGCGCGGTCTCGGGCGAAGGTCGGCGATTGGCCGCTTCGGGCGGCTTCCAACGCCGGTTCCCGAGCGGCACGCGTCCTGTCGACAGGAAGCGAGCGTGACCGCGATGGCGTCGGAATGGGGGCCCGGGACCGCCGTCGCCCTGCTCGAGGTCCGCCTCGGCGCGCACATGCTCGAGCCCGATCGACCGCCGAGTGCCGAGTGCCGAGCGCCGAGCGCCGAGCGCCGAACGCCGAGCGCCGAGCGCCGAGTGGCAGGCTCCGGCCATTCGCGCGCATACGCGTCGGGCGCGCTAACGGATGCAAGCCAGCGCGCGAATCACGGGTTAAGCGTGACTTGCATCCGCACACATTCCTTCACACGTACTTCGCATGGCCAGCCACGGAGCCGGGCACCTCACGACAACCCGACAGGAGCCAAGTCATGCGTTTCCCTCATCTTTCGTACACCGTCGCGCCCCTGGTCGCGGCGTCCCTGCTGGCGATCGCCGGTGCGGCACAGGCCTCCAGCCACCGCGAGGCACCGTTCATCTCGGGTGCGCCGAAGGTGGACGCGTCCGACTTCTACATGTTCAACAGCTACGAATCGGGCCGTTCCGACTACGTCACGCTGATCGCCAACTACCAGCCGATGCAGAACGGCTTCGACGGTCCGAACTACCACGCCATGGATCCGAACGCGCTCTACGAGATCCACGTCGACAACAACGGGGACGGCAAGGAGGACCTCACGTTCCAGTTCCGCTTCCAGGCCGCCGTGTCCAACGGGGGCACCGGCCTGACGGTGTCGGTGGGCAGCGTGGCGCAGGAGATCGCCCCGATGCAGAACGGCGTGGTGTCGGTGCCCAACGACCCGCACCTGCAGGTCAACGAGACCTACACCGTCTCGCTCGTGCGCGGAGATCGCCGCACGGGCACCACCGCCTTGCTCACCAACGCCAGCGGCGGCAGCGGCGTCTTCGCCAAGCCGTTCGACAACGCCGGCGAGAAGACGATCCCGAACTATGCAGCGTACGCCGCCGCACACATCTACACCGTCAACATCCCCGGCTGCACGGGCACCGGCAAGGTGTTCGTGGGCCAGCGCCAGGATCCGTTCGCGGTGAACCTGGGCGTGGTGTTCGACATGGTCGACGCCCCGGTCAGCGCGCTGACCGATTCGAGCGCGATCGGCGCTTCGGTGAGCTCGCTCGACAAGCTCAACGTCACCACGCTCGCCCTCGAGATCCCGAAGGCCTGCCTGACCGCCGGCAGCGACCCGGTGATCGGCGGCTGGACGACCGCGAGCCTGCGCCAGACG
>FTBV01002131.1_pt1 | contig 67758 bp, 54 predicted proteins | sample 1639281 | NCBI WGS metagenome assembly FTBV01 (sample SAMEA3914864, study PRJEB12502) | metagenome | biome: forest; material: soil | place: USA | collected 2012-03-12 | depth 0.3 m | reverse complement strand
CCTTTACGAGACGCTTAGCAAGAAGGGCGTCGACGTACGCTTCGCGATCCACCCAGTCGCTGGTCGCATGCCGGGCCACATGAACGTGCTGCTGGCCGAGGCCGAGGTGCCGTACGACCAGGTGTTCGAGATGGAGGACATCAACGGGGAGTTCGGCCAGGCCGACGTCGCCATCATCCTGGGCGCCAACGACGTGGTGAACCCCGCCGCGCTCACCAAGGGCAGCCCGATCTACGGCATGCCGATCCTGGAGGCCTACAAGGCGCGCACCGTGATCGTGAACAAGCGCTCGATGGCCGCGGGGTATGCGGGCCTGGACAACGAGCTGTTCTACATGGACAAGACGATGATGGTGTTCGGCGACGCGAAGAAGGTCGTCGAGCAGATGCTCAAGGCCGTCGAATAATCCGAGACAACCTTTTCCGAGAATGAGCGAGCGAGACATGGAACGCCCCTGGCTGAAGCAATACCCCGCGGGCGTCCCGCACGACATCCGCGCGGACGAGTACTCGTCGCTCGTGGAACTGCTGGACAACAGCTTCAGGAAGTTCGCGGCGCTGCCGGCCTACAAGTTCATGGGCAAGTCCTTCAGCTACGCCCTGGTGGACAAGCTGTCGCGCGCGTTCGGGGCCTACCTGCAATCGCTCGGCCTGGCGCGCGGTGATCGCGTCGCCATCATGATGCCCAACGTGCCGCAGTACCCGGTGGCCGTGGCGGGCATCCTGCGCGCGGGCTTCGTGGTGGTGAACGTCAACCCGCTGTACACGCCGCGCGAGCTGGAACACCAGCTGAAGGATTCGGGCGCCAAGGCCATCGTCATCATGGAGAACTTCGCCACGACGCTGGAGCAGGTGCTGCCGCACGTGCCCACGCGCCACATCGTGCTGGCCACGATGGGCGACATGATGGGCCTGCTGAAGGGCACCGTCATCAACTACGTGGTGCGCAACAAGAAGAAGCTCGTGCCCGCGTTCAACCTGCCCGGCGCCGTGCCGTTCAAGCGCGCGCTGGGCCTCGGGCAGGGCGTCGCGCTCAAGCCCGCGCAGACCGGCCCGGACGACATCGCCGTGCTGCAGTACACCGGCGGCACCACGGGCGTCAGCAAGGGCGCCGTGCTGCTGCACCGCAACCTGGTGGCCAACATCCTGCAGAGCGAGGCGTGGTACCAGCCCGCGCTCGGCAAGGTGCCGCCGGGCGTGCAGATGGTCACCGTCTGCGCGCTGCCGCTGTATCACATCTTCGGCTTCAACACGAACATGATGTTCGGCCTGCGCATGGGCGGCTGCAACATCCTGGTGGCCAACCCGCGCGACATCGGCGCGGTGCTGGACGACCTGTCCAAGCAGCCGTTCCACAGCTTCCCGGCCGTCAACACGCTGTTCAACGCGCTGGCCAACCACCCCGAGTTCGACAAGGTGGACTGGAGTCACCTGAAGATCTCGGTGGGCGGCGGCATGGCCGTGCAGCAGGCCACCGCCAAGCTGTGGCTGGAGAAGACGGGCTGCCCGATCTGCGAGGGCTATGGCTTGTCCGAGACGTCGCCGGGTGCCAGTTGCAACCCGGTGGATTCCACCGCCTACAGCGGCAATATCGGCCTGCCGATGCCCGGCACGGACCTGAAGCTGCTGGACGACGATGGCGCGGAGGTGCCCCGGGGCGAGCGCGGCGAGATCGCCATCCGCGGCCCGCAGGTGATGGCCGGCTACTGGCAACGCCCCGACGAGACGGCCAAGGTGATGACGCCCGACGGCTTCTTCCGCACCGGCGACGTGGGCGTGATGGACGAACGCGGCTACTTCAAGATCGTGGACCGCAAGAAGGACATGATCCTGGTGTCGGGCTTCAACGTGTACCCGAACGAGGTGGAGGACGTCATCACCCAGATGCCCGGCGTGCTGGAATGCGCCGCGGTGGGCGCGCCGGACGAGAAGGCCGGCGAGGCGGTGCGGGTGGTGATCGTGCGCAAGGATCCGGCCATCGACGAGAAGGCCGTCCGCGCCTGGTGCGAACAAAGTCTTACAGGCTACAAGCGCCCCAAGATCATCGAGTTCCGCGCCGAGCTGCCGAAATCACCCGTAGGCAAGATCCTGCGTCGCGAGCTGCGCGACGAGGGGAAGAAGTAGGCCGACGCCCGGGCGACGATGCAAGACGCCTGTCGCGACGGCGTGTTGGATGCCGGCCACCCGCGCCGGCGAGGGTGTCGCCATGATCATGATCACGTTTTCCGATGCGTTCCAGCGCACCGACCTGGGTCGCCACGAAGTGAAGGCTCACGCCGTGGCAATGTCGCGCCCCGCGCGCAACCTGCTGATGATCATCGACGCGTCCTGCCCGGCCCGGCAATGGGTGCAACGCGTGACCGGCAGCAGCGAGGCCGACCTGGCCGCGCTGCTGGAAGCCGGCCTGATCGCGCCGTGCGCCGCCGCGCCGGACGCGTCGCCGGCGGCGCGCGAGGGTCGGGTGCCTTCCGCCCCTGTCCCCGACCCGGGTGCCCGGCCCGCCGGCTCCCGCGGCGGTCCCACGCTGGACGAGGCGCTGGCCCGCTGGACCTACGACGGCCTGTACACCCTGCTCACCCACGAGGCCAAGGGGCGCTTCGGCCTGATCAAGGGCTACCGCCTGATCCTCGAGGTGGAGCGATGCCCGAGCGTCGTGGAGCTGCGCACGATGGCCAAGCGCTTCGTGGACCAGCTGCGCGGCTCGCACGGCGAGGAAGCCGCGCAGCGCTTCGCGCGGCAGCTCATCACGTCGGCGCCCGCCGTGGCCACGCCGGCGCCACCCAAGGGCTGAAGCGCCCCCTCGCGCCGTGACCCGCCTCGCGCTGGTCGGCGCCATGCACGAGGAGGTGGCCGCGCTGCTGCCGTGCCTCGGGGACGCCCGCATCGAGCGCCGCGCGGGCCGTGATTTCCACCTGGGCCGCCTGGACGGTCACGATGTGGTGCTGGTGCGCTCGGGCATCGGCAAGGTGGCGGCTGCCACCACCGCGGCGGTGCTGCTGGATGCCTACGCGGCGCGTGCCGTGCTGTTCACCGGCGTGGCCGGCGGCTTGGCGGCTGGCGTGGGCGTGGGCGACATCGTCGTGGCCGCACAGCTGCTGCAGCATGACCTGGACGCCTCGCCGATCTTCCCGCGGCACGAGGTGCCGCTGTACGGGTTGTCGCGGTTCGCCACGGACGCGGGGTGGTCCGACCTCCTCGCGCGCGCGGCCACGCACGTGCGGGACGCGCCCTGCGCCGCGCGCGCGGGCTTCGGCCTGCCACGGCCGGCCGTGCACCGGGGGCTGGTGGTGAGCGGCGACCGCTTCGTGGCCACCTCGGCCGAGAGCGCCACCCTGCGCGGCGAACTGCCGGACGCGCTGGCCGTGGAGATGGAGGGCGCGGCCGTGGCCCAGGTGTGCCACGACTTCCGGCGGCCCTTCGCCGTGGTGCGCACCATCAGCGATCGCGCCGACGACCAGGCCCACGTGGACTTCAGCCGGTTCGTGGCGGAGGTTGCCGCGCCGTATTCGCGGGACCTGGTGCGCGAGGCGCTGCGGTTGGCACCGGGCGGCACCTGACCCGCGAGCTGGCACACTCCCGCGCCATGCCCCTCCGCGTCCACGTCGACCTGCCCCTCGCCACCGGCGACGACCTGCCCCTGCCCGAGGACGCCGCCCGCCACGTGCAGGTGGTGCGCCTGCAGCCCGGCGATGCGCTGGTGCTGTTCGACGGCCGCGGCGGCGAATGGGACGCCACGGTGCGCGCCATGGGGCGCCGCGACGTGAGCGTGGACGTGCTGGCGCATCGCGCGGTCGACCGCGAGCTGCCGTTCACCGCCACCATCGCGCTGGGCATGCCCGCCAACGAGCGCATGGATTTCCTGGTGGAGAAGGCCACCGAGCTGGGGGTCGCGGCCATCCAGCCGCTGCAGCTCACGCGCAGCGTGCTGAAGCTGTCAGGCGAGCGCGCGGACAAGCGCGTGGCGCACTGGCAGGCCGTGGCCGTGGGCGCGGCGGAGCAGAGCGGGCGGACACGGGTGCCACGGGTGGAACCGGTGCGCACGCTCGCGGCGTGGCTGGCGACGTGGGGATCGGACGCGGCGACGCCCCCGACCGCCGAGCGCCGCCACGTGATGAGCACGGGCGACGCGCCCGGCCTGGCGACGCGCCTGGCGGCCGACGTGGCCGCGACGGGGGCGCCGGGCGCCCCGCGCCCGCTGCACTTCGTGGCCCTCAGCGGTCCGGAGGGTGGCCTGACACACGACGAGGAAGCGCTGGCCGCCCGCCACGGCTTCCTGCCCATCAGCCTGGGCCCTCGCATCCTGCGCGCGGACACGGCGCCGCTGGCGTGGCTCGCGCAGCTGGGCATCGCCGGGGCCATGACAACTTGACAGGTGACCGATGAACCTCTTGCTGCCTTCCCTTGCCACGGTCGCGGCCCTGCTACTGATCGGGGATCCCGCGCTGCGCGGCCACGGCCCGGCGACGATCACGTTCCTGCTGATGTTCGCCAGCCTGACGCAATCGGTGGTGTCGTCCTGGCGGCGCGGCCTGCTGACCAGGAGCCCGCGCCAGATCGCCGACGCCGTGGCCGCGCGGCCCACGCCACGCCTCGAGCTGCTGCTGGGCACGGCGGTGCTGGTCCTGTGCCCTGTCGCGCTCTGGCTCTGCCTCGGCCGCTGAGGCGGCCGGCGCTCACCCGCGGGCCGAGCCCGCGACCAGGTCGAACCGGAACAGCCGGCACTCGATCGGCCCGTTCCACATCGGCGTGCGCTTGCTCTCCTTCAGGCGCATCGCGGTGGGCAGCTTCATGTCGGGGCTGAGCACCCAGGCGGTCCAGCCGGCGTAGTGGCGCTTCCAGTGCGACGCCAGGGCCGAGAAGAACTCAGCGGGGGTACCCCCCTGGGTATCCTCCCGGCCGCCGCGCTCGAAGCGTTCCGCACGCAGGGCGCCCGCACCGCTGCCGCCCGCGCCGGGCACCGTGAACGTCCTCGGCGCACTGCCCGTGCCGCGCGCCTCGATGCGCTCGCCATACGGCGGGTTCATCAGGATCGTGCCGCGCTCGGCCGGCGGCATCCGCTGCAGCGCGTCCATCGTCTTGAAGTCGATGGCGTGGGCCACGCCCGCGCGCTCGGCGTTGCGCACGGAGAAGTCGGTCATGCGGAACGACACGTCGCCCGCCCAGATCGGCACGGGCGGCTTCGGCAGGATCCTGGCCTGCGCCTCTTCCTTCAGGTCGGCCCACGCGCGCGCGTGGTCGCGGAACGGGCGCAGGCGCTCGAAGGCGAAGCGGCGTTGCAGGCCGGGGGCCACGCGGCAGGCCACCTGCGCGGCCTCGATGGCGATGGTGCCGGCGCCGCAGCACGGGTCCAGCAGGCCGCCGTCGGCCTCGCCGCCGTGCCAGCCGGCGGCGGCCAGCATCGTGGCGGCCAGCGTCTCCTTCAGCGGCGCCTCGCCCTGCTGCTCGCGCCAGCCGCGCTTGAACAGGGCCTCGCCGGACAGGTCGATGGCGAGCCACGCGTGTTCCTCCGCGACGTGCAGCGTGATGGCCAGGTCGGGCCAGCGCGTGTCCACGCTGGGGCGCTCGCCGGTCTTCTCGCGCAGCGCGTCGCACACGGCGTCCTTGATGCGCAGCGCGGCGAAGTTCAGCGACTTCAATGGCGAGCGCGTGGCGCTGACGTCGACGCGCAGTGTCTCGGCGGGCGTGATCCAGTCGCCCCAGCGCACGCGGCGCGCCAGTGCGTACAGGTCGTGCTCGCTGGCGTACGGGCCGTCCACCAGCGGCCACAGGATGCGCTGCGCGATGCGGCTGTGCAGGTTCAGGCGCATGGCGGCGTCCACGCCGGCGGCGATGGACACGCCGCCGCGGCCCGGCTCCACGGCCACGTCGGGGCCGCAGATGGCGCGGCACTCGTCGGCCAGCCAGGCCTCGCTGCCGTGCGCGCAGGACGCGAAGAGGTAGTCGTCGTGGCCGCTCATGGTGTCGCTCCTGCGTTCCTGCGCCGCCGGTCAGCCCAGCGACACGTCCGCGATGCGCGTGCCCGCCGGCAGGTGGCGCACCTGCTCGTGGATCATGCCGAGCGTGGAGAAGTGCGCCAGCAGCGACGTCGCCTGCAGGTTATCCGGCAGGCGCTCGCCGCCCAGCACCAGCGGCGTGGCGTAGCTCCACACCTGGCCCGCGGCCAGCGCGCGGCCCGCCTCCTGCAGGCCGGACACCTCGCCCACCGGGAAGTACGCCATCACGAACTCGCGCTCCGCCAGGCCCGCGCGGAACTCGTCGGCCGAGCCCGCAACGCAGTCCAGGGTGCCCGCGTCCGCGTCCAGCAGATGCATCGTGCCGTCCTCCTGGTCGTGCAGGAACACGTGGCCCAGCGCCGTGACCAGCACGGGCAAGCGGTGCGCGGCCACCAGCCAGCGCCAATCCTCCAGCAGGCCCGCCTGGTCGGCGTCGGACAGGTGGACCGTGAGGTCGCTCATGGTGAGGGGCATGGTGAAGCGGAGTGAAGGTTGTGGTGTGGCCGGCCGCAGGCCCCTCCAAGGGCCTGGCACGGAGCTGGCTCTGCCAGTCCGTCGCCAGAGCCCCCTCGGGGGGCAGCGACCAGCGGGAGCGTGGGGGCTGACATTCCTTAGACTGTTTTTCGAAGGTTGGCCGGCGCGATCTTCAGCGCCTCGCGGTACTTGGCCACGGTGCGGCGCGCCACCTGGATGCCCTGCTGCTCCAGCATGTCGGCCAGCTGGCTGTCGGACAGCGGCTTGGCGGGGTTCTCCGCCTTCACCAGCTGCTTGATCAGCGCGCGCACGGCGGTGGAGCTGGCGTTGCCGCCGGCGTCGGTGTTGAGCGACGAGCCGAAGAAGTACTTCAGCTCGAACGTGCCGAACGGCGTGGCCATGTACTTAGCCGTGGTGACGCGCGAGATGGTGGATTCGTGCAGGCCCAGCTCGTCGGCGATCTCGCGCAGCACCAGCGGCTTCATCGCGATCTCGCCGTGGTTGAAGAAGGCCTTCTGCCGTTCGACGATGGCGCTGGACACGCGCAGGATGGTGTCGAAGCGCTGCTGGATGTTGCGGATGAACCAGCGCGCCTCCTGCAGCCGGGCCGACAACGTGGGCCCGCCGCCGCGGTGCTGCTTGACGGCCTGCGCGTAGAGGTCGTTCACGCGCAGCTTGGGCATCACCTCGGGGTTGAGCACCGCCCGCCACTGGCGCGCCACGCGCTGCACGATGACGTCCGGGATGACGATCTGCTCCTCGGCGCGCGCGAACGGCCGGCCGGGCTTGGGCTCGCATTGGACGATCAGCCCCTGCGCCGCGCGCACGGTGGCCTCGTCGGCCTGCACCAGCTGCGCCAGCTTCTTGAAGTCGCGCCGGGCCAGCAGCTCGAGGTGGTCGCGGCAGATGGCCAGCGCGGCGCGCAGCACCTCGGGCCGGGCCGCGGCGGAGGCGCCGGCCTGCGCGGAGGCCCGCAGCTGCAGGCACAGGCAGTCGGCCAGGCCGCGCGCGCCCACGCCGGTGGGCTCCATGCTCTGCAGCCACTTGAGCGCGCACTGAAGCTGGTCGGCCAGGGCGTCCAACGCCTCGGGGTCGTCGGCCACGCCCAGCGTCTCGGCCAGGCGCGCCACGATGTCCTCCAGCGGGTCGGCCAGGTAGCCGTCGTCGTCCAGCGATTCGATCAGCACGTGCACCGCGGCCGCGTCCTCGTCGGGCAGGCGCAGGCCGCTGAGCTGCTCGCGCAGGTGGTCCTGCAGGCTGGTGGCGCCGGCCTGGCGGCGGTGCGGGTCGTCGTCGCCATCGCCGTCGCCGGACGCGCCGGGGGCGTTGGACGGCAACTCGCGGATGCCGTCGAAGTCGTCGCGCTCGGTGCCGTTCTCCCAGTCCTCGCGCTCCGTGGTGCCGAAATCGGCGGTGTCGACGCCGGCGGCGTCGTCGCCGCCCTCGCCGCCGCCGTCACCGGATTCCGACGACGTGGACGCGGAAGACGACGTCGCGCCCGCCGCGTCGGCATCCGTCGCGCTGGACGACGTGCGGTCCGCGGTGGACAGCGCGGCGCTGGCGTCCGCGGCCTCGAAGCGATCGGCGCCCGCCTCGGGCATCGCCTCCTCGTCCATCTCGAGGAACGGGTTCTGCTCCATCATCTGCTCGACTTCCTGGTGCAGTTCCAGGGTCGAGAGCTGCAGCAGCCGGATGGACTGCTGCAACTGGGGCGTGAGCGCCAGGTGTTGCGACAGGCGCACCTGCAGCGAGGCTTTCATGGGCGCCCCACTACATGCGGAAATGTTCGCCCAGGTACACGCGCCGGACGTCGGGGTTCTCGACGATCTCGGCGGGCGTGCCCTCGGCCAGCACCGTGCCCTCGCTGATGATGTACGCGCGGTCGCAGATGCCGAGCGTCTCGCGGACGTTGTGGTCGGTGATGAGCACGCCGATGCCGCGCGCCTTGAGGAAGCTGATGATGCGCTGGATCTCGATCACGGCGATCGGGTCGACGCCCGCGAACGGCTCGTCCAGCAGGATGAAGCGCGGCTGCGTGGCCAGGGCGCGCGCGATCTCCACGCGGCGCCGCTCGCCGCCCGACAGCGCGGGGGCGGGCGATTCGCGCAGGTGCTGCAGGCTCAGGTCGTCCAGCAGGCCGTCCAGACGCGCGTCGATGTCGGCGGCCTTGAGCGGGCGGCCCTCGGCGTCGTACTGCAGCTCCAGCACGGCGCGGATGTTCTCGTCGACGCTCAGCTTGCGGAAGATGGAGGCTTCCTGCGGCAGGTAGGACAGCCCCAGGCGCGAGCGCTGGTGGATCGGCTTGTGGTGGATGGGCTGGCCGTCGAGGAAGATCTCGCCCGCGTCCGCCCGCACCAGGCCCACCACCATGTAGAAGCTGGTGGTCTTGCCCGCGCCGTTGGGGCCCAGCAGGCCCACCACCTCGCCGGCGTCCACGGCCATGTGCACGTTCTTGATGACGGTGCGCGCGCCGTAGGACTTGCGCAGGCCCGTGGCCTCCAGGCGGCTGCCGGCCGCGCGCGGCGCAGGCTGGGCGGCCGACCGGGCCGCCGCCGTGGCGACGGCGTCCGGCGAGTTCAACGCGGCTCTCCGGCGGAGGCGGCGGGCGCGGGCGCGGAAGCCGCGCCGTGCAGCTGCCGCGGCGAGATCACCATGTGCACCTGCCCGGGCGTGGCCACGACGCCGCCGTCCGCGGTGCCGGCATGGCCGCCGCGCGGCGCGCCGTTGTCGAAGGAGATGGTCTCCAGCTGCGTGTCGTAGCTGATGAGGCTGGCGGTGCCTTCATCCGTCACCTTGCCGTTCTTCAGCACGCGCAGGTGGGCGTTGCCGACGAAGCGCACGCGGTTGGCCTCGCTGTCGTACTCGATGCGGGACGCCTCGCCTTCGGTCCATTCGTCGGGCCGGTCGCTCTTCTGGCGGAAGTTGGCGGGGGTGCCGGTGGCGATGCCGACCTTGCGGCCGTCGGTGCCGTCGTGCAGCTCCAGGCGGTCCGCGTTGATGACGAGCGTGCCCTGCTGGACCACGACGCTCTTCAGGAAGACGGCGGTGTTGCTCTTCAGGTCGACCGTGCTGCCGCCCTTGGCGTCGATCGACATCGGCTCGGCGCGGTCCGCCTTGGTGGCGCCTGCCGGCGCGGCGAGGATGCCCAGCGCGGCGCCGGCGGCCAGCGCCAGCGCCCGCACGCCATCGCGGGCGTGCGTGGGGGGAACGGGAAGCGCGGGGGGAGTGGAACGCGTCACGGCAGTCGGAGGAACGGCTTGAACTTCGGCACGGAAATTGCAGCGCATTCTATCCCGCCGTCACCGCGGGCGCGGCGCCTCAAGCCCCTTTGCGGGCGAGGTCGATGAGGTGGTTGGTCACATCCAGCGCCTGCTGCGGGCCGCCGGCGTCGGCGGGTGATGTCAGGTAATGGCCCTGCACCGCCAGCGTGGGCACCGAGTCGATGCGATAGGCATCCTGCGCGGCGGCGTACTGCTTCACCTTGGTGCTGACGGCGAAGGAGTCCCAGGCGGCGCGGAACTTCTGCGGGTCGACGCCGTTGGCGGTCGCGAACTGCACGGCATCCTCCACCGAGTTGATGGGCTTGTGGTGGACGTGGAAGGCCGCGAACACCTTCGCGTGCAGCTTGTCCACCAGGCCCATCGACTCCAGCGTGCAGAACAGGCGCTGGTGGATCTCCTGCAGCGCATTGAAGGCCACGTGGATGCGGCGGAAGCGCACCTGGTCCTTGGGCAGGTTGGCCACCCAGGGCTCCAGCGTGGGCTCGAACGCGTTGCAGTGCGGGCAGCCGTACCAGAAGAACTCGACCACGTCGACCTTGCGGCCCAGGTCGGTGAGCGGCACGGGCTGCGGCAGGCGCGTGTACTCCTTGCCCTCCGTGTACTTGGCGCCTTGCGCCCACGTGGCCGACGGCCAGGCGCCCAGCGCGGCGAGGCTGGCGGCGGCCGCCAGCGTGAGGGAGAAATGACGGCGGTTCATCTGGCGGCGATCCTCAGGTCTTGGGCTTCTCGACACGGACAAGGGAGGCCTCGGGCTCGGCGGGCTTGACGCGCGCCTGCTGCGATTCGGCCTCCTCCTTGGTATCAAACGGTCCCAGGCGCACGCGGTGGACAGGGTGGCCGTTCTGGTCACGTTCGCTCACCTTGGCGCTGAAGCCCTGCATGGCCAGCTTGGCGCGCTGCTGCTCGGCGTCCTCGGGCTTGGCGTACGCGCCCACCTGCACCCAGTAGGTGTAGTTGTCCGCGCCGCCGGCCGGCGACTTGTCGGCCGCGCCGCCGTTCAGGATGGCAGCGGGATCGCGAGCCGGGTGTCCCGCGTCGGAAGCGGCGGCGGCGGCCCGCGCGGCCGCGGACGCGGCCGGGTCGCCCTTGGGCACCGGCAGCGCAGGCGGCGGGCGCTGGCCCTCGGCCAACGGCGCGGGGCGCTCAGCACCGGACGCGCCGGACGCCGACGGCGACGGCACCACCGGGTGCGGCGCGTTCTTGCCGGCCAGCGCGGCGTTCGGGTCCCAGCCCTTGTTCTTCTGCGCCTCGGCGGCGTCCTGCTCGGGCGTGCGCGCCTGGGTCTTGTTCATCAGCGGCACGGGCACCTTGGTGACGTACAGCGCCACGCCCAGCGCGACGGCCAGGCCCAGCAACAGGCCGACGATCAACCCGAGCACGAAGCCCCCGCGTTGCTCCTGGATGGACTTCATTGCGCGGCCTCCTCGGCGCGGTTCATGGCAGTGGGTGCGCTGACGCCGAGCACGGCGAGCGCGTTGCGCAGCACCTGGGCGGTGGCCGCCAGCAGGGCCAGGCGGGCGCGCTTCAGGGCCTCGTCGTCCACCAGCACGCGCTCGGCGGCGTAGTACGTGTGGAACGCGGCCGCGACGGCGCGGGCGTAGAACGCGATGTCGTGCGGCGCCAGGTCGGCGGCCGCGCGCGTGAGCATCAGCGGGAACTCGGCCAGGCGCAGCATCAGCGCGAGCTCGGTGGGGGCCTGCAGCAGCGACAGGTCGACGTCGCCCAGGCCCAGGTCGGCCACGGGCGCCGCCGGGTCGAGGCCGCCCTTGGCCAGCACCGAGCAGACGCGCGCATGGGCGTACTGCACGTAGAAGACCGGGTTCTCGTCGTTCTGCTTCAGGGCCAGGTCGAGGTCGAACACGAATTCGGTGTCGGCCTTGCGGCTGCACAGGAAGAAGCGCACGGCGTCGCGGCTGGTCCATTCCACCAGGTCGCGCAGCGTGATGTAGCTGCCCGCGCGCTTGGAAATCTTCACCTCCTCGCCGCCGCGCATCACGGTGATCATCTTGTGCAGCAGGTACGACGGCCAGCCCACGGGCACGCCGGCGCCCACCGCCTGCAGGCCGCCGCGCACGCGGGCGATGGTGCCGTGGTGGTCGCTGCCCTGCACGTTGATGGCGCGCTCATAGCCGCGGCTCCACTTGTCCAGGTGGTACGCCACGTCCGGCAGGAAGTATGTGTACGTGCCGTCGGACTTGCGCATCACGCGGTCCTTGTCGTCGCCGTAGTCCGTGGTGCGCAGCCAGAGCGCGCCGTCCTGCTCGAAGGTCTTGCCCGAGGCGAGCAGCTTCTGCACGGTGGATTCCACCGCGCCCGAGGTGTACAGGCTGCTTTCCAGGAAGTACTGGTCGAAGTGCACGCCCAACGCCTGCAGGTCCAGGTCCTGCTCGTGGCGCAGGTAGGCCACGGCGAACTGGCGGATGCCGTCGAGGTCGTCCGGGTTGCCCGAGGCCGTGAAGCTGCGGTCGTCGGCGCTGACCGTGGCCTTGGACATGAACGCGCGGGCGATGTCGCCCACGTAATCGCCGTTGTAGGCGGGCTCGGGCCAGTCGGCGTCGCCGGGCTGCAGGCCGTCGATGCGCGCCTTGGTGGACGCCGCCAGCGTGGCGATCTGCACGCCGGCGTCGTTGTAGTAGAACTCGCGCTTGACGTCGGCGCCCTGCGTGGCGAAGAGGTTGCAGATCGCGTCGCCCAGCACCGCCTGCATCGTGTGGCCCACGTGCAGCGGGCCCGTGGGGTTGGCCGAGACGAACTCCACCAGCACGTGCTGGCCGTTGGCGGGGCGGTTGCCGAAGGCGGGGCCCGCGGCCAGCACCTCGGCCACCACGGCCTGCTTGGCGGCGGCCGACAGGCGCAGGTTGATGAAGCCGGGGCCGGCGATCTCCAGCGCGGTGACCCATCGTTGGACGGCCGGCTGCGCCTGCAGGGCCTGCACCAGCTGCTCGGCAACCGCGCGCGGCGCGAGCTTGAGCGGGCGCGCCAGCTGCATGGCGACGGTGACGGCCAGGTCGCCGTGGGCGGCCTGCTTGGGGGATTCGAAGGCCGCGGGGACCTGGGTGCCGGGCGCGACCTGGGCCAACGCGGCGGCCAGGGCCTGCTCCAGCTCGGACTTGGCTTGGATCATCCGGGGATTCTACGGGGGGAGGGTGGGTGGGACGGGGTCAGGTCCGCGACCTGACCTGGCATCGGGAATGAGAGGTCAGGTCGGAGACCTGACCCGATCTGGGCAGCGATCGAGCACTTGTTCAGCCGATCATGGCGCCCCGCGCGGGTGCACCATCGGGGGATGTCCGTCGCCAGCTTCGATGCCGAGTCCACCGTCCGTTCCGAGCGGGACGGGTCGGACCTGCCCGCGGCCATCGGCAAGTACCGCGTCCTGAAGCGGCTGGGCGACGGCGCCACGAGCGAGGTGTTCCTCGCCTACGACGACTTCAACCGGCGCGAGGTGGCCATCAAGCGCCTGCGCCTGACCGCCGAGACGGCGGCCGCCGACGCGCACTTCTGGTCGCGCTTCTTCGCGGCCGAGGCGGCGCTGGTGGGCCGCCTGAACCACCCGAACGTGGTGCAGCTGCACGACGCCGTGCACACCGCCGACGTGCCCTACCTCGTGCTGGAATACGTGCCCGGCGTCACGCTGCGCGACTTCTGCCGCAGCGACGCGCTGCTGCCGCTGGAGCAAGTGGTGGAAATCGGCTTCAAGTGCGCGATGGCCCTGGGCTACGTGTACCGCCAGGGGCTGATCCACCGCGACGTCAAGCCCGCCAACATCCTTGCGGTGGTGCAGGACGGCGAGGTGGTGGATGTCAAGCTCACCGATTTCGGCAGCGTGCTGAACCTGGGCTCCGACCGCACGCAGATCCACCGCGTGGGCTCGCTCGCCTACATGTCGCCCGAGCAGATCGAGGGCAACACGCTGGATTGCCGCACCGACATCTATGCGCTGGCCGCGGTGCTGTACCACCTGATCGCGGGCCGCCCGCCGTTCGACGCGCAGACCCAGGTGGCGCTGATGAACCAGATCTTCCACCACGAGGCGCCCGCGCTGTCCGAGCTGCGCGAGGGCGTGACGCCCGCGCTGGACGCCGTGCTGCGCGGCGCGCTGGCCAAGGACCCGGCGAAACGGCCGCAGGACTGGGATTCGTTCGCGCAGGCGCTGTCGGACCTGATCGTCAACCACGAGGTGCCGCGCGGGCGCTTGCAGCGCGTGCTGGATTCGGAGCGCTTCAACCTGCTGCGCTCGATGGAGATCTTCGCGGGCTTCGGCGACGTCGAGCTGTGGGAAGTGGTGCACCGCGCCAAGTGGCAGCGCTTCAAGTTCGGCCATCGCCTCTACAAGCGCGGCCAGGAGGGGCGCACCTTCCACATCATCGCGCAGGGCCAGGTGGAGGTGTTCCGCGACGGCCAGAAGGTGGCGCGGCTGGGGCAGGGCACGTCGGTGGGCGAGATGGCCTACCTGGCGCCCAGCCCGGACCTGCGCCGCCACAGCGCGGACATCGTCGTGTCCGAGCCGGCCACCACCATCTCGTTCACGCCGGAGACGCTGGACCAGCTCTCCGCCGACACCCGCCTGCGCTTCGACAAGGCCTTCATCCAGGTGCTGGTGCGGCGGCTGCATGCCGCGCACGAGGCGCTGGCGCACCCGCGGCGGGTGATGTAGGACCGCGGGGCGCGGCGCGTCGCCGCGTGACGGCCCCGCAGCCGCGCGGCTGCGCGCGACGTGACATGGCGCGGCACAACGTGGGGCCGCAGCCACACTGGCGGCGTCGCCGGTGGCATCCGCCGCCGCCGGACCCTCTCGCGCTTGTGGACGCGCCGTCGCTTTGCTTCAATCCTGCGTTGCCGGGGCCGTGTTGCGCCCTTGGCGTCACGAAAGGTCCCGCGCCATGAAGCAAGTCCTCGCCGCCCTCGTCCTCGCCGCTGCCGGCAGCGCCTTCGCCGCGGCTTCCGCCCCGGCCGCCCCCGCCGCGCCCGCGCCGGCCGCTTCCAAGGCGTTGACGCCGCAGCAGCAGAAGATGGGCGACTGCGCCACCGCCAACAAGGGCAAGAAGGGCGACGACTACAAGAACGGCGTCAAGGCCTGCATGAACGGCGGCGCCGCCTCCGCGCCGATGACGTCCAAGGAGAAGTTGGCTGCGTGCGCCAAGGCCAACAAGGGCAAGAAGGGCGACGACTACAAGAATGGCGTCAGCGCCTGTATGAAGGGTTGAAGGGTTGATCCCCACGCTCCCGCTGGTCGCTGCCCCCGAGGGGGCTCATGCAGCCCCCACGCTCCCTCCGGTCGCTGCCCCCCGAGGGGGCTCATGCCACGGACTGGCAAAGCCAGCTCCGCGCATGGCCCTTGGGTGGGCCTGCGGCCGGCTGGCGGCTCGCTGCGCATCGCGGCTGGGTTGATTTTCTCGGTGGTTGGCGCGTCGCGCGCCGATGGGTGCATTCCCGCGTGCTGCTGCGCGGGGCGCTCGCATCCATCCGCGGGAGCATGACGGTCCCGGGCCGGTGGTCGGCCCGTCCCACTCGCTGGAAGGACCGTCCATGAAGCATCCCCTCTCCTCGGCCGCGCTGCTGGCGCTGGCTGCTGCCTCCGCGCTGTCCGTCGCCGTCGCGCCCGCGCAGGCGCGCACGGCCACCGCCGCCACGCCCGCGGCCCCCGCCGCCTCGGGCACCGCCGCGCCGTCGCAGCAACCCAAGATGAAGGCCTGCAACGTCGCCGCCAAGGGCAAGCATGGCGACGAGCGCCGCGCGTTCATGAAGGAGTGCCTGTCGGCCAGGAAGCCGGATGCGGCCAAGGCGCCGGCCTGAGCGCCGGGCGGGGCACCGGGTCAGGGGCCGGGCCGGGCCTCGTGCGCGGCACCTCGCTCCCAGTACCCGGCGTCGCCGTAGGTGGCCTTCAGGAAGTCGATCCACGCCCGCACCCGCAGGGCCAGGTGCCGCGCGTGCGGGAACACCGCGAAGATGCCGTTGGGCGGCGCCGCGTACGCCTCCAGCACGCTCACCAGGCGCCCGGCGGCCAGGTCCGCGTCCACTTCCCACGCGCTGCGCCAGGCCAGGCCCAGGCCGGCCAGGCACCAGTCGTGCAGCACCTGGCCGTCGGTGCAGTCCAGCCGGCCGGCCAGGCGCAGGTGCACCACCTGGCCCGTGGCGCGGTCGGGCACGAACGCCCAGCCGCGGGTCTGGCTGGCCTCGGAGCTCAGCGTCAGGCAGGCGTGGCGCGCCAGGTCGGCGGGCGTGGCGGGCGTGCCCGCGCGCTTCAGGTAGGCGGGCGCGGCCACGCAGCGGCGGCGGTTGTCGGCCAGCCGCACGCTCACCAGGCTGGAGTCGGTCAGGTCGCCCACGCGCACGGCGCAGTCCACGCCTTCATTGACGATGTCCACCACGCGGTCCGACAGGTTCAGCGACAGGCTGACGTCCGGGTGCGCGGCCAGGAAGCGCGGCACCAGCGGCGCCACGTGGCGGCGGCCGAAGCCGGCGGGCGCGGTGATGCGCAGGTGCCCGCTCGCCTTCACGCCGCCCGCCGTGACGCTGGCCTCGGCGCTGGCCCAGTCCGCCAGCAGGCGCTGGCAATCCTCCAGGAAGGCGCTGCCCTCGTGGGTGAGCGTCACCTTGCGGGTGGTGCGCACCAGCAGCTTCACGCCCAGGCGCTGCTCCAGCCCGTCCAGGCGCCGGCTGATGACGGCGGGCGCCACGCCCTCGGCCTGCGCGGCCTGCGTCAGGCTGCCGCGCTGCGCCACCGCCACGAACGATTCGACCTGCTTCAGGCGGTCCATGCCGCGTCACCTTTGCTGAAAAGTCATCAATCAATCGCCAAATGCCATGGTAATGGTCTTTGGATGTTGGAATAGATTCACGGCATTGCCGCGTCCCCACGCGGCCCCCACCCCTCGATCGCCTGGAGCCTCCCCCATGTCCCTCGCCCTGCCCGCCGGCATGCAGATCAACGCGCCCCTCCTCCCGGGCTTCGACACCATCCTCACGCCCGAGGCGCTGGCGCTGGTGGCCAAGCTGCACCGCGCCTTCGAGCCGCGGCGCCAGCAGCTGCTGGCCGCGCGCGTGGAACGCGCGCGGCGCCTGGACGCGGGCGAGCGCCCCGACTTCCTGCCGGAGACGAAGGCCATCCGCGACGGCGACTGGCGGATCGCCCCGCTGCCGAAGGCCCTGGAATGCCGCCGCGTGGAGATCACCGGCCCGGTGGAGGCCAAGATGGTGATCAATGCGTTCAACTCGGGCGCGGATTCGTACATGACCGACTTCGAGGATTCCAACGCGCCCAAGTGGGCGAACCAGATCCAGGGGCAGATCAACCTCGGCCAGGCCATCCGCCGCACGTTGAAGCTGGAGCAGGGCGGCAAGACCTACCAGCTCAACGACCGCATCGCCACGCTGCAGGTGCGCCCGCGCGGCTGGCACCTGGACGAGAAGCACGTGCTGGTGGACGGCCAGCGCGTGTCGGGCGGGCTGTTCGACTTCGCGCTCTTCCTGTTCCACAACGCGAAGGAGCAGGTGGCGCGCGGCGCCGGCCCGTTCTTCTACCTGCCCAAGATGGAGAGCCACCTCGAGGCGCGCCTGTGGAACGACGTGTTCGTGATGGCGCAGGACGAGATCGGCCTGCCGCAGGGCACGATCAAGGCGACGGTGCTGGTGGAGACCATCCTGGCCGCGTTCGAGATGGACGAGATCCTGTACGAGCTGCGAGAGCACAGCGCGGGCCTGAACGCCGGCCGCTGGGACTACATCTTCAGCTGCATCAAGAAGTTCAGGACGGACCGCGACTTCTGCCTGGCCGACCGCGCCAAGATCAACATGACGGTGCCGTTCATGCGCGCGTATGCGCTGCTGCTGCTGAAGACCTGCCACAAGCGCGGTGCGCCCGCCATCGGCGGCATGAGCGCGCTGATCCCCATCAAGAACGACCCCGAGAAGAACGCCGTGGCCATGGCCGGCATCGTGGCCGACAAGAAGCGCGACGCCACCGACGGCTACGACGGCGGCTGGGTGGCGCACCCGGGCCTGGTCGAGCCCGCGATGAACGAGTTCCTGGCGGTGCTGGGCGACGCGCCCAACCAGTGGGGCAAGCAGCGCGACGACGTCAATGTGTCGGGCGCCGACCTGCTGGTCTTCCAGCCCGAGGCGCCCATCACCGAGGCCGGCCTGCGCAACAACATCAACGTCGGCATCCACTACCTGGGCGCCTGGCTGGCGGGCAACGGCTGCGTGCCCATCCACAACCTGATGGAGGACGCGGCCACGGCCGAGATCAGCCGCAGCCAGGTGTGGCAATGGATCCGCAGCCCCAAGGGCGTGCTGGAGGACGGCCGCAAGGTGACCGCGGACCTGGTGCGCGCCATCACGGCCGAGGAGCTGGCCAAGGTGAAGGCCAGCGGCGCGGCGGGCGAGTTCGACCGCGCCGCGGTGATCTTCGAGAAGATGAGCACGGCGAACGAGTTCACCGAGTTCCTGACCCTGCCCTTGTACGAGGAACCCAGCTTCTGAGGCTGGCCCACACGGTGTCAGGCCTCAGGCCTGACACCTCTTTTTCTTCCACTCAGGCGAACAGCACCGCCTTCGACGATCCCCACAGCTCGAACCGCGCGCCGTAGCGCGCCTCGATCTCGCCCCGCTTCACCTTGAAGGTGGGCGTGATCAGGCCGTTCTCCACCGTCCAAGGCTCGCTGACGACGATCAGGGCGTGCAGCTGCTCGTGCGGGTCCAGCTGCGCGTTGACGGTGAGCAGGTGGTTGCCCAGCGAATCCTCCAGCGCGGCGCGGCCCTGCGTGCCGCGCGCCTTGGCGGCGGCGTCGGCGTTGAGCATCAGCAGCGCGAACGGCTGCGGGAAGTTGGCGCCGACCACGCAGCAGGCCTCCACGGCGGGGTGCGTGACCAGCTTGTCCTCGATGGGGGCGGGCGCCACGTACTTGCCCTTGCTCGTCTTGAACAGGTCCTTCACGCGGCCGGTGATGCGCAGGCTGCCGTCGGCCTCCAGCGCGCCCTTGTCGCCGGTGTGCAGCCAGCCGTCGGACGTGAACGCGGCCTTCGTCAGCTCGGGCTCCTTGTAGTACCCCAGCATCAGGCAGCCGCAGCGCACCTGGATCTCGCCGTTGGCGGGGTCGATGCGGCATTCCACGCCGTCGTACGGCAGGCCGACGGTGCCGGGGCGCTGCGCCTCGGGCAGCGTGCCGTGCGACACGCCGCAGTTCTCGGTCATGCCGTACACCTCCATGATCTCCAGGCCGATGGTGGCGTACCAGCGCAGCATCTCGGTGGGCATCGGCGCGGCGCCGCCGGCGGCGTACTGGCAGGCGTCCAGGCCCATCGCCTTCAGGATCTTCTTGCGGATCAGGCGGCCCGCCACGGGGATCTTGAGCAGCTTGGCGAGCTTTTCCGGCGGCATCTTGGCCTGGATGGTCTGCTGGAACTTCACCCACAGGCGCGGCACCGAGAAGAAGGTGGTGGGCCGCGCGCGCTGCAGGTCGCGCGCGAAGGTGTCCAGGCTCTCGGCGAAGTACAGGTGCATGCCGGTGGCCAGCTGGCCGTGCTCCACCAGCGTGCGCTCGGCCACGTGGGCGAGCGGCAGGTAGCTGAGCATGCGCGCGTCGGCGCCGATCGCCACGCGCTTCAGGCCGGCCTCGATGGCCCAGGCGAAGTTGCCGAAGCTGTGCATCACGCCCTTGGGCATGCCGGTGGTGCCGGACGTGTACATCAGCGTGCAGAGCTCGTCGGCGCGGCGCACCGGGCGGCCCTCCAGCGGCGCGGTGCGGGCGATGATGGCGTCCCACTGCGCGTCGGCGGCCGGCACGGCGCCTTCCGGCGACAGCGCGTAGCCGATGCGCGGCAGGCCGGGGGGGATGCCGGGCGCCATCGCGCCGAAGTCGTCCAGCTTGCCCACGAACACCAGCCGGGCCTCGCTGTGGTCCAGGATCTGGCGGATGGTGCCGGCGGCCAGCGTGGGGTACAGCGGCACCGAGACATGCCCGGCCATCCAGATCGCGAAGTCGCTCATCAGCCACCACGCGCAGTTCTTGGACAGGATGGCGATGCGCGAGCCGGGCTCGAAGTTCAGGGAGCGCAGGTGCGCGGCCATGCGCCGCGACTCGTCCACCACCTGCTGCCACGTGAACTCGCGCAGCAGGCTGCCGCCCATGGGCTGGGTGAAGGCCACCTTGGCGGGGGCGGTGCGCTCCCAGTGGTACAGGCGCTCGAGGGCGAGCGAGGAGGGGGCGGCGGCAGCGGTCATGGGGTACTTCCGGAAAGGCGGCGCGCGACGTGCGGGCGACCTGGCCAGACTAGGCCCGCCGATGGGCCCCTGCCATCGGGAAACTCCTGCACCCTGTCCGGCGCGCCAGGGGATTGGCCGCGCAGGTCAGTCGTGGCAGGGCGGCCGTCGCCCCGCCGAGGGGTCAGAACATGTTCTGGATGCCGTCGTCGAACCTGAACGTGTTGAGCACCCAGCCGTCGTCGTTGCGATAGAAGACGAAGTACCAGCGCATGGCATGGCGCTGGTACCGCTGCAGGTAGACCAGGCGCAGCAGGCTCTCGCCGACGCGTTCTTCCTTGATGAATTCCTGGCCGATGGCGTCGCCGAACCGTTGGCTGGCCACGGGCATCTGGATCTTGATCTGGTTGCGCAGCGCCTCCAGCTCCACCTCGGGAATGACGAGGTACGGCCGCATCATGCTCAGGGCAGTGTCCACGTCACCCGCGCCCACCCGGGCCATGATGCGATCGCCCAGTTGGCGCGCCTCGGCCGGCCCCTTCAACACCTCGGTGGCGTGCACGACCGGCCCGAGGGCCCCCAGCACGAGCGCGAGCAGGCAGCGGAGAAACAGGGTCATGACGGGCTCCTGGCCTCAGGCCGTGCGCGGCGGCATCAGCGCCTCGAACGACGCGATCAGGTCGGCGTTCTCCGGCAGGCTGGCGAGGTTGGTGTACTCGGTGGGATCCGCCAGGTCGTCGTACAGCTCCTGCCCGTTGTCGCGGTACCGGATGTAGCGGTAGCGGTTGGTGCGGATGGCGTAGTCGAACTGCGTGCCCGTCGCGTACTTGAACGCCGCGTCCATGGCCGCGTTGGTCATCAGCACCGGGTGGTCCCACGGCGTGTCGGGCGCGTCCAGCAGCGGCTTCAGGCTGCGGCCGGCCAGCGTGTACGGCGCGGGCATGGCGGTGAGGTCCAGCAGCGTGGGGAAGGTGTCGATCAGGCTCACGGCCGAATCGATGCGCGCGCCCACGGTCTGGCCGGCCTTGCGGATGATCAGCGGCACGCGGGTGGTCTCCTCCCACAGCGCCTGCTTGTGCCAGTGGAACTTCTCGCCCAGGTGGAAGCCGTTGTCGCTCCACAGCACCACGACCGTGTTGTCGGCATGCGCGCTGGCATCCAGCGCCGCCATCATGCGGCCCACCTGCGCGTCGACGAACGCGATGCTGGCCAGGTACAGGCGCACGGCGTCGGCCCACTTGCCCTGGAGCTGCACGCAGTCCAGCGCGTTCTGGAAAAGCGCCAGCTCGCGGCCCACGGCGGGGATGTCGGCCAGGTCGTCAGCCGGCACGTCCGGCACCTGTACCTGGTCGGCCGGGAACATGTCGACGTACTTGCGCGGCACGTACCAGGACAGGTGCGTGCGCACCATGCCCACGCACAGCATGAAGGGCCGACTGCGGTTGCCGTTCAGGAAATCGATGCCGCTCTGCACATACTTGTAGTCCGGCATCTGGCTGTCGTCGACGTCCATCGCGCCCCAGTCGAACAGGCCCTCCGTGGGCACGGCCGGGTAGCCCGAGCAGACCATGTTGGAGGCCGGCACCTGCGGCGGGAACGGCTCCTCGACGCTGTTGTACGAGTGGTTGATCTTGCCGTACTGGGCCACGTCGTAGCCGTGCTGCGCCAGCCAGTCCGGCAGCAGCACCGCCGACGCATTGCGGTCCTTCAGGTTGGTGAAGTTGTCCCAGATCTTCGTGTCCTGCGGCGTGAGCCCGCTCCACGCGCTGGAGCGTGACGGATTGCACAGCGGCTCGTTGCAGTAGTTGCGGATGAAGGCCGTGGAGCGGGCGGCCAGCGCGTCCAGGTGGGGCGTCTTCGCCTGTGCGTTGCCCATGTAGCCGGTCCAGGCGTTCAAGTCGTCCACCACGAGGACGATGACGTTGGGGCGGCCACCCGGCGGCGGCGGGGGCAGCTGCGCGCCGCTGCCCGACCCGCCGCAGCCGGCGACGGTGGCCGACAACGCGGCGGTCTTCAGAAAACGGCGTCTGTCCATGGGTTCTCCTGGTCGAGCGGATTCTAGGAGCCGGCCTCGGCTCAGGGCTGTCGCCTGGCCGTCGAGACGCCCGCCTGCCCGCGTCGCCGTCACGTCTGGCAACACCGCTCGCGCTCCGTCACGCGGTGGCGCGGGCGATGGAGAGACGGGCGTTGTTCACCCGGCTTTTCCGGTTTCAGCTCGACCGTCCGGATGTCGAAAGCAATCCCAGGGCGCGCGATCCCGCGCACCCGCCGAAAGCAACAGGGATTGCACGACATGGACAACACCACCCGCCGCGCCGCCGCGCACGCCTCCTCCGCCGCGCTGACGCGCGTCGCCGCCGGCATCGCGATCGCGCTGTCCACGCTGGCGCTGGCCGCCTGCGGCGGTGGCGGCGGCGGCGATTCCTCCGGCGTGGCGGCCCCCCAGGGCGGGAGCAACTCCGGCGGCGATGCGGGCAACGGCGGCAACAGCAATGGCAACGGCAACGGCTCGGGCGGCTCGAACTGGTCCCCCGCGGTGGTCGACGCCCTCAAGATCTCGGCCGACAGCTTCCTGTTCACGCCTTCCACGGCCATGGCCGACGCGACGAACCTGCGCACCGCGGTGGGCGGCGACGTGTTCGCCGCCTGGGATCCCACCGACCCGGTGCCCACGCTGGCGCCCGGCATGAAGGTGATGTTCTTCGGCTCGGCCACCGGTTGCACGGGCGGCCAGGGCCCCGTCGCCCCCGGCACCGACGCCGCGTTCGCGCTGCCGCTGTCGCGCACCGGCGCCACGGCCGCCGGCACGGCCACGCGCTGGTCGCCCTCCGCCAACATGGACGGCTGCGACGCGGGCATCCGCGGCGCGCTGGGTCCGGCCATGGTGCAGATGAACGCCGACGACGCACAGGGCTCGGTGGCCATGTACACGAGCGCCACGCCCGACGGCGGCGGCTTCCTGCGCCCCTACCCCACGGCCGGCCAGAACGGCGCGGGCGCCAACGCCGGCATCACCGGCTCCTTCGTCGCGTTCCGCCAGGCCTGGCAGGCCGCCGACCCGGTGCAGCCGTTCCTGGCCACCTCGGGCTCGGGCGTCGCGCGCATCGTCTCCACGCAGTCGGTGCAGGGCCAGGCCGTCGCCACCAACGGCGGCACGCCGGGCGCCAACCAGGTCAAGCAGCAGATCGCGGTGTCGTTCATCAACACCGAGTGCGCGCGCACCGGCAGCTCGCCGCAGCGCCCCTGCCAGCTGCAGTACCTGTTCAACACGGCCATCTACCGCACCGACGTCACCGACTGGTCCACGCAGGCGTGGTTCCGCGGCGGCAACGTCTGGTTCGACCCCGCGCAGGGCGGCATCCCCATCGTGGACGGCCCGGTGCCGGCCGCGGGCGTCACGATGACGTCGATGCAGGAAGGCACGCCGCTGTTCACGTCGCAGGGCGGTGCCACGCACCACGACGCCTTCGCCGGCGAGAACTTCGACCTGCGCATCAGCTTCGACCAGCTGCAGTCCGTGCTGCGCCTGGTGGTGGCGCGCCAGCAGGGCATCTCGACCTCCGCCGTGAGCGACGCGCAGATGGTGGCCACGTGGGGCACGCGCTGGAACGACCCGGCCGCCTGGGCCCTGCTGACCGCCGACGTCGGCCAGGAGGTCTACAACCCGTACGCCGATCGCAGCGCGTACATCGGCGGCTCCTTCAGCCGCCTGTACGTGGGCCGCCAGGCCAGCTGATCCCCCGCGACCCCCTCTTCTGGGGGGTGCGCGCTGCGGGCAATCCCGAGACGCGCGTCGCGACGCCCTGGCCAGAATCCTTCCCGGGAGGAAGGACAAGCATGGCCGAACAAGACGACCCCACCGCCAGCCCGTTGTGGATCGATGCGCCGGACGCGCTGGACCAACTGCCCCGCCGGGTGGCCGATCCCGGCACGCGCCAGGCGGTCGACCACTTCATCCGGCAGGGCTACAGCATCTTCCGCGGCGCCGTGCCGCCCGGGCTGATCGACCGGGTGCTGGCCGACAAGCAATCGCTGTACGCCCAGCCGGAGCGCTTCGTCGTGCGCGACCGCGGCGCCTACGTCGACACCACCCGCATCACCGGGTTGGGCGTCGGCCACCGCATCATCGACCTGTACGGCGTTTCCGCCGCCGCGCGCGACGCCGTGTTCTCGCCGCCCGTCGCGGCGTTCATGCACGCGATCTTCGGCGAGCCCGCGATCGGCATCCAGTCGCTGAACTTCGAGTACGGCTCGCAGCAGGCCATGCACCAGGACACGGCCTACGTGGTGTCCAGCCGGCCGATGGCGCTGGCGGCCGCGTGGCTCGCGCTGGAGGACGTCACCGTGGGCACCGGCGAGCTGATGTTCTATCCGGGCGGCCACCGCATGCGCCACTTCCTGTTCAACGGCGGGCGCTCCAAGTCGTGGGCGCAGGGCCGCGACGGCGTCGAGGTGCACCAGCAATACCTGAAGCAGCTGCATGCGCAGGCGAAGGCGATGGGCCTGAAGGAGGACCGCTTCCTCGCCAGGAAGGGCGACGTGCTGGTGTGGCACGCGGACCTGCCCCACGGCGGCTCGCGCATCACGCAGGCGGGCACGCGGCTCAGCCTGGTCACGCACTTCGCGCCGCTCAGCGTCAAGGCCAACTACCGCCAGGTGATCGGCGCGGCGTACCACGAGCTGGCGCATGCCAGCGGCCACTATTTCTCGTCGCGCCACTTCCACCTGGGCCAGCTGGACGACCGCGGCGCGGGCGCGCTGCTGTTCGACGGCGGCGCCAGCCTGAAGCGGGCCGCCGCCGCGCTCGGCCAGGCCGTGGCGGGCTGAGGCACCGCCGGCGCCGTTGGCGTCAGAATCGGGGCGTCGGGCCTGCCCGCCCGCCCCGGGCGGCGGCCCTGTGCCCGCGAGGATCCCGCCGATGACCGACCTGACGCCGCCGCCGGAGAGCGCCGCCGCCCCTGCCGATGGCGCTCCTGCCCACAACCCGCCCGCCGGACGCGCCGCTGCCCATGTCGCCGCTGCCGACGGCGCCCCGCTGCTGCGCGTGCCCAGCGCCGCGACGCGCGAGAACCGCAAGGCCAACCGCTACAGCACCTGGGCCGCGCGCGATGCGGCCGCCAACGCGGCCGGCCGCGACAACGCCAGCCACCGCATCTGGCAGCCCCAGCCCACGCTGGGCATCCGGCCGAAGTTCACGCTGTCGCCCACCGACCACGTGTTCGCGATGGGCTCGTGCTTCGCACGCGAGGTGGAGGACGCCCTGGTGACCCACGGGTTCACGGTGCCCACCCACTGCGACGCGCTGTTCGACCAGCCCGCGCTGAAGCCGCCACCCAACGCGGTGGGGCGGCCGCGCGCCTACCTGAACCGCTACAACAGCATGTCGCTGCGCGACGAGGTGCGGCACCTGCTCGGCCAGGATTCCGAGCTGGAGCAGGGCCTGCTGACCTACCCGCTGGAAGGCGGCGCCACCGCGGACCTGCACTACACGCAATCGCTGGCGCAGGTGAACGCGCTGGCCACCGTGGACCGCCGCCGACGCGTGCGCGAGCACCTGGGCCCGCGCCTGCGCGAGTGCCGGGTGTTCGTCTTCACGCTGGGCATGGCCGAGTGCTGGTTCGACCGCGCCGCCGGCCGTTACCTGAACAACACGCCCGGGCCGCGCGTGCTGGCGCGCTACGGCGACCAGCTGGAGGTGCACCTCACGCGCTTCCCGCAGCACCTGGCCGCGCTGGAGGACGTGCACGCGATGCTGATGGCGCAGCTGGGTGACGGCGTGCGCATCGTCATCACGGTCAGCCCGGTGCCGCTGGAGCTGACGTTCCTGGACCGCGACGTCGTGACCACCAACCAGTACTCCAAGTCGATGCTGCGTGCGGTGGCCGAGGAGTTCGCGGCGGCGCACGACAACGTCGACTACTTCCCCAGCTACGAGTTCGTCAACTACGCGTCGCCCGAGTCATCCTGGGCGTGGGACTACCGGCATGTGAAGCCGGCGCTGGTGTCGCACATCATGGCGACGTTCAGGGCACATTACGTGCGCTGAACGCCGTCCCCACGTGGAGCCCGCGCACCGTGCCGCCGATCCAGGCATCGTGCACGGGCTTGGGCGCCCACACCTCCTGGCCGACATCCACGCTCAGCAGGATCCAGCTGGCGGGATCGTCCCAGCCGTCGCGCCACATCGCGTGCACGTCGTCCGGCGAAGCCGGGCCCGCCGGCGCGTGGCGGGCGATGGCCGTGGCGAGCCGCACGGCGTTCAGCAGCTCGTCGAACGCGATGCGCAGGTCCACCGGCTGCTCCGCGCCCGCCTGGTGCTGCGTGGCGGTGCCTTCCGAGCGGAACAGCGGCAGGCGCGACGCCGCGTCCAGCGTGGGCTCCCCGCGCGCGTGCACGGGGCCGTTGACGATCGGCATGCCGCCCTGCGCGGGATCCAGGAACAGCCCGCCCTGCGCGAACCAGCCGACGCGGCGCCAGTCGTCCACGCCGGTGCGCACCACCGCGGTGTTGAACACGTACTGCAGCTGGCAGGGGTGATCGCGGTCGGTGCCGGCCGCCGCGCAGCGGGTGTCGAGGAACGTGGCCATCAGCTGCTGCTTCACCTGCACGGGCGCGTCCGGGTGGCGCGCGTCGCCGGCCACCGCGCCGCCCAGCGCCTGCACGGCGCGCACCTGGGCCACGGCCTGGCGCGTGGGCCAGGGGCGCACCGCGGTGTCGGCGGGCCACGCCTGGCGGAAGGCGACGAAGGTGCCCACGATGCCCGCGTTGGTGCCGTGCCCGCCCTGGCCGGCGGCATCGAAGGGCGCCAGGAACGGCGGCTCGCCCATGGGGTCCATGCCCGCATCCGTGTAGAGGGCCAGCGTGCCGCCTTCGGCGCCCGGCGTCCACTGCACCAGCGATGGTCCGCTGCGCCGGTGCAGTGCGGTGCCGCAGGTCGCCGGGTCGGCCTGCGGTCGCCAGCGCACGGGCTCGGGCGTGCGCTCGCGCGCGGGGGCCCTGGCGGGCGGGACTGCGGCCCCCGTACGCGCCAGTGCCGGCGCGGCCTCGTCCGCGGGCACGGGCCCGGCGGGGCCGCCGCCGCCGCGGCAACCTGCGGCGCGCCCGAAGAACATCACCTTCATGCCCGGCCGGTACAGCGCGGGTCCGCCGGGCGGGTTCCATCGGGCGAACACGCCGTCTCCGGCCCCGTGCCCCGGTGTGGCCTCCAGCGCCTGCACCATGGCAGGCCCCGCGTCGAACGCCTGCGGGCCGGGCGGGGGGGCGGGGAGGTCGCTCATCCCGCGGCTCAGTCGTCGGCGGTCGAGTCGTCGGCGTCGCCGCTGCGCGCGTCGCCGCCGTCGGTGTAGCCATACCGCTTGCGCCCCGGCGCGGTCAGCTTCAGCACCTTCTGCACCTCCGCATCGCTCAGCACGCCCTGGTCGCTATGGTCGCTCTCGGCAATGCGGAAATCCTGGAACCACGCCGGCTCGTAGGGCTCCCCCAGGAACTCCAGCAGCTGCTTCAGGTGCGTGGGGGTGTCGCGCACGAAATCCTCGTAGCGGAACTCGTGCACGCGGCCGGGAAAGGCGCGCTTCATCACCGACATGGTGTCGGTGGCCTCGCGCCAGTAGTTGATGGCCGCCACCAGGCTCTCGACCTTCATCACCTTGCCGATGCGCAGGCTGGACACCACGTTGACCGGGTTGCGCACGATGTGGACGAAGCGCGTGCGCGGGATCGACATGGCGATCATCGTGGCGCCGTAGACGTTCTGGGGCGTCTTGTCGAACCAGCGGCCGGCGTCGGGCTTGCGCCGCTGGATGAACAGTCCCATGTAGCGCTGGCACAGGTCTGCGCGCGACGTGGAGGCCTTCAGCATCGCCGCGAACTCTTCCTCGCCGATGCCGTCGATGCCGCGATGGCGCTTGAGCACCGGGTTGCCCATGAGCGTGCGGTTGAACTGCTCCGACCCGAACGGCTCCGCCCAGCGGAAGAAGTGCGTCTCCTCGGGGGCGGCCAGGTTGGGGTGCAGCCGCAGCACGTCGCGCAGCATGGTGGTGCCGGAGCGCACGCACCCCAGCACGAAGAACGGGGCGTTCGCATCGTCGGCCTTCGGGCCCTTCGCCGGCTTGGCAGCCTTGCGGTCCTTGTTCATCCGGGAATCCTCGCTTGGTCAGGACGGGAGTCGGTCTTCAAAGTGGCGATGATGCCGGCATATTGCGGATCGGACACGACGCTGGTGACGTCGTTCGGGTCGGTGCTTTTCACGTAGAACTCCTCGCCGCCCGCGTGGTAGCGGATAGGTGGACCAGGCGCGGTGGGATGTGCGGGGAAACGGGGTTGGCGCCACGCGTGGGCGCCCGGCCGTCGCGACGACGGTTACTCGTACACCTCCGCCTCGGGGTCGGTGGCTTCCAGCTCGTACGACGCGGCCAGCATGGCCAGGCGGCCCACCACGCCGTACATGTAGAAGCGGTTGGGCGCGCTGGTGCCGGCCTTCTCGCCGGGACGCGGCAGGTGCGAGCTCTCGGCGAAGGCCAGGGGCACGAAGCTGGAACCGGGCGCATTGAGGTTCTCGTCGATGCCGCGCTCGGGGTTGATGCGGTAGAAGCCGCCCACGACGTAGCGGTCGATCATGTAGACCACCGGCTCGGCCACCGCGCCGTCCATGCGCTCATAGGTGGGCACGCCCTCCTGCACGATGACCTCCGACACCTCGCGCATGCTGTCGCGCGTGTGGCGGCCGGCGTCGGCCAGTTCCTTCGCGTCGTGCACGGTGACGATGCCCTGCCCGTCCGTGCCGTTGTCGGACTTGACCACGACGAAGGGCTTGTCCTGGATGCCGTATTCCTTGTGCTTGCGGCGGATGCGTGACAGGAGCGCATCCACGTTCTCCTGCACGCTCTCGATGCCGGACGGCTGCTGCCAGTCCACCGGCCCGCAGTGCAGGCTCATCGGGTTGATCAGCCACGGATCCATGCCCAGCAGCTTGGAGAATTTCTTGGCCACTTCCTCGTAGCTGCGGAAATGGTTGGACTTGCGGCGCACGGCCCAGCCCGCATGCAGCGGCGGCAGCAGGTACTGCTCGTGCAGGTTCTCCAGCACAGAGGGCAGGCCGGCCTGCAGGTCGTTGTTCAGCAGGATGGTGCAGGGATCGAAGTCCTTCAAGCCCAGGCGCCGCTGGGTGCGGTGCAGCGGTTCGAGCACCAGCGTGTTGCCGTCGGGCAGGCGCACCGGCGTCGGCTCGGAGATGGAGGGGTCGAGCGTGCCCAGCCGCACGTTCAAGCCGGCCAGCGAGAAGATGCGCATCAGCTGGCGCGCGTTCTCCAGCTCGTGGCCGTCGCGCGCGTGCGGGGGCGGCACCAGCAGCAGGTTGCGGGCTTCGGGGCAGATCTTCTCGATGGCGGCCATCGCGGCCTGCACCGCCAGCGGCATCATGTCCTCGGTGAGGTGGTTGAAGCCGCCCGGGAACAGGTTGGTGTCGACAGGCGCGAGCTTGAAGCCGGCATTGCGCAGGTCCACCGACGTGTAGAACGGCGGCGTGTGCTCCATCCATTCGAGGCGGAACCAGCGCTCGATGGCCGGCATCGATTCGAGCATGCGCTGCTCGAGCTCGTTGATGGGGCCAGTGAGGGCGGTGACGAGGTTCGGAACCATGTGGACGGCGGCGGCAGGCGGGGGACCGACGATTCTAGGTCCGGGGGCGTGCCCGCGAGGGGTCGCCGCGCCCCTGCCGTGCGAAATCCAGCAGGTCGTGGGCCAGCTGCAGCGGGTCGCGGGCGCGTGCCAGCGGCAAACGCATGCCACGGCCCAGCACGCGAAGGCGCCGCGCGGGCGCGCCGAGGTCGAAGACGGCGGTGGACAGCCCGGCCGCGAGGGCGGCGGACAGCACGTAGCTGTACGTCTCCGGCCAGACCGAAGGGATCAGCACGATGTCGGGTGCCAGCTCCATCAGCCGCCCCGCCAGCGTGGCGTCCTCGTAGCGCCCCAGCACCTCGACGCCCACCGCCTCCAGGGCGTCGTCGTCCTGCGAGTAGCCCAGCACCGTGAGCCGCAGCGGCAGCGCCGCGGACATCACCTCCCGCGCCAGGTCGCGCAGCACGTCGAAGCCCTTGATGGCGCTGATCGCGCCCGGCACCACCACGTGCACCGGGGCGTCAGGCGGTGGCGGCAGCTGCGCCTCTTGCCGCTGCTGGCGGATCATGGGGGCGTCGGCGGCGTGCGGTTCCACCACCAGCGCCAGGTCCGGGAAGTAGCGCGCCAGACGCTGCGCCACATCCTCGTCGGGCACGCGCACGCGGTCGGCGCGCGCCAGCAGCGCGCCGGCCTCGCGGCGCCACGCCACCACGTCGCGGACCGGCAGCCGCGGCGTGGCACGACGCAGGCAGCGGTGGCAGCCGGCCGGATCGGGTTCGCCGCAGTACACGCCCGAGTCGTCGACGAGGTTGATGCGCGGGCAGATCGCGTAGTAGTCGTGCAGCGTGGCCTCCAGGGGGATGCCGGCCAGCGCGGCCGCGTCGGCCAGGAGGTGTCCCAGGCGCGGAGCGTGGTCGACCAGGTGGTGCACCTCGATCGTGTCCACGCCCAGGTGGCGCAGCAGGTCCGCCAGTGCCGCGGCGTCGGCCACAGGCACGTCCTGCAGGTTGGGCAGGCGAAGGATGCCGCCGCCCACGCTGAAGCTGAGCGTGCCGGGCCGGCGGCCGGGACGAAGCCGTACGGCGCCCCGGCCCGCGCGCTGGTGCTCCGATGCCCGCTCGTCCTCGTGGCGGGCGGTGCCCCCGCCGCGGTCGTGGCTCACCAGCAGTACCCGCGGGCGGGGGTCTTGCTCCGCCAGGCGCGCGGCGTCAAGCCGCGCGCGGTCGACGCGCTGGGGGTCGTCGCCGAGCCAGGCCGCCACCCTGGCCTCGTAGCCTGGATTGAGGTGCTCCAGCATCGCCAGCACGTCCGCCATGCGCCGGTCCGCCTCAGCGCCGAACGACACCGCGCCGCGATGGCGCACGAAGATGTCGGACGCGAGCAGGTTGCGCAGGCCGGCGCGCTCGGCACGCTGGCACCAGTCGTTCTCCTCGCCGTAGCCGCGGCCGAAGTGGTCGGCATCCAGCGGGCCCACCTGCGTCAGCGCGCGCCGCGTCATCAGCATGCAGAAGCCCACGCCCGTGGGTGCCGACACCGCACGCCCCCGGTTCACGCGGGCCGCCAGCGCGTCCAGCGCGGCGTCGTCGGCTTCCAGCGGCGCCCAGTTCTCAGACAGGGTGGCCGGGTAGCTGCACAGCGTGGCGTTGTTGGACAGCGGCGTCACCGAAGCGACGTCCTCGCGGCCGTCGGCGTGCGCCAGCAGCCGATCGAGCCAGTCCCCGTGCACGACCGTGTCAGCGTTGAGGATGACGACGTCGCGGTCGGGGTGCAGTGCCAGACCCCGGTTGACGGTCTGCACGAAGCCCAGGTTACGCGGGTTGGCCAGCAGCGTGAGGCGGCCACGCGCCGCCGCGTCGCGCAGCGCCTGCGACAGGGCGGGCTCGGGGCTCATGTCGTCGATCACCACCAGCTCGAAGGGGGTGGCGTTTCGCGACGCCAGCACCGAGTCCAGGCAACTGAGCGTCTCGGCCAGGCCCGCGTACACGGGAACCAGCACGTCCACGCGCGGCGGCGGCGCCTCGCCCGCTGCAGGGGCGGCTGGCGAGCGCGCCGTGCCCCAGGATGCCAACAGCGCCTGCGGATCGGGCGCGGGCCGGCCGTCCAGCAGCAGCACGGGCCACCAAGGCAAGGGGCGGTCGCGCGGCAGCGCCGTGCCGGGCGGCAGCCCGGACAGCAGGACGCCCAGTTGCGGCAGCCCGTCCGGGATGTTGCGGCGCGCTTCGCGCAACGCGATGCCGTGGCGGTCTGCGTTGGCCGCGTCGAAGGCCGGGAACGGCCGTCGGCCCCGGGCCCAGCCGAGGGTCCCGAAGTGACGCAGCGGGTCGGCGCGGCGCCGGCGCACGGCGGGATAGGACGCGATGTAGTGCGACGCGTCGAACCAGGGACTGGGCGCGATACCCCGGAAACGGCCGTGCAGCGCGTAGTGGAGCAGCGGGTTGACGAGCGGCGGGCGCCGTCCCGGCAACCGGCCGACGTACCCGCGCGGGTCGAACAGCAGGTTGGGCAGCCAGCCGCGCGCCGAGCCGCGCGCCAGGTAGTCGTCCAGCGGGTCGGAATGCGGAGCGGGCGAGCCGCCGTCGGCCACCTGCGCCTGCAGTCGGTACAGCGCAGCATCGAACAAGCGCGTGTGCGCAGTGAGGGCGCGCTCCAGGCGACGCGCCCGGGCCGCGACCCAGGGCAGGCGCGCGCCAGCACGGTGCAGGGCGGTGAGGATGGCCAGCGCGGCCGCGGCCAGCGGGCGGTGATCAAGCCACAGGCGGCGCAGCGCGTGCCGCGGCGGCACGGCGTCCCGCGCCGCACGCACCGCGGGATCGTCCTCGAGCGCGGGCAGCAGCGCGGGCGCCGGCAGGCCGGCCTGCGCCGCACCAGCCGCGGCGCGGTGCTCGCGCAACAGCGCAGCCTGCAGGCGGCGCTCGCCGTCGTCCGCCACGCCTTGCAGCGCGGCCTCCACGCGGTCCAGGTCACGCGCGGCGAGCGTCCAGGGGGCGCCGAACGGGAAGCCGTCCACCTCCAGCCCGAATTCCAGGGGGGCGCGGGGCTGCGGAGCCAGCCGGGACCAGCACGACGGCGGGATCTCCACCCGGAAACCGCAGCGCACGTCGGGTGCGCCGGTGGCGCGCTGCACGTCTGCGCGCGGGAGGCGGTCGATGATCGCCTCCAGCGGCTGGCCGTTGCACAGCAACGTGAGGCATTCCGCGCCCGGCGGCGTACCCACCACCCAGCCGGTGACCCACAGCGACGGGCCCGCGGCTTCCACCTGCCCGCGCAGGCGGTCCGGCAAGGGCACGGCCGAGGCGCGGGGGAATTGCGACGCCAGCCAGGCCGCGGTGTCAGGGTCGAGCGCGCGTTCCACGCCGGCAGCTCGGGCCTGCATCCACGCATTGCCGGCCAACACGTCGCGACGGTGGCCGGACGTCTCCCGGGCCTGGCGGGCCAACTGGGCGATGTCCTCCGCCCGCAGCTCGAAGGCGGCGCCGAACGGGGCGCCATCGGCCAGCAGCTGGATCGACAGGCGACCGGGTCGGCCGGCGTGCCGCCACGCCGCAGGGGGCAAGTCCACCTCGAAGCCGGCCAGCACGTCATCGCCCAGGCCCAGCGCGCCGTTGACGTCCGCGCGCGCGAGGCGTCGGACCGGCGCAGCAACGGGATGCCCGTCGGCCAGCAGCGCGAGGCGCTCCTGGCCGGGCCGGGTGCCGGCGGCCCAGCCGAAGATCCGGAGCTCCTGGATGATGTCGATGCCCCCGCGCACGGGCGACGTGATGTCGCCCGCCGCGGAACGGGCGGTGCGGAACATGCTCTTCTTCCCCCCTAGAGGGATCGATTGTCCCGCCCCCAACGAAAAAGGGCTACCTGCCGGCAGCCCTTCGCGAAGCTTTCGCGTGAAATGTGGCGCTCCGCGCGGAGAGCCGACCCGGGGACGCCGTCGGCGCCCCCGGACACATCACTTGGCGTACGCCGTCTCGCCATGCGACGAGATGTCCAGGCCTTCGCGCTCTTCCTCTTCCGTCACGCGCAGGCCGATCACCAGGTCCACCAGCTTGAAGGCGATGAAGGCGACCACGGCCGACCACACCACCGTGACGCCCACGGCCTTGGCCTGGATGACGAACTGGTCCCAGATGCCGTTGGAGCCCACCTTGGCGGTGACCCAGTCGGTCACCAGGCCCGGGCCGCCCAGCTTCTGGTTGTTGAAGATGCCGGTCAGCAGGGCGCCGACGATGCCGCCCACGCCGTGCACGCCGAACACGTCCAGCGTGTCGTCCGCGCCCAGCATGTGCTTCAGGCCGTTCACGCCCCACAGGCAGGCGAACCCGGCGATGAAGCCGATGACGATCGCGCCCATGATGCCCACGTTGCCGCAGGCGGGCGTGATGGCCACCAGGCCCGCCACGGCGCCGGACGCGGCGCCCAGCATCGAGGCCTTGCCGCGCATCAGCGCTTCACCCAGGCACCAGGCCAGCACGGCCGCGGCCGTGGCCGAGAACGTGTTGAGGAAGGCGAGGGCGGCGGTGTTGCCCGCTTCCAGCGCGGAGCCCGCGTTGAAGCCGAACCAGCCCACCCACAGCAGCGACGCGCCCACCATCGTCAGCGTCAGCGAGTGCGGCGTGAACGCCTCCTTGCCGAAACCCACGCGCTTGCCCACCAGCACCGCGCCCACCAGGCCCGCCACCGCGGCGTTGATGTGCACCACCGTGCCGCCGGCGAAGTCCAGCGCGCCCCACTGCCAGATCAGGCCGGCCGACGCGTTCACCTTGTCCACCACCGCGGCGCTGGTGTAAGCGTCCGGGCCTTGCCAGAACCACACCATGTGCGCGATCGGCAGGTAGCTGAACGTGAACCACAGCACCATGAACGCGAGCACCGCCGAGAACTTGATGCGCTCGGCGAAAGCGCCCACGATCAGCGCGCAGGTGATGGCCGCGAAGGTGGCCTGGAACACCACGAACACGATCTCCGGCAGCATCACGCCCTTGCTGAACGTGGCGGCCATCGAGAAGTCGCCGGTCTCGGGCTTGAACACGCCGTTCAGGAACAGCCGGCTGAGGCCGCCGAAGTACGGCGTGCCTTCCGTGAACGCGATGCTGTAGCCGTAGATGCACCACAGCACGACGATCAGCGAGAAGGTGACGAACACCTGCATCAGCACCGACAGCATGTTCTTGCTGCGCACCAGGCCGCCGTAGAACAGCGCCAAGCCGGGGATGGACATCATGATCACGAGGATCGTGGAGACCAGCATCCAGGCGGTGTCGCCCTTGTTGACGGTCTCCACGATGGGGGCCGTGGACGCGGCGGCGGAAGCGGCCGGCGCGGCCGCGGCGGCCGTGGCGGTGGCCGAGGCGGCCGCGTCCGCGACCGCGGTGGCCGACGCCGGCGCGGCGGTCGCGGCAGGGGCGGCCATGGCGGCCGTGGTGGCGGGCGCGGAGGCCGCGTCCTGGGCCAGCGTGGCCGCGGAGAACCCGAAGGCGCACAGGCCGAGGGCGAGCGAAGCGATGAGCTTTCTCATGGGGGAAGTCTTTCCGGTTGGGAGGGGGGTCATCGCGTCAGAGCGCGTCCTTGCCGGTCTCGCCGGTGCGGATGCGAACGACCTGCTCGAGGGCGGAGACGAAGATCTTCCCGTCGCCGATCTTGCCGGTGCGGGCCGACTTCTCGATCGCCTCGATCACCTGGTCGACGAGCGGGTCGTCGACGGCGGCCTCGATCTTGACCTTGGGGAGGAAATCGACCACGTACTCCGCGCCGCGATACAGCTCGGTGTGGCCCTTCTGGCGGCCGAAGCCCTTGACTTCGGTCACCGTGATGCCCTGCACGCCGATGGCGCTGAGGGCTTCACGGACTTCGTCGAGCTTGAACGGCTTGACGACGGCGGTCACCATCTTCATGGCGGTGTCTCCTGGTGGAACGTGAAAGACGTGGACGTGACGGGAGGGATCAGAAGGCGTACTTCACGCCCAGCACGGCGCCGGTGCGGCCCGTGAACTTGCCGGAGGGCGTGTAGTAGAGGGTCTTGTCGGCATCGGTGCCCACGGCGGCCAGCGAGACCGACAGGCCCTTGCCGAAGTCCTTGCCCAGCGTCACCGAGTAGTCCGTGTACGACAGCGGGCTGTTGTTGCGCACGGCCTGGTGGCCGACGTGCGGCACCAGCGAGAAGCCGCCGCTCAGGTCGAAGGTGGCGCTCAGGTCGTAGTACGCGCTGCCCTTGCTGTGGCCCACGCCGAACAGGTTGGTGGCGGCCACCGACACCTTGCCCGTGAACTGGGCCCAGGTGAGCGCGCCGTAGAACTCGCCCGTGTCCGGGTTGGCCAGGCCGGCGTTGTGGAACTTCTCGCCGATGTAGACGTAGGCGAGCGTGCCCACGTCGTACGACAGCGCGTCCTTCACCAGGTCGCCCTTGCTGCCCAGGTACAGGTCCCATTCCACCGGCGCGTTGCCGGTGTCCACGGACGGCGAGAACGTGTCGCCGGCGTCGCTCACCCACTTGATGGTGGACAGCCAGGTGCCGGCGTAGAACGGCCCGTTGGCGTAGTCGACGCCGCCCTGCGCCGCGGGCAGCAGGCGCGACTGCGAGATGCCGCGATAGCGGTAGTCGCTGACGGCACCGACGTTGTAGGAGACCGGGCTGGCGGCGTCCTCGGCCTGTGCCAGCGTCGGCAGCAGCGAGGCGAACAGGCTCAGCGCGAGCAGCGTCTTCATGAAGGAGTTCTCCGGGAGGGGGTGGATGGGAAGAGCGGGAAAGCGGTAGTCGGGTGTCGCTCTCGCAGGTTCCGTGCCACGCCACGCGCCTTCGCGGCAGGGCAAGCGAGCGCGGACCGGCCGGGCTGCGCGACGGTGGCCGGCGGGTGTGCGCGCCTTCGCGCCAAGCGAAAGCCGGCCGCGCACCACGTGGGTGCGAAAACGCGCGCATGCACGGCATCGGGGCGCGTCGCGCGCGTCCGCGCACCAGGAAAAGCGCAGAGGAGGCGCCGGTGGTGCACGGTCGAGCCGGGGAAGATGGCGGTCATGAGCCTTGCCGTCGTCCATACCCGCGCACTCGATGGCCTGCGCGCGCCGAGCGTGCGCGTCGAGGTGCACCTGGCCAACGGGCTGCCGCAGTTCACGCTGGTGGGGCTGGCCGACACCGAGGTCAAGGAGGCGCGGGAGCGGGTGCGTGCCGCGTTGATCCACGGTGGCTTCGCCTTCCCGCACAACCAGCGCGTGATCGTCAACCTGGCACCGGCCGACCTGCCCAAGGAGTCCGGCCGATTCGACCTGCCCATCGCGCTGGGCATCCTGGCCGCGCAGGGGCTGCTGGATCCCACGCGCCTGGCCGCCCACGAGTACGCGGGCGAGCTGTCGCTGGCCGGCGAACTGCGGCCCGTGCGCGGCGCGCTGGCCCTGGCGCTGGGCGTGCAGGAGGACGGCGGCACGCAGGCGCTGGTGCTGCCGCTGGCCAGCGCGGGCGAGGCGGCGCACGTGCCCGGCGTGGACGTGCGCGCGGCCGCCACCCTGGGCGAGGTGGTGCAGGCCTTGCGGCCGCGCGATCCCCTGGCCGTGCCGCTGCCGCGTGCGCAGCGCACGGTGCCCGTGACGGACGCGGCCTGTGCACCCGTCGCGCCCGCCGGCCCCGACCTGGCCGACGTGAAGGGCCAGGTGGGCGCACGCCGTGCGCTGGAGATCGCCGCGGCCGGCGGACACAGCCTGCTGATGGTGGGGCCGCCGGGCGCGGGCAAGTCGATGCTGGCCGAGCGCCTGCCCGGCCTGCTGCCCCCCATGACGCCTGCCGAGGCGCTGGCCAGCGCCGCGCTGCAGAGCGTGTCGGCGAGCGGCCTCGATCCGCGCAGCTTCGGCCGGCGCCCGCTGCGCACGCCGCACCACGGCGCCAGCGCGGTGGCGCTGGTGGGCGGCGGCTCGCCGCCGCGGCCGGGCGAGATCTCGCTGGCCCATGGGGGCGTGCTGTTCCTGGACGAGCTGCCCGAGTTCCCGCGCGCCGCGCTGGAAGCGCTGCGCGAGCCGTTGGAGACGGGGCGGATCACGATCTCCCGCGCCGCGCGCCAGGCCTCGTATCCGGCCCGCTTCCAGCTGGTGGCGGCGATGAACCCCTGCCCGTGTGGCTGGCTGGGATCGCCGGCGTCCGCGCCCGCGGCGCGCAGCTGCCGTTGCACGCCCGACGTCGTCGCGCGCTACCAGGGCCGCTTGTCGGGGCCGCTGCTGGATCGCATCGACATGCAGGTGGAAGTGGCCGCGCTGCCGGCGTCCGTGCTGGTGCCGGGGGGTGACGACGACGGCGGCCATGGCGGGCCGGCCACCCCTGCGGATGCGCACGGCGCGGGGCCGGTGCCGGGTCTCGCGCCCCGCCCCGAATCGACGGCCACCGTGGCCGCGCGCGTGGCCCGCGCCCGCGAACGCCAGCTGGCCCGCCAGGGCGTGCCCAATGCCCTGCTGCCTGCCGCGCGGCTGGACGTCGACGCCGCGCTCACGCCCGCCGCCTGGCTGCTGATGCGCCAGGTGGCCGAGCGCCTGGGCTGGTCGGGACGCAGCCTGCACCGCGTGGCGCGCGTCGCGCGCACCATCGCCGACCTGGCCGGCAGCCCCGAGACCGGCGTGGACCACGTGGGCGAGGCGGTGCAGTACCGCCGCGCCCTGCCGGGCGGATGAGCGATCAGTCGCGCGCGGCCGCGCGCGCCATCGCCGCGGCCCGCAGGGCCTGTCGCCGCGCGGCGTCGCCCGCCAGCGCCACGATCGCATCCACCCACGCGGCCGCGTCCTGCGCCGGCAGCAGCAGGCCGTCCACGCCATCGCGCACGAACCCGCGGTAAGGCGGCACGTCGGCGTACAGGCCCACCGCACCCATGCGGGCGTAGTCGTGGAACTTCACGGCGCCGCGCGCCGCGTTGAACGCGCCCGGCAGCAGCGGCGCCAGGCCGATGTCCAGCGCATGCGACGCGGTGTAGTCGCGGTACTGCTCCCAGCGCATCGGGTGCAGCACGGCGGTGCGCGGCAGGTCGCGCCACTGGCGGTTGACCGGGTGGTCGCCGAACACCTCCACGTGCGTGAAGTCGCAGCGCGCCTGCACGTCCGCCAGCACGCCGCGCAGCCAGTCCAGCTCGGCGCGGTGGGACGCGGTGCCGTGGTAGCCGATGCGCACCGACAGGGCCGCGGGCGCGCGCAGCGCCGGGCCGGGCGCCAGCGGCAGGACGACGGGCGACAGCGCGGCGTACTTCTGCGCGAGTGCCGGCGTGGACACCCAGAACGCATCGGCATGCGCTTCCAGCCAGGGCCGGTGCGCCAGCGCCAGCTTGCGCAGCTTGCGCGCATAGCCCTCGGCCAAGCCCGCCAGCGCGTCGCCGTCGAACAGGTCATCGTCCATGAAGTACACCAGCCCGGCCAGCTCGGCCTCGCGGGCGGCCACGGTGCGCTTCCACGCATCGTCCAGGTAGCGCGACACCACCACCAGGTCGCCGCGCCGCAGCACGCCCGCGGGCGGCGCCATGCGAACGTCGGCCAGCAGCAGGGGCAGGCCCATGCGTTCCAGCCAGGGCAGCAGCAGGTAGTCGCCGGACGGCGTGGCCGCGCCTTCCTGCAGCACCACGCAGCGCAGGGCGGCGGGGCGGGGGGCGGCAGGGGATGCCGGGCCCAGGGGTGCAGCATCGCCGGCAAGGGAGGACGCGCGTCCCGCCAGGCGGCGCCAGAACGCGGTCGTGAACATCGGCGGCAGTCTAACCGCGCCGGCACGGGCCTTGCGTCGGGGGATGCCTGCAACCCGGAATGACCCTGCGCAATCAGGCTGCATTCAGCTTGGTGCGGTGCCGCATCCTAGGGGTCACCCCCTCCGCGATCGGTCATGGTGATCGGTCACAATACCGCCCCTTGATGAGCTTATTCATGCGTTCAGCAGTTTTCGCCGTTTCCCCGGGTTCGCCGCCGCCGCGTGCGGGCGAGCGCCGTCGTGGGAGGTCGCGATGAGCGCCCTGATGATGCGCAAGCGCTCGTCGTGGGAGATCCAGACCGCGGTGATCTGGGCCATGCTGCTGCGCGAGCTCAAGACCCGCTTCGGCGGCAAGCTGGTCGGCCTGTTCTGGGTGCTGTTCGAGCCCGTGGCCAACGTCTACATCCTGCTGTACGTGCGGGGCGTGCTGCGCACCCGGGCCATCGGCCCCACCATCGAGTACCCCGTGTACCACGTGGTGGCCATGATCCCGTACTTCGTGTTCCGCAGCTCGTGGTTCCGCACGATGGAGGCGGTGTCGGGCAACTCAGGGCTCTTCGCCTACCGCCAGGTCAAGCCGATGGACGCGATGATCGCGCGCACCATCCTCGAGGCGCTGATCTACATGTTCGTGTTCTTCTGCGTGCTGGGCACCCTCGCCTGGTTCGGCATGAAGTACCTGCCGGACGACCCGCTCAAGTTCATCACCTGCTGGTTCGTCAACATCGCGCTCGGCTTCGGCCTGGGCGAGGTCTGCCTGGTGATCACGCACGGCAAGCCCAACGCCAAGGCGATCGTGCGCCTGATGTCGATGCCGCTGTACCTGCTGTCCGGCATCCTGATCCCGCTCAAGTCGTTCCCGCCGGACGTGCTGTTCTGGCTGATGCTCAACCCCACCGCCAACCTGGTGGAGATGGAACGCACGGCCTACTACCACGAGTACACGCCGGCCCATGGCGCGAGCCTCACCTACCCGCTGATGTTCGCGCTGGTGCTGATGGCGCTGGGCCACATCCTGTACCGCCTGAACCGCCTCGTGCTGCTGCGCCGCTAGCCATGATCGAGCTCAGGAACCTCACCAAGTACTACCCGACCGAGCACGGGAAGAAGTACATCTTCCGCGACCTCAACGTCACGTTCCCGGGCGGGCACAGCATCGGCCTGCTGGGCCGCAACGGCGCGGGCAAGTCCACGCTGCTGCGCATCCTCGGCGGCATCGAGGCACCCGATTCGGGCGAGGTGGTGTGCGACGAGTCCATCTCGTGGCCCGTCGGCCTGTCCGGCGGCTTCCAGGGCTCGCTGTCGGCGCGCGACAACGTGCGCTTCGTCTGCCGCGTGTTCGGGGCCCATGGTTCCGAGATGGACCGCATCGTGCAGTACGTGGAGGACTTCGCCGAGATCGGCGATTACTTCGACCTGCCGGTGGGCACGTATTCCCATGGCATGAAGTCGCGGGTCACCTTCGGCACCAGCATGGCCTTCGACTTCGACTACTACCTCATCGACGAGGTGATGGCCGTGGGCGACCCCATCTTCAGAAAGAAAAGCAGCGCCGTGTTCAAGGAAAAGCTGGAGGGCGCCTCCGTGATCCTCGTGTCGCACAACCTGAAGGAGATCGGCGAGATGTGCGACGCGGCGATGGTCGTCGAGCGCGGTGAAGTCCGCGTCTTCGAGGACGTGCAGGAAGGCATCGCGTTCTACCAGGACACCCTCAAGGTGACGAAATAATGAAACTCGCCAGCTTCACCCCACGTCGCCTCCAGTTGGCGATCATCATCCTGCCGATGCTGGTGGCGGCCGTGTACTTCCTCGTGCTCGCCGCGCCACGCTATGTGTCGGAATCGCGGTTGTCGGTGCGCATGGCCACGGTCTCGCCCACGGTCATCCCGGGCGTGATCAGCATGACCGGCAGCCCCACGCCGCTGTCGTACGAGGACACGCTGTACCTGATGAACTACATCCAGTCCTCGACGATGCTCGAGCAGCTGGATGGCAAGCTGCAACTGCGCAAGCACTACGAGAAGCCGAGGTTCGACTTCCTGGGCCGCCTGTGGAGCGGCACCAGCAAGGAATGGTTCCTCTACTACTACCAGAGCCGCGTGCTGCTGGAGTTCGACGACCTCTCCGGCCTGCTCACCATCAGCGCCCAGGCGTTCGACCCGGACACCGCCAAGAAGCTGGCCGAAACGATCCTCGCCATCTCCGAGCAGTGGGTCAACGACTACTCGTGGCGCGTGGCGCGCGACCAGATCGCGTTCACCGAGCAGCTCTCGAAGAGCGCCAACGACAAGCTGCAGGACGCCAAGCTGAAGGTGGTGGACTTCCAGTCCAAGTACCACCTGATGGACCCGGTGTCCCAGAGCTCCGCGGCCAACTCGCTCACCGCCAGCCTGCAGGCGACGCTCGCCACCCAGGAGTCGGCGCTGGCCGCGCTGACCAGCTACCAGCACACGGACGCGCCGCAGGTGCAGACGCTGCGCAGCCAGGTGGCGGCCACCCGCGCGCAGATCGCCGCGGAACGCCTGCGGCCCACGGCTGGCGGCGCCAACGACCGCCTGTCCACCCTGAACGTGGAATACACGAACCTGCTGCTGGACGAGACCATCGCCAACAACAACTACGTGTCGGCGGTCACCGCGCTCGAAGCCGCGCGCATCGACGCCACCCGCAAGCTCAAGAGCCTGGTGGTGGTCGAGCAACCCACCCGGCCCGACGCCGCGGCCTACCCGCGCTGGCTCTACGACCTCGTGACGATGCTGGTCGTCTGCGTGCTCATCTACACGGTCGTCCGCCTGTCGATCGCCACCATTCTCGAACACCAGGACTGACACCATGGCGAACGCCTTGATCCGACAATTCCTCGGCGCGTGCCTGTCCGTCGGCCTCGTGGCCGGGGCGCTGGCGCAGCCGTTGCCCAGCAATCTGCCCATCCCGGGCACGATGCCCACCAACACCTACACGCCGCCGCCGGCCACCACCACCCCGGTGGCGCCGCCGCCGGTGCCCACGACGACCACCACCACCACGGTGATGCCGGACGGGTCCACCCCCATCACGTCCCCGGCGGGGTCGGTGCCGCTCACCACGACGCTCACCTCGCCGACGCTGCCCACCACGCCGCCGTCCACGGTCACGCCGTTCGGCCCGCTGCCGCCGCAGCCGCTGTCCAACCCGCTGCCGCCCGCGCGGCTGCTCACCTTCGGCCAGCAGATGTTCGCGGGCCGCTTCGGCTCGGTCACGTACGCCGGCTTCAATCCGGGCTACCAGCTGTCCATCGGCGACCAGGTCACCGTGCGTCTGTGGGGCGCCGTCACGTACGACGCCGTTCAGTCGGTGGATGCGCAGGGCAACCTGTTCATCCCGAACGTGGGCCCGATCCACGTGCAGGGCGTCAGCAATGGCGAACTGACCAAGCAGATCGAGGCGCGCGTTCGCAACGTCTACAGCAAGAACGTCGGCGTGTACGCCTCGCTGCTGGCCGCACAGCCGGTGAAGGTGTACGTCACCGGCTTCGTGCGCGCCCCGGGCCTGTACCCGGGCCTGTCGTCCGACTCGGTGCTGTACTACCTGGACCGCGCCGGCGGCATCGACACCGAGCGCGGCAGCTACCTCGAGGTGCAGGTGCTGCGCGGCAACCAGGTGCGCGAGCACGTCGACCTGTACAAGTTCCTGCTCACCGGCCGCATCCAGGAGATGCAGCTCCACGACGGCGACACGATCCTGGTGGGCCCCCGCCAGAACACCATCGCGGTGTACGGCGCCGTGTCCAATCCCTACCAGTTCGAGCTGGCCGGGGCGTCCATCAAGGCGCGCGAGCTCCTGAAGCTGGCCCACCCGGCGCCCAACGCCACCCACCTGAGCGTGGTGCGGTCCACCGGGCTGGAGCGCCGCTCCTACTACTACCCGATCGGCCAGATCGACGACGTCACGCTGGCGGCCGGCGACGAGGTGACGGTCACGGCCGACGTCTACCCGGCCACCATCCTGGTCCACGTCACCGGTGCGCAGATGGGCGAGCACAACTTCGTGCTGCCGCTCGGGGCCCGCATCAAGGACCTCATCGGCCGCCTGACGCCGTCGCCCACCGCCAACCTGGACGCCCTGCAGCTGTTCCGCCCGGCCGTGGCCGCCAAGCAGAAGGAAAGCCTGGACAACACCATCAGCGCGCTGCAGACCGCGGCGCTGACGGCGCGCAACGCCACCCTGACGGAAGCGCAGGCCCGGCAGACCGAGTCCACGATGATCCTGCAGTTCATCGACCGCATCCGCAACGTCGTCCCGAAGGGCCAGGTGGTCATGGCCAGCCGGGCGGACGTGGACGACACGCTGCTGCAGGACGGCGACACGCTGAACATCCCCGAGCAGACCAACCTGGTGTCGGTCAGCGGCGAGGTGCAGCTGCCCAACACGCTCGTTTATTCGGCCGGCCGTGAAACAAACGACTATGTGGCCATGGTCGGGGGATTCACGCAGCGCGCCGACCGGTCTAAAGTGCTCGTGATGCGCCAGAACGGTGCCGTGGCGCCGCATGGGGCCATTCCGTGGCCGGGCGATGAGATCATGGTGCTGCCGGTCATCGAAACCAAGTGGATCGAGGTGGCCTCGGGCATCACGTCCATCCTGTACCAGCTGGCCATCTCCGCCAAGGTGCTGACGGGCCTGTGACGTTCATCTTCTGACGAGTCGTCCTGCGCGGGCGGGCGGTACCCGCCGGCGCAGGGTTGGGGTAGGGTCTTGATCGAAGTACCGAAACGAGCCTTCGACGCGCTGGTGATGCTGCATGGCATCCGCCTGACGCGTGGCGTCGGGCGCGTGTTCGGCGTCAAGAAGTCGCTCGCCAAGTTCGAGATCCAGCTCACCCGCGAGCTGGGCCTCTTCGATCGCGACCACTACCTGTCGCAGATCGAGGTGGACCAGCTGAACGGCATGTCCCCCCTCAAGCACTACGTGCTGGTGGGCGACGACCTGGGGCTGTCGCCCTCGCCGCTGTTCGACACCCGCCACTACGACACGCGCTTCCGCGAGCGCTTCGGCATCAACCGGCTGCTGCACTACGGGCTGGTGGCGCGCTTCCAGGGCGTGTCGCCCACGCCGTGGTTCGACGCCGACTACTACCTGCAGAGCAACCCCGACGTCTCGGCGTCCAAGCTCGATGCCCTGGTGCACTTCCAGCGCTGGGGCTGGCGCGAGGGCCGCAGCCCGATGCCGGGCGTGGACATGCGCCAGCTGCTCAGCGTGCAGCCCGAACTGCGCGTCTCCAAGGGCAATCCGCTGGCGCTGTTCGCCGATGGCCGCATCGGTGACGCCATCCGCCTGCAGAGCTCGGCCAACGCGCCCCGCCACGCCTCGCTGAAGGCGCTGCGCGGCCCGGAAACGGTCGAGGCGCCCATCCCGTCCGACCTGCTGGAGCCGGGCAACTGGGCGCACGTGCAACCGCGGCGCTACGCGCAACCGGCCACGCTGGACATCATCATCCCGGTGTATGCGGGGGTGCAGGAGACCCTGCGCTGCCTGTGGACCGTGCTCACCACGCCGGTGGCCACGCCGCACGAAGTGGTGGTCATCAACGACGCGGGCCCGTCGCCGGAGCTCAACGCCATGATCCGCGCGCTGGCCGGGCGTGGCCTGTTCCAGCTGGAGCAGCACCGGCAGAACCAGGGCTTCGTGCGCACCGTCAACCACGGGCTGCGCCAGCATCGCAACCGCGACGTGGTGATCCTCAACTCGGACACCGAGGTCTACGGCAACTGGCTCGACCGCCTGGTGGCGCACGCCGACAACTTCCCGCGCACGGCCACCGTCACGCCGCTGTCCAACAACGCCACCATCTGCAGCTACCCCGAGACGCTGAACGACAACCGCAATGCGCTGGAGATCCCGCACGCCGAGCTGGATCGGATCGCGGCGGAGACCAACCGCGGCCAGCACGTCGAGGCGCCCACGGGCGTGGGCTTCTGCATGTTCATCCGCCGCACGGCGCTGCGCGAGGTGGGCTGGCTGGACGATCGCCGCTTCGGCCGCGGCTACGGCGAGGAGAACGACCTCTGCCAGCGCCTGATCCGCCGCGGCTGGACCAACGTCATCGCGTGCGATGTCTACGTGCGCCACGTGGGCTCTGTCAGCTTCCGGTCGGAGGCGGTGGAGCGCACGCAGAAGGCGCTGAAGACGCTGAACAAGCTGTACCCGGACTACGAGAGCCAGGTGACGCGCCACATCGAGGCCGACGCCGCCTGGATCCACCGCGCGCGCCTCGACCTGGCGCGCCTCACCCGCCAGTGCGGCGACCGCAACGTGCTGCTGGTCTGCCACAACCGCGGCGGCGGCACCGAGCGCCACCTGCTGGAGCAGGCGCAGGACATGCTGCAGCAGGGCATGGGCGTATTCGAGCTCCGGCCCTCCAAGCGCAACGGCTGCGTCGCGCTGATGCATCCGGGCCTGTACGGCCTGCACAACCTGGCGGTCCTGCCGGTGCAGCCGCCCGCCATCCTGGTGGAGGCGCTGCGCACGCTGCGCATCCACGAGATCCACCTGCACCACCTGATCGACTTCCCGCCCCGCACCGCCGGCCTGCTGGTCGCGGCCGCACGCCAGGTGGGCGCGCGCCTGCGGCTCTCGGTGCACGACTACTACGCCATCTGCCCGCGCGTGAACTTCGTGTCGCCGGCGGGGCGCTACTGCGGCGAGCCGTCCGACCCGGCCGACTGCGATCGCTGCCTGGCGCAGGATGGCCTGGGCGAGACGGTGGGCCCGATAGAGGCCTGGCGTCGCAAGTCCTTCAAGTTGCTCAACGCCTGCCACGAAGTGGTGGCGCCGTCGCATGACGTGGCCGATCGCCTTCGCCGATACCAGGGCAGCCTGGAGGTGGGCGTGGAGCCGCACGATGTCGTCGGCACGAGCCGCCTGCGCCTGCGCCCGCCCGCGCCGGGCGAGGCCCTGCGCGTGCTGGCCATCGGTGCCATCAGCCGCATCAAGGGCTACGAGGTGCTGCTGGGCCTGGCGGATACGGCGCAGCAGCGTGCGCTGCCGCTTCGGGTGTCGCTGCTGGGCTATTCCATGGATGACCCACGCCTGGCGCAGGCGGGCGTCGCCTTGCTGGGCCGCTATTTCGACAACGAGCTGCAGGACAAGATCGCCGCGCACGACCCGCACGTGATCCTGGTGCCGTCCATCTGGCCCGAGACCTATTGCTACGTGCTGTCCAGCGCCCTGTCCAGCGGGCGGCCGGTGGCGGTGTTCGACATCGGCGCGCAGGCTGACCGGGCCCGCCAGCACGGTCCGCACCACCTGGTGATGCCGCTGTCGATGGCGGAGGAGCCTGCCAGCCTGGCCGATCGCCTGCTGGCCCACGTGCACGCGCCGGACACGGATGGCGAGCTGCGCGTGGCGGCATGACGCACGACGAGGCCGCCGCCGTCCCCCCTCCCCGCGGTCACGTCGACGGCTGGGACGGCGAGCTCATCTCGGGCTGGGCAGTCCGGGCCGACGGCCAGCCCGCCACGGCCACCTTGCACCTTGACGGCCGCGCGCTGGACGTGGCGGTTCGGGCCGTGCCGCGGGGCGACGTGGTCGCGGCGCTCGGCTTGGCGCCGGACGTCCTGCCGGGCTTCGTCATGTCGCTGCCCGACGCCGCATGGGATCCCACGCCACAGGGCTCGCACCTGCAGGTGCTGTTCGATGGCCTGCCCGTGGCCGCGCCCCTTCCCTTCGATCGTGCCCAGCTCGTCATCGACGGCCTGCTGCGCCTGTCCGGTGCGGACGACGCCAGCCTCGACCAGGATGCGACGCTGGCCCTGGTGCAGCGGGGCGTGCTGCTGCGCGCGGCCGAGCCGGCCGATTGGCCCGACGGCTCGCCGGCGGTGGCGGAACTGGAGCGCCAGCTCGCGCGCCACGGCCTGCCGCCGTTGGCGGACCCCCACACGCCCCTCGCGCTCGCCCGCGCCCGCGGCACGCGCGTCGCGTGCGAGCACGCCAGCCTGCTCGCGCTCGAAGGCTGGGCGTGGACGCCGTCCCCCGGCCCCGACGTCGACGTGGACGACGCCGCGGCCCCCGAGGCCTTCGCGCTGCGCGTCGGCACTCGCACCCTGCCGGTTTCCGCGCGTCGCACCGCCCGCCGCGACGTCGCGCAGGCCCTCGCCGTCGCGCGCGAGCGGCTCGGATTCATCATCCAGCTGCCCACCGAGGCCTGGGAGGCCTGCGGCCCGAGCAGCGCCATCGACGTGTCGCTGGAGGTCAGCGGCCGGCGCGTGGCGGGCACCCGGTGGCGGATCAGCGCGCAGGCCCTGCTGGAGGCGATCGAGGGCTTGTCGGGGCCCGGTGATGGGACGCGGCTGACCGACTTCTCATACCCGCAGCTGGCCGAGCGCCGGGATCGGCAGGCCGCGCTGATGCGACACGCCGAGGCGGCGGAGCGCGCGGGTGTCGTGGCGCTGGCCTGGGCCGAGCGGCTGGCCCGCGCCCTGCACGAGACCGAGGCCGAACTTGCGCGGCGCGGGCTGGTGCCCGGCCCTGAAAGCTCGGTGGTGTGCGTGGTGGAGGGCGCGGACGACTTCATGATTCGCGGCTGGGCCTGCGACACCGTCGTCCAGGGCGAGGTGTTCACGCTCACCAGCGCCGGCCGGGTGGTCGACGCCGTGGTCACGCGCGTGCACCGTGCCGACGTGCAGAAGGCACAGGAGACCGACCGCGCCTTCCTCGGCTTCCAGATCCCCCTGCCGCCTCGCTTGTGGCCGGCCGACGCCGCGGCCCACCTCGACGAGGCGGCAGCCGCCTTCTTCGAGGTCTCGCTGTCCGTCAACGGCCGCCAGGTGCTCGCGGCGCAGCGCTTCGACCTCGCCCGCCTCGACCACGCGCTCGTGACGGCCGGCGCCATCCTGGCCCAGGCCGCTGCCAAGCCGGGCGTGCGGTCCGTGTTCGCCCGGTCCGACTGGCTGCATCTGATCGATCACGTCGAGGCCGCGGGCGGCGCCCAGTGCCTGAGCGCGGAAGCCGCGCGGGCCCTGGCCGCGGGCACGGAGCGCTTGCGGCTCAGCGACCGCCTGGACGCTGCCCAGCCCACGCCCGAGGAACTGGCGCGCGCGCGCGTGGGCGATGACCACACGCCCGCCCGCCGCCTGGGCCGCCAGGTGGAGGCGCTGCAGCGCAGCCTCAACGCGGCGCTGGGGCAGGGCCTGGCGCCGATGGCGGCGCTGGAATCGGTGCTGGCCGATCCACGCGCCACCGGCGCGGCGCGCGCGCACCTGCTGCAGGCCCTGGTGCCGTTCGCCTGCGGCCATGGGCTGTTCGCGCGCATCCTGACGGAACTCGACGTCGCGGCCGCGTTGCACCTGACCAAGGGCGACGACAACTGGCACCTGTCGCTGCTGTTGCCCTTCCTGTGCGAGGCGGGCCGCTTCGCCGCCGCCGCCGATGCCCTGGCGGCCATCGCGGCGCATCCCGGCCGCGGCTGGATCAACACCGAGTGCGTCGAGCACGCGGTGGAGGTGGCGTTGGATCCGATCGCCGGCGTCGCCCTGCCCGGCAGCGATCCCGCGCCATCGGCGCCCGCCGCGCGCGGCGCACTGCTGCAGGCCTTCCAGGCGCTGGTGCAGGCGCTCGGCGGTGATCCCTGGTCGCGGGAGGCCGATGCGCGGCTGGTCGCCACCGCGGCCCGGGCGCTCGATCCCGGGGCACCCCTGGACGACCCCGCGCGCCACGCGCTCCATGGCGCCATCTTCGCCTCGTACGCGCTGCAGCCCGCGTTCTGGCAGGCCCTGGATGCCGGCCCCGCCGGGCCCGCGGCGCCCGCCTTCCTGCCGCCCTGGCACGATGCCCGGGTCGACGTCGACCAGGCGCTGGGCGCGGCCACCCGGATCCAGCGCGGTGTGCGCCTGGACGACGGCGAGCTGACGGAGGCCCTGCAGGCCCTGGCGCGCCTGCGCCGGCTTGGCGCGCGCGACGCGGACGCCTGGACGCGTAGCCTGGTGCTCGCAGGCCGCCCCCGGGCGCCGGCGGTGGCAGCCGCCTGCCTGGCCGACCTGGACGCGGCGGACCTTTACCGCCTCGCACCGGCCGCTCTCGTGAATGCCCGCGCAGCCGAGGCCGCCGCTGCGGCGGCCACTGCCAGCGCCACGGCCAGTCCATCCACCGCCGCCACCCACCTGGACGCCGAGCCCATCGCCGTGCCGGCCCTCGCCTGGCAGCGGGCTGCGAACGCTTTCGCCGCCGATGCCCCGACGCCGGCGTTGGCGCGGCCCGCGGAGGCGCTGCGTGCGAGCGTATCCGGGCTGCCGGTGTGCGGCGGCCCACCCGCCCCGTCGACCGGTGACGGGGCCGCCGCGTTGGCCCGCCTGCTGCGGCGCGTGATCCCGCTGTGCGACGCGGCCGTGGGCTGCTTTGGCGCGGCGCTGGCGCAGACACTGCTCGACGCCGCCGGCCAGGCGCTGGACATGTCGCCTGGCCCCGGCGTGCTGGCCGACGCGGCGGCGGCGGTCCGGCAGTCGCTGCACCAGGCAGCACGCCAGGACGAATCGGCGCAGGCCGACCGCCATGAACCGCCGCTGCCAGGCCTCCTGGCCGCTGGCCTCCCGCCGCAGGAACAGGCGGTGGTGGTCGGCGTCGACCTGGCGGCGGCCCGGCCGGGGCAAGGTGCGGCGGCTCTCGACACGCTGCTGGCCCGCGCGCACTTCGCCTTGCACGCCGGGGCCGCGCCCGGCGTCTGCCTGGTGGCGGAAGGCAGCCGTGCGCTGGCCCGCGCCACGGCCGACGACCTGCCGCGCCGCCATCACTTCTTCGGCTGGCCGATGCGGCGCCAGGCGCGAGTGCCGGCCCCGGGCAGCGTGCTGGCCGTGGTCGACCGGCCGATGGCGGTGCCGGCGCTCGCCACGGGCATCGGGCTCTCGCGCTGGGCCGTCGAGGCGCTGGCCCGCGAGCAGGAAGCGGCCCGTGCCCGCGGCGAGCCGGCGCTGGACCGGCTGGACGCGGAGGGCCGCCTGGCCGAGCTGTTGGCGCGCGCGGGCCTGCGCCTGGCGCCCACCGCGCGACTGGCCGAGCCCCTCGTGCCGGGCGTCGCGGCCGGCGCCCCGGCGCTGTGGCCCATCCACCGCGCGCCGCGCTCGGACAGCCCGGACGGCACCAACCGGCTGCAGCCGCGCAGTGCGCCCGACCGGATGGCCGCGCTGGCTGCCGCCCGTTGGATCGTCGTGGCGGTGGCCCGCAACGAGCGCGTGATGCTGCCGCACTTCCTGGCCCATTACCGCGGACTGGGCGCCACGGCCTTCGTCATCGTGGACAACCAGTCGGACGACGGCAGCGCCGAATACCTCCTCGCCCAGCCCGACGTGGCGCTCTACACCGCCGACACCGAATACCGCCTGTCGCACTACGGGGTGGCGTGGCAGCAGGCCGTCCTGGCCGCGCACGGCGCCGGTCGCTGGGCGGTGGTGGCCGACATCGACGAGCTGCTGGTGTGGCCCGGCTGCGAGGACGGCGGCCTCGACCCCGTGCTGGACGCGCTGGATCGCCAGGACGCAACCGCGGTGCAGGTGATGATGGTGGACATGTACCCTGCCGCCGGCCTGGCCGACGCACGGCTGGAGTCGGACGTGCCGTTCCAGGTGGCGCCCTGCCACGACCAGCCGCCGCTGCTGCGGTGGCGCCTGGGCTCGGGCTATTATTCCAACGGGGCCACGTGGCTCAGCAGCCTGCGCCACCGGCTGCTGCCCGATGCCCCGCCCAACGCCTTCACGTCGCAGAAGGTCGCGCTGATGCGTCACGCGCCGTGGGTGCGACTGTCCGAAGGGCTGCACTTCGCCGCCGGGCTGCGCCCGGCCGCGCGCTCGATGTTCTTCGCGCACTTCAAGTACCACGCCGGATTCCTCGCCAAGGTCGAGGAGGAGATCGAACGCATGCAGCACTACGACGACGCGGCGGAATACCGGCAGTACCTGGGCATGCGCGACGTCGCGCGCCAGGGTTTCGCCGGGCGCGGCACCGCCACGTGGCAGGGCAGCCGCGGCTGGATCCCGCAGGACGCGCAGGCGCACGCTACGCCCGACTTCGTGGTGGATGCGGGCGACCGATGAGGTTCGTCGCCGACCTGGCCGCGCGGGCCCGCTTCCTGCGGCGCTCGCGGCAGCTGCACCCCGTGCGCGTCGACCGCGCGGCCATCGCCCGCGCATGGTGCGTGCTGGTGTGCTGCGTGCGCAACGAGATGCCGCGATTGCCCGCGTTCCTCGCGCATTACCGGCGCCTGGGGGTGGTGCACTTCCTCTTCGTCGACAACGAGTCCACCGACGGCCTGGCCGATTACCTGGCGTCGCAGCCTGACTGCTCGCACTGGCTGGCGCGGGGCAGCTACAAGTCGTCCAACTTCGGCATGGACTGGTGCAATTGGCTGCTGGACCGCCATGGCCGCGGCAAGTGGTGCGTCACGGTCGACCCGGACGAGTTCCTGGTGTACCCGCACTGTCCGCAGCGCGGCCTGCGCGCGCTGGCGCGCTACATGGACGGCATCGGCCAGCACAGCCTCTACGCCCCCATGGTCGACGCCTACGGCACGGGGCCGCTGAGCCAGTCACGGCTCACGGCCCAGACCGACCCGTTCGAACTCTGCCCATGGTTCGATCGCTTCAACCTGTGCCAGCAATTCGACCCGCGGCGCCGCAACTTCTGGGTGCAGGGCGGCGTGCGGATGCGGCGCTTCCTGGCCGAGGCGCCACAGCGCGCCCCCGCGCTCAACAAGGTGCCCTTCGTCAAGTGGCGACGTGGCCTGCGCTACGTGTCCTCGATGCACCACCTGAACGAGCCCTCGTTGAACTGCACGGTGCTGGACCAGCCGCAGGCCGTCTCCGGCGTGTTGTTCCACTTCAAGTACGTCAACCTGCTCACCGCCAAGGCTGCCGAGGAAGTCCAGCGCGGCGAGCATTACGCCGGCAGCCTCGAGTACCGCGCTTACCTGGCGGCCGGCGATCCGGTGCTGCACGATCCCGACGTGTCGGTGCGCTACCAGGGGCCGGCGCAGATGCAGGCGCTAGGGTTCATGCAGCAGGGAGGCTGGTTCTGAGCCCGTCCGTCCTGCCCCGCATTGCCGTCCTGCTGCTGTGCCACGAGGCGCCGCCGGACATCGTCGCCGCGCTGTCGTCGCCGTTCTACCGCCATCCGGACGTGCGGGTGTTCCTGCACTGGGACGCTCGCCACGGCGCCGCGCAGCTGGCTGCGCTGAAGTCCGCGCTGCAAGCCGGCCTGCCACCCGAGGTGTCGTGGCAGGTGCTGGACGACCGCCTGGTGGTGCGATGGGGCGAGTACTCGATCGTCGAGGCCACCCGCCGCCTGATGGTCGCCGCGCTGGCCGATACGGCGTTCGGCGCGACGCACCTGCTGCTGGCCAGTGGCAGCTGCCTGCCCGTGCGGCCGGCCTCCAGCCTGCAGGCCTTCCTGGCGGCGCGTCCCGGCGTGGAGTTCATCCAGGCCCACGACATCGCCCTCGGTCGCTGGGTGGACGACGGCCTGGAGGAAGAGCGCTTCCGCTACTACTTTCCGTTCAACTTCGCCACGGCACGGCCGGCGTTCGAACTGGCCACGCACGCGCAGCGCTTGCTGGGCGTGCGGCGCGCGGTGCCCGAGGGCCTGCGCGTGCACTTCGGCTCGCAGTGGTTCTGCCTGACGCGGGGCACCGCGGCGGACGTGGTGGACGCGCTGAACCGGCCTGTGCTCTCGCGCTTCTTCCGGCGCAGCTGGATCCCGGACGAGTTCGCCATCCAGACACTGGTGGCGCACCTGCGCCTGCCGTCGCAGATCGCCGGGCACGGTCTCACGTACTACGAGTTCGGCCTGCAGGGCCGGCCGCTGGTGCTGGAGGACGGCCACGAGGCGCACGTGCTGGACCAACCCTTCTTCTTCGTGCGCAAGGTGGCGCCCGAGGCCACCGCGCTGCGCGCCGCGCTGGCCGAGCGCTGCGCGCAGCCCGAGGCCGACACCGGCTGGTTCGAGCGCGCCGGCACCGCCACGGTCGACTACCAGCGCTTCCTGGTGCGCGCCCTGCAGGATCCGGCCGCGCGGGCTCACGTGGGCGCCTTCCGCCCCGCGGCTGGCGGGCCCATGGCAGCGAGCAGGCGCCGCTACTACGTGCTGCACGGCGCGTCGCGCGGATACGTGATGTCGCTGACGAAGGCCGCGCGTGGCGCGTCCGGCGACGCGCCGCCACCCATCCTCGACTTCCCGTTCGACCGCACCGGTCTGGGCCTTGCCGCCGATCGGCACGTGATGTACGGCCTGCGCCCCGAGGACCGCCACCGCGCGCGCTACGACCCGGCCGCATTCCTGCGCGAGCTGGCCTGGCTGCACCCGACCTGGCCCACCGCGTTCGCGCTCGACCCGGCCTCACCGGGTTGGGTGCGCGATTTCGTGGCACGCGACCCGCGGGCCGTCATCGTCGATTGCGACCCCCCGGCGGCCACGCGACAGCAGCGCGCCGCGGCCGCCCTGCGCCACGTGGTGGCGCGCCACGACGCGTGGGTGCTGCAGCCCACGTTGGCGGCGCTGCGTGACGGCACGCCGCTCCCGCAGGACCTCTGGCGCGACGCGGGCGCCCGGCCGGCCGGCGGCGCTCGCTTCGTGCGCCTGGTCGAGCTGGGGCTCGCTGCCGCGGACGCCACGGCCGACGCCCTCGCCCGGGCTGCCACCATGGTGCCGTCCCAGCCTTGGTACCCGGCGCAGGTCGATGCGCAGATGCTCATCGCCGGTGCGGTCGCACCGCCGAAGGGCGCGAAGAATTAGGGGTCCCACCCCCGTTGAACCCTGTACGGAACGGCGGACATCGCGTGGTATCTTCACTCGTCCAGAGTCGAAGGCCGTCCATGTCGAATACCCCCGAGGCGCAGCGCCTGTCCGCCATCCGCAAGCTCACCTCCGAGCTCTACGTCCTGCAAGACCGGATGAACCAGACCATCGACCACATCACCGGCCTGCTGCATGGCGCCGACCTCGGCGAGCTCCTGCCGGTGTCGCCCGCCGCGTCCCTCACGGCGGACGGCGCGCTGGAGGCCGTGCTTCGGCCCTCGGCCCTGGTGCAGCCCCTGCCGGCCGTGTTCGTCGACAACCCGGGCAACGGCTTCGTGCTGGGCGTCGGCGGCGAATGCAAGCTGTTCTCGGACTACAAGAACGGGCACCTGCAGGTCGTCCAGGTGCCGGCCACGCGTGGCTCCGACGCCCGCTTCGGCATCATCCTCAACTACGCCAACTTCGACGCCACGTTCATCTCGCTGGTGTTCGACGCCCGCACGCTGCTCGCCGGCCTGCCAGCGGGGCGCCTGCGCGTGTCGATGGCGGTGGAATGCCGTTCCGAGCCGCAGACGCGCCTGCATGCCAAGTTCGCGTTCAAGGTCAACGACGTCTGGGGCGAGCACCACCTGCAGCTCAAGGGCGGCCGCGTGCTCGTCGACACGTTCGAGGTGCCGATGATCGACCCGGCCATGATCTCGGGCCTCGACTTCCACCTGATCTTCTCCCCGGGTGGCCGCGGCAGCATCGAGCTGCAGCGCACCAGCTTCACCGTGAGCGTCGTCCCTGCCGTCGATACCGCGGCCGCGCACGTGTTCGAAGGCGCCTGAGGCGCGCTCTCCGGAGTCCCCGATGAAATCCCCCGCTTCCGCCAGCCTGGCCGCCGCCACCCCGCTCCCGATGCGCGATGCGCGCATCGACTGGGGCCACGGCCGAGTGATCGGCTTCTCGGTGCCCGGCGGCACCAGCGACACCTTCGAGGTGGTGCAACTGCACCTGGACGGCCAGTGCGTCGTCTCGGCCGTGGCCAACCTCTCCGTCTTCGAGCTGGCACGCGACCTGGCCGGCCTCGAGCTGCCGGCGCGCGAGCACTCGGCGTTCGAGCTGCGCATCCCCACCCGCGGCCTGCACGGCGGCATGACCAGCGACAGCGTCGTGCACCTCGAGGTGAAGACCGCGCAGGGCGAGGTCATCTTCGATTACTACCTGGCCGGCCTGCGCGACCTGCTGCGCCTGACCGACGCCCCGCCCAGCGACCTGCTGTACGACGTGCGCTTCCGCGCGCTGGACAACGGCGCGCTGTACGGCACGGTGGTCGACCGCCACCGCACGGGCCTGCGGCCCGCGTTGTTCGTCTCGCTCAACCACCACGCGCCCGAGCCGCTGCCCATCTTCGACAGCAGCGCCGACGGCGCGGTGCACCACTTCAGCGTGCCGCTGCAGCCGGCGCGCCTGGTGGATGGCGCCAACCTGCTGCGCATCTCCGCGGCCGACGGCCAGCCGCTGGCCGCCTATCCCATCTCGCTGGGCGGCACCCAGGAATCGGATGCTGCGCGCCGCATGCAGGCGCTGGAGGCCGAACTGGCCTTCCTCAAGAAGATGGTGCTCAGCCAGAACCTGGATGCGCTGCCCGCGCGGCTCACGCTGCTGAAGGGCGAGATCATCGGCATCTGCTCCGAGATGATGACGCTGCAGCGCATCAACCTCGAGCGCGAGGTGTTCGGCGTGCGCAACGACGCGGCGCACGCGCACCAGGTGCCGGTCGCGAAGCCCGCGGCCGAGCCGGCCGTCAGCGCGGCGCCCGTGCCGCGCAAGGCCCGCGCCAACTGATCGTGAACGCCCCCCTCCACAGCGCCGCCGGCGCCGCTGCCGCCGTCGCTCCCGCGGCCGACGGCGAGCGGCCCGTGCTGTACCTGTTCTCGGCGCTGCCGCCGCAGCGCAACGGGCTGGCCGACTACATCGCCGAGTACCTGGACGCCCTGGCGCGCGACTACAAGCTGGTGCTGGTGGCCGACAACAGCGCGTCGCGCGACGTGGCGCAGCACTACGCAGGCGCCCCGTTCGAGGTGATCGACGAGGCGCGCTTCACGGCGCGCATGCCCGACCCCGACGCCCGGGTGCTCTACAACCTGGGCAACAACAAGGACTGCATCTTCCTGCTCGATTACCTGCACCGGTATCCGGGCACGGTCATCCTGCACGACGTCTCGCTGTTCTACCTGCACCAGATCACGCTGCAGCAGCAACGCGCCAACGGCATGATGAACCGCTGGCTGCAGGAAGACGGCTATCGCTTGCCCGATGTCTTCGTCGGCTCGGACGGCGCGCTCACCTCCACGCCGGGCTTCGTCTACCAGGAATGCCTGATGGTCAAGCGGGTGGTCGAGTCGGCGCGGTCGGTGGTGGTGCACTCGGGCTACGCGCACCGGCGCGCCCTCGGCGGCGTGTCCGATCCCGATGCGCCCAACGGCCTCGCGTCGCGCTTCTTCCGCATGCCGCACTTCGTGCTGTCGCCCCCCGAGCTCACGCATGCCGAATCGGCGGTCACGCTGGCCCGCTTCGGCATCAAGCCGGACGATTTCCTGTGCGTGGTGCCGGGCTTCCTCACGGGCAACAAGATGCTCTACGAGGTGCTGGTGGCCTACCAGCGCGCCCGCCGCCGCCACCCGCGCCTGAAGCTGGTGTACGCCGGCGAGGAGCGCAAGGACGAGTACGACATCTCCTCCAAGATCGCCCTGCTGTACCCGGACGGCGACGGCCCCATCGTCAGCGGCTACCTGGCGAGCGACGAGCTGGACGTGCTGCTCAGCCGCGCCGACCTCTCGTTCGTGCTGCGCTACCCCACCTACGGCGAGACGTCGGGCATCCTGCCGCGCGCCGTCATGGGCGGCGGGCGCGTCGTCACGGTGGACATCGGCTCCTACCCCGAGTTCGAGTCCGACCTGATCCAGCGCGTGCCCGTTGGCCCGGGCCTGCCGGCAGCGCTCGAGGCCGCCATCGACGGCGCCATCGCCGGCCACGCGCTGGAGGCCCCGCGCATCCTGCGCCAGGCCGAGGCGCGCCGGCGCACGGCGGCCATGGCGCCCGGCGCGCTGTACGACTCCCTGCGTCGCGCCATCGAGCAGGGCTTCCAATCCGAAGCGCGGGCGGTGGCATGAAGTACGACATCTCGCTGCTGGTGGAACTCATCGCCGCGTCCCTGGCCCGGCATCCGTCGGCGGGCACGCGCCTGACCGTGGTGGTGCACGAGGCCCATCGCGCGCTGCCGCTGCTCGAAGCCTGCGGCGCCACGGCCTACGTCAACCTGCGGCCGGCCCTGCACCACGATTTCCGCCCTGTGGCGGGCGGCCTGCCCGCGGCCAAGGAGCGCGCGTGCGCCCGCACCCGGCCCGACGACGCCGCCCGCCTGGTGGCGCGCGCCAGCACGCTGCTGATGTGCGTGCCGTCCGATCCCGCCGCGCTGGCCGCGCTGCCCGATTTCGACACGGCCGGGCGCCTGTGCATCTTCTACGGCGAGCCGCGCGCGGCGGGCTGGTCGCGCATCACGCCCCGGCTGCGGGGCGGCGATTTCACGCCGTTCGAGATCCACGGCGCCCGCCTGCTGATCAGCCGCGAGGCGGTGGACATCATCGGCGGCCGCCAGATGCTGCTGCCCAGCGGCATCGGCGACCTGGCGGGCTACCTGGCGCAGCAGGTGCCCAACGTGCTGTCGGTGGACACCGCGGGCGGCGGCCTGCGCGTGCGCCTGCGCCCCGACCCGCTGCAGCTGATGGTGGCCGGCACCGAGGCGCTGGCGCACAACCTCACGCAGGAGGCGCGCGCGCTGTTCAGCTCGCGCGGCATCGGCGGCATCACGCTGCCGCTGGAAGGCCGCGGCGCGCTGCAGCTGCTGGTGCGCAACGTGCGCGACCGCATCGACGCGCTCACCGTGGCCGTGGGCCACCGGGCCGTGCCGCTCACGCGCATCGATTACACCGAGTACGGCGCCGTGCTGTCGCTGCCGCCCACGCCGGTGGAGCCCGGGCGCGACGCGCTGATGTTCCTGTCCCTGCCGCGCTCCGCCGTGCCGGGCGACGGCTTCTGCGACATCGGCGCCATCACGCAGAGCCTGGAGATCGCATGAAACCGCGCTGCCTGGTGGTGTGCTTCAACCGCCTGTTCCCGGCCAACCAGGGCAACTCGCGCCGCATCATGCAGCTCGTGCGCTTCTACCGCGCGCAGGGCTTCGAGATCGACCTGCTGTACCACAACGAGGAAGGCTTCGACGTCGGCCTGTCCGATGCGCTGGCGCGCGAGTTCGCGCGCATCACGGTGGTCAGGTCGGGCTCGCGCAAGCTGATCCTGCCCGGCCACGTGTGCCGCATCCAGGATTGGTACGACCCGCAACTGGACGCCGCCTGCCGCGACATGCACCGCCTGCGCGGCTACTCGCTGGTACACGCCAACTACATCTGGTATTCGCCGCTGTTCGCGCAGTTCGGCCCCGACGTGCTCAAGGTGCTGGACACGCACGACATGTTCGGCGAGCGCCGCGCCAAGTACCTGGCCGTGGGCATGCAGCCGCAGTGGTTCAGCACCACGTACGAGGAAGAGGACGAGGCCATCCGCCGCGTCGACGTGGCGCTGGCGATCCAGAAGGAAGAGGCCACGGCGTTCGCCGCGCGCGGCCATCGCAACATCCTGTACATGCCGTACGTCGAGCCCTGCGTGCGCCAGTTCGAGCGCTCGCGCGAGCAACGCCCGCTCACGTTCGGCTACCTGGGCAGCGGCAACGACTGGAACGTGCTCAGCATGAACGACCTGCTGTCGCAGCTGCAGGCGCATCCGGGCGCGTTCGACCATCCCCTGGTGGTGGCGGGCGGGGTCACCAAGCACGTGCGCGACTTCCCGTCCGCCATCAAGCTCGGCTTCGTGCAGGAGCTGCACGCGTTCTACGACGCCATCGACGTCGCCATCAACCCGATGGTGGGTGGCACCGGCCTGAAGATCAAGACGGTGGAGCCGCTGTCCTACGGCAAGCCCGTGCTCACCTCGCGCCCCGGCGTCGAGGGCGTGGGCCATCTCTGGCAGCTGCCCATCTTCGAGGACAATGCCGCCTTCGCCGACTTCCTCGTGGAGCGCTTCACGGCCGCCCATGCCGAGGAGACGTTGGCCAGGCTGCTGGACGAAGCCCGCCACACCCGGCAGCTGCTGGACGACGAGTACGACGCCCAGCTCAAGCGCTTCACCACCTGGCTCGACGCCCGCCTGGGCGCCGCGGCGGCGCGCACGGCGGCCTGACATGCCGACTTCCAAGACCTCTTCCGAATCCGCTATGACCCGCCCGTTGATCGTCGTCTGCACCCACCACAAGACCGGCACCGTGTGGATGGCCGACGTGTTCCGCGCCATCAAGAAGGAGTTCAAGCTGAAGCTGCACAGCGGCCAGCAGCAGGCGCTGCCTCCTGATGCGGACATCTTCCTGCAGGACCACAGCCGCGTCGACATGATCGCGCTGCGCGGCCGCAACCCGAATCGCCCGGTGCGCTGCGTGCACATCATCCGCGACCCGCGCGACGTGGTCATCTCGGGCTGCTTCTACCACGTCAAGACCACCGAGAAGTGGGCCAACAACCCGAAGCCGGAATACGGTGGCAAGAGCTACCGCGAGGCCATCGCGGCGCTGCCCGACGACCACGCCAAGCTGGTGTTCGAGATGGAGCACACCGCCGCCAAGACCATGCGCGACATGCTGGCGTGGAACTACGACGACAAGGATTGCTTCGAGGTCCGCTACGAGGACCTGATCAACGACAGCGAGTTCAAGGTCTTCCGCCCGATGATGAAGTTCCTGGGCTTCGAGGGCGCGGACCTGGAGAAGGCGCTGGAGATCGTCAACGCCCATTCGCTGTTCGGCGGCGCCAAGAAGGAGGGCGGCGACGTGCACGTGCGCTCCGGCGAGAGCCGCCAGTGGCCCAAGACCTTCACGCCCAAGCTGAAGGCCGAGTTCAAGCGCCTGCACCCGGACGTGCTGCAGAAGCTGGGCTACGAGAAGACCACCACCTGGTGATCCAGCGCGGCGGTCGGTGGTGTCAGGCCTGAGGCCTGACACCGCATTCGTTCAGGCCGCCTCGGCCGCGGTGTCCGTGCTGTAGCCGAACAGTTCGAAATCCTTCTGGTACCGCTGCTTGACGGTGTCCATCGCCGCGGCGGAGAGCTGCGAGTTGCCCTTGCCGGGGCTGGCGTTGCGCACCTCCAGCTCGGCTTCCATGCCCAGTTGCGCCAGCAGGCGCGCCCAGTCCTGCTCGATGGTTTCCACCTTGCCGATGAAATCGACGATCAGGTGGCCGTTGCCGTCGCACACGCTCTCCCACTGCGGCTGCGAGCCCGCGTCCTGCCAGGTGAGCGGGTGCAGCGCGAACTCGCTGAAGTTCTTGGCCTTCATCGCGGCGCGCACGGCCTTGTAGCGGTAGGGCGGGCGATCGGGCAGCACGCCGTCGTTCTTCCAGCGCGCGGCCTCGTCGTCGCTCATGGGCGTGCCGTCGGCCAGCTTGTGCGCGTACGAGTACAGCGACAGCAGGCGATCCACCGGGTGGCGCACGAACGCGAACTTGAAGCACTTGCCCCACATGTCGTCGCCCATCCACTGGCGGGCCTCGGCGGCGGTGCTGTGCTTGTTCAGGCCGATGGCCTTCTTGAAGAACTCCTGGTTCTTCTCGCCACTCTTGGTGGATCCGAGCACGATGTCGTTGTGCCGCAGGAGCTTGCCGAGAGCCACTTCCACGCTGGTGCCAGCGCACTTGTGGATGTGGACGAAGACGAAGCGGCGATTCAGCGAAATGATCATGAGGCTCGCGGCAGGAGGCGGTTCATCGGGATCGATCTTGGCTATTATCAGGTGAATCGAATCAGGAGCCATCCAGGTGATCGTCAATCACTCGCACCAGTTCATCTTCGTCCACGTCCCGAAGGCGGCTGGCACGTCGGTCAGTGAACTCTTCAGCAAGTACAGCGCCTACAGCGACCTGGAAGTGGGTGGCACGGAATTGGGGGAAGCCCTGCAGCACGCCTACAAGCGCCGCTTCGGCCTCACCAAGCACTCCACCGCCGCCGAGATCCGCGCGGTGACGGGCGACGCCGCCTGGAAGAAGTACTACAAGTTCGCCTTCGTGCGCGATCCCTATGCCCGCGCGCAGAGCACGTTCCACTTCATGAAGCGCTGGCACGGCAACAAGGAGATGCAGCGCCTGGCGTTCATGGACGACCTGGATGATTTCCGCAGCTTCGTGATGTCGGACGTCTTCACCAAGCAGAAGGCGCACCGCCTGCTGTGGCCGCAGGCGCGCTGGCTGCAGGACGACAGCGGCAAGCTGCTGGTGGACCACGTGGGCCGCCTCGAGACGCTGGACGAGGACATCCACCACATCCTGTCCACCGCGCCGGGTCTGGTGAAGGTCGGGGGCGCCGGCGATCGCGTGCCGCAGAAGAACCGCAGCGCCAGCACGGACGCCGCGCTGTACGAGCTGCTGTGCAACGATCCCGAGGTGGAACGCCGCATCTACGAGAACTGGAAGGAGGATTTCGACGCCTTCCAATACCCGCGCTTCGACAAGGCCACGGCGCCCAAGCCGGCGGCCGAGCCCACCGGCATGGCCGCCGTGCCGCCCCAGCCCGTCCGCGGGCCCAAGGGCAAGGCGGGCGGCGCCGATCGTCCCGGCAAGGCGGCCAAGCTGGCCCTGAACGCCGCCGGCGAGCCGCGCAAGGCGGGCGAGGCCAAGCAGGGCAAGGGCGGCAAGGGTGGTGGCGGTGGCGGTGGCGCCAAGCCCTGGAAGAAGGACAAGGCGGCCAAGGTCGCGGCCTGATCCGCCGCGCGGCGCCCGCGGCTAGCCGCGCGCCTTCTTCTTCTTCGCCCCGCCGCCGTTCCCGGCCCCCTGCGCGGCCTTCTCGGCCTTGCGGGCCTTGAGCTTCAGCTTCTTGCGGTACTCGGGATTGCCGAAGGCCATCCCGCCGCGCACGGGGCGCTTCTTCTTCGGCGCGGGCGCAGCCGCACCGGCATCGCCACGCTCGTCGGCGGCGTCGTCCGCGCCATCGCCAAAGCCGTCCCCGTCCGCCTCACCCGTCTCGGCTTCGGCCTCGTCGTCGGACGCCTCCGCCACGTCGGCCATCGCGTCGAAGTCGGCATCGTTGTCCGCCTCGTCGTCCGCCACCGCGTCCGCGCGCGCATCGGCATCCGAATCGGCATCGGCGTCGGCATCGGCGTCCAGGTCGGCATCCCCGTCCTCGCCGAGCCCCGCCTTGGCGGCCGGCGCGCGCCGCTTGCGCGGCGTCACCACCACCGGCGCGTCGAAGAACGCGTATGCCATCCGCACCATCGGGCCCGACAGGTCGCGCGGCTCGTGGCCGGTGGCGTCCTCGGGCGCCTGGTAGAGCGCGGCCATCACGCGGCCCTCGGGGCCCACGCCGCCGTCCGGGTCCAGGTCGAAGCGGCGCCACAGCCCCGGGAAGTGCCGGTTGATGGTGGTCTTGTCCTTGATGTTCTGCGCCACGAACACGCGCACGTCGTGCTTGGCCTGGAAGCCGTCGCGCAGGGCCAGCAGCGGGTTGGCGCGCCAGGGCTGCTCATGGTTCATGCGCGCCCAGGCCGCCGCGTCGCCGCCGGCCGCGGTGCAGGCCGTCTCCACGAGCGTGCTGCGGTACTTCTCCGGCCGCAGCGGCGGGTTCACGGCGATGATGCCGGTGCCCTGCGCACGCCGGGCGCCCACCAGCAGCGCCGCGGTGCCGCCCCCGCAGGCGCCGTACAGCACCACGCGGTGGCGGGGCACGGCCAGTTCGTCGCACACCTTGTCGATCAGCGCCAGCACGGCGGGCACGCCGTCGCGCTCGAACGTGCCGGCGTACAGCCCGGCGCGCGGGGAGTCGGCGTTCCAGTCCAGCTCGGACAGCGGGTCGGAGATGGCCAGGATCGGGGCCTGGAACAGCACGTCCCAGTGGCGGCGCTCGAAGAACGGCCAGCGCGTGTTGGGCGCGTCGGCCTTGGCGGGTGGCCGGGCGCCGGTGAAGGTCACCACCAGCCGGTCGGACCGGTGCAGCGTGTTGACGCTGGCGTTGAGCGTGCCCACGCCGGTGTCCACCCGGATCACGGTGACGCCGCGCTTGGGCAGGTTGAGGGGATGGCGCAAGTCCCGGGTCTCGGCCGCTTCGCGGGCGATGTCGGTATCGGCGATCGGGAGCGTCAGCGGCTTGTCCGGCGCGTCGGTCGTCAGTCTGAGCATGCCGGCATTTTCGCGTGGCTGAACGACCCCGGATCCCCTCGAATCCCTATGGGGCGTGACAAGGTGCTCCGCTATCATGATCCCGACCGGCACGGTACGTTCCATGCTTGCCCCCATCCGCCTGCACCCGTTCCCCTGAGGAGTTCCCATGACCGAACTGCGCGAGAAGATCCTGGAGATCATCGCGTCCTATGCCAACGTCGAGCCCGCCACGCTGTCGGACGCCAAGACGTTGGGGGACCTGCCCATCGATTCCATCGGCCTGCTGGGCGCATTCGACGAGATCGAGGAGCAGTTCGACGTCAAGCTGGGCGAGGCGGTGCCGCCCGAGACCACGCTCGACGCGCTGGAAGCCATGCTCCAGCGCCTGATCGAGGCGAAGAAGAACAATGCGTGAGGTCGTCATCACCGGCGTGGGCGCGGCCTCACCGGTCGGCAACACGCTGGACGAGGCGCGGGATACCTACCTGGCGGGCCGGGCGGTGTACACGCTGGATGACCCGGGCACCAGCTCGCGGGTGCGCGTCAGCGCCCGCGTGCGCGAGGACCTGACCGCCGGCCTGCCCACCAGCACCGTCAAGCTGGCCGACCGCTGCGCCCTGCTGGCCTTGCAATCGTCCATCCGCGCCATGACCGACGCCGGCTACCTGGACGGCGGCTACGACGACACCCGGTTCGGCACGTTCCTCGGCTGCGGCTCGGGGTCGCTGGAAACCATGTACGCGCTGCACGAGAGCCTGCTGCTGCGCAACGCCATGTCCGCCACGTCGCTGGTCAAGGTGCTGCCCAACGCGCCGGCCTCCCACGTGTCCATGCGCTTCGGCCTGCGGGGCGAGTGCCTCACGTTCGCCATCGCCTGCGCCTCGTCGGCCGTGGCCCTCGGCTCGGCCTACAAGGCGATCCGTTATGGCGAGCTGGACTACGCCATCGCCGGCGGCGTCGAGACGCCGTTCAGCGAGGCCAGCATCCGCGCGTGGGAGGCCATGCGCGTCATGGCCCGCAATGATCCGGAGAAGCCGGGCGCCAGCTGCCGGCCCTACAGCAAGGACCGCACGGGCATCGTGCTGGGCGAGGGCGGGGCGATGTTCGTGCTGGAGTCCGCCGAGAGCGCCAAGGCGCGCGGGGCGCACGTCTATGCCACGATCGCGGGCTATGGCGCGTCCGGCGATGCCTCCCACATCACGCTGCCGCAGCAGGCCGGCCAGGTGGCCGCCATGCGCAACGCGCTGCGCGATGCGAGCATGACGCCGGCCGACATCGACTACATCAACGCCCACGGCACGGCCACCGAGCAGGGCGACCTGATCGAGACGCGCTCGATGCGCGAGACCTTCGGGGCCGAGGCGGATGCCACGCCGATGAGCGCCACCAAGTCCATCCACGGCCACCTGCTGGGCGGCTCGGGCGCCATCGAGATGCTGGCGGTGCTGGTGGCGCTGCGCGACGGCCTGCTGCCGCCCACCATCAACCTGGACACGCCCGATCCGGAATGCGACCTGGACTACGTGGCCAACGTGGCGCGCCAGGGCGTGGACGTGCGGGCGGTGATGACCAACAGCTTCGCGTTCGGCGGGTCCAACGCCAGCATGATCCTGCGACGCTGAACCTGCGCCCGCCCCGCGGTGGCGGCAGGAAGAAGAAAGGGCCTGCGTCGCGAGACGCAGGCCCTTCGTCATTCATGGGGCGGTGGCGCCATCCCGGCCAGGCCGGGATGGCCTTGGACGATCACTCGTCCGTGTCGGCCATCGCCTCTTCCTGGTCGATCATTTCCTTGGACTTCTTGGCCTTCTTGGGCATCGAATCGGCGATCTGGGCAGCCGGGGTGTCGAAGAACTTGTAGGCCATCTTGATCAGGGGCATCGAGAACTCCGGCGGCTCGTGGCCGTGGCCGGCGTCGGCGGAGTCGAACAGCACGGCGGCGACACGGCCGTCAGGCGAGTAGCCGCCTTGCGGGTCGATGTCGAAACGGCGCCACAGGCCGGCGAAGTGCCGGTTGATGGTGACCTTGTCCTTGATGTTCTGCGCCACGACCACGCGCAGGTCGTTGCCGTCGGTGATCGAGTCCTTCACGGCGATGAGCGGGTTGTAGCGCCACGGCGTGTTGGTGAGGGCGTTGTTCCAGTCGTCCAGGTCGCCACCGGCGGCCTTGGATGTGATGGCGACGACTTCCTCGCGGAACTTCTCAGGACGCAGGAACGGCACCACGGCGATGACGCCCGTGGGGTGCTTGCGGCGCGCGCCCACCAGCATGGCGGAGGTGCCACCCGACGACGAACCGTACATGACGACGCGGTTCAGCGGGATGCCCAGCTCGGTGCAGAACTTGTCGATCATGGCGTTCAGCTCGGGCACCAGGTCGTCCTTGAACGAGCCGGCGTACATGCCCACGCGCGGCAGGTGCGAGCCCCACTCCATCTCGGTCTGCGGATCGGAGATGGCGAGGATGGGGCAGCCGAACAGGTTCTCCCAGTTGCGGCGGCCGAACATCGGGCGGCGCGAGTTGGGCGTGTCCTTGCCGCCTCCGCGGGCGCCCTGGAACGTGACGACGAGACGGTCGGCCTTCTTCAGCGTGTTGATGGAGACGTTCACCGTGTAGACGCCGGTCTTCACGCGCATCACCGTCATGGCGTTGGCGGGAATGTTCAGCGGGCCGTTCAGGTCGACGACCTGCTCGGCTTCACGGGTGATGTCGGAGTTCTTCTCCGGCAGGAGAGGGATGGCGGACGGAGCGTCGGGCGTCAATTGCAGCATGGCTATTCGTGACGAAGGGTGGGGGATGTGCCGGCGCCAGAGGGCTCAGGGAGCTCGGGACGTCCGGCGGCTACAGCGGACATGCAGGACGCATGCCAGCGCCGGAAATTGCTTCGTTGTTGTGTCTGGAAATCTAGCACAGGAAGAGTTCAGGTTTGAGCGGGTTCGACCCAGTTCTGGGGTTGTTAAGACCTTTCCCCCTAGGGATGGGGGCAGGGACTGCCCGCATATACTTTTTCCATGCTCATCTCGGACCGATTGATCCTCATCGAACTGCAGAAAAGCGGTTCGTCGGCCCTGGTCGACACCGTCCGGCGCATCGTCGGCGGCACGAAGGACAACGCGCCGCTCGACCCCGCCACCCTGGCGCCCGGCAAGCCCGTGATCGCCGCCATCCGCGACCCCTGGTCCTGGTACCTGTCGCTGTGGTCCGACGGCTGCCTGCAGAAGGGCGAGCTCTACGAGCGCCTCACCAACCCGCGCAAGTGGCGCAAGGTGCTGGAGCGCGCCGCCGAGCGCCGCGCGGCCCGCGCCGCGGGACGCGACGCCGATCCCGACGACGACGACGGCGACGACGACGAGGGCGAGGCGCCGGCCGCCGCGGCCACGGGGGTGCCGGGGGCGGCGGGCGCGCCTGCCGCGGCCGGCGCCGCGGCCCCTCCCCCGGCCAAGGACCCGCAGGTCCTGAAAGCCGAACGCCTGGCGCGCAAGCTGCTGCCCGAGAACTTCACGCCCGAGCGCGCCCGCGACTACTGGTACGCGGACCCGGACAACCCGGAGGCCTTCCGCGAGTGGCTGCGCGCCATGATCGAGTGCCCGCCCCTGCGCAAGGTGCTGGACCCGGACTATGCCAAGAGCCCCATCGGGCGCGCGGGCGGGCTGATGACCTACCGCTACTTCACGCTGTTCACGCGCGGGGCCGACCACCTGGGCAAGACGGCCGGCACGCTCGAGGCCCTGAAGGCGCACGACGCCGCGCACGGCCTCGCGTCGCACTTCGTGCGCAACGACAAGGTGGGCGAGGACCTGGCCAAGGCGCTGGAGGCCTGCGGCGTCGTGCTGGACGCCACGCAGCGCGCCGCCGTGCTGGCCATGCAGCCGGTGCCGCCCACGCCGCGTCCGCACCCGCTGCTGCACTACTACGACCCGCCCACCGGCAGCCTGGTGTACCGGCGCGAGCGGTTCATCGTGGAGCGCTTCGACTACCTGGGCGCCAAGCCGGTCTACAACCCGCCGGAGCCGCCGCCCGGTGCGGCGGGCGCACCGGCCGGCGCTGCCGCACCCACTGCCGGTGCCGCTGCCGGCGCCGCTGCCGCCCCTGCCGGTGGCACTGCCGCCCCTGCCGGCGCCGCTGCCGCCCCTACCGCCGCGCCTCCCGCGGCCCCCACCGCCGTCATCAGCCCCGGCGGATAATCCGCCCCATGACCGAACGCAAAGTCGCCCTCATCACCGGCGTCACCGGCCAGGACGGCGCCTACCTCGCCGAGTTCCTGCTGAAGAAGGGCTACGAGGTGCACGGCATCAAGCGCCGCGCCTCGCTCTTCAACACCGACCGCATCGACCACCTGTACCAGGACCCGCACGTCGACGACCGGCAGTTCATCCTGCACTACGGCGACCTGACGGACTCCACCAACCTCGTTCACATCGTGCAGAAGGTGCAGCCCGACGAGATCTACAACCTCGCGGCGCAGAGCCACGTGGCGGTCAGCTTCGAGGAGCCCGAGTACACGGCCAACGCCGACGGCCTG
>FTBV01002074.1_pt1 | contig 71994 bp, 64 predicted proteins | sample 1639281 | NCBI WGS metagenome assembly FTBV01 (sample SAMEA3914864, study PRJEB12502) | metagenome | biome: forest; material: soil | place: USA | collected 2012-03-12 | depth 0.3 m | reverse complement strand
CAGGTGTTCCTCGACGTTCTGCGCCGACGCGAAGCTGCCCACCTTGTCGCGCATCAGCGCCTTCAGGTAGTGCGCGATGCGGCAGACGCTGAACATGTACTGCAGCTGCGCCGACAGCACCGCGTTGGCGTTGGCGGCGTCGCTCTCGTACTTGCGGGCCTTCTGCGCCGACTGCGCGCCGAAGAACGCGGCGTAGTCGGTGTTCTTGCAGTGCACCAGCGGCATGAAGCCCAGGTCCGACAGCTCCTTCTCGCGGCGATCGGTGATGGCGATCTCGGTGGGGCACTTCAGCGCCACCTCGCCCTCGTCCGTCTTGAAGGTGTGCGTGGGCAGGTCTTCCACCAGGCCACCGCCCTCGACGCCGCGGATGGCGGCGCACCAGCCGTACTGCTCGAACGCGGCGGTGAGGCGCGCGGCCATCGCGTAGGCCGCGTTGACCCACAGGTACTTGCCGTGGTCGCTGCCGTCCACGTCCTCGACGAAGTTGAAGTTCTCCACGGCCGTGCCGTGCTTCGGGTCGAACGGCAGGCGGCCGAGGAAGCGCGGCAGCGCCAGGCCCACGTAGCGCGCGTCCTCCGACTCGCGGAACGAGCGCCACTTGGCGTAGTCCACCGTGTCGAACACCTTGGACAGGTCGCGCGGCTTGCCCAGCTCGGTGAACGAATCCAGGCCGAACAGCTCCGGCGACGCGGCCGACAGGAACGGCGCGTGCGCGGCCGCGGCCACGTGGCTCATCTGCTCGACGAAGTACAGGTCTTCCGGCTGGCGCGTGATCTCGTAGTCGCCCACCAGCGTGCCGAAGGGCGCGCCACCGAAGGTGCCGAACTCCTCCTCGTAGACCTTGCGGAACAGCGCGCTCTGGTCGAAGTCGATGGCTGACTTGAAGTCGCGCACCAGCTCCTTCTTCTGGGCGTTGAGCAGCTTGATCTTCATGCCCGAGCCCGTGGAGGTCTGCTTGCACAGGTAGTGCAGGCCGGACCAGCTGGACTCGAGCTTCTGGAACGACGGGTGGTGCATCACCTCGCTCAGTTGCTCGGAGATCAGGCGATCGAGCTCGGCGACGCGGGCGTCGAGCGTGACCGACAGGTTCTCGGACATGACGACGGTGCCCTGCAGCACCTCCTTCACCAGCTCCGAGATGATGTCGCGGGCGCGGGCGTGCTCGACGTCCGATCGCGCGACCTTGCTCTGGTCGACGATCTGGTCCAGCAGCGAGGGCGCGTCCGCATGCACGGCCTGCGCGGCGGCGGGGGACAGGGTGGATTCGGCCATGGCGCTCACTCCTTGGTGGTGCTGGCGGCCTCGGCGCCCAGGCGCTTCAGCTGCTCGGTGTTGGAGAGGACGTCCGACAGCAGGTCATCCAGCTTCTCGTTGCCGGCCAGCTTGTTGCGCAGGTCGGAGAGGCGGGTGCGGGCCTCGACCAGCTGGCGCAGCGGCTCGACCTGCTGCACCACGGATTCGGGGCGGAAGTCGTCCATGGAGGTGAACGCGAGGTTCACGCCGAACTCGCCGCCCTCGGGCGACAGCTTGTTCTTCACGCGGTAGGAGGCGGCGGGCGTCATGCCGGCCATCACGTCGTCGAAGTTGTCGAGGTCGACGTTGACGAACTTGCGCTCCTTCAGCTTGGGCAGGGGCTTGTCGGGGTTGGCGTCCCCCGAGAACTCGCCCAGCACGCCCACCACGAAGGGCAATTCCTTCTGCTCGATGGCGTCTCCCACCTGCACGTCGTACGTCAGGTGCACGCGCGGGGGGCGCACCTTGCCGAGACGGCTCTGCACACTGTCTTTCTTGGCCATGTCCTGTCCTTTCAGGCTTCCATCGAACGAGATGGGCCGGCGTGACCGGCCCGGGGGTCACTTCAACTTGTCGAGCGGATTGCCCGCGGCGGCCGTGGTGGCGCGCGGCGCGGGCGCGGGGGCCGGCACCGGCCCGGGCGTGGCAGCCGCGGCGTGCGGGGCGGCCGCCGAGGCGCCGCCGGCCGCGGCACGCGCCGTGCGCCGGTGCACCACGGGCGCTGCCGGCGCTTCGGCCTGCGGCACCAGCACCGGCTCGCCCAGCACCTCGCGAAGCGAGTGCGTGACGGCCAGCGCCTCGTCGCGCGATCCCACCGGGTACGCGCCGTCCTCGCGCAGCGCGATCAACGAGCCCGCCGTGAGCCGCAGGCCGCTGACGGCCAGCACGCTGTGCGCCAGCCGGTCGCGCGGATCACGCTGCAGCGCCTCCTGCGCGGCGAGCACGGCATTGCCGTAGTCCTGCGCGTTGAAGTAGTCCTCGGCCAGCTTCAGCCACGGCTGCTTGGCGGTGGGATAGTCCTTGGCGCCTGCGCGGAAGGCATCGCGCGCCGCGACGTGGTCGTTCGACTTGAGCGCCGCGTCACCGCGGTTCAACCACTCGTCCAGCGACACGACCGCCGGAGCCGGCGCGGGCGCCGGCGGGGGGGGTTCGAGGGTCGCGCAGCCGGCCAGCACACTGGCGGCGACACACGCGACGGCGACTTGGCGCAACGTCTGGAGCGATGCACGCGCACGCTCCCAGCGACGACCGCCCACGGGCGTTCGACCTCTCTTCACCGGATACTTCTCCCTGTATTTTCGACTTCACCGCAGCGGCCGATCCGAGACCGGGCACCGCAGCGGGAGCCGACTATATGCGAGCTTTTCGCCAACTCCTGCGCACATTTCGCGCACCACTGCGGGGGTCTTGACAGTAAAGGAGAGGCCCTGCATAAGGCGGAGCGCCGATACGTCAGCACGTATCGCGCGACACGCGAGATCCGCGTCGCCAACCGCCGTTTCCATGCATCCCGATCGCCTTCCAGAAGTCCCCGCCGACGCTCGTCGACAGCCGTCCAACGGACGCCGCGCGCGATGCGCGCCCACCCGCCTCCTCACCACGGTCGCGGCCCTCGTTTCACTGGCCGGCTGCGCCAGTTCCAGCGACGGTCCGGGCCTCGTCGACCGCACGCTCCAGGCCTTCGGCGTGTCGCGCCCGGCCACGCCGTCGATCGACCAGGTGCCCACCGACCTGCCAACCCGCATGTCCGTCCGAAGCCGCCAGGTCACGCTCCGATTGCATGCCGGAGACATCCTCAATACTGATGATTCGGGCCGCTCGCTTTCAGTTGTTGCAAGGATTTACAAGCTGCGTGACAAGACGGCTTTCGAGCGCGCACAGCTCGACGCGTTCTCCGACTTGAAGGCCTCGAGATCGTCCGAGCTCGCGCAGGACATCGTCGAGGCGAAGGAGATCGTGCTCACGCCGGGCCAACGCCACGAGGTGGTGGAGACGGTCACCGCGGAGGCGCCCTATGTCGGCGTCGTCGCGTTGTTCCGCGCTCCCGCGGATCGCCGCTGGCGCTTCGTCTTCGACACGAAGGCAGCGGCCAGCACGGGCATCACGATGGGCGTGCACGGCTGCGCGATGAGCGTGTCGGCGGGCAATGCGCTGGACGTCGCGCCGGAGATGCTGCGCGTGGCCGGCGTGCACTGCGCAGGCCCGGCGGGGTGAAGTAAGCTCGCGCACCGCGCGGGGCTCGACCCTCGTGCACAGGGAGTTCGCGACGGCGGCGGCCACCATGCCGACCACACGCGATGCATCGAACAACGAAGAGAAGTACAGGGATTCACGTGATCCGTTCACCCAAGGTTCTTTGGGGCGAGGGGCTGATGCTCCGCCCGCAGCATTTCCAGCGCCAGGACGCGTACCACGAGTGGCGGCAGGCCGAGACGGCCCGCGCACTGCACCCCTACAGCTGGGGCGTGCGCCAGCTGAAGGTGGACGTGGACGCGCTGGCCGCCGGCAGCCTGCGCCTGACCGCGCTGCAGGCCGTGCTGCCCGATGGCGACCCCTGCGCCGCGCCGCAGGACGACGAGCTGCCCGACCCGGTGGCGCTGGCCAGCCTGCCCACCGGCACGGCCGACATCGTGTTCCACCTGGCGCTGGCGCCCATGCGCGGCGCGGGCCGCAACGTGGCGCGGCCGGACGAGGACGCGGCCGCCGCGTCACGCTACCTGCTGCGCCACGAGGAGGCGTCCGACTGGTTCACCACCGCGGTGGACGCGCCCGTGCCCACGCTGCGCCGGCGCCTGCGCCTGGTGAGCGACCTGGAGCCGCGCTCGCACCTCACCACGCTGCCGCTGCTGCGCCTGCGTCGCCAGGCCACGGGCGGCTTCGAGCTGGACCACCACTTCGTGCCGCCGGCCATGGCCATCGCGTCGGCGCCGGTGCTGCAGGCCATGCTGCGCCGCCTGCTGGACGTGCTGCAGGCCAAGGTGGACGCGCTGTACGGCGTGCACCGCGAACCCTCGCGCCACGTGATCGAGTTCCGCTCGGGCGACATCGCGTCGTTCTGGCTGCTGCACACCTGCAGCGCCGCGTTCGCGGGCCTGTCGCACCTGCTGCACCACCCGCTGCTGCACCCCGAGCGCCTGTTCGAGCGGCTGCTGGAGCTCGCGGGCGCGCTGATGACGTTCTCGCGCACGCACACGCTCGCCGACCTGCCGCAGTACGACCACGCCGCGCCCGGCGCCGCCTTCGTTCGCCTGGACCAGATCGTGCGCGAGCTGCTGGAGACGGTGATCTCCACCAAGTCGTTCTCCATCGCCATCACCGAGGTGCGGCCGTCGTACCACCAGGCGCGGCTGGAGTCCGAGAAGATCGACGCCTCCACGCGCCTGTACCTGGGCGTCTCGGCCAGCCTGCCGCCGGCCGACTTGGTGGAGGCCATCCCCGCGCGCCTGAAGATCGGCGCGCCGGACGACGTGGAGAAGATGGTGCTGTCGGCCATCGCGGGCGTGCGCCTGACGCATGCGCCGCAGGTGCCCGTGGCCATCCCCGTGCGCCCCGGGCACTACTACTTCGCGCTGGAACCGCGCGGCACCCTGTACGACCGCATGATGCAGTCGCGCACCGTGCAGCTGTACGCCCCGAGCGGCCTGCCCGACCTGCAGCTCGAGCTGTTCGCGCTGAACGGCCAGTCCTGATCCCCACGCGATGACCGCCGCCATGACGCCCATGACGCCTTCCACGCCCGTCCCCTCCCTGCTCGGCGCCGCCGCGCACGTCGCGGGCGCGTCGCCCGCGCCCACGCCCGCCTCCATGTCGGCCGAGGCGCGCACGCTCACCGACCTGTTCTATCCCGGCTTCTACATGGTCTTCCTGCTGCGCAACGGCTACGCGCCGGCCGACGCGGCCACCTTCCGCGAGCGGCTGCGCCAGCTGCTGTCGCAGGTGGAGCGCGGCGCGCAGCGCCTGCAACTGCCGGCCGACGACGTGTACCAGGCGAAGTTCGCGTTCTGCGCGCTGGTGGACGAGCTGGTGCTGATGTCCAAGCTGCGCATCCGCGACGCCTGGGAGCGGCAGCCCCTGCAGCTGGAGCTGTTCGGCGAGCACATGGCCGGCGAGAAGTTCTTCGATTCGCTGGAGGCGATGCGCCGCGAGGGCGCGCGCCGCGTGCAGGTGCTGGAGGTCTTCCACATGTGCCTGCTGCTGGGCTTCCAGGGCCGCTACGTGCTGGAAGGCGTGGAGAAGCTCGGCTACCTCACCGCCCGCCTGGGCGACGAGATCGTGCACCTGCAGGGCCGACGTGCGCCCTTCGCGCCGCACTGGGCGCCGCCCGACCGCATCGTGCATCGCCTGCGCACCGAGGTGCCGCTGTGGGTGATGGGCAGCGTGTTCGCCGCGCTGGCGCTGGTGGGCTTCATCGGCCTGCGCGCCACGCTGCAGCAGCGCACGTCGCACGACCTGGCGCCCTACACCGACGTGGTGAAGCTCGCGCCCCAACCCGCCTACGTCACGATCACGCTGCCGTGAGCGGGTTCATGGACGCCATCGGCGGCCTGGGGCTGCCGGACGCCGTCACGTCGCGCCTGGACTTCGCCGCGCTGCTGGGCGACGGCGACCGCCTGCTGCAGGTGGACACCGCCCTGCCCGCCCTCGCGCTGCTGCCCGAGCACTGCACGATGCGCGAGGCCGTCTCCGCGCCGTTCGAGCTGGTGCTGGACGCCGTCTCCACGTCGGCGCAGTTCGAGCTGAAGACGCTGATCGGGGAGCAGATGACCGTGCGCCTGAAGCGCGCGGATGGCACCTACCAGCCCTGGCACGGCTACGTGCTGCAGGCCGCGCAGCTGGGCAGCGACGGCGGCCTGGCGCGCTATCGGCTGACGATGGGCCCGTGGCTCGAGTGGTTGCGCGCGCGCACCGATTCGTTCGTCTTCCAGGACCTGACCGCACTGGACATCATCGAGCAGGTGTTCGCCGACTATCCCGAGGCGCAGTGGCGCCTGGCGGTGGGCGACGACACGTTGGCCGCCATGGTCAAGCGCCCGCTGTGCACGCAGTTCCGCGAGAGCGACCTCGCGTTCGTCCAGCGGCTGCTGGCCCAGGAGGGCCTGCACGGGTGGTTCGAACATCTGGATGCAGCGGACAGCGCGGCCGCCGACGCACAGGGCAAGGCGCGGCACCGCCTGGTGATCGCGGATGCCGCGGTGCAACGCGACGACCTGGGGCCGGTGCGCTTCGCCATGCGCCACCCCGCGGCCTACCTGCCCGGGTTCGAGGACACCGTCACGGCGTTCAGCGCGCAACGACGCTGGACGTCGGATGCCGTCACCGTGGGCCGCTGGGACGAGCGCCAGCTGGCGGGCCACGCCGGGCAGGCGATGTCCGCGCTGTCGCTGGGCGAGCAACCGTCGATGCCAGTGTACGACGGCGCGGGCCGCGGCCACTTCCAGACGGATGACGAGGCCGACGCCGCCGCGGCGCGCGCACTGGCCGCGCTGGAACTGCGCGCCAAGCGCTTCGACGGCGCCGGCAACGTGCGCGCGCTGCGCGCGGGGGCCCGCTTCTCGCTCGTCGACCACGCGTCCTGGGGCGCCAACACGTCGGCCCTCGACGACCCGGCGGCGCTGCTGGCCTCGCACTTGCGCGACGACAACGCCTTCACCGTGCTGGCCGTGGAGCACGAGGCCGCCAACAACCTGGGCAGCGAGGCCGCGCGCCTGCTGGGCCGGGGCGCGGTGGAGCGGGGCACGTACGCCAACCGCTTCCACTGCGCGCCGGCCGCGGCACCCCTCGTGCCCACGTGGCATGCGGCCCCCACTGCGCCCGAGACGCTCACCGCGCGCGTGGTGGGCCTGGCGGACGCCGCCGTCATGCCCGACCGCGACCACCGCGTGAAGGTGCAGTTCCACTTCCAGCGCGGCGAGCAGCCCAACGCCGGCGGCCTGCCCACCGGCTTCGGCACGGACGCCATCGGCAACGCGCCCGGCGACGAGCGCTCCGGCACGTGGGTGCGCGTGGGCGGACCCGCGGCGGGCGCCGACTGGGGCTCGGTCTACACGCCGCGCATCGGCTCGGAGGTGAAGGTGCAGTTCCTGGACGGCGACATCGACCGGCCCGTGATCGCGGGCGGCCTGCATGACGGCGCCGATGCACAGCCCTTCGCCGCCGGCGAGGACGCGGGCACCAATCATCCCGGCACGATCGCCGGCCTGCACAGCACGCGCCTGGACGGCGACGGCTTCCACCAGTGGGCGGTCGACGACGCCCCCGGCCAGCTGCGCACGCGCCTGCACACCAGCCAGGCCACGTCGGAGCTGGGCCTGGGCCACCTGATCCAGCACTCGGGCGACGACGCCTTCCGCGGCGCCTGGCGCGGCGCGGGCTTCGAGGCCGGCACGGCAGGCTGGTCGATGGTGCGCGGCGGGCAGGGCCTGCTGCTCACGTCGTCGATGCGCGGCGGCGCGGGCGGCAGCGCGGCGGGCACGCAGATGGACGCCGACGAGGCGCTGCAGCGCATGACCGACGCGCTGGCCACCACGCGCGCGATCGCGCAGGCCGCGGGCGCGGTGGGCACGCAGCCGCTGTCCACGCCGGCGGACGGCGGCGCCGTGGACGCGCTGATGCGCGCGATCGACCCCGCGCGCAACGGCCATCATCCCGGCACCGTCAATGGCCAGCCTGCCGTGAAGTCCGGTGGCGATGGCCGCACGCCGGGCAGCGACCCGGTGCCCGCCTTCGCCGCGCCGCTGGCGCTGCTGGACACGCCGGCCGCGCTGCTGGCCGCCACGCCCGCCAGCATCACGCTGTTCTCAGGCACCTCCACCTCGCTCGCGGCGCAGGACGACCTGCACGTCGTGGCCGCGCACACGGTGTCGGCCATCAGCGGCGGCACCACCAGCCTGTTCACGCACGCGGGCGGCCTGAACGCCACCACCGCGCAGGGCCCACTGCAGCTGCGCGCGCACACCGATGCGCTGCAGGTGCTGGCCGACCAGTCGGTATCCGTGCGATCGGTGAACGACGAGCTGCGCATCAGCGCGCAGCAGCGCATCAAGCTGGCGGCGGGCGAGTCGTCGGTGACGCTGGAGGGCGGCGACATCACGGTCGTCACCCCGGGTGCGTTCACGGTGCAGGGCGCCACGCACGCGTTCGAGGCCGCGGCCAGCGCGCCGGCCAGCCTGCCGGCGTTGCCGACTGGCGGCACGGCAGCCGAGCAGACCACCATCCTGCTGGACCACCGCTACCACGACGACGCCGGCCTGGCCGGTGCCGACTACGAGGCCACGTTCGCCGACGGCAGCGTGCGCCGCGGCACGCTGGACGGCAGCGGTCGCGCGACGATCTCGGGCGCGCCGTCGCCCGTGGCCACGGTCACGTACGGGCCGTCCCCGCAGGCATTCGCGCGCGTGGACACACGGGCGACACCCGACCACGATCCCGACCCGGCGGACGACAAGCTCGCATCGCTGGTGGATGCGTATGCAGGTGACGAGGCCGGTGGAGGCGCGCCATGACCGGCCCCGCCAAGCCGCCGCCGGGCGGCCTCAGCGTCGAGGCCTTCGAGTCGATGGCGATGGACGCCGGCGAATGGCTCTGGGGCACCGTCAAGGGCGCCGCCAACCGCCACGCCAGCCTGTCGCAGATCATCGTCGACGCGGTGATCGGCATGATCCCGCTGGTGGGCGACGTGACCGCCGCGCGCGACCTGATCATCGTGTCGATCCGCATGGTGGACGACCCGAAGTCGCGCGAGGACAAGTGGGAGTGGATCCTGCTCGTGGTCCTCGTCTTCGCGCTGATTCCCGTGATCGGCGGCGTGGTGAAGGGTGTGGGCCGGCTGACGCTGGGCGCCGCGCGCGAGGCCGCGGCGCTGGCGGGCGCGGCGCGCGCCGCGCGCATGGCGGAGGTGGGGCGCGACATCGTGGCCTTCCTCAATCGCATCGGCGTGGGGCATGCGGAGCGGTGGCTGCTGGAGCTGAACTTCGCCAAGTACCAGGCGCAGGTGCTGGAGCGGTTCAACGGGTTGCTGAACACGATCAGCCGTGCGTTGGGGCAGATCCAGGCCAAGCTGGGAGCGGTGCTGGGGGATGCGTTGCTGGCTCGCATCCAGTCGCTCCGCAATGGCTTGGTGACGCTGCGACAGAAGGCTGCGACGATGGTGCCCCAGGCGCTGAAGGATCTGGATGCGACGTTGTCGGAAATCCAGAGGTTCGTCCACACAGGCGGAGAGACCACCAGCAGGGCCGTGGCACACACCGCCACCGCCGGCGACAAGGCGGCAGTGCACTTCGCGGAGGAAGCCCGTCTCGAAGAAGGTTTCGGAGCCCATGCCACTCACCGAGGTGGCATCGCCCAGAATTCATCCAACGTCGCGATCGCCGAAGAGCAGCGAATCTACAAGCATGCGCCAGGCTTCCCGGCGCTTCGCGGGGCCGATATCAGCACCTTCGGCGGGAAGATCGTCAACCGCGAACTTTCGTCCGGTGAACAGATTTATCGATTCTTCGGTCCCGAAGGTACGACCCACGGCATCGATGTGGTCGAGAGCATCGCGCCAGGTCGCACGCAGGCGTTTCCTGCCTACTGGGGCCTCGGCGCGGCGCCAACGACCGCACGCGCGTGGCGCGAACAGGCCGCCGTGCTCGATGAATGGAATCGTGACGGCTTCGTGCTGGTGGGCACCATCCTGGAGAGTGGTCGAATCAAGGCTTGCACGGGCATCATCGCTGAACAGTCCTCGCAGAAGATCGCCGGACAGTACCTGACAGGAGGCGGCAAGCAAGCCATGTTGCAGCTGGAGCCGGCGGTCTACAAGAAGCTGCAGGAACGCGGTGAGCAGGTCGTCGCTTCCGGCATGCGCTGGAGCGATGTGATGGGTGGTGTCCGATGGGAAATCCGCCCGACTGGTTGGCAGGACGCGAACGGCGTCTGGGGCTACGGCGAAGCACTCGTTCGCGCCACGATCCGGGCCGTGCGGCTGGGCGCGCGCGAGCGTGCCTCCAAGTCGCCCTCTGAACAGGCCGGGGCGCACTGATGGCCTACCCTCTCCCCACGCCATGTCAACGTCGCATCCTCTTCCGCCTGCTGAAGCAGTACAGCTCGCTCGCGGCGTGGCAGCACATCGCGCAATACCATCGGCGCGTCGTCGAGGATTTCCGAAAGATCCACGACGACGATTCCGCATGTGACAAGCGCGGCCGACCCTTGGTGTCGGACAGCGCCATCTCGGATCTCCTCGCAGGCTTGTCCTCGATGGATGCAGCCTTGGCAGCGCTCGCCCGCGGTGATCGGAATACGTTCCGGTACGTCGGCTTCTTCCAACGCGGGTTCCCTTCGTTCTGGGAGGCGGGTCGCGCCGTCCACTACTGGACGGATGGCATCGTGGAGAAGCTGTTCTGGACTCGCGGCATGGCTGAGAACGTGGATCAGCATCCCGATTTTCCATCTCTGGAAGCTCACCTCGCCGACCTCCAGACCGTGCTCTCGTCAGGAGGCCTCGTGCTCGAATCGCGAAATACCGATCTACCAGCACCCATCCACTTCTTCGGTCGCGCAAGCGGAAGAGGCGTGCTCTTCGGCGACCATTGGCCGGATCCTCCCCTGCCCCCACTGGCGCAGCTGCCCGAGGTGCCCGACCCGCCCGAACACGTGGTCGTCACCACTGGGCAGAGCGTGCCATTCGACGGCATCTGGGAACCGATAGCAGGCCCGTCGACGAGGTGGATGGGCTTGCTCGGGCAGCGGCAGACAAGTGACGCGCCCGCACATGTTCGTGGATGCATGAATTACCTGCAACGAGCAGCACGCGCTCCGTCGTTGGCTTTCGAGGGCGACGATCTGCGTGGGGAAGGAGCGCCAACGATCTGGCGTCTGCTGTGGCGGGATGATCGGTACTCGACGGGCAATGTCCCGGCAGAGGAAGTGTCATATCAATTCGAGACGCCCCACACCGTCCCCGTTGAGCACAATCCCGCGGCGCCTGACACGCCTCGCGATCTGGTGTCCGGCGACGTGGTGCCGGCGACCGGTGTCTGGCGCGCACATGACGGCGCGGGAGGCGAAAGGGCGACGCTTTCCGCCGGTAGTCGATTTCCCCCTGCTTCCGACGGCAGTCTTGCCGTCTGGACAAGGCTTCAGGATGAGTAGTTCCGCAATTTCACGCACCATGACCACGCCCGCCCTGCTCGCTCCGCTGTCCACCGTCCAGCCCTGCGGCGACGACCTGTCCTTCTCGACCGAGTTCGACGCCATCGCCGAGATGCGCCGCGAGGACGACCCCACGCTGGACCAGGGCGAGTGGGTGGCCGCCCTGAAGACCGCCGACTGGCCCGGCGTCGCCCGGGCTTGCGAGGCCATCCTGGGCACGCGATCCAAGGACCTGCGCGTGGCAGGCTGGCTGGCCGATGCCTGGGCGCGGCTGCGCGGGTTCGACGGGCTGGCCGACGGCATCGAGCTGTCGGCCGGGCTGGTGGAGACGTTCTGGGACGAGCTGCATCCGCGCATCGAGGACGGCGACGTGGAGCAACGCGTGGGCAACCTGCGCTGGCTGGCGGCGCGCGTGGTGGCGCTGGTGCCGGGGTTGGCGCTGGTGCTGCACAACGGGCGGCGACATACGCTGGCCGAGGTGGTGGCGGCGCGCAGTGCGCGGCTGGCGGCCAGCGCCGCGGGCAGCAACGGCTCGTCGTCCGGGTCCCATGGCCCAGGGTCGTCGTCGTCCTCGGGGGGCCACGGCGCCTCGGGTGCGCCCGCGCCCGCGACGCTCGAGGCCATCCTGCGCGACGTGGCGGCGGGGGGTCGCGAGGCCGCGAGCGCGCGACGCGCGGCCGTCGTGCGCGCGCGCACAGCGCTCGCGCACCTGCAGGCATGCGCGGACGTGCGGCTGGGGGACGACGCGCCGTCGTTCGTGGGGGCGCGAGAGGCGCTGGACCAGGCGGTGGAGGAACTGGCGCGGCTGGACCGCGAGGCAGGCGTCGCGGAGCGCGGGGCCGCCGTGGGCGCGGGGGACGCGCTGGGCGCGACGCCCGGCAATGATGAGTCGACCGGTGGCGTTGATACGGCCGGGGGTATCGACCCGGTCATCGCGACGACGGCCGCCGCGCATCAACCATCCGCCCTGCCCGCCCGCATCACCTCACGCGCCCAGGCCGTGGAGCAGCTGCGCCGCGTGGCCGAATGGTTCCGCAACACCGAACCGCACAGCCCGGTGGCCTACCTGGCCGACAAGGCCGTGCACTGGTCCGACATGCCGCTGCACGAGTGGCTGCGGGCGGTGATGAAGGATGGCGCCTCGCTGGCGCATGTCGAGGAGTTGCTGGGGATCGACAAGCGGGCGGAGTGACGGGGGCACCAGGTCAGGTCGGAGACCTGACCCTCATGCCAGCACGCGGAACTCGATGCGCCGGTTGCGTGCGCGCCCATCCGCCGACGTGTTCGGCGCGATGGGATGGTCCGGGCCCGCGCCCGAGGTGACCAGGTCGCCCGCCGGGATGCCCTTGTTCACCAGGTAGGCGCGCACGGCCTCGGCGCGCGCGGCGGACAGCGCGAGGTTGGACTCGCGGGGGCCACTGTCGTCGGTGTGGCCGACGATCTCGAAGCGGCGACCGCCGAACTGCTTCAGCACCGGGGCCAGCTCGTCGAGCATGCGGGCGCCCGCGGGCGTGAGGGTGGCGTTGCCCGACTCGAACGCGATGGTGCGGCGCGCCACGGCGTCGTCCAGCATCTTCTGCGCGGGCGCGGCCACGCCCAGGCCGTCGCGCACGGTCCAGGTGGGGTTGGCCAGGCGCGTGGACATCTGCGACACCACGCGGGCGCGCACGGCCTCGCTCTCCACGTGGCCCTCCACCTCCACGACGTTGCCGCGCACGCGCAGCTGGCCGTGGGTGACGTTCTTCAGGTCGGGGTCGACCAGCTTCTGCACCAGCTCGGTCCAGTGCGGCGGCGCGGCCAGCTTGTCCACGCCCAGCTGGTCGACGACGCGGTCGGCGCCGTAGACCTCGCGCACGCGGGCGAGGATGGCGGCGCGGGTGGCCTCGTCGGGGACGACGCCGTTGACGACCACCTTGTCGGTGGGAGCAGCGGCCGCGTCGGTCGCGCGTGCATCGACCGCGACGACAACGGTGCCCGTCAACGCGGCGGCCAGCGCCAGGGTCTGCAAGTTCTTCAGGCTCATGGTCTTCATCACCGTGTTCATTCACCCAGGAAGCATTCGCGGAACGTGCCCACGGCCTGGCGCATCGACAGCTGCGGCTGGCGCAGGTAGCTGCCCAGTTTCTTCATGGCGTAGTCGCCGTCGGCGTGGTCGTCCACCCAGTCGGACGCCAGCACGTCGACGAAATGGGTGGCGCGCTGCTCGGTGTCGAACACGGCGTGCAGCGTGGCGGGCGAGCCGCCCGCGAAGCCCAGGCACAGCGTCGGGCCGCCAGCGGCGCCGCGGGGCACCACGAACAACGCCAGCTCGAAATCGCCGCGCGCGATGAAGGCGCTGATCAGCGACATCCACAGCGTGGCCACCAGGGGGCTGAGCGTGGGGTCGTCGGGCAGCGGCAGGGCGAGGCCCGTGTCCAGGCGCGACACGCCGCTGGCGGGCACGGGTTGCAGCAGCAGGCCCAGGGCCAGCAGCGTGCGGCGCAGGTCCAGCTGCGGGTGCGATTCGCGCAGGCCCGCCTCCAGCGATCCGACGGTGTGCAGGTCGAGGAAGGCCTCCAGCGCGGTGGCGTGGCCGCGGGTGTCGGCCACGATCTCCAGGCGGGCGTCGTCGGCGCGGGCCAGCGTGGCGGCCGCGTCCTCGGCCGCGCACGCCTCGCGGCCGAACGTGGCCAGCCAGGTCCACAGGCCGGCCAGGGCCAGCGGGGATTGCGCCATCAGGCGCAGCGGCGCGGCCACCTCGAAGGCGCCGGTGGCGACGAACGGGAAGCGGCGGCCGGAGGCGTCGGTGCTGGGCGTGAAATGTCCGGCCAGCGCCATGCCGCCGCGCACCGCGAGGAACGCGAAGGGGCAGGCCGACACCTGGTCGTAGCGCTGCTTCCAGCGAGGGTCCTGCGCGACCAGCTCCAGGCCCTGCGACAGCCAGCGGTCCAGCTGCTGCGTGAGCGCGCCCTGCCCCGCGCTGCGGACGAAATCGCCACGTGAGGGCAGCTTGCCGAACCAGGCGAGGGTCACGGGGGAGCCGGGCGGCAGCGCAGGGGCATCTGTCGCGGCAGGAGGCGCTTCCGACAGGCCGAAGCGCGCAGTGGGGTACGGCATCGTGGCGCTCATCGAGCCACCTCGGCGGACTCGGCAGCGCCGTTGCGGGCGACGGCCAGGCCCTTGTCGGACGCAACGGCGTTGGCAGCGGCCGTGTTGCCGACGGCCTTGCCTTGGCCGGTGCCAGGCAACGGCGCCGCCCCCGGCGACGTCGCGGATGCGCCATCGGCACCCGCCACCACCTCGGGCAGCCTGAGCCCGCGCAGGCCCGCGGCCGCGGCGGCAACGGACTGGCCCGCGGCCCCTGGCGGCGGCGCGGCCGGCCCCGGGCTGGTCACCGCGCGGTACTGCACGGTGATCGCCTGGCGCCCCTCCCCCCAGCTCAGCTCGCGGATGCCGCCCGGGAACTTCTTGACGCGCGCCGCGTCGATGAGGCGCTCGAAGCCGAAGCTGCCCGGCGACGAGAACACTTCCACCGTGCGACCATCGGGCGTGACGCCGGTGAGGCGCACGCCCGGGGCGCCGGCCGTGTTGGGCCACACGAAGTTGGCCCACGTGGCCGCGCCGTTGCGGTAAACCATCTGCTGGCCGTCGATCTCCACCGTGTACGACACGAAGCCCGGCGCGCCCTGCGGCAGCAGCTGGAACGTGGAGACGGCCGCGCCGGCGCCGCCGCCTGCGCCCGCAGCCCCCGCATTGCCGGTGCCGGCCGCCGTGGCCACCGGCGCCGCGCCGGCCGCGCCATCCAGGGTGCCGATCCATGCCGGCAGGCCCTCGACGAACGCGGGCTTCAGCCGCAGGCCCAGGTTGGCCCACAGGCGCGGGGTCACGGCATCGCCGCGACGCGTCACCAGCGGCCCGATCGCGTCGGTGCTGAACTTGGCGATGGCGCCCGACGGACCGAACACGCGGGCGATCTCGGTGGGGCCGGCCTCCAGCTTGGAGTTGCGGTCGAACGGGTACTTGCCGGCCAGGTTCTGCTGGAACGGCTGCAGCACCTGCGCGGCCCACAGGCGGTTCACCTCGCCCTCGGTGGGGCCCACCAGCACGTCGAACGACTGGATCAGCGGGCGCACCAGCAGCGGCTTGAGCGTGGCGCGGGCCACGTCGCTGGCGCCGGTGAGCATCTGCTCGTCGACGAAGCGCAGCGTGTCGGCCAGCTCCGAGCCGTTGCCGCCGTCCAGGGTGGACGCCATCCATTGCCTCGCTGCGGGGCCCGCGTCGCCCTGGTTGCGGATCTGGTTGAAACGCGAGCGAACCTTGCCCAGGCCCTGCAGGTAGGTGTCCAGCAACGATGCCCCGCCGTCACGCGCCTGCACGATGCGCGGCAGCGCCGCGAACTCGCGGCCGATGGCGCCCATCGGGATGCCCTTGCCGCCCACGCCGTCGGCGTCCACCTTCACCTCGACCGACGCCGGCGACATGCGCAGGATGGACGACTTGAACCACTCCACCACGCCGCGCCGCGCGCCGCCCAGGCGCTCGTTCAGCAGCGTCGGGTTGTCCCACGCCGTCTGCTCGTTGAGCGTGATGAAGAGGCGCCGGATGGGCGACTCCGACGCGTCGCCCAGCGTGTCCATGCGCTGCACGGCCACGTCGAAGCTGCCGAAGTCGGCGATGGACACGCCCTGCATGAAACGCTGCCACTCGCGCACGTAGTCGGCCTTGTACAGGTCGGTCAGCGTCTTGCGGATCTGCTCGGGGCTGCCCTGCAGCGACAGGTCGTCGCGGCTGGAGGTCTTCAGCACCCAGTCGGTGCTCTGCAGCTCGTTGGCGGCGGCGTCCTTGAACGCCTTGTCGATGTAGCCGTCCCACGCCTGGCGCGTGAACGTGCCGGCCACGACGGCGCTGCCGGCCACCACCGTGCGACCCTTGTCGCCGACGATGCTGGCCACCGTGATCGACGGGTATCGCGTGGAGGCGCGGGCCTTGACGTCGCCGTACACGCGCTCGATGGCGGGCGTGCCGTGCACGACGCGGCGCAGGTTGTCGCGGGTCTGGTCCACCAGGCCGAAGTTGTCGTCCAGCACCGGGTACTGCGGGTCGTGCAGGTTGGCCATGCAGAAGGAGAGGAGGCGCTCCGCGCTGCGCATCAGCTGGTCGCGGGGCATCGTGCCGCGGTTGGCCTCCAGCCAGCCCCGCCAGAAGCGCGTGACCTGGTCGGTGAGGTGGGCCGAATCCATGCGCTGGCGCTCGGCCAGCATCAGGTAGGTCTTGAGGGCCTTGTAGGCGTCCTCGACATCGGTGGCGGAGGCCTCGGCGTAGCGGGAGGGGACGGCGACGGCCTTGGGGGCGGCGCTGTTGTTGGCGACCGCGGCGGCGCTGGCGGCGTTGGCAGTGGCGGCGGTGGCGGCGGCTGCCGGCGTGCCGGTCGCGCCCTCGGTCGTCACCGAGGCGGTGCCCGCCGCCGCCAGCGCTTCATGCATCACCGGCTTCAACTCGCCCGCGTGCTGGTTGACCTCGCCCAGGTAGCCCTCGATCGCCTGGGCCACCGGCTCCAGCATCACGCGGCGCACGCCCTGGAAGTACTCGCGGCGCAGCGTGCGCTCCACGGCGTCGCCTTGGTACAGGCCCAGGCCCACGGACCACGGCCGGTGCTGCTTCCACGCGTCCAGCTCCTCGATGCGGTCCTGCATCAGCGTGAGGGCCTCCAGGCGCGACGCCAGGTCGACGCGGTCCTGCTGCAGGTGCACGGCCTTCTCCAGGTCGGCCTGCACACTGGCCACCAGTTGCCGGTTGCCCACCCACGACCAGCTCCACGCGGCCAGCAGCAGGGCCAGCGTGGCCGCACCGCCCGCGAAGGCCCACGTGCGCATCAGCTGCCGCGCGCGGCCGGCGTGCTGGCGCACCAGGTCGCGGTCCGCGAAGATCACCTTCGAGAACAGGTCCTTCAGGAAGAAGCCGTGCTCGCTCATCACGAGGCCGGTGGCGTGCTCCAGCTTGGGTGTCAGCGCGAACTGCTCCGCCACGCCGTTGCGCGTGCGGCTGCTGGCCTCGCCCACCTGCACGGCACTCGTGAAGTAGAAGCCGCGGAACACCGGGCGATGCTGGTACGGGTTCTCCTCGAACAGCGTGGCCACGAAGCTGCGCAGCACGGGCTTGGTGGCCGCGAACTCCAGCGGGAAGGCCAGCATGGCGGGCGACATCGCCTGGCCGCGGTGTAGCGACATGTGCGCCAGCGCCACTTCCTTCAGGCCGTCCTGCAGCTCGTCGAAGTGGCGGTCGAACTGCGCCACCGCGTCCACGGGCTGCTCCACCTGGTAGGGCAGCGTGGCGCCCCACACCTTCTCGCGCTCGGCGGGGTCGCGGTCCTCGAAGAACTCCACGAAGCCCGGGATGAGGTCGGCCTTGGTGAACAGCACGTACACCGGCGCGAACACTTCCAGCGCCTCGGTGAGTTCCTGCACGCGCTGGCGCAGGCTCTTGGCCAGGCGGATGGTGGCGTCGGGGCGGGCCTCGTTCAGCTCGGCCAGGCTGGCCGCGATCAGGATGCCGTTGATGGGCGCCTTGGGCCGGTTCCTCTTCAGCAGGGCCAGGAAGCCGAGCCATTCGGCGCGGTCCTCCTCCTGCACCGAATACCTCCCCGCCGTATCGATCAGGATGCCTTCGCTGCTGAAGAACCAGTCGCAGTTGCGGGTGCCGCCGATGCCCTGCAGGATGTTGTCGGTGCCGCGCGCGAACGGGAAGCGCAGGCCCGACTGCACGATGGCCGTGCTCTTGCCCGCCGCCGGGTTGCCGATGATCATGTACCAGGGCAGCTCGTACAGCGCGGCGCGGCCCGTGCGCTCGCCCAGGCGGGACGTGCGGATGGTCTGCATCGCCTCCTGCAGGCGCTGGCGGATGGCCTCGGCCTGGGCCTTGTCGCCGCCGGCCTTGCCGTCGGCGCGGGCGTCGCGCGCGCCGCCGCCGCCGTCCAGGTTGCCCTCCAGGTCCTGTTGCAAGAGGGCGGCCGCGCGATGTGCGCGCCAGCGCTTCACGCCCCACACGACGAGCCAGGCCAGCACCGCCACGCCCAGGGCGATGGCGGCCCACGTCAGGCCCACCTGCAGCGCATCGGCCCCGAGGAACAGGAAGGCGGCCAGCGCGGCCAGGCCCAGCACGCCCAGCACGCGCGGGTCGAGGAAGAGTCGGAAGAAGCGGTTCATGTCGGGGGCAGCAGCAGGGAGGCGGCGCGCCAGTGGGCGTCCGCGAGGGAGAGGGCGAGCGCGGGGCGCTTCGAATCGGCGGCGCGGGCCGCGGCCAGCGCGACCGCCACCAACGGCGCGGCGGGGCCGAGGCGGCCGCAGAGCGTGCCCGCCAGGCGCAGGTCGTCGGCGGCGTCCAGGTCGGGCAGCAGGTCCAGGGTGACGGCGAAGAGTTCGGTGGCGCGGGCGGTGTGCTGGTCGGCGTCGCAGGCGAGGGACGCCACGCTGCCGGGCGCGGCGCCCGCCTGCGCGAGCGCGCGGCTGGCGAGGGCCCGCGTGTCGTCGGCGACGACGCGGCCCGGCGCGTCGATGTCGGCGGCGCGACGGGCGGTGGCCGCGCGGTGCACGAGCGCCATCACTGGCAGGGACGCAGGGGCGTGCGCATCGGCGTTCTCGGCCCCGTGCGCATCTCCCGTGCGGGCCGTCGCGGGATGGGCCGTCGCGGCCGACAGCACCAGCAGCGCCGCGCCTTCCCCGGGCATCGGCACGCGCGGCTGGCGCGCCGAATGGAACAGGCGCTGCGACGATTCGAGGCGCCGCAGCGCGGCGTCGTCGAGATCACTGTGGCAGGCCACCAGCACGACCGGGTCGGCGCGGCCCTCGCGCTGCAAGGGATCCAGCAGTCGCGCAGCGGCGTCGAGCAGTTCGGCACCGGCGCGTCGCTGGGCCTGCAGCAGCCAGCGCGGCGCGGCCGTGGCGCCTGGCGATGGCTGCGCGGGCACCAGGCGGGCGTCGAGCCAGCGCTGCGCCAGCGCGCAGGCGGCGTCATCCCAATCCTCCGGCCACGCCGCGAGCACCCGCACGGTGCCGGGCGCCTGGGCCAGCATGGGCGCGCACTCGTCGAGCAGCGGTGACAGCGCGGCCAGCGCGCGGACCACGCGGGTGGCGACGCGGCGCTCGATGGCCAGCGCGGTGGCGACGGACGCATCGATCGTCGGGAGCGTCTCGGCGTCGACGGCGTCGGGGGACATCGCATCGCGCAGCGCCACCAGCGCTTCCTCGACCGGTCCCGTCCCGAGCGCCTCGATGCGCGCACTCATCACCGGCAGGCCATCGCGGTCGCGGAGCCGCGCATCGGGTTTCGGTCGCGGTGCGCCGGCTTCGAGCGCCGCGAGCAGGCTGGCGGCGTCGGTGCCGGCCGCGACGTGGACGCCCGCGTGCAGCAACCGCCACGGCGTCGACGAGGCGTCGGCCACCCCGGGGGCCTGCGGTGCCGCGCCAGCGCCCGCCGCACCACCAGGACCCGAGCCGGCGGCGGCGGTCGACGCCGCGGCCGCTGCCGCGGTGTCCCGTGCCGCCTGCGCCGCCAACGCGCCTCGCACCGCCCAGCGCGCGGCCAGCGCCAGCAGGAAAAGCACCACTGGCAGCACACCCAGCCACAGCACCAGGTCGCCGGCGTCCACGGCGTGGCCGTTGCCGCGCCAACGCGTGATCACGACGATCCACGTCAGGCACGCGATGGCGACGAACAGCGCCGCGAACTTGAGCAGGCGCGTCACGCACGCTCCCAAGGCGCGGCGCGACCTGTCGCGGACCCCGGCAGGCCCGGCGGGTGGCAGCGATTCACGGGGGGACCCGCTGCGTCAGTCGGTGGACGGGGTCTGCGAGGCGATCAGCGTCGCGCCGCAGGCCGTCTTGTCGCCGTCGCGCGCCGCCGCCTGGCCGTCGATCATGCAGGTGGGGTCGCCGGTGGCGATGGTGTTGGTGCCATGGCCGCGGCGCGGGCACGTGACCTGGTCGCCCACGCGGGCGATGGCCTTGCCGGCGGCATCCGTGACGGGGGATCCGGCGATCACGACGCCGCCGTGGTCGGTCTTGTCGCCGACGACGATGAAAGGCTTGGACATCTCACTCCCTGAAGTTCTTCGAAGTCCCGTGTGTCCTGGCGTCGAACGCGCCTCAGCGGGACTCTGGCGGGCGATTATCACCACGTCCGGTAACAGGCGCGTGGCGAGGCAGTTCCACGTGCCCCAGGTCGCGCAGGCTGCGCCAGGCGCCGCCCCACGTGAGGCCCAGCTCCTGCGCGATCTCGCCGTACTGCGCGTAGGCCGCCATCGCCCATGGATCCTTTTCCGAGATGACGATGCGGCCGCCGCGCAGGAACGCGCAGTCCGCGGCCAGGCCGAACTGGTGCTGGCTCTCGAACGGGCCGGCGCGCGTGACGCCCGGCCCGAGGGCCTGCAGCTCGGCCTGCCGCTGCGGGCTGCGCCAGCCCTCCACCAGCACCATGTCCACGCCGTGGCGCTCCTGCATCAGGCGGAAGGCCAGCAGCAGGCGCTGGCGGAAGCGCTCGTCCAGCAGGTCCCACTGGCGGCTGGCGTGCGCGGCCAGCGGCTGCCATTGCGACACCTCGGGCGTGGTGAAGAACTCGGGCGGCAGCGGCGGCGGCGGCACCAGCTGCTCGCCCTGCAGCAGCGCGGCGACGCGCTCGTCCACGTCGTGCGTGGCCAGCGGGTCGAAGCTGTCCACGCGCACCACGCCGCGCAGCAGCGCTGCGCCCAGGGGCAGGCCGACGATGGCCACAGCCGCGATGGCCAGCGGCAACGCATGGCGACGCACCGCACCGCCCACGCGACGACCGCCGTCGCGCACGCTGCCCGCGCCCGCGGACGTCACCCGCGCGCCGCGCGCGTGCCCGGCCGCCCCCCACGCGTGCGCCCGCGCCCACGCGCCGCGCGCGCCGGCCAGCGCCCGCTCGCGCCAGGGCGCCACGCACACGAGCGCGACGACCGCCACGACGAACAGAAAATACAAAAGGACACCAAATAGCATGAGGGGCTGCCGGGCCCGTGCGCGTCACGCCACGAACCCGCCCGGACACGAGCGAGGGCGGCATTGTGGCCCGCCGCGGCGCGCGGGCCGATGGACGTTTTCCGCGGGTGCAACCGCACCAGGCCGCCCGGGCGTTGCTCCTAGAATCGCCGCGCAGGTGGTGGGCCGATCCTCGGCATCGCCACCGCCAGGGAGTACCAGAAGAGCATCAGCGATGGCAGACAACGACCGCGCCCACCCCACCACGCCGCCCGCCCGCCCGGGCGCGGCGCGACCCAACCTGCTGGGGCCCGCGCCGTCGGCACGGCCCGCTTCCGCGGCCGCAGCGGGCTTCGACGAGGACTCGCAGCTGCGCATGCTGTCGGCGCTGGAGGACGGCGAGCGGCGGCCCGGTGCGCGCGGCGGCAGCCGTCGCGGTGCGTCGGGCAGCTCGCGCCAGCTGCTGGTGCTGGGCGGCGGCGCGGCCGTCGTCCTGATCGGCGCGGCAGCCATCTACCTGGCGCAGCCGTTCGACTCGGGACACGGCGACGCCACGGTCGCGCACGCGGCCGCGGTGCAGGGTGGCGCGACACATGCCGCGCCCGGCGCCTCGGCCGCGCACGGCACGGGCAATGATGGCGGCGGCGCGGGCCTGGAAGGCACGCCGGTGACGGCCGTACCCGCCACCGTCCCGGCGCTGGCGCCCACCGCGGCGGGGGCCTCGGCGGCAGCGATCACGGCCGCAGCGCCGGCCGCGTCATCGGCCGTGGTCGTGGCATTGGCGACGCCCGCTGCGGCCACCCACCCCGCCGATGGGTCCGCTGCAGGCGCGACCCCTTCCGCAACGCCGCCCGCCACCACGCCGCGACACGACCCGCCCGCCAAGCTGGCAGCGCCCGCGGAGGAAGTGATCGAGCCCGCGGCGCCCGCCACGCATGCGGGCCACGGCAAGCACAAGGACAAGTCCGGCGCGGCGGTGGCGTCGGCCAGCCCGAAGGCCCCAGCCACCTCGTCCAAGGCCGCCACCGCGCACAACGCGCACGTGCATGCCGCTACCGGCACGGCAGTCGCGTCCAGCTCGCACGCGGCGGCCGCCACGCCGCGCGCGGCCGCCGCCTCGTCGGCCCGCAAGGGCAGGCGCGACGACGGCGACGCCGACGCCGACCTGGTCGCGGCCATCATGGCGCGGCTCGACCGCCGCGGGGCCAACCCCCCCGGGGTATCGGCGTCCGCGCCGGCGGCAGGCTCGGGCCCGTCGCACGGCGCGCGATGACCGGTGCGCGGTCGACACTTCTGTTGACACGCTCCCGCTGATCGATCCCTAGAATCGTGCATGCATCGGCGACCACGCCGGGCACACAGGGAAGAACGATTTGACGATGGATCTGCAAGACGCGGCCGCGCGGGTGGGCGGCGCGCTGTCCGATGCGGCCTTGGCCGCGCTGCTGGGCGGGCTGGACGACAGCACCCGCCTGTACCGCCTCGAGTCCGCTGCCGCGAGCGTGTTGGCCGGCCTGCGCGTGGAGGCCTTCGTGCTCGAGGAGGCCCTGAGCGAGCCCTGGCGCCTGCGCGTCTCCACGTTGTCCTCCGATGCCCGGCTGGACCTGGACGCGATGCTGGGCCAGCCGGTCACGCTGGTCACCGTGCTGGCCGACGGCGGCGAGCACCGACGCAGCGGCCTGGTGGACCAGGTGATCGCGGACGACTGCGACGGCGGCTTCGCGCGCTACCGGCTGGTCGTGCGGCCCTGGCTGGCCTTCCTGCAGCACGCCATCCGCAGCCATGCGTGGGCTGAGCGCGACGTCCGCTCGATCATCGACGACGTGCTCGCGCGCCATGCGCTGGGCGACTGGCGCTGGCTGCCCTGCGTGGACGCGCTGCTGGCGGATTCGGCTGGCGGTGGCGTGCGCGCATACCGGGTGCAGTATCGGGAATCGGACCTCGCGTTCCTCACGCGCGTGCTGGCCGACGAGGGCATCGGCTACCGCTTCGAGGAAGGCGCGCCCGGCACCGCCACACAGGTGCTGGTGTTCTTCGCAGACACCACCGCAGCCGCGTCGTGCCCCGAAGACCCGTCCTCGCGCGGGCCGCTGGGCGGCCCCGGCATCCGCTTCCACCGCGACGGCGTGCAGGAGGAGCAGGACACGATCCAGGCCTTCGGCGGCCTCCGCAGCCAGCCGATCGCCGTGGCGAGCGCAGTGGGCTACGACGTGGGCGCCGGCCGCGTGATCGCCGCCGACGTGCCCACCCTGGGCTCGGTGGGCGGCGAGCGCGCCCCCTGGCTGGAGGTTTACGACCCGACGTTCGCGCGTAACTTTGCCGACCCCGCCCAGGCCGAACGCACCATCCGCTTGCGCCAGCAGAGCATCGAGGCGCGCCACAAGCAGTGGCTGGGCCGCGGCGTGGTGCGCAGCTTCGTGGCCGGCACCACCTTCACGATCGCCGAGTCCAACCTGGACGCGCTGGACATGCTGCGGGGTGACTCGGCAACCGATGACAAGCGCTTCCTGCTGACGCGCATCGTGCATGTCGGCATCAACAACCTGCCCAAGTCGCTGAACCAGGAACTCGCCCGCCGAGGCACGGCCAGTGGCGCAGGCGTGCTGCCCGACGACGTCTCGCAGCTGGCCCGCCGGCGCGCTGCCGAACGAGGGTATGCCAACGGCTTCGAGGCCCTGCGCGCCAACGTGCCCTGGCGGCCGGAATGGCCCGACTTCGGCCCGAGCCTGGACACGCGCGGGGGGGGCCTGCGACTGAGCACCAACCCGCGCATGCCCGGCCCGCTGCAAGCCACCGTGGTGGGCCCCGCCGGCAACACCGAGCCCAGCGGCGCCCAGGAGGTCTACACCGACCGCATCGGCCGCGTGCGGATCCGCTACGAATTCCAGCACGACGAGGACGACGGCAGCCCGCCCGCCACCACCTGGGCCCGCGTGATGCAGCCCTTCGCCGGCAACGGCGTCGGCACGCGCTGGATCCCGCGCATCGGCCACGAGGTGCTGGTGCACTTCGTGGACGACGACATCGAGCAGCCGATCGTGCGCTGCAGCCTGTACAACGGGCGCGGCGAGGGTGCCGCGGCGCCGACACCCGGGGGGGTATCGGGCGGGGAAGCGGACGACAAGGTCTATGCCGCCAGCACCGATGCCAACGCGGCCGCGCAAGGCAACCTGGCCGGAGGCTCGAGCCCCGCCTGGCACGGCGGCAGCTCCGCCGAACTGGAGGCCGGCGGCCAGCGCAACACCGCCGCCATGTCAGGCTACAAGACCAAGGAATTCGGCGGCACGGGCCACAACCAGCTCGTCTTCGATGACACCGCCCTGCAATCGCGCGTGCAACTGGCCACCACCCAGCACGCCAGCCAGCTGAACCTGGGCCACCTGGTGCACCAGCAGGACAACCACCGCGGTGGCTTCCGCGGCGTCGGCCTGGAGTTGCGCACCGACGCCTACGGCGCGGTCCGCGGCGCGCAGGGCGTGCTCCTCAGCACCTACGACATCGCCCGTGGCGAGCCCGCCGGCGACAACGCCGCCGGCATCGCCCTGGCGCGCCAATGGGCCACGCTGGCGGAGACCTTCCACCAGGCCGCCGTCACGCACCAGACGGTGGCGATGGCGGGCTTCCTGGGCGTGAACAACCAATCGAAGAGCACGCTGGCGGACGACACGCCGCCCATCCACGCCTGGCTGCAGGCCGCCTCCGGGATGCTTCGCGCGGGCAACTATGACGCCGCCCTCGCAGACGCGGCCGCGCGCGCGATCGCGGCCACCGAAGGCCAGGTGCCGCACACCACGGATCCGGTGGTGGCGCTCACGGCACGCGCGGGTATCGCGGCCACGGCAGGCCTCGACGTGGCGCTCGCCGCCAACGAAACCGTGCAGGTCGCGGTGGGCCAGGACCTCGAGATGACCGCCGGCGGCGCGCTGCGCATCCACACCGGCCAGGCCATCGGCCTCCTCGGCGGGGTTGCCGCCCCCGGCACCGAAGCCGCGGGCACAGGCCTCACGCTTGTCTCCGGCCAGGGAGACCTGACGCTCCACGCCCACGCCGGCCCGATGCAGGTCGCGAGCAGCGGCACGCTCACCGTGCAGAGCCAGAGCCAGTCCACGGAGCTGGCATCCCCGAAGAAAGTGATCCTCTCCGTCGCCGGAGGCGCCTCGATCACCATCGAAGGCGGCGACATCACGTTGCAGTGCCCCGGCACGCTGACCGTGAAGGCCGCCACGAAGAGCTTCACTTCTGCCACTAACGTCAGCGTCACACTGCCCGCGTTGCCTAGTGCCGCCATGCCGACCGCACCGGTCGATTTCAGACTGTCACTCCAGGACCTCGCAGGGCATCATGGACGACCGCTGGCCGACCGGCCGTGGCAAATCGTGTCATGCCGGACCCCGCAGGACGATGCCATGGACCCGCTTACATGGGAGCGGCAGCTCTGCACGGGGACCACGAACGCCGCAGGCGATTGCCCACTCTCCGACGACCAGAAGCAGGCGGTCTGGGCAGCCGTGCAGCAACGACCCAACAACGTCTGGCTCGTCTCGGGCCCGAATGCCACGCGGCTCACCTTCAGCCGGCTCGTTGCGGACAGCGGCGTGGCCGACCAGCATCGGGTGCTGGAGGCGCACAACTACGCCGTGGCTCAGGACCACCTGGACCCCGCGCACCTGAACTTCCTGCGCACCTGGGCCGAGCACGACTACGACGCTCCGCTTGCGGCCACGCCGCGCGCCGAACTGGACGCCTGACCGACATGGATGCCCCGCTGCCGATCGAGGATCGCCTCGCGCTCTACACCGACACCGCGTGCCGCGACACGGGACAGTACTTCTGCAACTTCCGGCCTTTCGCCATGCCGCGGCTGGGCAATCGGGTGTCGATGCTGTCCTGCGGCCGCGACGCCATGGCCGCGATACACGCCGCGATGATGGGTGCCACGTCCTTCATCTGGATTGCCGATTGGCAGATGGCCTTCGACGTCGAGTTGGCGCGGACCGACCAAGACAAGACGCAACGCGCCAGCCGCCTGCATCACGTCATCGAGACGCTGATCAGCCGCAAGCCGGTGCAGGTGCGCATACTGCTGTATCGATCCATTCTCGACACCAAGCCGGGTACGTTCGATGGCATGGTGGCGCGCAAGCTCAATGCCTTGAACAGGCCAGGCTACCCCGGCTCGGTACAGGTGCTACTGCAGGGTGCCACCAGCGACCAGCGGGACGCCTTCGACTATTCCCACCATCAGAAATTCGTCGTCGTGGACGGGCGCGTCGGCTTTCTCGGAGGCATCGACCTGGCCTACGGCCGGTGGGAGACCCCGGAGTTCGACGTGGTCGTGGATCCTGATCGCTTCCTCATCAACGACATGTACAGCCCGGGCCAGACGAAGCTGCGCCCCGCGTCGGCGACGGAGAAGGCGCTGATCCAAAAGTTCGACTTGGCGGACCCCTATTTCGGTCACCTGATCGACGAAGGGTGCCAGCCGCGCATGCCCTGGCAGGACGTGCACGTGAAAATCGAAGGCCCGTCCGTCGTCGACATCCACCGCAACTTCGCGCGTCGCTGGAACGCGTTGGTGGGGCAGTTTGCAGGCGCTCCCGCGCCCTCCACGCTTCATCGCATCGACCGCGGCTGGCTGCAGCGGGTCGGCGCGTGGAGCCTCCTGAGCGACGCGCAGCAGCCGAAGCCCGGGGGGGCGCAGGTTCAGGTTGTCAGGTCGGTCTCAAGCCACCACCTGGCGCTGGAGGGACGCGAGCCAGAGGACCTGCAGCTCTATCCGGATCCCAACGAACGCAATGCCTGGCTGCAGGGGCTGAAGGCGTGGGGTGGCCAGCATCAGGCCAACATTCTCACCGCGATGGTCAACTGCATCCGCAGTGCAGACAACTACATCTACATCGAGTCCCAGTTCTTCATCTCGGGCTTCGGCATTCGTGGCAGCGTGGATTCGCATGTCGTAGGCAACGAGGACAACGGAATCCAGAACGGAATCGCCGTTGAACTGGCTGCTCGCATCGGGCAACACATCATCGCCGGCACGCCGTTCCACGTCTACCTGGTGATCCCCGTGCATCCTGAAGGACCGTTGTCGGACGGCTCCGTGTGGCAGCAGCATTGGTTGGCGCTGTCCACCCTGAAGCATGGCAGCGACAGCCTGGTCAATCGCATCCGCCGTGCCCTCGTCGCGAAGGGGCGCGACCCGGAGGAGTGGACCGCCTACCTGACCGTGCTGAACATGCGCAACTACGGCGCCACCGTGATGTACGCGCGCGATCCGAACACCTTCGACGAGGATTTCGACTGCGAGATCGGGCGGTTCGTCGTCACCGAGCAGATCTACATCCACTCCAAGTTGATGATCGTGGACGACGCGGTCGCCATCGTGGGCAGCGCCAACACGAACGACCGCAGCCTGACTGGCAATGGCGATACCGAGATCGCCGCCATCATCGTGGACACGGAGGGTGTGGAACTGCGGGACCTGGGATCGCCCAACTTCAAGGTCCAGACGCGCAAGTTCGCCCGAGAGCTTCGCCAGATGCTCTGGAAAAAGCACTTCGGCTTCCTGATCGATGGCAGGAACGGCTATTTCAGGTCCACGGACAGGGCGGCCCGACACAAGAGCGGCGTCAATGCGCTCGCCGCGTACCCGCCGCGGGATCGAACGACCGACGGCGCGCTGGAGGCCAAGGCGTTGTGCGAATGGACCGACATTCTCGAGCGTCCGTGCGATCCGGAGGTCGTCGCAGCCATCCAGCGCGTTGCCCGCAACAACGCGTCAGCGTATCAAGCCGTCTTCGCGCACGTCCCCACTGACAGCACGGCCACGTTCGCTGAAGTGGACGACCAGTACTGCCTGCCCTATCCGTGCCGCTTCGACGCCATCGCCACACCCTACGTACCGGGACAGGCCGCGGAGCGCGCGCGTACCGCCGGTCTTCGCCTGTCAGACCGGGACTTGGCCAATGCCGATGAGGCCCAGCGCCGCACATGGGACGACGCAGTGCGTGACGCTGGTCGCGACGTGCATTTCGCGGGAGTTGTCCCGCCCGCCCTGCGTCCGTCCTTCATGACCACGCACCTGCTGGCGCAGCAGCGCTCAGCCCTGCGCGATCCCCATTTTTACCGCCGCCAGTTGGTCTATGCCGAAGGCGCGGTGCACGACGTCGACCAGGCCATCAAATTCCTGAAAGACAACGTCGTGGGCTTCCTCGTCCAGGCGCCGCTCGATTGGGGCGTCCACCAAAGGATCAAGGGCGATCCGACGAAGTTCTCCACGATCGACATCGCCGACAACCGTACCGGCGAACGCAACAAGCCGGAGGCGTCGGCATGAACTTCCGCCTGCCAACCATCGTCCTGATGACCTGCCTGGTTGCCACCTCTGCGGCCTTCGCAAGCTGCGTGGACGCGCAGGACTGGCTGGCACCGCCATCGGGAGACTTGCAGCTCGTGGTCGAACCGCCGCAACGTCCGCCGTTCGATTTCGGCGGCGCGACCAGCAACGGCTCGCGCTACGCTGCCAGGCCCCTGGCCCTGGACCTGAAGCAGCTGCAGGAGGACAGCAAGCCGACGCTGCCCGCGATGGGCGGACACGTCGCGTACTACGAGTCCGACGGTCATGCGCGCTGGCGACTCTGCCGGCTGGAAACCTGGGCACCGTCGCGCAAGCGGACACCTGGAACGACTCGAGGCACGCACCCGTCGGCCGCCAGGTTCGCCGACGCAGGCCTGGTCGCGCTGGTCGCCAAGCTCTACGTGTATGACGCCCAGGGTAGGGTCGTCCAGCGTGTCGACGCCGAGCTCGCCCACGGCCAGGCGGAGGTCGAGAACTGCCTGCGATACGACGAGCAGGATCGCGTGGTGTTGTCCGTCCAGCCAACCTTCACGCACGCCTGCCCTCGTGGCAACGCCCCTCCCGACCCGCGGGACGCCTGGAACCAATTCGCCTACACCCCCGCGCGATCGGAATCCGACACGCTGCTGGAGCGCTTCCACGAGGGCCGACCGGACGGCAGCTGGGTGGAGCGAACGGGCGTCGCTCGCCAGGGCCTGGGCACGACGGACGCATTCATCGGCCTGTCCCGGGCGGATTCCGTGCACGGCGTGACCCGGATCGAAGGCAGCAACTACGGCAAGCTGGACGACAACGTCTCCAACACCGTCGTCGATGCCTTCGGCAAGTGGCGCGGATCGAGCTATTTCTTCAGCCAAGGCCCGGACGCTCGAAAGGTGCTCGAGAACCCCGACCTCATCTATCAGCACGCTCGGCGGCGCGTCACGCTCGTGGACGGCAGCCAAGTCAAGCTCGAGGAGTATTTCGGTCCGGGAGAACACGTCTCGCGCCATCGCTATTACCTGATCGGCGGTGAGGTGGCCCGGCACGAGCAGTTCGATGCGGGTGGCAAGCTGACGCGGGTCGTCACCCTCGAAGGCTGGAAGCAGCCGCGTCCTGGCCCGCATCCGACCATCGACGACAAGCAGCTGACGGACCACGGTGTGCGCCTCGTCGGGCACGAGATCTATCACCGCGTTTACGACGTCGACGCCGCCGGGCAGGCGCATCTCGTGGCCCTCAGCTGGAATCGTCGCACCCGGCTCAGCGCCTCGGCGCACACCCCCATGGACCTGGCCGACGTGGTGTACGGCACGCCTGACGGGCAGGTTCGCTGGAAGAGTCGGGAAGCCTTCGAAGGCGCGTTCGACACCTATCGGGATGCTCGCCAGGTGTTGCAGACCGGCCCATCGGATGCGCCCGACGCGGGCCCGCCCTGATGGTCCGTCGTTCGATGTCGGTGGCGCGATCGGCCAGGCTCGTCTTGACGCCACGCGCCCTCTCGCTCGTGGTGGTGACGGTCCTCGTGTCCTGCGGCCGCCAGCACGTCGGCGACGGACTCCGGAGCGGGTACGACGAGTCGAGGCCACGCGATGCGGGCGCGTTCGACGTCGGCTCCTTCAACTACACCGATCGGGACATCTACGACGTCCTGCTCTCACCTGTCGATGCGAAGAACTTCGATGGGGCGATCCTCGTCTCGGGGGCGGCAGCGACCCCGGGGGATGCCACCCAATGGTCGATCCCGCACGCCGCGATGGCGGCGTTGCGTTGGGATGCCCGTTGGCAGGTCCCCCACCCCTTGAAGGCCACTTGGCTGACCCTGGTCGATCGGCAGGCGTTCGCCAGCGACCTGGGCTACGACAAATACCGTGAGCAGCGGGCGCAGCGCGGAACGGCCTGGTGCCAGGCACAGGTGTTGGTGCCACGCGCTCCTACTCCGGGATCCATGTCCTTCCTGGACCTGCACTTCATGCCGGACGGAAGTGTCAAGGCGACCGTGACCGATTTGTCGCAGGAGCCCATCGTTCCGCGACGGTCGCCGGACGAGTCGAAGATCGCATTGACGGCGCCATGCGCCCAGGCAGCCTCGAATCCGTTCTTCGGGCTGCCCAAGCCCCCGACGCACATCGAATAGGCCCCCGCCCCATGCCGACAGACCATTGCCTCGCATGTTCCTGAGCGGCGAATCCGCGACAAGGGGGCGCGCGTGCAGCGTGACTTTGTGCGCATTCGACCGTGACGCGCGCACCGTGACGCCGCGCATTGCACCTACATTGGTCCTCGAGGGCCCTGGCCCTCCCGCGCTTCCTCCCTGTCGCGGTCCGCGCTTCACGGCGCGGTTCCCAAGCCTCGGCCCTGCCGGGGCTTCTCTTTTTTCGCGTGCTGGCTCATCCCCTGAGCCACCCGGCGCCGAGACTGGGGCGCATGAACCCCGTCGCCTCCCGCACCCGCCCGCACCACCGCTCGCTCGTCGACGACGACACGCCCGCGTGGATGAGCCTGCTCGGCGTCATCGCGACGCTGGCGGCGTTGACCGTGGTGGGATGGGCCGTCGCGGGGTAGGCCCCCGCTCAGGCCATGGTGCCGGCTTTCGGAATCGAACCGAAGACCTTCCGCTTACAAGGCGGGTGCTCTACCAACTGAGCTAAGCCGGCGTTACTTGATGCGCTTGAGCGCCGGGCGCGGCGCGTTGCCGGACGGCGGGCGCGGCGGCTCGTCGTCGGGGTCGGCCGAGTCCGACGTGGAACCGCCCGTGGCGGGGGGCTCGGCGGCGATGCTGACGGTGGGGGACGGCGCGGGCGACGACGACGCGCCGCTGGCGCCACCGTGCGATCCACCGCCACCGCCCACGGGGGCCAGACGCAATCCGCGGGGCGCGGCCTCCGCCGCGGGCGAGGCGCCCGCAGGCGCGCCCGCGGGCACGGGCGCGGCGCTGCCATCGCCCTGCACGGGCATCGGGAACGCCATCCCCGAGCCGTTTTCCCGGGCGTAGATGGCCACCACGTGGTCGACCGGGATCATGATGTCGCGCGAGACGCCGCCGAAGCGGGCCTTGAACTCGATCACCTCGTTGCCCAGCTTCAGGCCGCTGGTGACCTCGAAGCCGATGTTGAGGACGATCTCGTGGTTCTTCACGTACTCGAACGGCACCTGCACGCTGCCGTCCACGTGCACGGCCAGGTACGGCGTGAAGCCGTTGTCCGTGCACCATTCGTGCAGCGCGCGGATCAGGTACGGGCGCTGGCTGCTGCCCGGGACCTCGGTGGTGCTGACGGGGGTCATCGCGCGGCGCTTACTTGCGCATCACCTTCTCGGACGGCGTGAGCGCCTCGATGTAGGCCGGGCGCGAGAAGATGCGCTCGGCGTACTTCAGCAGCGGGGCCGCGTTCTTGGACAGCTCGATGCCGTAGTAGTCGATGCGCCACAGCAGCGGGGCGATGGCCACGTCCAGCATGGAGAAGTCATCCCCCAGCATGTACTTGTTCTTCAGGAAGATGGGGGCCAGCTGCGTCAGGCGGTCGCGGATCTGCGCGCGGGCCTTCTCCAGCTGCTTGTCGTTGGCCTTGACGCCGCCGCGGCCCTCCAGGATGTTGACGTTGGCGAACAGTTCCTTCTCGAAGTTGAAGAGGAACAGGCGCACGCGGGCGCGGGCCACCGGGTCGCCGGGCATCAGCTGCGGGTGCGGGAAGCGCTCGTCGATGTACTCGTTGATGATGTGCGACTCGTACAGGATGAGGTCGCGCTCCACCAGGATGGGCACCTCGTTGTACGGGTTCATCAGCGCGATGTCCTCGGGCTTCGCGAACAGGTCGACGTCGCGGATCTCGAAGTCCATGCCCTTCTCGAACAGCACGAAGCGGCAACGGTGCGAATACGGGCAGGTGGTTCCGGAATACAGCACCATCATGACGACAATCTCCCAAGCAAGACGAAACGAAAATCGGAAAAACAAAGAACGCAGCGGACCGATTGTCGGTCACGCTGCGTCGGTGGGGCGGATCGGCGAATCAGGCTTCGCGCGACGACCGGCCCCGCGGGCTCATTTCACGTCCTTCCAGTAGGACGCGTTCAGGCGCCACGCAGCGATCGTGAAGAGGCCCAGGAAGATCACCACCCACACGCCCAGGCGGTAGCGGAAGTTCTGCGCGGGCTCGCTCATCCATTGCAGGTAGGCCACCAGGTCGGCCACCGCCACGTTGTACTCGGCGGGGGTCATCGTGCCGGGCGTCAGCTGCTGGTAGCCCTTGAACATCATCTCGGGGGCCGCGGCCTTCTCGCCATGGCCCTCGCCGCCCTCGGCCTTCTCTTCCTCGTACACCGCGGCCTGCTTGCCCTGCAGCTGCCACAGCACGTGGGGCATGCCCACGTTGGGGAAGACGCGGTTGTTCCAGCCGGTGGGGCGGGAAGGATCCACGTAGAAGCTGCGCAGGTACGTGTAGAGGTAATCGGCGCCACTGCCGTTGGCGCCGGAGCGCGAGCGGGTGATGACCGACAGGTCGGGCGGCACCGCGCCGAACCAGGCCTTGGCCTGCTTCGGGTCGAGCGAGACCTTCATCAGGTCGCCCACCTTGTCGGACGCGAACATCAGGTTCTTCTTGATGTCGTCGTCGGTGAGGCCGATGTCCTTCAGGCGGTTGTAGCGCATGAAGGCGGCCTGGTGGCAGTTCAGGCAGTAGTTGACGAACAGCTTGGCGCCGTTCTGCAGCGCCGCTTCGTTGGTCAGGCGCTCGGTGGGGAAGCGGTCCCAGGCGGGACCGCCTTCCTCGGCGAACGCCGCGCTGGCGAACGCGAACGCGGCCAGGACACAGGCGAGGATCTTCTTCATCACGTGGTTGCTCCTGCTCTGGTCAATGGGCCGCGAACACGACGCGGTCGGGCACGGGCTTGAACGTGCCCTTCTCGCTCCACCACGGCATCAGCAGGAAGAAGCCGAAGTACAGCAGCGTGCAGAACTGGGCGACGTAGGTCTTGGCGGTGGACGGCGGCTCCACGCCCAGATAGCCCAGGATCAGGAACACGATCACGAACACCGTGTAGACCAGCTTGTGCCAGTTGGGGCGGTAGCGGATCGACTTGGCGGGGCTGTGGTCCAGCCAGGGCAGGAAGAACATGATGACCACCGAGGCGCCCATCACCAGCACGCCCCAGAACTTGGCGTCGCAGCCGCTCAGCGCCATCACGCCGGTCCACTTCAGCGCGCCGAAGCCCACCAGCAGGATCAGCGTGAGCAGGACCATCACCGCCTTGGCCATGCCCGACAGCGTGGGCTTGCGGATGACCAGGACCGCCGCGATCACGAGGATCACGTCCAGCACCTTCATCATCTCGTCCGTGGTGGCCCGCAGCATCGAGTAGAAGGGCGTGAAGTACCAGACCGGCGCGATGTGCGGCGGGGTCTTCAGCGGGTCGGCCGGGATGAAGTTGTTGTACTCGAGGAAGTAGCCGCCGAACTCGGGCGCGAAGAAGATGATCGCGGAGAAGATCATCAGGAACACGCCCACGCCGAGCAGGTCGTGCACGGTGTAGTACGGGTGGAAGGGGATGCCGTCCAGCGGGATGCCGGCCGCGTTCTTCTTCGCCTTGATCTCGACGCCGTCGGGGTTGTTGGACCCCACCTCGTGCAGCGCGATCACGTGCGCCACCACCAGGCCCAGCAGGATCAGCGGGATGGCGATGACGTGGAAGCTGAAGAAGCGGTTGAGCGTGGCGTCGCTGACCACGTAGTCGCCGCGGATCAGCAGCGACAGGTCGGGGCCGACGAACGGGATGGCCGAGAACAGGTTCACGATCACCTGCGCGCCCCAGTAGGACATCTGGCCCCAGGGCAGCAGGTAGCCCATGAAGGCCTCGCCCATCAGGCACAGGAAGATCAGGCAGCCGAAGATCCACACCAGCTCGCGCGGCTTGCGGTACGACCCGTACAGCAGCCCGCGGAACATGTGCAGGTACACCACGACGAAGAACGCCGAGGCCCCGGTGGAGTGCATGTAGCGCACCAGCCAGCCCCACGGCACGTCGCGCATGATGTACTCGACCGACGCGAAGGCCTGCGCGGCGTCGGGCTTGTAGTGCATCACCAGGAAGATGCCGGTGACGATCTGGATCACCAGCACCAGCAGCGCCAGCGAGCCGAAGAAGTACCAGAAGTTGAAGTTCTTCGGCGCGTAGTACTCGGAGAGGTGCTCCTTGTACAGCTTGGACGCCGGGAACCGGTTGTCCACCCACGTCATGAGGCGGGTGCCGGCGGATGCGCCCGCGGGGGCGACCTTGAATTCAGCCATGTGAGCTCCGTGCGTGTGCGTGCGTCAGGCCGTGTGGGTCTCGTCCTGGCCGATGATCAGCCGGGTGTCCGAGAGGAACGTGTACGGCGGGACCTGCAGGTTGTCCGGCGCGGGCTTGTTCTTGAACACGCGGCCCGCCAGGTCGAAGGTGGAGCCGTGGCAGGGGCACAGGAAGCCGCCGCCCCAGTTGTCGGGCAGCGAGGGTTGCGCGCCGGGCGTGAAGCGCGCGGAGGGCGAGCAGCCCAGGTGCGAGCAGATGCCAACGACCACCAGGTACTCCGGCTTGCGCGAGCGTTGCTGGTTGCGCGCGTACGGCGGCGTCAGGTCGTCGGGGCTGCGCTTGGAGTCAGGGTCCGCCAGTTCGGCCGTGTCCTTGCCCAGCGAGGCGATCATCTCCTGGGTGCGGCGGATGATCCACACGGGCTTGCCGCGCCATTCGACGGTCTTCTGCTCGCCTTCCTTCAGGTCGCCGATGTCGACCTCCACCGGGGCACCGGCGGCCTTCGCGCGCTCGGACGGGGTGAGCGTCTCGATGAACGGCACGGCGGTGGCCACGCCGGCCACGGCGCCGGCGCCGCACGTGATCGCGATCCAGGTTCGGCGACTCTTGTCGACGCCGGGGTCCACTTGGCTGTCACTCATGAAGCATCCTCGAAGAAGTCTTCTGTCAGGGCAACCGGGGATTTTAGCGTGGTCGTCAAGGGGGGCCGTCGGGGTTCTCGGCAGTGCACGAAACAGCCGCGTTCCGTGGCGCCCGCGCATCAGGCCAGGGACCGAACGCACGACGGGCGTCCCCAGCGGCTTGGCACGCGGCGCCGCGAGGGCCAATATCGCCCCCTCGCCAGCCATCACCACTCGTTCCACCCCGCACCCCCAGGAGGATGCCAGCATGAGCTTCTCGAAAGAATTCAAGGAATTCGCCCTCAAGGGCAACGTCATGGACCTCGCCGTCGGCGTGATCATCGGCGCGGCCTTCGGCAAGATCGTCGACTCCGCCGTGAACGACCTGATCATGCCGGTGATCGGCAAGGTCACGGGGGGCCTGGACTTCAGCAACTACTTCATCCCGCTGAACGGCCAGACGGCCACGACGCTGGCGGAGGCGAAGAAGGCCGGCGCGGTGTTCGCCTACGGCAACTTCCTGACGGTGCTGTTCAACTTCATCATCCTGGCGATCATCATCTTCATCATGGTGAAGCAGATCAACCGCCTGAAGCGCGCCCAGGCCGAGGCCCCCGCCGCCGCGCCCGCCGCGCCCGCCGAGGACATCGTGCTGCTGCGCGAGATCCGCGACTCCCTGCGCCGCTGACCCGGCGCGTCACGCCGCCTGCGACAGGCGCCGCGCGAGCCCCAGCGCGGCGCCCAGGCTGGCCGGGTCCGCCAGCCCGCGGCCCGCGATGTCGAACGCGGTGCCGTGGTCGGGGCTGGTGCGCACGAACGGCAGGCCCAGCGTCACGTTGACCCCATCGGCCACGCCCAGGTACTTCACGGGGATCAGGCCGTGGTCGTGCGTCATGGCCACCACGGCGTCGAACTCGCCCGGATGGTCCGGCGGCGCGTGGCGCGCGCGCATGAAGACCGTGTCGGGCGCGTAGGGCCCGCGCGCGTCGATCCCCGCGGCGCGCGCCCGCGCGATGGCCGGCGCGATGAGCGTGAGCTCCTCGTCGCCGAACAGCCCGCCCTCCCCCGCATGCGGGTTCAGCCCCGCGACAGCGATGCGGGGCGCCGCGATGCCCGCGCGCCGCAGCGCCGCGTGCGTGATCTCCAGCGTGCCCAGGATGCCGTCCTCGCTCAGGGCGTCCAGCGCGTGGCGCAGGGACATGTGGATCGTCACGAGCACCACGCGCAGCTGGTCGTTGGCCAGCATCATCCGCACGGGCGGCGGCGTGGCGCCCGGCGCGGCCGCCAGCGCCTGCAGCATCTCGGTGTGGCCGGGGTACGGCACGCCGGCCGCGGACAACGCCTCCTTGTGCAGGGGGGCGGTGACGATGGCGCGGCCACCGCCGCGCATCACGGTGGCGACCGCGTGCTCGATGCAGCGGGCGGCCGCGGCGCCCGCGTCGGCATGCACCCGGCCCCAGGGCAGCGCGGCCAGGCCCGCGGGCAGGCCCGGCGGCACATCCACGCGCAACGCGGCGGGCAGCGCCACGCCCAGGGTGGCCGCCGCGCGCTGCAGCACGGCCCGGTCGCCCACCACCACCGCATCGTCCAGCTGGCCCGCCAGGGCGGCCTTCACGATGATCTCGGGGCCGATGCCGCAGGGGTCGCCCAGGGTGACGAGGAGGTGCGCTGCCATGGGTGGATTCTTCCACGCGGCCCCATGCCACACTGTCGGCCCGATTCCCTGCCGCCGACGCGTCCGCCGGCCTGCCGCCATGCGCCCCCGCACCTGCCTGCTCGCTCTTGCCGCACTCGCCCTGGCCGCCGGCGCCGGCGCCGCCCCGGGCGCTCCCTCGCGCGCCGGCGCGGCTGCCCACGCGCCCGCCGCGACCCCCGCGACCGCGGCCACCCGCTTCCACGCGATGCTGGACGCCCAGTGGGACTGGCAGATGCGGGACCAGCCCGAGTGGGCCACCTCGCTGGGCGACCATCGCTTCGACGACCGCCTGACCGACAACAGCCCCGCCGGCCAGCAGGCCCGCGAGCGGCACCAGCGCGAGTGGCTGGCGCAGCTGCAGCGCGTGGACCGCGCGGCCCTGCGGGGCGAGGACGTCGTGAGCCTGGACGACGCGATCTTCGACGCCCAGCGCCAGGTCGAGCGCCAGGCCATCCCGGCCCTGCGCACGCGCGTCATCTCCGCCATCCACGGCGCGCACCTGCACCTGCCCGGCGTCATCCAGGACATGCCCGTGCGCAACGAAGCCGACGCGCGCCGCGTGCTGACGCGCCTGGCCGCCATCCCCGCCTACGTGGCCCGCGACCTGGACTGGGCCCGCGAGGGCAAGCGCCTGCACTGGGTGACGTTCCGCTCGTCCCTGTCCCGCGTGCCCGCGGAGATCGACGGCCTGTCGGCGATGGCGATGGACAAGAGCCCGCTGTACGCGCCGTTCGCCCGCCTGCCCGCGGACATCCCGGCCGACCGTGCCGAAGCCCTGCGGGCCGAGGCGCGCGCGCTGATCACGCAGCGCGTGCTGCCCGCCTACGCCGAGATGCGCCGCGTCGTGGTGGACGAGCTGCTGCCGGCCAGCCCGGAGAACGGCGCGCTGTCGTCCTATCCCGACGGCGCCGAGGCCTACCGCCTGGCCATCCGCGACCAGACCACGGTGGACCTGGGCGCGCAGCAGATCCACGACATCGGCCTGAAGGAAGTGGCGCGCCTGCGGGCCGGGATGGAAGCGATCCAGCGCGAGGTCGGGTTCCCCGGCACCTTCAAGGCGTTCATCGACCACCTGAACACGGACCCGTCGTTCTACTACCCCACGGGCGAGGCCCTGCTGGCCGGCTACCGCGAGATCGGCAAGCGCGCGGACCCGGGCCTCACGCACCTGTTCGTCACGCTGCCGCGTACCCCCTGGGGTATCCGACCGATTCCCGCCTACCAGGGCGACGGCGCGGCCGAGTACTACGACCAGGGCACCGCGGACGGCTCGGAGCCCGGCTGGTTCAACGCCAACATCGTGGCGGTGGCGCATCGCCCGAAGTGGGAGATGGAGGCGCTGCTGATGCACGAATCGGTGCCCGGCCACCACCTGCAGATCTCGCGCGCGATGGAGCTGGACGGCCTGCCGATGTTCCGCCGCACGGCCTCCATCAACGCCTACGTCGAGGGCTGGGCGCTCTACGCCGAGGGCCTGGGCCGCGACCTGGGCCTGTACGAGGACCCGTACTCGCACTACGGCCAGCTGCGCAGCGAGATCTGGCGCGCCGCGCGCCTGGTGGTGGACACCGGCGTGCACGCGCTCGGCTGGTCGCGCCAGCAGGCCATCGACTGGATGGAGGAGCGCACCGGCATCGCGCACGCCGACGTGGCCGCCGAGGTGGACCGCTACATCGTGTGGCCCGCGCAGGCGCTGGGCTACAAGCTGGGCCAGCTGAAGATCCTGGCGCTGCGCGACAAGGCGCGCGCCGCGCTGGGCGACCGCTTCGACATCCGCCGCTTCCACCAGGCCGTGCTGGACCACGGCGCGCTGCCGCTGCCGGTGCTGGAGCGGCAGATCGACGCGTGGATCGCGCAGGAGCAGCAGCGCCACGGTTGAGGACGACGATGCGCCGCCTCTGGCTCCTCTTCTCCCAGGCGGTCACGGTCGCGCTGGCCGTGCTGTTCGTGGTGGCGACGCTGAAGCCGGGGTGGCTGCCGGCCCCCTCGCTGCGTGCGGCGCTGGGCGGCTGGGATGCCGCCGCGCCGGCGGCCTCCGGGCCCGGCGGGGCGGGCCTGGGGGGCACGGCCGGCGCGGCCGGTGCGCCGCCCTCGCCCGCCGCCCTGGCCAGCCCGACCACGCCGCTGACGTCGCGGCCGCTGGTCTCCTTCAGCGACGCCGTGCGCCGCGCCGCGCCGGCGGTGGTGAGCATCACGGCCAGCAAGACCAGCCCGCGGCGCGGCCAGCAGGACGACTGGTCGCGCTGGTTCTTCGGCGGCAAGCGCAACGCGGCGGCGTCGTCGCAGACGGGCCTGGGCTCGGGCGTGCTGGTGACGGCGGACGGCTACCTGCTCACCAACCAGCACGTGATCGACGGCGCCGACGACATCGAGGTGACGCTGGCGGACGGCCGCTCGGCTTCCGCGCAGGTGGTGGGCACGGACGCGGACGCCGACCTGGCCGTGCTGCGCGTGGCCTTGTCGCCGGTGCCGGCCATCCCGTTCGGGTCGATGGACCGGCTGTCGGTGGGCGACCCGGTGCTGGCGATCGGCAACCCGTTCAACGTGGGCCAGACGGTGACGTCGGGCATTGTCAGCGCGCTGGACCGCAACCAGCTGGGCCTGTCGGCCATCGAGAACTTCATCCAGACCGACGCCGCCATCAACCCCGGCAACTCCGGCGGCGCGCTGGTGGACGCGGAGGGCCGGCTGGTGGGCATCAACACGGCCATCTTCTCGCGCAACGGCGGCAGCATGGGCATCGGCTTCGCCATCCCGGTGGACATCGCGCGGGAGGTGATGGACGCGCTGATCCGCGACGGCCAGGTGGTGCGCGGCTGGATCGGCGTGCAGCCGCGCGACCTGAGCGCGGAATTCGCCGACAGCTTCCAGCTGCCGGTGCACGAGGGCGTGCTGATCACGGGGGTGGTGCAGGAAGGGCCGGCCGCGAAGGCGGGCATCCGGCCCGGGGACGTGGTGACGGCCCTGGCGGGTCAGCGCATCACCAACACGGCGCAGCTGCTGCGCGGGGTGTCGGCGCTGAAGCCGCCGGCGCACGCCGAGCTGGACGTGCAACGGGGCAGCCAGGCGTTGAAGGTGAGCATCCCGGTGGCGAAGCGGCCGCAGCGGGCCCGGGAGGCCGAATAGGAAGGGTTACTTCACTGCGACGTCGCTGCCCGGCTTCACCGGCCGCTGCGACGCCCTGGCCGCCCACAGCCCCACCTCGTACAGGATGCACATGGGAATGGCCAGCGACAGCATCGACACGATGTCGGGCGGCGTGATGACGGCCGCGATGATGAACGCGATGATGACGAAGTAGCCGCGGAACTGGCGCAGCTTCTCCAGGGGCACGACGCCCAGGCGCGCCAGCACCACCACGACCACCGGCACCTCGAACGCGGCGCCGAAGGCGAGGAACATGGTGAGCACAAAGCCCAGGTACGCCTCGATGTCGGGCGCCGCCGTGATGCTCTTGGGCGCGAACTGCTGGATGAACGCGAACACGTTGGCGAACACGAAGCGGTAGCAGAACGCCACGCCCACGTAGAACAGCACCGTGCTGGACACCACGAGAGGCAGGATCAGCCGCTTCTCGTGGCTGTAGAGGCCCGGCGCGACGAACGCCCACACCTGGTACAGCACGAAGGGCAGCGCGCCGAGGAAGGCGGCCATCAGCGTGACCTTCATCGGCACCAGGAACGGCGAGATCACGCTGGTGGAGATCATGTGCGCGCCGGCCGGCAGGTTCTTCACCAGCGGCAGGGCCAGCAGGTCGAACAGGTGGTTCGGGCCGGGCCATGCGCACAGGATGCCGAACACGATGCCGATGGCGATCAGCGCGCGCACCAGCCGGTCGCGCAGCTCGATCAGGTGCGCGACGAACGGCTGCTCGGTGCCGTCGAGCTCGTCGGAAGTGGCCATCGCGACAGGTCAGGAGGAGGAGGTGGACGACGGCGCGGACGGGCGCGGGCGGAAACGCGCCACGCGCGCGGCGCCCGACTGCGCGTGCGTGCGCACGCCGGCCCGTTGCTTGTACCAGTGGGGCAGCGCGCCGCGCTTCAGGCGCCAGTTCTTGCGCGGCGGCTTGTAGGCGGATGCGTTGGCAGCGCCCGATTGCCAGGACGCCACCGACGGGTCGTGGATGCTGGGCGTGACCCCGAGGGCCTCGTCCGCCACGCCCTTGACCGCGCCGCCGGCCTCGTGCAGCTCGGTGCGCACCGTGTCGTGCACGTCGCGCGCGGCGGTCTCGAACTGCGACTTCATCTTCTGCAGTTCCTCGAGCTCCATCGAGCGGTTGACCTCCGCCTTCACGTCGGCCACGTAGCGCTGCGCCTTGCCCATGAGCGTGCCCACCGTGCGGGCGACGCGCGGCAGCTTCTCGGGGCCGATGACGATCAGCGCCACCGCGCCGATGAGGGCGATCTTGTCGAAGCCGAAGTCGATCACGCGAGGGGCGCCGGAGCGTCGGTCGCGGGGTTCAAAGCTTGGTCTTGGCGTCGACGTCGACCGTGTTCGGGTCGCGCGTGCCGCCGGTGACCTGCGCGGGCGGGGCGTTCGGGTCGGGCTGCTGCCCGTCGCGCATGCCGTCCTTGAAGCCCTTCACGGCCGAGCCGAGGTCGCTGCCCATGTTCTTCAGCTTGCTGGTGCCGAAGATCAACACCACGACAAGCAGCACGATCAACCAATGCCAGATGCTGAACGATCCCATATCAATGCTCCAGGTTCGGAATTACCGGGCATTCTAGTTCTTGGCAAGGCGGGGGCCGCGGGACGGGCGTGCCTCAGCCCTTCTTCCACGGGCGGGGCCCGCCGAAGGCGTGCATGTGCAGGTGCATCACCTCCTGGCCGCCGTCGGCGCCGGTGTTGATGACCTGGCGGAAGCCGTTGTCCACGCCCTGCGCCTTCATCAGGCCCGGCACCAGCGCCATCATCCGGCCGAGCAGGGCCGCATCGTCGGGCGTGACGTCGGCCATCGACACGATGTGGCGCCTGGGCACGAACAGCAGGTGCACGGGCGCCCAGGGCGCGATGTCGTGGAAGACGATCAGCTCGTCGTCCTCGTGCACCTTCTTCGCCGGGATCTGGCCGGCGGCGATCCTGCAGAAGATGCAGTTGGCGTCGGCGTGGTGGTGTGCGTGGTCGCTCATCGCGTGGCTTCCCCTTCCTGGCCGCGCACCTTGCGCAGCGCGAATTCCTCCAGGCCCGACAGGCCCTCGCGGCGCACCAGCTCCGCCACGACGTCGGCGGGCGACAGGTCGAACGCCGCCAGCGCCACCATCGAGTGGAACCACAGGTCCGCCACCTCGTAGACGATCTTCTGGCGGTCGCCATCCTTGGCGGCCATCACCGTCTCGGTGGCTTCCTCGCCGATCTTCTTCAGGATGGCGTCGGTGCCCTTGTGGAACAGGCGGGCCACGTAGCTCTTGTCCGGGTCGCCGCCGTTGGCGGGCTTGCGGGATTCGATCACGGCGGCCAGGCGGGCCAGTGCGTCGTCGTCGGTCATGTCGGGTGCGTGCGGGCGGCGGTGGAACACGTCAGCGGTAGATCTGGTCGGGCTGCTTCAGCACCGGCTCGACGGCCTGCCAGCGCCCGTCCACCAGCTTCTGGAAGAAGCAGCTGTGGCGCCCCGTGTGGCAGGCGATGCCGGGCTCGTGGCCCAGTTGCGTGACGCGCAGCAGCACCACGTCGTTGTCGCAATCCAGGCGCATCTCGTGCACCTGCTGCACGTGGCCGGACTCCTCGCCCTTGGCCCACAGCTTCTGGCGCGAGCGGCTCCAGTAGACGGCGCGCTGCGTGGCCGCCGTGCGCTCCAGCGCCTCGCGGTTGGCCCACGCGAACATCAGGATGTCGCCGGTGGCGTGTTCCTGCGCGATGACCGGGACGAGGCCGTCGCGGTCCCAGCGGATGTCGTCGAGCCAGTCCATGCCGGCAGTGTAGGCGAGCCGTCCGCGCGGCGGGCGCGGCGCCCGCCGCCGGCGACGGGCGTCAGCCCGCGTGCGTCGGCCCGAGATGGCCGCGTTCCTCCGCGAACCAGTCCAGCACGGGGATCGTGCCCGGCAGCACCGGCACGCTGCTGACCGGCAACGTCTCCCACGCCATCGCCTGGCCTTCGCGCATCTCGAACGCGCCGGTCCAGTCGAACACGCGGCAGAAGTTCAGGCGCACGCGCGCATGGGGGTAGTCCATCATCAATACGTGCCATGGTTGGGCCGCGCCGATGGTGATGCCGATCTCCTCGTGCAGTTCACGGCGCAGCGCCGCTTCGACAGACTCGCCCGGCTCCAGCTTGCCGCCCGGAAACTCCCAGTAGCCGGCGTAGACCTTGCCGGGCGGGCGCGTGGTGAGCAGGAAGCGGCCGGCTGGATCGACCAACACGCCCACGGCCACCTCGGTGACGGGTCGCTCGCCCCAGGCCGAGGGCTCGTCCGCGGAGGCGATCAGGCGGGCCGGGTCGCCGGCCTTCGGGTGCGCGGTCATGGGGCCGCCCTCTCCCCCGCGCGATCGCGCGCGAACTGGTACGCCACGCGCCCCGAGCGCGAGCCGCGTTCCAGCGCCCACACCAGCGCATCGCCGCGCGCGGCCGCCACCGTGGCATCGTCCGCGCCGAAGTGGCGCAGCCACTGGTCGACGATCGCCAGGTACTCGGCCTGGCTGAAGGGGTAGAAGCTGAGCCACAGGCCGAAGCGCTCGGACAGCGAGATCTTCTCCTCCACCGCCTCGCCGGGATGCAGCTCGCCATCCGCGTCGTGCCGGGCGGCCAGGTTGTCCTGCATCGTCTCGGGCAGCAGGTGGCGGCGGTTGGACGTGGCGTAGACCAGCAGGTTGTCGCCCGCCGCCGAGATGGAGCCGTCCAGCACGGACTTCAGCGCCTTGTAGCCGGACTCGCCCGCGTCGAAGCTCAGGTCGTCGCAGAAGATGACGAAGCGCTCGGGGCGGCCATCCACCTGCGCGACGATCTCGGGCAGGTGCACCAGGTCGTCCTTGTCCACCTCGATGAGGCGCAGGCCCTGGGGGGCATAGGCCTGCAGGCAGGCCTTGATCAGCGAGCTCTTGCCGGTGCCGCGCGCGCCCGTGAGCAGCACGTTGTTGGCCGGCTGGCCCGCCACGAAGCGCGTGGTGTTGCGCACCAGGCGAGCCTTCTGCGCGTCCACCTCGCGCAGCTCGTCCAACGCGATGCGCGCGACGTGGCGCACGGGCTCGATCGTGCCACCCGTGGGGCCGCGGCGGCGGTAGCGGAAGGCGTGGGAGGCCGTCCAGTCCGGGGCCGCGACGGCCGGGGGCAGCAGCGTCTCGACGCGCGCCAGCAGCGCCTCGGCGCGGCGCAGCAGGGCGGCGAGCGCGTCGGTGGCGGGCGTGGCGTCGGCGGGCGAAGGTGCGGGCAGGTCGCTCATGTCCGTGCCAGTGTAGTGAGCCCGTGGGAAGATCCACGCCGATGACCGACGCCTCGACACCCACGTCCGCCTTCATCGCCACGCCCACCCTCGACGGCCTGCTCAGCGTGCACTACACCGGCGCGTTGCTGCGATCGCAGGCGTTGCTGCAGCGCGAGCGCATCGGCTGCGAGATCCGCTTCGAGATCGGCAACAGCCTGATCGCCGATGCCCGCAACAAGCTGGTGGCCGGCTTCCTGGCCAGCGCGCACACCGACCTGGTGTTCATCGACGCCGACCTGTCCTGGCAGCCCGCCGACCTGCTGCGGCTGCTGCGCCACGACGCCGACGTGGTGGCCGGCGCCTACCAGCGCAAGGACCGCGCGAAGGTGGATTTCTCGGTGAAGTTTGGGCCCCGCATCCAGGCCGACACGCAGGGGCTGCTGCCCGCGGAGCGCGTGGGCACGGGCTTCCTGCGCATCCGCCGCACGGTGCTGGAGCGGCTGGTGGCCGCGCATCCGCAGCTCGCGCTGCGCAAGCACGACGGCTCGCCCGCGCCGCACCTGTACGCCCTGTTCGACACGTCCATCGTGGACGGCCGCTACGTGGGCGAGGACTTCACGTTCTGCGACCGCTGGCGCGCGCTGGGCGGGCAGGTGATGGTGGACCCGGAGATCGGGCTCGCGCACCACGGGTCGGCGGCCTACGACGAGCCGTTGAAGAAGTACCTCCTTAGAGACTAGGTGCCTGGCGTTGCCCTTTGCCCCCGCAGGGGGCGGGGGGCAAGCGCCTGGCACCTCACTTCGGACGCATCAGGACAACGTCACCCGCGCGAACTTGCGCTTGCCCACCTGCAGCACGACGGTGCCCGCGCCCACCTTCAGCGCCTTGTCGCTGACCACGCCGCCGTCGATGCGCACGCCGCCCTGCTCGACCATGCGCATCGCCTCGCTGGTGGACGGCACCAGGCCGGAAGCCTTCAGCAACGCGCCGATGCCCATCGGTGCGCCGCCGAGCGTCACCTCCGGGATCTCGTCCGGGATGCCGCCCTTCGACCGGTTCTGGAAATCCTGCTCCGCCGCCTCCGCGGCCGCGGCCGAGTGGAAGCGCGTGGTGATCTCCTTGGCCAGCATCACCTTGGCGTCCTTCGGGTTGCGCCCGCCGTCCACCTCGGCCTTCAAGGCGGCGATCTCGGCCTCCGAGCGGAAGCTGAGCAGCGTGAACCACTTCCACATCAGCACGTCGCTGATCGACAGCACCTTGGCGAACATGCCGTTGGCCGGCTCCGCGATGGCAATGTAGTTGTTCTTGGACTTGGACATCTTCTCGACGCCGTCCAGGCCCTCCAGCAGCGGCATCGTCAGGATGCACTGCGGCTCCTGCCCGTACTCCTGCTGCAGGTGGCGGCCCATCAGCAGGTTGAACTTCTGGTCGGTGCCGCCCAGCTCCAGGTCGCTCTTCAGCGCGACCGAGTCGTAGCCCTGCATCAGCGGGTAGAGGAACTCGTGCACGCTGATGGGCGCCTGCGCGGCGAAGCGCTTGGCGAAGTCGTCGCGCTCCATCATCCGCGCCACCGTGTAGCGCGACGCCAGCTGGATCATGCCGCGCGCGCCCAGTGGGTCGGACCACTCGCTGTTGTAGCGGATCTCGGTGCGCGCCGGGTCCAGCACCAGGCTCGCCTGGGCGTAGTAGGTCTTGGCGTTGGCCTCGATCTGCTCGCGCGTGAGCGGCGGGCGCGTGCTGTTGCGGCCGGACGGGTCGCCGATCTGGGACGTGAAGTCGCCGATCAGGAAGATCACCTGGTGGCCCAGGTCCTGCAGCTGTCGCAGCTTGTTCAGCACCACCGTGTGGCCGACGTGGATGTCCGGGGCGGTGGGGTCGAGCCCCAGCTTGATGCGCAGCGGCTGGCCGGTGGCGGCGGAGCGGGCCAGCTTGCGCACCCAGTCGGCCTGCGGCAGCAGCTCGTCGCAGCCGCGCAGGCTGACCGCCAGGGCCTCGCGCACCGCATCGGTGACGGGGTGGGCGTCGGGGGTGTCCGGAGGCGTGGAGGAGTTGTTCATGGTTGCGGGAAATTACCGAGAAAACGGCGCTTTTCGCTAAATCGGAAAATATGACAGAACGATATACTCCGCGCGCAACCCCATTTGCCAAGCGTTTCGGCTGGCCATCCCACCGGGTTGAATGACGCGGCTCCTTCGTTGATCGCCTCCCAACTTGCGGCGATCTGTCGTGAAGGGTCATCGATTCTAAGCGCGCCCGCAGTTCACAAGGCTTCGCAAAATTGGCTTCCTTCGATCCGATCCCCGCCGTCCAGACCCGCCTGGCCCAGGCCGCCCGCTGGTCGCACCAACATCCCAAGCGCGTGGCCGCCGGCGTGCTGGCCGTGCTGGCCGGCTTGGCCGGCACCGCCTTTGGCGTGGCCCCGCTGGCGCCTGATGCCGCCCTGCTGCCCGTCCGCACCCTCACCGAGGCCTACCAGCCCGACGGCCTGGAGGCCCAGCTGGACGCCCTGGCCGTCCAACCGCTGAGCCTGGCGCGCAACGACGTCACGCGCTACGACGACACGCCCGCCAGCCTGCTCAAGCGCCTGGGCGTGGCCGATGCCGACGCCGCGGCGTTCCTGCGTTCCGACAGCACCGCCCGCCGCGCCTTCACCGGCCGCACCGGCAAGCTGGTGGCAGCCACGCTGGACGCCCACGGGCGCCTGGGCCAGCTGGTGCTGCGCTACCCGGCGGAGCGCGACGACCAATTCTCGACCCATTTCACCCGTCTCACCATCTCTCGCGACCCCGTCGGCCTGCGCAGCCAGCTGGAGACGGTGCCCCTGGCCACCACCACGCGGCTGGCCAGCGGCGTCATCCGCACGTCGCTGTACGCGGCCACGGACGATGCCAACCTGCCCGATCCGGTGGCCACGCAGATGGCCGAGATGTTCTCCACCGACATCGACTTCCACCGCGAGCTGAAGAAGGGCGACACGTTCAGCGTCGTCTACGAGGCGCTGACCGCCGACGGCGAGCCGGTGCCCTGGAACCAGGGCGCGGGCCGGGTGCTGGCCGCGGAATTCGTCAACGCCGGCCATGCCTATACCAGCGTGTGGTTCTCCGACGCCGCGTCGGGCAAGGGCGCGTACTTCGACCTGCAGGGCAACAGCAAGCACAAGGCCTTCCTGGCCAGCCCGCTGGCCTTCTCGCGCATCACTTCCGGCTTCTCGATGCGCTTCCACCCGATCCTGCAGACCTGGAAGAAGCACGAGGGCGTGGACTACGGCGCACCCATCGGCACGCCCGTGCGCGTGGTGGGCGACGGCGTCGTGGAGTTCGCCGGCGTGCAGAACGGCTTCGGCAACGTCATCCACGTGCGCCACGCCGACAACCGCGAGACGGTCTACGCCCACCTGAGCCGCATCAACGTGGTGCGCGGCCAGCATGTCGACCAGGGCCAGCACATCGGCGACGTCGGCCAGACCGGCTGGGCCACCGGCCCGCACCTGCACTTCGAGTTCCACGTGGCGGGCGTCGTGAAGGATCCGCTGGCCATCGCCAAGACGTCGCAGACGGTGGCCCTGGACGCCGCCTCGCGCCCGCGCTTCGCGCTGGCCGCCGAGCGCATCAAGGGCCCGCTGGCCGTGGCCGAATCGCTGGGCGGCGGCAACACCGGCGACCTGCGCGACTGACCGCGCACGCCCCGGCATCGCCACGCACGCAGATGTCGACGTCGCTGTTCATCGGGCTGATGAGTGGCACGTCGATGGACGGCATCGACGGGGTGCTGGTGGATTTCGGCACCGGCGACGACGCGCACGGCAGCGCGAACCAGCCGGTGATGCGCGTGCTCGCCGATCACCACCTGCCCTTCCCGCCCGCACTGGCCGCCGAGCTGCTGGCGCTGAACACCCCGGGCGACGACGAGCTGCACCGCGCCGCCCTGGCCGGCAACGCCCTGGCCCGCCTGCAGGCCCAGGTGGTGGCGGGCCTGCTGTCGGCGTCCGGCCGCGCCGCCGCCGACGTGCGGGCCGTGGGCTCGCACGGCCAGACCGTGCGCCACCGCCCCGGCGAGTTCGACGGCACCGGCTACACGCTCCAGCTGAACCAGCCCGCGCTGCTGGCCGAGCTCACCGGCATCGACGTGGTGGCCGACTTCCGCACGCGCGACGTCGCGGCCGGCGGCCAGGGCGCCCCGCTGGTGCCCGCCTTCCATGACGCCGTCTTCGGCGGCGCCCCCCGCCCCCGCGCCCTCCTGAACCTGGGCGGCATCGCCAACCTGACGCTGCTGCCCGATCCGTCGACGCCGGGCCGCGAACGCCTGCTGGGCTTCGATTGCGGCCCCGCCAATGCCCTGATGGACGCCTGGTGCGCGCTGCACCACGGCACGCCCTACGACGACCGCGGCGCCTGGGCCGCCAGCGGCCAGGTGCATGCCGGCTTGCTGGCCCGCCTCCGCGCGGACCCCTTCTTCGTCGCGCCCCCACCCAAGAGCACGGGCCGCGACCTGTTCCACCTCGCGTGGCTGCAGGGCCACCTGGACGCCCTGCCGCCCTCCACGAGTACGGTCGACGGCGCCCCCCCGCCCTCAGCAGTGGACGTGCAGGCCACGCTGCTCGCCTTGACCTCGTCCACCGCGATCGACGCCCTGCGCGCGCACGCACCCGCCACTCGCGAACTGCTGGTGTGCGGCGGCGGCGCCTTCAACGACGCCCTGATGGCCGACCTGGCCGCCCGCTGGCCCGGCCTGGACGTGGCCAGCACGTCCCGCGCCGGACTGCCACCGATGCAAGTGGAAGCCGCCGCCTTCGCGTGGCTGGCCCGCGCATTCGTCGAGCGCCAGCCCGGCAACCGCCCGTCGGTGACAGGCGCACGAGGAGACCGCTTGCTAGGCGCGCTTTACCCCGCCTGAGGCTGAGGCGAAGCGCCCAGCACGGTCACCGCGCGATACCCCCTCAGGCGAAGCGCCAGCGATCGGCGCGAGGGGCCCCGAAGGGGCAAGCGACCGCCCAAGGCAATGCGCCAGCGAGCCGAAAGCCGGCCGCAGGCCCACCCAAGGTCCATGCGCGGAGCTGGCTCCGCCAGTCCGCTGCATGAGCCCCCATGGGGGGCAGCGACCAGCGGGAGCGTGGGGGCGAACGTTACGCGGAGAAGCTGGACCCGCACCCACAGGTGGTGGTGGCGTTCGGATTCTTGATCACGAACTGCGCGCCCTGCAGGTCTTCCTTGTAGTCGATCTCGGCGCCGGTGAGGTACTGCAGGCTCATGGCGTCGATCAGCAGGGTGACGCCGTTCTTGCTCATCTGCGTGTCGTCCTCGTTGACGGCCTCGTCGAACGTGAACCCGTACTGGAAGCCCGAGCAGCCACCGCCCTGCACGAAGACGCGCAGCTTGAGCTCGGGGTTGCCTTCCTCGTCGACCAGCTCCTTCACCTTGGCGGCGGCGCTGTCGGTGAAGACCAGGGGCGCGGGCATCAGGTCGGGGGTGGATTCGGCAACGGCGTTCATGGGGTCGGGTCCTTCAGGCAACTACTACGGGAAACGGGGATCAGTTCTGGTTCGCGGCGGCCGCCAGCTTCAGCGGCGGACGGTCGGCGCCGGCGTCGTGCTCGAGCTCGGCGATGGCGGGGCCGGCGGGCAGGGCCGGCGCAGGGGCAGCGACGCCGGCGGTGAGGTGCTTCAACTCACCATCGATGGTGGCGCCCTGGTGCATTTCAAGGGTCTCGTAGCGCACGTCGCCCACGATGCGGGCCTTGGGCTGCAGCTCGAGCAGCTCGGTGGCGGTGACGGGGCCGTCCACGCGACCGTTGATGATCACATGCCCAGCCATCACCTTGCCCAGTACCCGGGCATTCTCGCTGATCACGAGCAGGCTGAGGGGATCGGCGGCAAACACGTCGCCCTGGACCTCGCCGTCGATGCGCAGGCCCTCGTGGAAGCGGAGCTCGCCGTGGATGACCGTGCCCTCCCCGATCAGGCTGCGGATGGGGGGCTGCTTCTTGCGGTTGAACCACATGGTGTGTCTCCTGGGGGCCGCCCTGGGGCCGGGTCACAGCTTCAGGGTCTGCATCGCGCGCACGCTGCCGCCCGCATCGGTGACGCGGAGCTGCACGGTTTTTACCACGGCCGCGGCGGGGAACTCGACCATGCCTTCCGCCCGCGCGTACTCCTTCACGGCCAGCTGCTGCGGGCCCGCCGCGGCGGGCTGGCTCCACGGCTTGTCGTCCAGCGTGCCGCCCAGCACCAGGTCGTAGCGCCCGTTGAACGCGACGGGCGCCTTGCCGGCCTGCATCACCAGCACCTGGTAGCGCAGGTGGCCGGGCGAATCCACGCTGGCCTGGAAACCGCGCACGGCCAGGCTGCCACCGCCGGCCCCGGTGCCACCCGCGGGCAGCAGCCGCTCGAAGAAGCCCAGGTCGGACTGCAGCTGCAGCTTGTCGGCCTCGGACTGCCGCAGCTGGGACGCCAGGCGCTCCTCGGTGGCGCGCTCGGTCTTGAGCAGGCTTTCGGCCGTGTTGGCCACCGCCTGCGCCTTGTCGCGGTCGTCACGCAGCTGCGTCACCTCCTCGCGCAGGCGCAGCAGCTCCACCTTGGCGTCCTTGTCCAGGCCCGCCAGCCCCTTGCCGAACTCGAACGCCCACAGCGCGATGGCGGCCGAGAAGCCGAGCATGAGCGCGATGGCGGCCCAGCGCAGCGGCCACGGCAGGTGGCTGCGCACGTGCACGCGCGGGGCGCTGACGGACAGGCGACGGCGGAGGAGCTTCCAGCGCATGGTGGGGCGGATGGTGACGCGGGATCGGGCGCGACGGGTCCCCGGAAGGAAAAAAGGCCGCTGGAACCAGCGGCCTTCTCTCTTGGGGAGCCGATCAGCGCTTGCTGAACTGCTTCCGGCGACGGGCGCCGTGCAGGCCGACCTTCTTCCGTTCCACTTCACGCGCGTCACGCGTGACGAAGCCGGCTTGCGACAGGCCCGACTTGAGGGCCGCGTCGTAGTCGATCAGCGCGCGGGTGATGCCATGGCGCACCGCACCGGCCTGGCCGGACTCGCCGCCGCCGTGCACGTTCACCTTGACGTCGAACGTCAGCTCGTTGTCGGTGAGCATCAGCGGCTGCTTGACGATCATGACGGACGTCAGGCGGCCGAAGTACTCGCTCACGGGCTTGCCGTTCACGGTGATCTTGCCTTCACCCTTCTTGATGAAGACGCGCGCCACGGACGACTTGCGACGTCCCGTGCCGTAGTTGTAGTTGCCGATCATTCGCGCGCTCCTCAGATGTCCAGCGACTTGGGCTGCTGGGCGGTGTGCGGATGCGTGGCACCGGCGTACACCTTCAGCTTCTTGATCATCGCGTAGCCCAGCGGACCCTTGGGGAGCATGCCCTTGACGGCCTTCTCCAGGGCGCGGCCAGGGTGCTTGGCCTGCATGTCCTTGAACTTCGTGGCGTAGATGCCGCCCGGGTAGCCCGAATGGCGGTAGTACACCTTGTCCTCGGCCTTGTTGCCGGTGACGCGGAGCTTCTCGGCGTTGACGATGACGATGAAATCGCCGGTGTCGACGTGAGGCGTGTAGATGGCCTTGTGCTTGCCGCGCAGTCGGAGTGCCACTTCACTGGCAACACGTCCGAGCACCTTGTCGGTGGCGTCGATCACAAACCACTCGCGCGTCACTTCGGCCGGCTTGGCGCTGAAGGTCTTCATGAGGGAATCTCTTGGGAGGTATAAACGGCTGTTCGATGCGTCCGGGCCGGCCTTCGGCGCTGCTCATGGCTGGCAGCCTCTCGGGCCCTCCCTGCGTTGTTGGCGCTCTCTCGAGCGACTCCGCTGCAGGACGTACCACCCCCGCCGTAAAAAGGGGAAGCCTGCCAGCATAGCACAGATCACTAGGGTGCGGCAACGCGACGCCATCATTGCTGCACAGCAGCAATCCCCCCAGAATCCGGCCATGGGCACGTCCAATCCCGAGATCAACGCGCCGTTCGTGTGGATCCCGATCCGCTCGCTGTCGTCCCGCCACCGGTCACGCATCCTGGCGCACCTGCTGGCCTTGACGGAGAGTGACCGCTATCTTCGCTTCGGCTATCACGCCTCCGACGCCCAGATCGGGCTGTACGTGGACCGGCTGGATTTCGACCGGGACGAGGTGTTCGGCGTCTTCAACCGCCGCCTGGCGCTGATCGCGATAGCGCATCTGGCCTACGGACCGGAACCGGCGCCCGGCGCCACGGCGCTGCAGGCCAGCCGGTCCCGCGAGGCGGAGTTCGGCGTCTCCGTCGCCGCCCGGGCGCGCGGCCGCGGCTACGGCGCGCGCCTGTTCGACCACGCCGTGCTGCACGCGCGCAACCGCGGGGTGGACACGCTGATCATCCACGCCCTGTCCGAGAACGTGACCATGCTTCGCATCGCCCATCGCGCCGGCGCCACGCTGGACCGCGAAGGCGGCGACACCGAGGCCCGGCTGAAGCTGCCGCCCGACAGCCTGGCCACGCGCGTGGACCAGGTGCTGCAGGCGCAGGCGGCGGAGTGGGACTACCAGCTCAAGAGCGGCGCGATGCAGCTCGAGGCGTTGAAGGACCTGTTCGCGAAGAAGTAGGCGGCGCGCGGCATCGGTACCATGCGCCCGATGACCGCCGCCCCGCCCTACGCCCACCTCACCCCCCACGGCATGCTGGACGCGGTGGCCGCCGCCGGCTTCCCCGTCACGGGCGGCCTGCTGCAGCTGAACTCCTACGAGAACCGCGTCGTGCAGCTGGCGCTGGAGGACGGCGCCGGCGTGGTGGCCAAGTTCTACCGGCCCGCGCGCTGGAGCGACGCGCAGATCCTGGAGGAGCACGCGTTCGCGCTGGAGCTGGCCGCGGCCGACCTGCCGGTGGTGGCGCCGCTGCCGCTGCGGCCGTCGCGCGAGGAGCCGCTGTTGCGGGTGTCGGACGATCCGCGGACGCTGGGGCAATGGACGATTGCCGGCGACGGTGAGCGCGACGGCGACCGCGACGGTGATGGGGACGGTGATGGGGACGGTGATGGCGGCGACGATGGCGTGACGCGCGCGGCGCCGGACGCGGGCGGCAAGCGCGCCACGGCCGCCTCCGCCTACCGCTTCGCGGTGTCGCCCCGCCGCGCGGGCCGGTCGCCCGAACTGGAAAGCCCGCACACGCTCGCCTGGCTGGGCCGGTTGCTGGGCCGGCTGCACGCCGTGGGCGCGGAGCGGCCGTTCGCGCATCGCCGCACGCTGGACGTCGACACCTTCGGCTGGCAGGCGCGCCAGCGCGTGCAGGACGGCGACGCGCTGGGCCCGTGCGCCGAGGCCGCCACCTGGCTGGACGCCAGCGCGCGCGCCCTGGACGCCGTGGCGCGTGCCTTCGAGCAGGCGGGTGCGGTGCGCCGGATCCGCCTGCATGGCGACTGCCATCCCGGCAACATCCTGTGGCGCGAGGAAGGCGAAGGGGCCGGCCCGCTGTTCGTCGACCTGGACGACGCCTGCATGGGGCCCGCCGTGCAGGACCTGTGGATGCTGCTGTCCGGTGATCGCGAGGCGATGCAGGGCCAGCTGCATCACGTGCTGGAAGGCTACCGCGTCTTCCGGCCCTTCGACCGCGCCGAGCTGGCGCTGGTGGAGCCGCTGCGCACGCTGCGCATGGTGCACCACAGCGCGTGGCTGGCCGAGCGCTGGAGCGACCCCGCGTTCCCCGCCGCGTTCCCGTGGTTCGGCACGCCGGGGTACTGGGGACAACAGGTGACGCAGCTGCGCGAGCAGCTGGAGGCGATGGCCGAGGGGCCGCTGGTGGCGTGAACGGCGCCACGGGCGCGGGGTCGCGCGCGCAGGGTCACGCGCGCGGGGTCGCGCGCGCTGGATCGCGCGCCACGCGCGCCGCCGCTTGCGATGCGTCAACCGCCGATCGGCCCGCCGCCGCGAGGATGCGGCCATGACCCTCGACACCCCGCCCGCGCCGGCGCCCGCGCGGCTCGACGACGACCTCCTGCGCCAGTTCGACACGCCCGGCCCGCGCTACACCTCGTACCCGACCGCCGACCGCTTCACCGAGGACTTCGGCCCCGCGGACGTGGCGGCCGCCCTGCACGCCCGGCGGGGCCGTGCCGGCGAGCCGCTGTCGATCTACGTGCACATCCCGTTCTGCGAATCGCTGTGCTACTACTGCGCGTGCAACAAGGTCGTCACGAAGCACCACGAGCGCGCGGGCGAGTACCTGGACGTGCTGGAGCGCGAGATGGACCTCGTGCTGCAGTCCCTGGGCCCCGGCGCGACCGTGTCGCAGCTGCACTTCGGCGGCGGCTCGCCGACCTTCCTGAGCGACGCCGAGCTGGCGCGCGTGGTGGGCGCGCTGCGTGGGCGCTTCCATTTCCTGGCGGGGATCGAGATGTCGATCGAGGTGGACCCGCGCACGGTGACGCCGGAGCGGCTCGCGGCCCTGCGCGCGATGGGCTTCAACCGCCTGAGCTTCGGCGTGCAGGACTTCGACGCTGAGGTGCAACGCGCCGTGCACCGCGTGCAGCCCTTCGAGGACGTGCTGCGGCTGGTGCAGGCCGCGCGCGCCCTGCGCTTCGACTCCCTCAACGCCGACCTGATCTACGGCCTGCCCTGCCAGACGCCCGACAGCTTCCAGCGCACCGTGGCGCAGCTGGGCGAGCTGCGGCCCGACCGCGTCGCGCTGTACGCGTACGCGCACCTGCCCGACCGCTTCAAGTCGCAGCGGCGCATCGCCGACCACGCGCTGCCCTTGCCCGCCGCGCGCGTGGCGATGCTGGGCCAGGCGCTGCAGGGGCTGCAGGCGCAAGGGTACGCGTACATCGGCATGGACCACTTCGCCCTGCCGCACGACGCGCTGGCGGTGGCCAAGCGCGAGGGCCGCATGCAGCGCAACTTCCAGGGCTACAGCACGCAGCCGGACTGCGACCTGGTGGGCCTGGGCGTGTCGGCCATCGGGCGCATCGGCAACACGTACCACCAGAACGCGAAGACGCTGCCCCAGTACTACGACAGCGTGGCGTGCGGCGTGCTGCCGGTGGTGCGCGGGGTGGCGCTGGATGCGGACGACCTGCTGCGCCGAGATGTGATCATGACGCTGATGTGCCAGGGACGACTGCGGTTCGCCGACATCGAGGCGCGGCACGGCGTGCGGTTCTCGCAGGTGTTCGCTCCCGAGCTGGAACAGCTGGCCGCGCTGGCGCTGGGCGGCCTGGTGACCCTGCCGCCGGGCGAGGTGCACGTCACCGCCGCGGGTTGGTACCTGGTGCGCGCGATCGCGATGGTGTTCGACCGCCACCTGCGCGAGCGCGGGGAGCGGCAGCGGTTCTCGCGCGTGGTGTGAGCGCGGTCAGCGCCGGGCGTCAGGGCCGCGAGGATGCGACGGCGGCCAGCGGCCCGGCGGGGCTTGTCGCGCGTCAAGGGCGCACGTGAAGGCCCATGGCCCTTGCGAGGTCAGCGCTCGCACACCGCCCAGCTGGTGGGCGTCTCGTACAGGCGCAGGCGCCTGAGCCGCAGGCCGTGCCCGAAGCGCGCGGTGTAGAGCGGGTCGAGGATCTCGAACGCCATCGCCACCAGGTTCTCGGCGGTGGGCACGCGCGGCAGCACGACGGTCTTGTGGCCGGGGATCTGGTCCAGCAGCTGGCGCACCAGCGTGTCGTCCGCGTGCACCAGGAACGCGTGGTCCCACAGGTCCACCAGGTGGTCCTTGGCGATGGCCTTGACGTCGCTGAAGTCCATCAGCATGCCGTGGTCGCTGGACGACGGATTGTCCACCACCTCGCCCTCCAGCGTGATCTCCAGCGCGTAGCGGTGCCCGTGCAGGTTGCGGCACTGGCTCTTGTGCGCCGGGATGCGGTGGCCGGCGTCGAATTCGAGGCGTTTGGTGATGGTGAGCATGGCAGGAGCGGCATTGTCTCAGGTGCCGCGGGCACGCGGCCGGGCTCCGGACGCCAACCCTGGCGGTGTCAGCGAATGCCCAGCATCTTGTGCGTCTGCAGCCCCAGCTTCCAGCGCGGGTGCTGCAGGCAGTACTGCATCGCCAGCTTCTGGTTGGTGGCCTGCAGCAGGTTGTCCATCGGCTGCAGGTAGAAGTGCGTGAACGGCAGTGAGGTGAAGCGCGCCGGGTCCACGCCCTCCTGCGGAAACACCAGCTTCAGCTCGTCGCCGGCGCGCAGCACCAGCGCCGCATCGGCCTTGGGGCTGACGCAGATCCAGTCCAGGCCCGGCGGCGGCTCGACCGTGCCGTTGGTCTCCACGGCGATGGTGAAGCCGCGGTCGTGCAGCGCCGTGGTGAGCGCCGCGTCCACCTGCAGCAGCGGCTCGCCGCCCGTGAGCACGACGAAGCGGTGCTGCGCCTCGTCGCCCCAGTGGCGCGCGATCTCGTCGGCCAGGTCGTCGGCGGTGCGGAACTTGCCGCCGCCCTCGCCATCGGTGCCGACGAAATCGGTATCGCAGAACGTGCAGACGGCGTCGGCGCGATCCTCTTCCCGGCCGGTCCACAGGTTGCACCCCGCGAACCGGCAGAACACCGCGGGGCGGCCGGCGTTCGCGCCTTCGCCCTGCAACGTGTAGAAGATCTCCTTGACGCTGTACATGTCAGCCCCCGCCCGCCTGGCGGCGGGCACCCCCCGGGGGGGCGCCCGGCCGGCTCCGGAGCGGCCGCGCGCTCGCCCGGGGGTTGCTTCGATCAACCGTCATTGGCCGACCAGCAGCCGGTTCACGCGCTGCACGTACTCCGCCGGCGCCTCGAGGTGCCCGCCCTCGGCCAGCCAGGCCTGGTCGAACAGCAGGTGGGCCAGGTCGTCGAAGCGCGCGTCGTCGGCCTCCATGCGCTTGACGAGCGGATGCTCGGGGTTCACTTCGAGGATGGGCTTGGCGTCGGGGGCGTCCTGGCCGGCCTGCTTCAGCATGCGGGCCAAGTGGGCGCTCATCTCACCCTCTTCCACCACGATGCACGCGGCCGAATCCACCAGGCGGGACGTGGCGCGCACGTCCTTCGCGCGGTCCTTCAGCGCGTCCTTCAGCTTGTCCAGCGTCGGCTTGAACGCCTCGGCCACGGCCTCGGCCTGCTTCTTCTCGTCCTCGTCCTGCAGCTTGCCCAAGTCCACCGCGCCCTTGGCCACGCTCTGCAGCGTGTGGCCCTCGAACTCGTGCAGGTGCGACAGCATCCACTCGTCCACGCGGTCGGTCAGCAGCAGCACCTCGATGCCCTTCTTGCGGAAGATCTCGAGCTGCGGGCTGGCCTTGGCGGCGGCGAGCGAATCGGCCGTGATCACGTAGATCGTGTCCTGGCCTTCCTTCATCCGGGCCACGTAGTCGGCCAGCGACACGCCGGCATCGGCGTGCGTGGACGCGAAGCGGTACAGCTTGGCCAGGCGCTCGCGGTTCTGGAAGTCCTCGCCGATGCCTTCCTTCATCACCGCGCCGAACTGGTCCCAGAACTTCTGGTACTTGGCCTTGTCGTCGGCGCTGTCACTGTCGGCCAGCGCTTCCAGCATGGACAGCACGCGCTTGGTGGAGCCCTCGCGGATGGCCTTCACGTCGCGGCTTTCCTGCAGCAGCTCGCGCGAGACGTTCAGCGGCAGGTCGGCCGAGTCGATCACGCCCTTGACGAAGCGCAGGTACACCGGCATCAGCGCCTCGGCGTCGTCCATGATGAACACGCGCTTGACGTACAGCTTGACGCCGCCGCGCTTGTCGCGGTTCCACATGTCGAACGGCGCCTTGGCCGGGATGTACAGCAGCTGCGTGTACTCGCTACGGCCTTCCACGCGGTTGTGCGTGTAGGCGAGCGGCGGGTCGCTGTCGTAGCTGAGCTGCTTGTAGAACTCCTGGTACTCGGCATCCGTGACGTCGCTCTTGGCGCGCGCCCACAGGGCCGAGGCCTTGTTGACCGTCTCCCACTCGCCGTCCTTGGCCACGTAGGCGGACTTGTCGGCGTCCCATTCCTCCTTCTGCATCAGGATGGGCAGCGAGATGTGGTCGGAATACTTGCTGATGATCGACTTGATCTTCCAGGCGCTGAGGAACTCCTCCTCGCCCTCGCGCAGGTGCAGGATGACGTCGGTGCCGCGCTCGGCGCGCGTGATGCTCTCCACCTCGAACTGCCCGGTGCCTTCGGAGCTCCAGCGCACGCCGTGGTCGTGCGGCACGCCCGCGCGGCGCGATTCCACCGTGATACGGTCGGCCACGATGTAGCCGGAGTAGAAGCCCACGCCGAACTGGCCGATCAGGCTGGCGTCCTTCTTCTGGTCGCCTTCCAGGCGCGCCACGAACTCGCGCGTGCCCGACTTGGCGATGGTGCCCAGGTGGGCCACGGCCTCGTCCGCCGACATGCCGATGCCGTTGTCGCGGATGGTGATGGTCTTGTTGGCCGCGTCCAGCAGGATCTTGACCTGCAGGTCGGGCTGGTCCTCGTACAGCGACGCGTCGTTGATGGCCTCGAAGCGCAGCTTGTCGCACGCGTCCGAGGCGTTGCTGACGAGCTCGCGGACGAAGATCTCCTTATTGGAGTACAGGGAGTGCGTGACGAGGTGCAGGATCTGCTGGACCTCGGCTTGGAATGACAGGGTTTGCTTGTCCATGGAAGTCTCTGGGGGCTTTTGGGGGAAGGCGATATTTTCGCGCTGCGGAGCAGTGTGGGGGCCGGGCGCGGGAATTCAAGGGCTGGTGCCAGGCACCAGCTTCCAGCCGCCTACTGCGCGAACGCCTTCGCCGCGGCCATCGTGGGCGCGCTCTGGTTCATCGTGTAGAAGTGCAGCGCCGGCGCGCCGCCGGCCACCAGTCGCTCGCACAGCGAGGCGATCACCTCCTCGCCGAAGGTGCGGATCGCCTTGTTGTCGTCGCCGAACGACTGCAGCCGCAGGCGGATCCAGCGCGGGATGTCGCAGCCGCAGTTGTCGGCGAAGCGCATCAGGCCGCTGGAGTTCGTGATGGGCATGATGCCCGGCACGATGGGGATCTCCAGGCCCAGCTTCTGCACCTCGTCGACGAAGCGGAAGTACGCGTCGGCGTTGAACAGCATCTGCGTGATGGCCATGTCGGCCCCTTCGCGCACCTTGATGGCGAAGGCCAGCAGGTCGGCCTGCGGCGAGCGCGCCTGCGGGTGCGTCTCCGGATAGGCCGCCACCGCCACCTTGAAGTGCCGGCCGCTGTGCTCGCGGATGAACGCGATCAGCTCGGAGGCATAGCGGAACTCTCCCATGCCGCCGAAGCCGGACGGCAGGTCGCCGCGCAGGGCCACCACGCGGTCGATGCCCTGGGCCTTGTACTGGTCCAGCCGCGCCGCGATGGTCTCGCGCGTGGCGCCCACGCACGAGAAGTGCGGCACGCCCACCCGGCCTTCGGCCAGGATGGCCTGCACCGTCTGCAACGTGCCGTCCTGCGTGGAGCCGCCGGCGCCGTAGGTGACCGAGCAGAACTCGGGCTCCAGCGCGTACAGCTCCTGGCGGGCGGCGGCCAGCTTGGCGACGCCTTCCGGGGTCTTGGGGGGGAAGAACTCGAGGCTGACGGGGAGGGTCATGGCGGTGGGCTGGAGGCAACGGGGCATCAGGTCAGGCCGCAGGCCTGAACCTCTCGCGAAACGCAGGGTCAGGCCTGAGGCCTGACCCCCCAACCAAAGCCATCAATAGCGGTAGGTGTCCGGCTTGTAGGGGCCCTGCTTGGCCACGCCGATGTACGCCGCCTGCTCCTCCGTCAGCTCGGTGAGCTTGGCGTTGAGCTTGGACAGCTGCAGGCGCGCCACCTTCTCGTCCAGGTGCTTGGGCAGCACGTACACCTTGCCCGCTTCGTACGCATCCGGGCGCGTGAACAGCTCCACCTGCGCGATGGTCTGGTTGGCGAAGCTGGAGGACATGACGTAGCTGGGGTGCCCCGTGCCGCAGCCCAGGTTCACCAGCCGGCCCTTGGCCAGCATGATGATGCGCTTGCCGTTGGGGAAGATCACGTGGTCCACCTGCGGCTTGATCTCCTCCCACTTGCAGTGCTCGAGAGAGGCGATGTCGATCTCGTTGTCGAAGTGGCCGATGTTGCAGACGATGCTCTGCTCCTTCATCGCGGCCATGTGCTCGTACGTGATGACGTTCTTGTTGCCCGTGCAGGTGACGAAGATGTCGCCATGCGCCGCCGCATCGTCCATCGTGACCACGCGGTAGCCCTCCATCGCGGCCTGCAGCGCGTTGATGGGGTCGATCTCGGTGACCCACACCTGCGCCGACAGCGCGCGCAGCGCCTGCGCCGAGCCCTTGCCCACGTCGCCGTAGCCGGCCACGACGGCCACCTTGCCGGCCACCATCACGTCGGTGGCGCGCTTGATGCCGTCCACCAGCGATTCGCGGCAGCCGTACAGGTTGTCGAACTTGCTCTTGGTGACCGAGTCGTTGACGTTGATGGCGCGGAACAGCAGCGTGCCCTTGGCCGACATCTCGTTCAGGCGGTGCACGCCGGTGGTGGTCTCCTCCGTCACGCCGATGATCTGCGCGCTCTTGCGCGTGTACCAGGTGGGGTCGGCCGCCAGCTTGGCCTTGATGGCCGCGAACAGCTCGCGCTCTTCCTCGCTGCCCGGGTTGCCGATGACCGAGGCGTCCTTCTCGGCGCGCTGGCCCAGGTGCATCAGCAGCGTGGCGTCGCCGCCGTCGTCCAGGATCATGTTCGGGCCCTCGCCCGCCGCGCCGGCGGCGCCGAACTCGAAGATGCGGTGCGTGTAGTCCCAGTAGTCCTTCAGCGTCTCGCCCTTGTAGGCAAACACGGGCGTGCCCTTCTCCACCAGCGCCGCGGCGGCGTGGTCCTGCGTGGAGTAGATGTTGCAGGACGCCCAGCGCACCTCGGCGCCCAGGGCCTGCAGCGTCTCCACCAGCACGGCCGTCTGGATGGTCATGTGCAGGCTGCCCGCCACGCGCGCGCCCTTCAGCGGCTGGGTGGCGGCGTATTCCTGGCGGATGGCCATCAGTGCGGGCATCTCGCTCTCGGCGATCAGGATCTCCTTGCGGCCCCAGGCGGCCAGCGAGAGGTCGGCGACGGCGTACGCGTCGGTGGGCAGGGCGTTCAGCGGGGCGTTCATGCGGTGGTCTCCAGGCGGTGACCCGCGCACGGGCACGGCGGGCAACACGAGGGACCGCCATGGCCTCACCCGGATGCACGCGTGACGTGTGCGGGTGAGCGCGGTTGAAACAGGGAAGATTCCGAGCCTGGGGCCCCGGCCGGTCGTGATGACGATGACGGCGGACCTCGCAGCGCTCCTCGGAACGAACGAGGATTCTAGCAGGCCGTCAGCGGTGCTTCAGGCCCGTCACCATCGGCGGCAGCACCGCCACCGTCTTCAGCAGCTCGACCACGCTGGCGCTGCCCGTCTTCTGCTTCAGGTGGTGCACGTGGCTGCGCACGGTGGCGAGGCTGATGCCCAGCTTCTCGGCGATGGCCGCCGGGCGCAGGCCGTCGCACAGGCCGCCCAGCACCTCCTCCTCGCGCGAGGACAGGCCGTGGCTGCGGGCGTAGGCGCCCACGCTGAGCTTCTCGGCGAAGCCGCGTCGCTGCAGGGTGATCAGCACCGCGTGGCCGGCGTGGGCCGTGGAGAGCGCGGCGGGCAGCGCGACGATCGAGACGCCGCTGCGCTCGGACTCGTCGCCCAGCTGCAGCAGGCTGCGCCGGCCGGGGCCGTGGGCCTCCTGCAGCGCGGCCTGCAGCGTGCGCTGGATGGCGGCGGTGCGGCCCCGCAGGCGACGCGTGGAGAGCTCCAGCGGATGCCGGCCCGACAGCTCGGAGCGCGCGGCATGGTTGGCGTGGATCAGCACGCCGTCGGCGCCTAGCAGCACCAGGCCGTAGTCCACCTCGTCCAGCACGGCGGCCAGCAGGCGCGACAGCGCCGAGCCGGGGGCGCGGCGGCGCTCGGGGCCGGCGTAGGACAGCTCGGCCTCCAGCGCGAACAGGGCCTCCACGCGCGCCGTCGACATGGCGTGCGCCAGGGCGTGGGAGGCGTCGGGAAGCGGGGCGTCGGCCTTGGACGAGGACATGGAGGGGGCGTTCGGCGCGCGCGCCGGTCAGCAAGCGTTGTGGAACTCGGCAGGATAGGGGGGCGCCCCGCGGGGCGAAACACCCTCTCATGGGTGGCGCGAGGCCACGCCCGGGCGTCAGGCACGCAGGCCGTGCGGCGTGACGCGTCGTAACTCAACATTATTGATGATGCGGTCGAGCTGCCAAATGGGTTCAATGCACGGTTCGACTCGACCGTGCAGTTCGCCCGTGACAGTCGGCACACTGGAGGAAGCCATACCAATGAACCGTTCTCTCGCGGCCCTCGCCGCCACCGCCGCGCTGGCCCTGGCCGGCACCGCGCACGCCACCGCCTACGTCGTGGACGCCGCCGGCAACTCGTCGTCCGGGGGCACCGGCGCCACCACCGTCGCCCTGGTGGCGGGCGAAGCCTTCACCGTCAACGTCGACGCCGGCGACCTGTGGAACGCCGGCGCGCTGCCGCGCTGGTCCAACGCCGATGGCCTGACGCACGACCTGTTCGCCACGGGCAGCGACGATTCCGGCCAGGCCACCGGCACGCAGATCGGCCAGGACTTCGGCCTGTACACGCAAGGCAACCTCACCGCCGCCTACGGCACGCTGGTGGGCCGCATCGGCAACGGCGACTACTTCGTCGTCGGCACCAGCTTCAGCGGCGTGGCCGCCAGCTCGGGCGTGCTGCAGCTGTTCTACTGGGACAGCAACAGCGGCGACAACTCGCAGTTCGTCACCGCCAACGTCACGGCCGTGCCGGAACCCGCGTCCATCGCCCTGTTGCTGGCCGGCCTGGGCGCCGTCGGCTTCACGGCGCGTCGCCGCCGCGGCTGATCGCCACCCACCTTCCCCTGCAGGGACACGGACGGGGCGCTTCGGCGCCCCGTTTTTCTTTCATTCACGTGATGTCGGCCTTCGTGGCGCGGCGCCAGGTGCCCGCCGCCTCGTCCAGCCCCAGGAACGTGGCCATGTCGTGCACGTCGCGCGTCAGTGCCGCGGCCAGGCGCGGGTCGCGCGCCAGCGACTTGTAGGGCGGCGCCCAGCCGATGCGCGCCACCAGCCGTGCCTTCGCGTCGTCCACCGCCGCGGTGCCCCAGCCCACCACCTGGTCGCCCCACAGCAGCGGCAGCGCGTAGTGCCCCATCGTTCGTTTCGCGGCCGGCGTGTAGGCCTCGAAGCGATACGCCCAGCCCCACAGCAGCTCGAAGCGGCGGCGGTCCCAGGCGACCGGGTCGAACGGCGCCAGCAGGCGCGCGCGATCGGGATCGACCCGCCAGCGGCCCGAGGCGGGATCCTCGCCCGGCATCCACAGCCAGATGACGCCCGCCACCTCCGCCCGCGGCAGCTCGGCGCGCAGGGCCTTCAGCACCTGCATCGTCTCGGCCTGCAGGTGCGGCGCGCCGTAGCGCAGCAGGCCGGCCAGGTAGCCGAGGCTGGCCGAAGGCAGCGGCGCGTACTTGGCCACGATGCGCATCAGCAGCGCGCGGGCGCGCTCGCGGCGCGCGGTGGGGGAATCGTCGTCGCCGGGTGGATGGTCCACCGCGGCGTAGACGCGCGTGCCGGCGTCGCGCCGCACCACGCGCAGTTGTCCGCGGTAGTGCATGCCGTCCAGCAGCTGGGTGCTGGCCGACAGCGAACCACCGAACCAGCTCTTCACGCGGCCGTGGTCGAAGGCCTCCTGAACGTCGCGGGGGTGGGTGTGCCCGCGGGCCCGCACGAACGCCAGCACCTCGTCGGCGCGGGCGCGCGTGGCGGCGTCCCACGGGCGGCGCGCGGTGCGCGGGTGCAGCAGCGGCAGCAGCGAGCGCGGCACGAAGCCGTAGTTGACCAGGCAGTCCTCCTCCACGGCCAGGCGATGGTAGCGGCGCTCCAGTTCGCCCGCGCGGTAGTCCTTCACGCGCAGGCGCAGCGTCAGGTCCTGCGCCCGCGCGGGCGCGCGGATCGGGTCGGCCTGCAGGAAGCCCAGGCGCTCCAGCGCCCGGGGCAGCGTGGTGGGCGTGAACAGCGTGCGGGCCACGGCGTAGCGGCGCAGCGCGTCGAGGTCGAGGGGGCGTCGGCGAGCCATGGCGTGCAGTGTCGCTCTCCTACAATCCCGGCCCATGCCCGAGCCCATTCGCGACCCCCTTCGCGAACCCCTTCACGAGTCCGTTCGAGGAGCCGTCCCCGCGTCCGCCGGCGTGCCGTCCCCGCCGCCGTCGCGACCGCTGTCGGCCCTGCGCCGCGCGGCGCCGGTGGTGGCGGGCGCCGCGATGTGCGGCGCCGGCTTCGCGCTGGAGGGCAGCGCGCTGAACGAGGCGCTGTTCCACGCCGTGAACGCGCTCGGGCCGATGGCGCCGCGCCTGTGGTCCGCGCTCACGGTGGCGGGCCTGGCGGGCGTGGCATGGATCATCGTCGCCGAGGCGCGGCCGGCCGAAGGGCGCACGCCCGCGCGACTGCTGTGGCTGGTGGTGGTGGGCGGTCTCATCGTGCACCTGCTGAAGCACGCGCTGCACGTGGCGCGGCCGCTGGGGCAGCTGGGCGCCGGCGCGGTGAACATCGTGGGCGAGGCGCTGAGCCAGGGCTCGATGCCCTCGGGCCACAGCGCCACCGCCGCGGCGCTGGCCACGCTCCTGGTGATCGAGACCGGCTGGGCCACGCGCCGCGCCGCGGCCGCCAGCACCGGCTGGATCGTGCTGGGCGTGGCCATCTGCCTGTCGCGCATTGCCGTGGGCGCGCACTGGCCGGGCGACGTGCTGGTGGGGGCGGGCCTGGGCCTCGCCTTCGCGCACCTGGCCTGCCACGCCTGGCCCGTGGCCCGGATCGCGCGTGCGCTGGCCACGCCCGTGGGGCGCCGCGTGCAGGGCGTAACGTTGCTGCTGGCGCTGGTGGAGCCCTTCGGCGCGACGCAGCCGCACCACTACGCCGACGCGCGCTGGTTCGCCTGGGCCCTGGTGCCGCTGGCGGCCTGGGGCGCGTGGCAACGCTGGCGCCGCGACCTCGCGCCGGCCGAGGCGTGAGCACGGCCGCGCCCGAGCCCGACGCGCCGCCGACGACCCGTCCGGTGGCGCCGCCCGCGCCGACGCCCGCCGCCCGGCCGGACCGCCGGCGCGCGCTGGTCGTGGGCGCCAGCCTCGCGGCCGGCATCGCGATGCTGGCCCTGATCGGCGTGCTGACGCCCTGGCGCCTGCTGGCGGAGCGCGTGGCCACCATCCCGCCGTGGGGCTGGGTGGCCGCGACGCTGGGCATGTCCGCCACCTACGCCCTGCGGGCCGGCCGGCTGCGGGCGGAATGGGCCTGGCACCTGCGCCCGCTGGGCCTGGGCTACCGCGAGTGCCTGCGCGTCACGCTGCTGCACAACGCCGCCATCAACCTGCTGCCGATGCGCTCGGGCGAGGCCAGCTATGCCTTCCTGCTGCACCGCCGCTGGGGCGTGCCGCTGGGCGATGCCGCGGCCAGCCTGCTGTGGCTGCGGCTGCAGGACGCGATGGTGCTGGGCGTGCTGGGCCTGGCCATCCTGGTGCCGGCGCCGCTCGCGTGGCGCGTGGGCTTCGCGCTGGCGGCCATCGTCGTGGCGGCCACGCTGGTGCCGCTGGCCGTGCGCCGCGTGCACGTGCAGGCGCGCGGGGCGCGTGCCCGGGCCCACGCGCGGGCGGCGCCGCGCGCCAGCAAGGCCTGGCACCTGGTGGCGAAGATCGCGGGCGCCTTCCGGGCCTCGCGCGGCGGCCGCGCGGCCTGGGGCTTCGCCGTGGCCAACTGGTGCCTGAAGCTGGGCGTGGTGGGCGTGCTGGTGGCCGCATTGGCCGCGCTGGGCACGGGCGCGGGCATCGCGGGTGCGCTGGGCGGCGAGCTGGCGGCCGTGCTGCCCGTGCAGGCACCGGCCGGCGTGGGCACCTACGAGGCCGGGGTGGTGCTGGGGTCGGCCGCGAGGGCGGACAATCGCACCCTCGTCGTGGGCGCCGCGCTGGCGGTGCACGCGCTGATGATCGTCGTCGCGCTGGGCACGGCGCTCCTGGTTCCCCTGGCCCTGCGCAGCACAGAAAGAAAGACACCATGACCGGACAAGCCGTCGCCCAGACGACGCAGGACCTGATCTCGGCGCCCTACCCTTCGGCCGCCGCCGCCATGGCCGGCGTGCCCGCGCACCGGCTGTCGGTGATCGTGCCCATGTACAACGAGATCGAGAACGCCACGTCGCTGGTCGATGAAGTGGACCGCGCGCTGGCCGACTACCCGTCGCCCTGGGAGCTGATCGTCGTGGACGACGGCAGTCGCGACGGCACCGGCGCCGCGCTGGAGCGCCACGCGCTGGCCAAGGGCCCGCACATCCGCGTGATCCGCCTGTGGCGCAACTTCCGCCAGACCGCGGCCATGCAGGCGGGCATCGACGCGGCGCGCGGCGACGTGATCGTGACGATGGACGGCGACCTGCAGAACGACCCGCGCGACATCCCCAAGCTGGTGGCGCGCCTGCTGACCGGTGACCTGGACTTCGTCGCCGGCTGGCGCAAGGACCGGCAGGACGGCTTCTGGCTGCGCAAGCTGCCTTCGCGGATCGCCAACGCGCTGATCCGCAAGTCCACCGGCCTGCAGTTCAACGACCTGGGCTGCAGCCTGAAGGCGTTCCGCGGCTCGGTGCTGCGCGAGGTGCGGCTGTACGGCGAGATGCACCGCTTCATCCCGGCGTGGCTGGCCACGGTGACGTCGCCCGCGCGCATGGACGAGGTGCCGGTGAACCACCGCGCCCGCGTGGCGGGCACCAGCAAGTACGGGCTGTCACGCACCTTCCGCGTGATCACCGACCTGCTGGCGATGCACTTCTTCCTCAACTACGGCACGCGCCCCGGCCACTTCTTCGGCGGCATCGGCCTGGGCGTGGGCAGCATCGGCGGCGTGATCCTGGCGTGGATGGCGGTGCTGAAGATCATGGGCGAATCCATCGGCGGCCGGCCGCTGCTCACCCTGGGTTTCTTCATGGTGATCGCGGGCATCCAGTTCCTGCTCACGGGCGTGCTGGCCGAGCTGCTGATCCGCATCTACTACGACGGCCGCCACGCGCAGCCCTACCATCACGGCCGGCTGGATGCCCCGCCCGCCGACGACGCCTGGCACCGCGCCGGCGGCGCGCGCTGACGCGGGCGCCCCAGCCCTCCGACCGCATGCCGACGCCGCCTCCGCCCTCGCGCTCGCCGTCGTCCTCGTCCGAGGACAGCGACTTCCCGTCCACGGCCGCCGTGCCGCGCTCGCAGCTGCCCGGCATGTCGGGCCTGCCACCGGGCGGCGGCGACGGGCGCGGCGGGCGGGCCGGCCGCGAGGGCGACGCGGAAGGCGCCGATGCGGGCGCGGAGGCCGACACGATCATCGCGGTGTCGGCGCCGGTCGCGCGCCCCGCCTACTACGACGAGGGCCCCAGCGCGCGCACGGTGCTCATCCTGTCGCTGCTGCTGCTGGCCCTGTGGCTGGTGCGGCTGGGCGCCGCGCCGCTGTTCGACGTGGACGAAGGGGCGTTCAGCGAGGCCACGCGCGAGATGCTGGCCAGCCACGACTTCGGCCACACCACGCTCAACGGCGCGGACCGCTTCGACAAGCCCATCCTGGTGTACTGGCTGCAGGCCGCCAGCGCGGGCGTGTTCGGCCTGAACGAGTTCGCGATGCGGCTGCCGTCGGCGCTGTGCGGCTTCGGCTGGTCGCTGGCGCTGGCCCTGTTCGCGTGGCGGCGGTTCGGGCCGGCGGTGGCGTTCGCGGCCGCGGGCATCCTGGCCACCAGCCTGGGCCCGATGCTGATCGGGCGCGCGGCCACGGCCGATTCGCTGCTGAACCTGCTGCTGACGCTGGCTACGCTGGACATCTGGCGCCACCTGGAGAACGGGCAGGCCACGCCCCGGCGGCGCGCCTTCGCCTTCATCGGGCTGGGCCTGCTGGCCAAGGGCCCGGTGGCGCTGCTGGTGCCGGCCGCGGCCGCGGGGCTGTGGCTGGCCGTGGGGCGGGACCGGTCGCGCCTGCAGCGGCTGGCGGGCGACAAGGTGGCCTGGGCCTGGATGGTGGGCCTGGCCGCGCCCTGGTACGTGTACGCGGTGTGGCGCCACGGCAATGCCTTCATCCAGGGCTTCCTGGTGAAGCACAACCTGGATCGCTACAGCGGCTCGCTGGAAGGCCACGGCGGCAGCCTCTTCTACTACGTGCTGCTGCTGCCGCTGCTGCTGTGGCCCTGGACGCCGCTGCTGTGGCCGCTGCTGCGCCGCCTGCGCACGCGCTGGCGCGAGCCGCTCGGGCGCTTCCTGCTGGGCTGGCTCGCCTTCGTCCTGGTGTTCTTCTCGCTATCGGGCACCAAGCTGCCGCACTACGTGCTGTACGGCTTCACGCCGCTGGTGCTGCTGGTGGCGGTGGAGCTGTCCACGGTCACGCGCGGCGTGCGGCTGGCGCTGTGCGCCACCATGCTGGCCCTGGCGGCGGCCGGCGCGGCCAGCCCGTGGATCGCGCACGCGATGGCCGCCCGCACGCACGACGGCCTCTACGCCACGCTGCTGTCCACCGCGCCTGTGGCGCCGTGGGTGGGCGCCGCGCTGATGGTGTTGCCGCTGGTGTTCGCACTGGTGATCTGGATCCCCGACGTGCGCAACTACCTCAGCGAGGGCGAGGGCGCGCTGGGCGGCGGCGTGGTGGTGGCCGCGTTCCTGGTGCTGGCCGTGCTGCCGTGGTGGGGCGAGGTGCTGCAGGCGCCCATCCGCCAGGTGGCGCAGTCCATCCGGCCGGCGCAGCTGAGCCTGCTGGACAAGCAGCCGCTGGTGCAATGGAAGCTGCACCAACCCAGCATCGGCTTCTATGCCGGGGCGCCGGTGCGTCGGCTGGAGGGCGCGCAGGAGCCCACCGACGGCCGCTGGGCGCTCACGCGGCTGGACCGGTTGACCGACGACGAGCGGGCGCGCTTCGAGGTGCTGAAGGAGGTGCGGGGGTATGCCCTGGTGCGGCCGGCATCCGCGGCGTCGGAGCCGCTGGCGCGCATCGGCGCGGCGGCCGAGGCCGCGCGCACGGCGGCGGAGGCGGCCTCGGCCGCCGCGGCCGCCAGCGCGGCGCAGGCCTATGCCGCCGCGCATCCGGCGCCGCCGGCCGCGGTCAAGGCGGCGGCGCGCAAGCCTGTGCACGGTCGATGAGCCTCGCGCCGACCGACACGCCGTTGGTGCGCCATCCGCTGCGCCGCGCCCGGCTGCGCGCGGGGTGGATCGGCCTGGGCGTGTTCCTGGCGATGGCCGCGGCCTTCAGCGCCTGGCCGCAGCTGGACTTGTGGGTCAGCGGGCAGTTCCGCGACGCCAGCGGTGCCTTCGTGGGCGACCAGCAGGCCTGGGTGCGGTTCCTGTACCGCGCCGTGCCGATCGTCGGCTGGCTGTACTTCCTGGGGTCGCTCGCGGCGGTGGGGGTGGGGCGTTTGAGGCCCAGCGCCGTGCCATTCAGGTGGCGGCGCCGCGCGGCGTCGCTGCTGCTGGTCAGCGCGCTGGGCTCCGCGTTGATAATCAACGGCGTGCTGAAGGAGCACTGGGGACGCGCGCGGCCGGTGCAGGTGAGCGAGTTCGGCGGCGCGAAGCACTTCTCGCCGGCGCTCTGGCCCAGCGACCAGTGCACGCACAACTGCTCGTTCGTCAGCGGCCATGCCGCGTCGGGCTTCGTGCTGATGGCCGTGGGCCTGATGGGCCCGGCGGCGGTGCGCCGGCGCTGGCTGGGCATCGGCCTGGCGCTGGGCGCGCTGGCCAGCCTCGCCCGCGTGATGCAGGGCGGGCACTTCCTCAGCGACACGCTGTTCAGCGGCTGGGCGCTGTGGGCCACCGGCTGGGTGGTGCGGGAGGCGTGGTTGCGGCGCGTGGCGAGGCGGCGCCGCCAGGCGCGGGGTCAGGCCGGGAGCTGACCCCCTCGGGCGCTCAGGGTTTCCACTCCAGCGCCACGCCCGCGAAATCCACCGCGTTGTTGGGCTTGGCGATGTCGGCGTTGCTGACGTGGCGGTACGCCAGCATCGCGCGCCAGTGGCCGTCGGCGCTGGCCAGGCCGATGCCGAGGTGATCGCTGAACTGGAAGTTGGTGCTCTTGCGGCGCAGGCCGATCTCGGGGGTGCTGAGGACGGCGGGGCCGATACCCACCTCGGTATCCAGCAGCACGCCGCCGCCCACGGGCAGCTTCCAGTGGAACATCGGCACCAGCGACAGGTCCCACGCGCTGGTGTGGCCGGGAGTGGCGATGTCGGGGTAGGCGGGGCCGGGCTGCGCCACGCTGGAGGCGTGCCAGTAACCCACCGACACGACGGGTGCCACGTCCAGGTCGAACCCCGCCACGCGGCTGACGTGGCAATCGCGCCGGACGACGCCGAACGACGCGTACTTCAGCTCCTTGTCCTTGAAGCCTTCCACGCGCCCGCCCCAGCCGTCGGTGCCGCCGTGCGGCGCGGGGCCCTCGGCCAGGCAGTCCAGCGGGTGACCGGTGAGGCCGGCAACGGTCCACGTGGCCAGCGTGCCCACGATGACCGTGGTCTTGGGGACGACGTCGTTGGCGTGGACGTGCGTGGGCGCCAGGGCGCAGGCCCCGGCGAGGGCCAGCGCGCAGGCTGATGAGAGGTCAGGTCGGAGACCTGACCCCGGGCCGAGCGCCGCGCGCCGCACGCTCAGCGCCCCGCCGCCGCGCGCAGCAGCGCGGCCTTGTCGGTCTTCTCCCAGCTGAACTCGGGCTCCTCGCGGCCGAAGTGGCCGTACGCCGCGGTCTTGGCGTAGATGGGGCGCAGCAAATCGAGCATCTGGATGATGCCCTTGGGACGCAGGTCGAAGTGCTCGTTGACCAGCGCGGCGATCTGCGCGTCGGGGATGACGCCCGTGCCTTCCGTGTAGACCGTGACGTTCATCGGCTTGGCCACGCCGATGGCGTACGCCACCTGGATCTGGCACTGCCGCGCCAGGCCGGCGGCCACGATGTTCTTGGCCACGTAGCGCGCGGCGTAGGCGGCGGAGCGGTCCACCTTGGTGGGATCCTTGCCGGAGAACGCGCCGCCGCCGTGCGGGCACGCGCCACCGTAGGTGTCGACGATGATCTTGCGGCCGGTGAGGCCGCAGTCGCCCTGCGGGCCGCCCACCACGAAGCGGCCGGTGGGGTTGACGAGGTAGCGCGTGTCCTTCAGCCACTCCTTGGGCAGCACCGGCTTGATGATCTCCTCGATCACGGCCTCGATGAACGCGGGCTTCATCTTCCCGCCGTCGCTCATCTCGGGCGCGTGCTGCGACGACAGCACCACGGTGTCCACCGAGTGCGGCTTGCCGTCGACGTAGCGCATCGTCACCTGGCTCTTGGCGTCGGGGCGCAGGAACGGCAGGCGGCCGTCCTTGCGCAGCTG
>FTBV01002083.1_pt1 | contig 74656 bp, 61 predicted proteins | sample 1639281 | NCBI WGS metagenome assembly FTBV01 (sample SAMEA3914864, study PRJEB12502) | metagenome | biome: forest; material: soil | place: USA | collected 2012-03-12 | depth 0.3 m | reverse complement strand
TGGTGGAGGCCTTCCTGTACGAGGAGCAGACGCGCCGCGGCGTGTCGCTGCGCCACTGGGAGGAGTTCGAGGACGTCGGCGACCACTGCACCGTGTGCCACAAGTGCCTCACGCCGTGCCCGGTGGACATCGACTTCGGCGACGTGTCGATGAACATGCGCAACCTGCTGCGCAAGATGGGCCAGAAGAGCTTCCGGCCCGGCAACGCGGCCGCGATGCTGATGCTCAACGCCACCAGCCCGCAGACGATCAAGATCGCCCGCACCGCCATGGTGGGCGTGGGCATGAAGGCGCAGCGCCTGGCGCACGACCTGCTCAAGCCCGTGGCGCGCCGCCAGACGGCCGCCCCGCCCGCCACCGTGGGGGCGGCGCCGGTGCTGGAACAGGTGGTGCACTTCATCAACAAGAAGCTGCCGGGGGGCCTTCCCAAGCGCACCGCGCGCGCGCTGCTGGACATCGAGGACAAGCGCTACGTCCCGATCATCCGGGACCCGAAGACCACCACCGCCGAGACCGAGGCCGTCTTCTACTTCCCCGGCTGTGGCTCCGAGCGCCTGTTCTCGCAGGTGGGCCTGGCCACGCAGGCGATGCTGTGGCACGCGGGCGTGCAGACCGTGCTGCCCCCGGGCTACCTGTGCTGCGGCTACCCGCAGCGCGGCTCCGGGCAGTTCGACCGCGCCGACGAGATGATCACGGACAACCGCGTGCTGTTCCACCGCGTGGCCAACACGCTGAACTACCTGGACATCAAGACGGTGGTGGTGAGCTGCGGCACCTGCTACGACCAGCTGCAGGGGTACAAGTTCGAGGACATCTTCCCCGGCTGCCGCATCGTCGACATCCACGAGTACCTGCTGGAGAAGGGCATCACGCTCGATGCCGCGGGCGCGGGCGCGGGTGCCGCGTACCTGTACCACGACCCCTGCCACAGCCCGATGAAGCAGCAGGACCCGTTGAAGACCGTGCAGGCGCTGGTGGGGCCGGACGTGCTCAAGAGCGATCGCTGCTGCGGCGAATCCGGCACGCTGGGCGTTACGCGGCCCGACATCGCGACCCAGGTTCGCTTCCGCAAGGAAGAGGAACTGCGCAAGGGCGAGTCGGCGCTGCGCGAGCTGCAGGTGCAGCGCGGCGTGCCGGCGGACGTGGCGGCCACGGGCGACCTGAAGATCCTCACGTCCTGCCCCAGCTGCCTGCAGGGCCTGAAGCGCTACGGCGACGACCTGCAGAACGGCCTGCTGGAGGCCGACTACATCGTCGTGGAGATGGCGCGCCGCATCCTGGGCGAGCAGTGGATGCCGGAGTACGTGCAGCGGGCCAACGCGGGCGGCATCGAGCGGGTGCTGGTCTGACCTGACTGGCCTGGCCGGCCCGGAGCGCCCGCCTCGCCGGTGGACGCGCGTCCCCGGCGCATCCAGACGCCAACTACCGGGCATCCGCCGCGCTGTTCGGGCGTTCGGTCGGGCCCGGGATCCGGACAATCGCGGCCATGACCCCGGACTTCCTCCGTCGCGCGACCGCGCTGTGGTTTGGCGCGCTCGCGTGCGCCGCACCCGCGTTCGCCCAGAGCGACACGACTCCCGCGCCGTCCCCGCTGGGCGGCGACACGCTGCGCCTGAACGGCTTCGGCACCATTGCCGGCTTCACCACCGACGAATCAGACCCGTGGGGCTACCGTCGCGAGATCACGCAGCGGGCCTACCACGACGACGGCGTGCGCTTCGATGCCGACAGCCGCCTGGGCCTGCAGGCCAACTGGCGCCCGCTGACGCAGGTGGAAGTGGTGGGCCAGCTGGTGCTGAAGTCGCAGCCCGCGCAGGCGCGCGCAGGCGACGCCATCGCCTGGGGCTTCGCCGCCTGGCATCCCGACGCGGACTGGACCGTTCGCGTGGGCCGCACCAGCCCCGACCTGTTCCTGCTGTCCGACGTGCGCAACGTCGGCTTCGCCTACCCCTGGGTGCGGCCCAACACCGAGTTCTACAGCTGGGTGCCGATCCAGAACGTCAACGGCATCGACGTGTCGCGCACGGGCGAGGCGCTGGGCGGCCGCTGGACGGCCAAGGCGTTTCTCGGCAAGACCTTCGCCACGCTGGGCAGCAGCCACGACGATGGCGATTCGCAAGGCTACGTGCGCCCCATCGGCGGCGGCACGTTCACGTTCGAGCGCGACGGCCTGACGCTGAAGGCCAGCTACGCCAACGCCCACACGCACACGCTGGACCCGAACGCGCTGGTGCAACTGCGTGGCGCACTGGACCAGATCGCGCAGATTCCCGTGCCCGGCGTGGCCGAGGACGCGATCGCGCTGCGCGATTCCATCCCCGGCGGCACGTTCCTCACGCGCTACATGGCGCTGGGGGCGGCCTGGGACCACGGCCCCTGGGTGGCGCAGGTGGAGGGTTCGCGCATCACCGGCAACTTCATGACCAGCAATGCCTGGTACGGCTACGGCAGCCTGGGCTACCGCATCGGCAGCGCCACCGTGTACGGCATGGCCGGCCGGGCGCATTCGGCCAAGTCGAGGCTGCCGCAGCCGCAGTGGGGCACCGAGCTGGCGCCCTTCATCGGACCGGTGATGGCCGCGCAGGCGCAGGCGCTGGCGGACCGGGTGTCGGCCGACTCGAACCTGTACCGCGAGAACCAGCACAGCCTGTCCGCGGGCACGCGCTACGACCTGGGCCCGCAGCTGGCGCTGAAGGTGCAGGTGGATCGCATCACCTCGGCCGCGTTCGGCGGGGGCCTGTGGGCGTACGGCGACTACGCCGCGCACCAGGCCACCGTGTACAGCGCCGGCCTGGACTTCGTGTTCTGAGGAGGCGGACATGATGCAACGCCTCCCGTTCCCCCGCCGCCTGGGCGCGATCGCGCTAGCCGCCGTGTGCGCGCTGGCCTCGGCCTCGCCCGCGCAGGCCGATGTCTTCGTCGTCGTGCCCGCCACCAGCAACGTCAAGTCGATGACCCAGAAGGAGGTCGTGGACCTCTACATGGGCCGCACCCGCGCCTTCCCCGGCGGCGACTTCGCGCTGCCGTTCGACCTGCCGCGCGACCATCCCGGCCGCGTCGCGTTCTACCAGGCCCTCACCGGCATGGGCGCGGCGCAGGTCAACAGCTACTGGTCGCGCCTGATGTTCTCCGGCCAGACGATGCCGCCGCAGCCGCTGCCCAACGAGTCGGCGATGGCCGACCTGGTCAAGCGCAACCCGAGCGCCGTGGGCTACCTGCTGCAGGAGCCCTCGTCCGACAAGGGCCTGCGCGTGGTGCTGGTGCTGAAGGAAGGCAAGTAAGCGCATGGCCTTCGCGCGTCTGAGCCTGCAGGCCCGCTTCGGCGCGGGCGTGGTGGTCGCGGCCGGCGCGTTCGCGCTGGGCGCGGGCGCGCTCGCGCATCGCCTGGGCCAGGAGCGCGCGGAAGCCACGGCCCGGTCCACCATCGCGAGCCTGCAGGCCGCCGTGGAGAAGACCGCCGCCATCGCCGTGTATGCGCACGACGAGACGCTGATGCACGAGATCGTGGAGGGTGTGGCGCGCAACCCGCTGGCCCGCCGCGTGGACATCGTCGACCTGCAGGGCCACGCCCTGGTGGTGGGCGCGGGCGCGCCGCCGGCGTCGGAGACCCCGTCGGCCAGCAGCGCCGCGGCGGCCGCCGCGCTCACCGTCACGCGGCCGCTGGTGTCGCCGTTCGACCGCAGCGAGACGCTGGGCCGGCTGCGCGTGGAGCTGGATCCCGCGCGCCTGAGCGACATGGCGCGCGCCGAGGCCCTCACGCTCGCCGGCCTGACCATCGCGCAGGCCCTGTTGATCGCCATCGTCATGTACCTGCTGGGCGCGCGGCTGGTGTCGCGCCCGATCGTGCGGCTGGCCGCCACGCTGGCGCGCATGCGTCCGGGCACCACCGAGACGTTGAGCCTGCCCGCCGACCACGCGCACGACGAGATCGGCGCGCTGGTGAAATCCGCCAACGAGCTGCTGGGCGCCAATGCGCAGGCCCTGCAACGCGAGCGTGAACTGCGGCGCGAGATCGAGGCGATGGAGGCCCAGTACCGCCAGATCTTCGACTCCACCAGCGCGGGCATCTTCGTGCTGGACCGGCAGGGCAAGCTGATCAACGGCAACCCCACCGTGCTGAAGATGATCGGCGGCGAGGTGGGCGACATGCGCCAGCTGCGCGGCACCGACTTCCTCGACCGCGTGTTCGCGCGGCCGGACCGCATCCGCCAGATGATCGACGACGCCGCGGCGCGCGGCGAGACGGTGTCGGCCGACCTGGAGCTGCGCGCGCCGGACGGCGAGGTGCGCTGGGCGCACTGCCTCGTGTCGGTGCAGGAACCCGGCGACGGCGCCAGCACCTTCACGGATGGCGACGCCGTGCCGTTCGGCACCATCGTCGAAGGCGTGCTCTACGACATCACGGAGCGCAAGCGCGTGGAGCACGACGTGCGCCGCCGCGCCGAGCGCGACGCGTTGACCGGCGCGTTGAACCGCCCGGCCATCGAGGAGACCGTCGACCAGTTCATCGAGCATGCCGCGCCCAGCGACGCGATGACACTTCTGTACCTGGACCTGGACGGCTTCAAGCAGATCAACGACCGCCTGGGCCACTCGGCCGGCGACGCGGTGCTGCAGCAGACGGTTCGCCGCATGACGCAGGAGCTGCGCCGCACCACCGACGTGATCGGCCGCATCGGCGGCGACGAGTTCGTCGTCGTGCTGCAGCACACCGACGCCTCCGACGTGATGGCCGCGCAGATCGCGGAGCGCCTGCTGGCGCGCGTGGGCGACGCCTTCGAGCTGGAGGGCGGCGTGCGCGTGGAATGCGGCGTGAGCATCGGCCTGGCGGGCTTCCCGCGCCACGGCCGCAGCCGGCGCGAGCTGATGCACGCGGCCGACGAGGCGATGTATGCCGTGAAGCGGCACGGCAAGAACGCGTACGCGACGTCGGCGAGCTCGCTGGGCGATTGAGGTGAGGAAGGACCCCGGCCCTTAGTCAGCCGACAACTTCCTGTCCCGGATCAGCTTGCCCCAGAACGCGTCCTCCTTCGCGATGAAGGCGGCCAGCGCGGCGCCGTCGGTGGGGGCCACCTCCAGCCCGAAGTCCTCCAGCCGCGTCTTCACCTCCGGCACCTCGATCGCCTTGCGCATCTCGGCCGACAGGCGCGCCGCGATGTCCGGCGGCGTGGCGCGCGGCACGAACAGGCCCTGCCACGCGGTGGCCTCGTAGTCCTTCAGCGCGGGCACGCCGATCTCGGCCAGCGTGGGCACGTCGGGCAGCTGCGGGATGCGGTGCTGCGACAGCACCGCCAGCGCGCGCACCTTGCCGCCCCGGATCTGCGCCAGGCCGCCGGCCGTGTCCACGATCATCATCGGCACCTGGCCGGCCATCACGTCGGTGAGCGCGGGCGCGGTGCCGCGGTAGGGCACGTGCACGATGAAGGCGCCGGTGCGGTCCTTGATCAGCTCCATCGCCAGGTGGTGCGGGCTGCCCGCGCCGGGCGACGCGTAGGTGTACTGGCCGGGGTGCTTCTTCACCTCGTCCAGCCACTGGCGCGCGCTGGTGAACGGGCTGTTGGGGGCCACCGCCAGGACCAGCGGGAAGCGGGCCATGAAGCCCAGCGGCGTGAAGTCCTTCGGGTCGTACGGCAGCTTGCGGTACATCGCGCGGTTGAACACCATCGCGCCGTTGTCGCCGGTGAGGATCGTGTAGCCGTCGCCGGGCGACTTGGCGGCGGCGTCGGTGCCGATGATGCCGGCGGCGCCGGGGCGGTTGTCGATGATGATCGTCTGGCCCAGCTGCTTGCCCAGTTGCGGGGCCAGCTGGCGCGCCAGGAAATCGCTGCCACCGCCGGCGGGGTACGCGACGATCCACTTGATGGGGCGCGAGGGCCAGGCGTCGGCGGCGCGCGCGGGCAGGGGGGCGGACGCGCCCGCGAGCAGCGCGCCCGCGGGCGCGAGGGGCAGGGCGGCGGCGAGCGAGAGCAGCGAACGGCGGTGCAGCGACATCGGCGGGTTCCTGTGGTGGCTGGAGGGGTGGCGAAGGTTGTCGCGCGACAATAGCGCATGTCGACCGCCCCCCGCTTCCAGCCTCCCGCCACCCCGTCGCCCGATTGCGAGCTGTGCCGCGAGGCCGGTGGCGTGCCGGTCTTCCAGTCCGCCTGCTGGCGCGTGATCCGCGCGGTCGAGGCCGATTTCCCGGCGTTCTACCGCGTGGTGTGGCGCGCGCACGTGCCCGAGTGGACCAACCTGACGCTGGCCGAACAGGCCTCGTTGATGGGCGTCGTGGGCGCCGTGGAGCGCGTGTTGCGGGAGAGCCTGGCGCCGGCGAAGGTGAACCTGGCATCGCTGGGCAACATGACGCCGCACCTGCATTGGCACGTCATCGCGCGCTTCCCGTGGGATAGCCGCTGGCCCGCCCCCGTGTGGGCGGCGGCGGCGCGGGAGGTGGCGGCGCCGGGGGCCGAAGGGCGGCTGGCCGTGCCATTGGTGGAGCTGGACGGGCGGGTGGCGCGCGCTGTCGGCGCGTTGGCACCGGCGGCCTGAGGGGTTGACATGACGGATCGTCAAACCAGATCCCACGCCGCGGCCACGGTCGCGTTGGCCTGCTTTGCCGTCGTGGCGCTCGGCCTGCTGCTGATGCACGGCCTGCGCCCCGACTATGAGCTGCGCAGCCACATGATCAGCGACTACGCAGTCGGGCCGCACGGTGGCGTGATGCAGGGGGTGTTCCTCACGTGGAGTGTCGGCATGGCCGCCCTGGCCGCCGCGTTGGCCACGTGCGGGACCGTGTCCATCCCGCGCGGCGTCGGCGTGCTGCTGCTGGCCGTGTCCGCGGCGGGGCTGGTGGTGTCGGCGCTGTACAAGACCGACCTCCCGGGCATGCCGGACACGGCGGAGGGCAACATCCACGGCCTCAGCTTCCTCGTCAACGTGGCCAGCATGCTTGTGGCCATCCCCTTGTTGTCGTGGAGCTTCGACGCGCGCGGCGGCTTGGCGGCGCATCGGCCGCTGGCGCTGGCACTGGCGGCGGGCGTGGTGCTGGGCTTCGTGCTGCAGTTCTTCACCTTGCGCAAGGGCATGCCCTACGGCCTCACCAACCGCCTGTTCGTGGTGGTGCTGCTGGCGTGGCTGCTGACCACGGCCTACCGGCTGCGCCGGGCCTGATCATCTCACCCCGAGATTCACCGCCTTGGCGTACTTGGCCGCCAGGCCGGTGCCCACCAGGTCGTCGTAGATCCAGATCCCGCCGCCGACGATGCCGCAGCTCGCGTGCCACGACTGCATCTGCTGGTAGGCCTGCATCGGGGTGTCGTCGGCATCCCACACGATGGGCAGGACCGGCACCGGGCCGAAGTTCCAGCCCTGGCACGGGTTGTTGCCCGCGCCACCGGCGTAGGTCTGCAGGTGCACGCCGTCGACGGTGCCCGGGCGCTGCGCGTTGATCTGCGACACGACCTTCTGCCAGTAGCTCGCGTCGAAGTAGGGGTCGGGCATCACGTGGTAGCCGAGTTGCCCCAGCATCACGCCGAACTGGACGGTGGTGGCGAGGTCGAAGCTGTTCTCGTCGTCGAAGTCGATGGCGTCGATGGACGGGATCGCGGCCTTGAGCGCGGCGAAGGTGCGGTAGAGGATGCTGTCCGGCCCCGTGCCCTGGCTGCGCACCAGCGCGGCGATGTCTTCCCAGTCGCCGTAGTTGGAGGAGCCGATGCTGAAGGTGACGCGTCGCACCTTGCCCTTCTTGAGGCGGGCCATGTCCGAGGCAAAGTCGGGATGCGTCTGGGCGCCGATGTAGGTGCCGCCGGACGTGAGCGGGAATTCGCCGTTCAGGTTGAGGTCGCCGCTGGGATTGACCTCGACGCTCCAGACGATCACCTCGGCGTAGCCGGCGTTGGCCAGCTCGGTGATGTTGGCCGGTGCGCCCCTCGCGGGGATGTACAGCGGGCCGCCGCCGAAGATGGTCGAGCCCCCGTGCGGCGCGGCTTGCGCGGACACGGCGCAGGGAACGGCGGCCAGGGACGCCGAGACCAGCAGGGAGGCGAGAGGCAGGCAAAGCTTCATGGAGACTCCGGGTCGTCGTGGGGTTGGAGGGCGGGGGTGTGCTGGCGAGCGTGCGGGCGAGAGGCGTCGGCGGGTCGTGCTCGTCGCTCAGCGCATCACGAGCGGCTGCGCGCGCATCGCGCGATCGCCCCGGGCCGCCGTGGCGGGAGCGTCCGTCGTCACCTGCGGGAACGATCCGTCCGCGCGGACCGGCAGCGTCAGCGTGTACATGCCTTCGTCGAAGACGTTGCCCGCATGGGGCTTGCCGAACGCCACGACGGGCACGGCGTTCGCGCCCACGAACGACGTGGAGATGTAATCGCCCACCATGTACCCCTGGCTGGTATTGGCCAGGTCGGTCACCTTCATGGGCTGGCGCAGGCGGCGCGGGCTGCTCCAGGTGGCGCCGCCGTCCACCGAGGCGATGAAGCCCAGCGAGAGCTGGCACGTGCTGGGCGTGCAGTTGGCCTGCGGGTAGTAGTGGTAGGTCAGGCCCAGGTGCGCGGTGGCGCCGGACGTGGTGCGGTCGACGGCCAGGCCGGGGATGAAGTGGTCGACGGTGCTGGTGACGGGATCGATGGGCACGCGGACCGGCGTGGTCCAGGCGAGGCCGTCGGTGGAGGTGCTGAGGAGGATGTCGTTGGACGTGCAGCCGGTGCGGAACCGGCAGTCGTGCCAGGCGACGTAGACCTTGCCTGCCGCGTCGATCTCGGCCGAGGGCAGGGGTTCGCTGCGCAGGCCGCCCGCCACTTCGTGGTCGGTGAGCGTCGAGAGCGTGACCGAGGAGGACCAGGTGGCGCCGCCGTCGGTCGAGCGATAGGCCAGCAGGCCGTCGGTGAACGCGCTCAGCACGGGCACGATGACGGTGCCGCCGGGCTGCACCTGGGGCTGGCCGCCCAGTCCGGCGGCGCTGTCCCCCGTGCGCTTCTTGGCCCCCCAGGTGAGCCCGCCATCGCTGGAGGTGGCGCTCAGCAGCAGGTCGCCGGCGTTGGCGTCGTCCCAGGTCTCGTAGCAGTTGCCGTAGTGCGGGCTGGTGGCCGTGTTGTCGCAGGCGATCCAGGTCTTGTCGTAGAAGCCGCTCGTGCTGGCGACCGTGACGGGCGCGCTCCAGGTATGCCCGCCGTCGGTGGACCGGCTGACCAGCACCGCCTTGCCCTCGCCCGTGTTGTCGATCGCGAGCGAGGTGATGATCCAGGTGCCGTGCCTGGCGTCGTAGGCGACGGCGGGATCGGACGCGCGAGGCCACGGGCCCGCCGGGACGCTGTTGACCGTGATCGAGGGCAGGAAGCCGTGCGTCCAGGTGCCGCCGCCGTCCGTGGAGAGGGCGAAGCCGATGTCGGACGAGCCGCCGTCGAAGAAGCGTCCCGACTGGAACGCGGAGACGATGGTGTTGCCGACGGCGAAGGTGTCGGGCTCGACCTCGGTGGCGTGCTGGCTGTCGGCGTTGGTGAACGGATCGGTGCTGACGCGCTGCGGGGCCCCGGCCGCCGAGGCACCGCCCACGAGGACCAGGCAAGACGCCACGATGGCGGCGCAGGGGCGGAGGGTGCGGGGCATGGCGTCTCCTGGGCGCGGGGAGGGAAGCCGGACACCCTAGGCCGCGAGGCCGTGCGCGTCAATTGACGATCGTGGGATCGGGCGGAGGACATGGCAAATGGCCCTTTTGGTCAGTACAGCCTTCCGCTGACTGAAGATGATGGCCCGCCTTTGTCGTTTCGTGAAGGAACACTCCCCCGCCGCGTTGGAAGTCAGGACGGTCGGGCCGAGCGCCGGGCTCTCGGATTCGGCCGTTCTGTCCGCACGCGTTGGCGATACCGTCCTGGTCAGCGACTGGAAGGTCAGGAAAACCTCGCTGCGTTGAAGAGCACCTACTTCGGAGGATTGGCGGCTTCCATCGTGGTCTTGCTGCTGGGGACCGTGCCGCTTCGTTGCAGGAAGGCACCGCCAGGCGGCGCTTGACCGTTGACGGCCCCAGTTTTGACTAGAGTTGCCCGGGAAGGAGAGAAACCCCGCAGGGTCAGCCCGTCGTGAAGGTGAAATGGACCCGCGAGAAGTCGCGACGCGCCAGGTCTTCCGGGCGGATGAACCAGTAGCCGGTGCCCGCATCCCACCACATGACGTCGAAGTCCACATCGCTGTCCAGCTGGAACAGGGTGCGCCAACCGCGTTGGCTGCGCGGGTCGTAGGGATCGGGGATCTGAGCCTCGCCGTGCTGCTTCTCGCCGTCTGCCACGTCCTCGTCGTCCCCCTCGTCATCGACATCCTCATCCCGGGACGGATCTCCGCCGATACAGGATGGCGACCTTTCCACGGGCATGAAGCTCAGCGCGATGCAGCGGTCAGTCGGCATCGCCAGACGCCCTACCGATTCCGACGGCACGGGCACCGCCCGTGCGTCGTCGACGTCGTCGCGGTGCACCAGGCGCCAGTCGACCTGCGCGAATGGCGCGTCTTCCTGGTTGGCGCCTGCTGCGTCGTCGTGGGCGGTGACAAAAACCTGCGTGAGGCCGCTGCGCGGTAGATCCAGACCGATACGGGCAGCGAACCTGTCGCGGTCTTGCTCGGGCACCTCGGACCACACTTCAGGCCAATGCACCTGCAGCAGCATCGCCATGGGCTGGCCGCCCGAATCATGCGGCACGACGTCGTCGGCCTCGCAATAGGGCCGTCCGCCGATGCGGGAGCCGGTGGGTGGTAGCGCGTCACCCCGCCCGGTCAATTGGATTGCGAAACTCGCGGGCCCGGTGGCCGCGAGTGGGGTGTGGGCAGGCGACGTCGACGCGCGCGCCGCCGGGGGTCCTGCCGCGTCGCCCTGGTAATGCCACCGCCATGCTTCCAGGGCGACGGCCAACTGTGCCGGCGACACATCGAACACCGGCCGTGCGATGACATCCTCGCCGGTCACACGACCCAGGCCCTTGACGGTGGCGCGGGAGCGGCCTCTGGCGAAGCGCACATGAACCGCCTGCTTGCCGCCCGGTCCCCCGGTTGTGAAGCCCGCGATATCCGTCCATCGCACGAATCGGCGTCGACCGAACGAGCCGTGCACCAGTCCCTCGGAATGCAACTCAAGCACGTCGCGCCAAGCGGGCACGAGCCCACGTCCGAATGCCAGGATGGCCAGACCCGCGAGCACGGCGAGCACGACGAGAGTTCCCTCAGGGGTCCTCCAGGCCGGCAGGATGGCGAACACGAGCAGGAACCACCGCAGATCCAGCGAGCGACGGAAGGATGCTCGAAAATGCACGGGCGCTCCGCCAGGTGTCAGGGGATATCCCGGTAAGGAATCGTCCCCGTTTCGTGCCATCCCGCCCGTCTCGACTGTGGCCATCCTCGTCTCCCTTGATTGTTTTCGGCATGCCAGCATGCCACGCTCGCGGATCGTGCCGATCGGTGTGCAAGAAGGCACTCAGCGAACTAGCGGTGCGCCTGGCTCTGTAGCGTCACGAGGCGGCTGCTTTTCGGCGGCAGCCGGCCAGGTGCTGCCATTCACCAAGGGCCGCTTTGCGGCAGTGCAACCTCACGACGCATGAAAATCGTCCGCCGCATTACTCCATTGATCGTGGTCGTTGCACTCGCTGTTTGTGTCGTTGCATGCAGCGAGGCGCTCAAAGTGACCGTCGTCAACAGATCCGGATCTCAAGTGGAAGCGTGCTTCATCGACACCTCAAGCCACCAGTGCATTGAGCTTGGGGCGAGTGCCACGGGCACCTTCGCATAGACAACGGGCAAGCTTGAAATTCGGCGCGCAACGTGTATCGACAGTTACGTCATCGCTTACGAGCGCATAGATCCGTGGCAGGACTATTTGCACAAAGACGAGAGTGCGGTCGTATTGGTACTCAGGGAAGACCGGAAGATTCTTATTGTTCGGAACGACCTCTCGCCGGACCGTGTGACTGAGCAGAATCAACCGAAAGGCTTCCCAATCGCCCCGACCGAGTCTGCGCCCCGCTGTGTCTGAGCACGTAGCCAAAGTCGCACAGCGGCACAGCGGAGATGCCGACAGGCATGCGCCCATGCCGCTGCCTCGCCGTCGCTGGCCTACCGCCGTCTTCAATGGCGTGTGGCTTGCCGAGTTCAGCCACAAGCCGTCGGCCATGAGTGACTGCTCTGCGGCGTTGACGATGATGTTCTCCAGGATTCGAACCATCGCACTGGCAGTCTCGGCGATGGCGTTGTGCGCCTGCACGGTGGACGTTCCACCCTTCTCGGCGGCGTCGCTCTCGATTCACGGTACTGGCGAGTCGAGTGCGCCGTCCGACTTGACGGCGAATCGATCTCAGAAGCTCCGCGAATGGCTGGATGTACACCGTTTCGGATGGTCTCAGACCCCGGCTTCCTATGGATTGGGTGTCGTCGTTGCGGTCAAACACAGCGATGGAGCGGCGTCATCGCTAGACCTCCTGCCAGGCCTGCTCGTAGCAAATGGCCCTTTTGGTCAGTACAGCCTTCCGCTGACTGAAGACGAGGGACGCGAGCTTTTGGAGATTCTTGGGGTGAAGGCGCCAGGCCGTTGAGCGACGGCGGGTCGGAAGTCGCCAACATCGCGGAAACAAAAAAAGAGGCCGACCCTCGATGGGTCGGCCTCTTTCCTCATGGTCCGGGATCCGGCTCGCCGCCACGCGCCCTCAGGCAGCGCCGCGGCATCCGTCCGCAGGTGTCAGGCCCGAGGCCCGACACCCCCGCCCTCACTTCGTGCGCAACTGCACGTTCGACAGCTTCTGCGACGCCGGGAACTTCACGCCCGTGGCGTAGATGTCCGCCACGTTGTATGCGCCCGGCTTGCACTGGCCGGTGAGCGCCAGGTCGAAGTAGCCGCCCTTCAGGTTGAAGGCGTTCCACTTGCCGTTCAGGTTCACCAGCACCGAGCTGGCGGCCGTGGCGCTGCCGGTCAGGTGGCAGGCCGTGCCGGCGGCCAGCGCCGGGTCCTGCAGGCGCAGCACGTCGAACTTGTCGCCGTCGGTGAACGTGAGGGTGGTGCCGGCCACGTTGGTGGCGGTGACTTCCGTGCCGCCGTCCGTGAACTTCCACGGGCGCGTGAACGGGTCGCTCTCCAGCGACGCGATCGCGTTGCGCACCACGGCGGCCGAAGGCTTCTCGGAGCCGTCCAGGCGCGTCACGCCGAAGTAGACGCTGCCGGCGTCGGGGGCCTGGTCGTTGTCGACGATCGACCACATGCTGAAGCCGCGCAGCTGGTTGTGGAAGATGCCGCCCGCGGCGTTGGCCGAGACCAGGGCGGGGAACAGCTTGCTGAAGTAGCTGGCCTGGTCGGCTTCCGTGCCGGTGTAGCGGTAGTCGCGCTGCGCCCGCGTGATGGCGGGGTTCTGCTGCGTGATGGTGGTGAAGCCGTTCTCGGTCACCACCACCGGCTTGCCGGCGGAGAACTTGTCGATCCAGAAGCGGATGGTGTCGATCGTGTGCTGCGGATCGTCCACGGCCCGGGTGGGATCGGAGTGGTACGTGTCCAGCGCCAGCGAGTCCGACACGGCCACGGCGTTCACCAGCCACTGGTTGCGGGCCGTCGGGCCCTCCAGCATGGCGTTGTTGCTGGAGAAGGGATCGCTGTTGACGATCGGCTGCAGCTTCAGCTGCGAGGCCATGCCCAGGTCCTGCGCGGCCTTGCGCGCGACCGCTGCGGCCTCGACGTACCAGGCGCCCCAGTTGGCGGCGCGGGTGTCGCGCAGCGGGTCCAGGCCGTAGATCAGCTTCCAGCCGCCCACCACCTCGTAGTCGATGGTCAGGGTGACGCTGCCCACGGTCTGCAGCAGGTTCTGCACGTACGCGTACAGGAACTGCTTGGCCGCGGCGCGCGTGGTGGGGTCGGTGATGTCGTCCTTGTAGAACGACGGGATGGTGCTGCTGCCCGCCTGGATGGCCGACGAGAAGCTGATGTTGACGGCGACCATCGCGCGCTCGCCGTAGGCGTGCGTCTTCTGGTACAGCTGCGTGACGGGGAAGCTGTACTGGCCCTTGGCGCGCTCGATGGCGAGCCAGCTGTCGAAGCCGGCGCGCGCGATCGGGCGGCGGCCCGCGGTGTGCAGGGTGGTGTCCTGGTAGCCGTGGCCTTCCCAGAAGCCGACCGCGAAGCCCGTGGTGTTGGGCACGGCGCTGTACTTGGTCAGGGTGAGGGTGGCCGGGATCTGCGGCGGCGGCGGCGCCGGCGTGGGCGCGGGCGCAGGGGCGGGAGCGGGCGTGGGGGCAGGCGCGGGCGCGGGCGTCGGCGCGGGGGCCGGCGCCGGGGTGGGCGTGGGCGCCGGCACGGGGGCCGGTGTGGGGGACTTGCTGCCTTGCGCGGTGACGTCGGCACCGCCCCCGCCGCCGCCGCAACCCGCCAGGGCCACCGCGGTGGCGATCAAGAGCCCGCTCAACGCCTCGAGCCGTCGTTCACGCGTGACGGCCGCCTGCTTTCCGTTCATGTCCGATTTCCTTGTGTCGCTGATGGAAGATCCAGCTCGACCGTGATTTCGGCGGATGGCGGGAAGACCCAAGGGCCGTCCTTGTAAAGAAACACGATCGAGCGGCCGAACTGGTCCGTTTTCGCCCCGTTAAACTCCCCGGATGACGCGAACGACTCGCCAGCCGGTGGCCTTGACGGTCCACCAGGCCTCCCGCCGCCTGGAGGTGGCCTTCGATGACGGCGCGCGCTTCCAGATCCCGATCGAGCTGATGCGTGTCCTGTCGCCCTCCGCGGAGGTGCAGGGCCACGGCCCGGGCCAGGAAACGCTGCAGACCGGCAAGCGCCTGGTCTCCATCGCCGCCCTGGAGCCGGTCGGCCACTACGCCTGCAAGCCCACGTTCACCGACGGCCACGATTCCGGCCTGTTCACGTGGGACTACCTGTACAGGCTGGGCGCCGAGCAGGACACGCTGATGGCGCAGTACCTGCAGCGCCTGGCCGCCGCCGGCCTGGACCGCGACGCCGACATGGCCGCGCCCGCCGCGGGCTGCGGCCACCACCATTGACGAACAGGGACACCATGACCCAGACCCACTTCGGCTACCAGACCGTCGACGAGACCGAGAAGGCGCAGCGCGTGCGCGGCGTGTTCGACTCGGTGGCGCGCAAGTACGACGTCATGAACGACCTGATGTCGGCCGGCCTGCACCGCGCGTGGAAGGCCTACACGGTGGCGGTGGCCAACCTGAAGCCGGGCGACAAGGTGCTGGACATCGCCGGCGGCACGGGCGACCTGGCCCGTGCGTTCGCCAGGCGCGTGGGGGACACGGGCACCGTCATCCATACCGACATCAACGAGGCCATGCTGCGCGTGGGCCGCGACCGCCTGATCGACGAGGGCCTGGTGCTGCCCACGGCGCTGTGCGACGCGGAGGCGCTGCCGTTCGCCACGGGCACGCTGGACCTGGTGAGCGTGGCCTTCGGCCTGCGCAACATGACGCACAAGGACCGCGCGCTGGCGGAGATGAACCGCGTGCTGCGCCCGGGGGGCCGGCTGCTGGTGCTGGAGTTCAGCAAGGTGGCCGCGCCGCTGCAGAAGGTGTACGACTGGTACTCGTTCAACGTGCTGCCCAGGGTGGGCCAGTTCGTGGCGGGCGACGCCGAAAGCTACCGCTACCTGGCCGAGTCCATCCGCATGCACCCCGACCAGGCCACGCTGAAGGCGATGATGAAGTCGGCGGGCTTCGGGCACGTGGACGTGCACAACCTCACGGGCGGCGTCGTGGCGCTGCATGTGGGCATCAAGTGCTGAGGCACGGCTGACGCGCGGCATGGCCACCATCCTGCTCACCGGTGCCACCGGCTACATCGGTTCCCACACGTGGCTCGCGCTGCTGGCCGCGGGCCATGACGTGGTGGGCCTGGACGACTTCTCCAACAGCTCGCCCGTGGTGCTCGAGCGGCTGCGCGAGCTCTCCGGCCACGAGCCCGCCTTCGTGCGCGCCAGCGTCACCGACCGGGGCGCCCTGGACGCGCTGTTCGGGGCCCACCGCATCGACGCGGTGGTGCACTTCGCGGCGTTCAAGGCCGTGGGCGAGTCCACGCAGCAGCCGCTGCGCTACTACGCCAACAACCTGGGCGGCCTGCTCACGCTGTGCGAGGCGATGCAGGCGGCGGGCGTCACGCGCCTGGTGTTCAGCTCCAGCGCCACGGTCTACGGGCAGCCCGACCGCCTGCCGATCCGCGAGGATGCCGCCACCGGCGCCACCAATCCGTATGGCCGCTCCAAGCTGGTGGCCGAGCAGCTGCTGGCGGACATCGGCGCGGCCGAGCCCGGCTGGCAGAACGCCTGCCTGCGCTACTTCAACCCGGTGGGCGCCCATGCCAGCGGCCGCATCGGCGAGGACCCGCGCGGCACCCCCAACAACCTGATGCCCTACGTGGCCCAGGTGGCCGTGGGCCGGCGCGCGCAGCTGTCCGTGTTCGGCCAGGACTACGACACGCCCGACGGCACGGGCGTGCGCGACTACATCCACGTGCTGGACCTGGCCGAGGGCCACGTGGCCGCCGTGGCCTGGCTGCTGTCCAACCCGGGGTCGCTCACGGTGAACCTGGGCACCGGGCGTGGCTACAGCGTGCTGGAACTGATCCGCGCGTTCGAGTCCGCGAGCGGTCGGCCGGTGCCCTTCCAGGTGGTGGCGCGGCGGCCGGGCGACGTGGCGGCCTGCTATGCGGACCCGTCGCTCGCCCGCAGCGCGCTCGGCTGGACGGCCACGCGCGACCTGGACGCGATGTGCGTGGATTCCTGGCGATGGCAGTCGATGAACCCGCAGGGCTTCGAGGGCGGCTGAGCCCGAGGCACCCCCCTACAATCGATGCCCATGGACATGCCCTTCCAGGATTTCTGGCTGCCCGCCGTGCGCGCGCGCCTCGTGCTGTTCGCCAACCACGTGCTGGCGGCCTGCCCGCCCGCGGTGGAACGCCTGAAGGCGCATCCGGGCAAGGTGCTGAAGGTGGACGCCACCGGCTGGCCGGGCCTGGTGCCCGTGCCCCCGCCGCTGAGGCTGCGCATCACGCCCGCGGGCCTGCTGGAGGCGCTGGAGTCCCACGAGGAGGCCACGGTGCCGGTGGACCTGAACGTGCAGCTGGACGCGTCGTCGCCCACGGTGGTGCTGCAGAAGGCGATGTCGGGCCAGATCCCGCCGATGGCGGTGGATGGCGACGCCGCGCTGGCGGGCGACATCGGCTGGATCGCGCAGAACGTTCGCTGGGATCCGGCGGCCGACGCCGAGCGCTTCTTCGGCCCGGTGGTGGCCGAGGGGATGTCGCGCGCGGGCGCGGGCCTGGCCCAGGTGGCCGAGGCTGCCAAGGGCGCGATGGGCCAGGTGTTCGACATGATGAAGAACCGGGGCCGGTGAGCTCCGGGGCCGTCATGCGCGCCGCGATGGCCTGAAGGCGGGCGGCCCCGTGCGCTACTTCGCCAGGCTCGTCTACATCGCGTTCACCGTGCTGCGCTTCGGCGTGGACGGCATCGCGCTCTCGCGCTTCCGCCACGGCTGGCCGCGCGTGCTGACCCGCACCGTGATGCTCGGTCGCTCCTACGACGAGCCGCGCGGCGTGCGCCTGCGCCGCGCGCTCGAGCAGCTGGGGCCCATCTTCGTCAAGTTCGGCCAGGTGATGTCGACGCGGCGCGACCTGCTGCCCGGCGACATCGCCGACGAGCTGGCCCGCCTGCAGGACGCCGTGCCGCCCTTCGACGGCGCGCATGCGCGCGCCCTGGTGGCCGCCTCCCTGCTGCGCGAGCAGAAGAAGCGCTTCGAGGACGTGTTCGAGGCGTTCGACGACGTGCCCGTGGCCAGTGCGTCCATCGCGCAGGTGCACTTCGCGCGCCTGCGCAGCGGGCGCGAGGTGGCCGTGAAGGTGCTGCGGCCCGGCGTGCTGGCCACCATCGAGGACGACCTGGCCCTGCTGCACACGATGGCGCGCTGGGTGGAACGCCTGAGCGTGGACGGCCGCCGCCTGCGGCCGCGCGAGGTGGTGGCGGAGTTCGACGTCTACCTGCACGACGAGCTGGACCTGATCCGCGAGGCCAGCAACGCCGCGCAGCTGCGCCGCAACATGCAGGGCCTGGACCTGGTGCTGGTGCCCGAGGTGATCTGGGATTTCTGCACGTCCACGGTGATGGTGATGGAGCGCATGAACGGCGTGCCCATCAGCCAGGTCGACCGCCTGAAGGCGGCGGGCGTGGACATCCCCAAGCTGGCGCGCGACGGCGTCACGATCTTCTTCACGCAGGTGTTCCGCGACGGCTTCTTCCACGCGGACATGCACCCCGGCAACATCCAGGTCTCCATCGACCCGAAGACGTTCGGCCGCTACATCGCGCTGGATTTCGGCATCATCGGCACGCTCACGGCGTTCGACAAGGACTACCTGGCGCAGAACTTCATCGCCTTCTTCCGCCGCGACTACAAGCGCGTGGCGGAGCTGCACGTGGAAAGCGGCTGGGTGCCGCCCGAGACGCGCATCGACGCGCTGGAGGGCGCCGTGCGCGCCGTGTGCGAGCCGCATTTCGACCGTCCGCTGAAGGACATCTCGCTGGGCCAGGTGCTGCTGCGGCTCTTCCAGACCTCGCGCCGCTTCAACGTGGAGATCCAGCCCCAGCTGGTGCTGCTGCAGAAGACGCTGCTGAACGTGGAAGGCCTGGGCCGCGAGCTGGATCCGGAGCTGGACCTGTGGCACACCGCGCAGCCCTTCCTCGAGCGCTGGATGGACGAGCAGATCGGCTGGCGCGGCTTCGTGCGGGCGATCAGGAACGAGGCCCCGCGCTACGCGCACCTGTTGCCGGAGATCCCGCGGCTGGTGCACCAGGCGTTGTCCCGGCATGCCGTGGGCGGCGCGCGCGAGGGCGCGGTGGAGGCGGCGCAGCTGGCGGCCCTGCTGGCCGAGCAGCGCCGCACCAACCGGCTGCTGCAGGCGGCCCTGTGGACGACCGTCGGCTTCACGCTGGGCGTGATGGTGGTGCGGGCGGCGCTCTGGTACCTGCGCGGCATCTAATCGCTGCGCGATCCGCCGCTATTGGAGACGGACGCCTGGCGGCGCCGCTCAACGCGGTACGCAGCCCGCAAGCGGTTCTGCTTGTCGCAGGCGATCAGCACGTGGCGCGCGCGTTGACGCGCACGCGGGGCCCGGGTAACCGATCCCGACCGACGAGCCGGCCATCGGCAGCGACCCCAGCGCGCCAGCGCCACGGCGCTGAGCGGAAGGGCCCAGCAGAACCGCTTGCGGGCTGCGTGCCGTGGTGAGCGGCGGCGCGAGCCGTCCGTTCCAACGACGGCGCACCTGGCGTCGCCACCCGCGCGGATATGACCCCGCCGAGCCGGCGCCTGCCTGCAACGCCGCCCTGACCGCTCCAACACCCCCAGTTGCCCCCGGTATAATGGCGGGTTCTATTGAAACTGCCCTTGTAGTCACTCCATGCCGATCTACGCGTATCGCTGCGCCGCCTGCGGCTTTTCGCGCGACGTGCTCCAGAAGCTGTCCGATGCGCCGCTGACCGTCTGCCCGGCCTGTGGGGCCGAGGCGTTCTCGAAGCAGGTCACCGCCGCCGGATTCCAGCTGAAGGGCTCGGGCTGGTACGTCACCGATTTCCGGGACAACGGCAAGGGCGGCAAGGGCGGCGGCAGCGGCAAGTCCGATCCGGACGGCGCCACGCCCGGCACCTCCGCGCCCGCGCCCTCGGCGGCGCCTGCGGCCGGCACCCCGGGCGGTTCCGCGTCCGGCAGCCCGCCCGCCAGCCCGGCCCCGTCGTCCTCTTCCTCCCCCGGTTCCGGCGGCGGCAACGGCGGCAGCCCGCCGGCTTCCTCGTGAGGAAATACCTCTTCGCGGGCCTGCTGGTCTGGCTGCCGCTGGCGGTCACGATCTGGGTGCTGCAATGGGCCATCGGCCTGATGGACGGCGTGTTCGCCAGCATGCTGGGCGCCGCGCGCGCGGTGCTGCCCGTCACGGCCGACGTCTACCTCGAGAACCTGATCCGCGTGCCCGGCCTGGGCGTGCTGGTGCTGGTGGGCCTGGTGCTGCTGACGGGCATGTTCGTCACCAACATCGTGGGCCAGTGGTGGCTGAAGCAATGGGACCGCCTGCTCACCCACATCCCCATCGTCAAGAGCATCTACAGCTCGGTCAAGCAGGTGTCGGACACGCTGTTCTCCAGCAACGGCAACGCGTTCCGCGAGGCGGTGCTGGTGCAATACCCGCACGAAGGCAGCTGGACCATCGCGTTCGTCACGGGGCGCCCGGCGGGCGAGGTGGCGTCGCTGCTGCCCGAGGAGCACGTGAGCCTGTACGTGCCCACCACGCCCAACCCGACGTCCGGCTACTTCCTGATGGCGCGGCGCGCCGACCTGCGCCCGCTGCACATGAGCGTGGACGAGGCGCTGAAGTACATCATCTCCATGGGCGTCGTGGCGCCCCCGGCCAGCCCCGTGCTGCGGCCGGTGGAGGCCGACCCCAATCGGCAGGGCTGAACGCACCCCTGCCGCCGCGTTCAGTCCTGAGGGTCCCGGCGCCTCCCGACTCCCCCGAATCCCCGAGAAAGCGATAGCCATGCGTACCACCTATTGCGGCCTCGTCAGCGAGAAGCTGATGGGCCAGACCGTCACCCTCATGGGCTGGGCCCACCGTCGCCGCGACCACGGCGGCGTGATCTTCGTCGACCTGCGGGACCGCGAAGGCCTGGTGCAGATCGTGTGCGACCCGGACCGCGCCGACATGTTCGCCACCGCCGAAGGCGTGCGCAACGAGTTCTGCCTGAAGGTCACCGGCGTCGTGCGCGCGCGCCCGGCCGGCACCGAGAACGCCAACCTCACCAGCGGCAAGATCGAGGTGCTGTGCCACACGCTGGAGGTGCTGAACCCCAGCGTCACGCCGCCGTTCCAGCTGGACGACGAGAACCTGTCGGAGACCACGCGCCTCACGCACCGCGTGCTGGACCTGCGCCGCCCGCAGATGCAGAAGAACATGATGCTGCGCTACCGCGTGGCCATGGAGACGCGCAAGTTCCTGGACGCGCACGGCTTCGTCGACATCGAGACGCCGATGCTCACCAAGAGCACGCCGGAAGGCGCGCGCGACTACCTGGTGCCCAGCCGCGTGCACGACGGCATGTTCTTCGCGCTGCCTCAATCGCCGCAGCTGTTCAAGCAGCTGCTGATGGTGGCGGGCTTCGACCGCTACTACCAGATCACCAAGTGCTTCCGGGATGAAGACCTGCGCGCCGACCGCCAGCCCGAGTTCACGCAGATCGACATCGAGACCTCCTTCCTCACCGAGGAGGAGATCCGCGCGATGTTCGAGGGCATGATCCGCACGGTGTTCAAGGCGGCCATCGACGTCGACCTGCCCGAATACCCGGTGATGGCGTACTCCGAGGCGATGCACCGCTTCGGCTCCGACAAGCCCGACCTGCGCGTGAAGCTGGAGTTCACCGAGCTCACCGAGGTGATGAAGGACGTGGACTTCAAGGTGTTCTCCACGCCCGCCACCACTCCGGGCGGCCGCGTGGTGGCCCTGCGCGTGCCGGGCGGCGCCGAGATGAGCCGCGGCGAGATTGACGGCTACACCGAGTTCGTCAAGATCTACGGCGCCAAGGGCCTGGCGTGGATGAAGGTGAACGACGTGACCAAGGGCCGCGAAGGCCTGCAGTCGCCCATCGTCAAGAACCTGCACGACGCCGCCATCGCCGAGATCCTCGCGCGCACCGGCGCGCAGAATGGCGACCTGGTGTTCTTCGGCGCCGACAAGGCCAAGGTGGTCAACGATTCCATCGGCGCGCTGCGGATCAAGATCGGCCACTCCGACTTCGGCCGCTCGCACGGCATGTTCGAGGACAAGTGGGCGCCGCTGTGGGTGGTCGACTTCCCGATGTTCGAGTACGACGACGACGCCGACCGCTGGAACGCCGTGCACCACCCGTTCACCGCGCCCAAGGACGGCCACGAGGACCTGATGGACACCGACCCCGGCGCGTGCATCGCCAAGGGCTACGACATGGTCCTGAACGGCTGGGAGATCGGCGGCGGCTCGGTGCGTATCCACCGTGCCGACGTGCAGAGCAAGGTGTTCTCCGCGCTGAAGATCTCGCCCGAGGAGGCGCAGGTGAAGTTCGGCTTCCTGCTGGACGCGCTGCAATACGGCGCGCCCCCGCACGGCGGTCTCGCCTTCGGCCTGGACCGCATCGTCACGATGATGACCGGCGCGGAATCCATCCGCGACGTGATCGCCTTCCCGAAGACGCAGCGGGCGCAGTGCCTGTTGACGGGCGCGCCCAGCATGGTGGACGAGAAGCAGCTGCGTGAACTGCACATCCGCCTGAGGAACCCGGGCGCCGCTGCCGCGGAATGATGCGGCGAGGGTGGGGGGCAGGTCCTGCCCTCTTCACCTCACGTGCGTGACCACCACCCGCACCCCCGTGCTGCCCACCGGCACCGGGGGTGTTTCGCTGTCCAGGTCGCCCGGCTGCGGCAGCGCGCGGCCCGACTTCGACACCAGCACCTGCACCACCAGCGGCGCACCGGTGACCCGCGCCGTGTCGCCCACGCCCTCGTCGGGGCCCAGCGAGAACGCCAGCGGCAGGTCGTCCGCGCGCTTGCGCACGGCCGCCAGCGGCAGGCCGGTCTCGCCGGGATGGCGGATCGTGATGAAGACCGCTTCGTCGCCCTTGAGCCTGCGGGCCAGCAGCGCCGGCACCTCGATGGTGCCCGACACCCAGGCGTGCGGATCCCCGGCCGGGGCGGACGCCCCCGATGCCCCCGATGCCGTCGAGCTGGGCGCGCCGCTTGCCGAACCGCCCACGGGCCGGGCCGCGATCCGAAGCATCTCGACCGTGCGCGGCTGCAGCCCCGCGTTCCCCCACAACAACCATGCCGCGACCGCTGCCACCACCCCCGCCATCGCGCCCAGCGCGCCCAGGCGCATGCGCGCGCCCGGGCGGGGCCGTGGGGCGTCGGGCAGGATGGCGTCGAGCAGCCGGCGCTGCAGGTGTGCCCGCTGGGCGTCGGCTTCCTCGGCGCGCATCAGGCCCTTGGCCTGGTAGTCGGCGATCTGGCGCAGCTTGGCCTCGATGTCCGCGGGGTCGTCTCGTCGTCCGGTCATGCCGCCATTCTCCCTGCTGCCGCGGGCGCGCTAGGATCGCCCGATGAGCGCGCGCCCCAAGCCCCCCAAGATCCCCGAGTCGGTGCTGGTGGTGATCCACACGCCCGCGCTGGACGTGCTGCTGATCGAGCGCGCGGACGCGCCCGGCTACTGGCAGAGCGTCACGGGCTCGAAGGACCGCGTGGACGAGCCGCTGGCGCAGACCTGCCGGCGCGAGGTGGCCGAGGAGACCGGCATCGTCGTCGGATCGCCGCAGGTGCCCGACGCGGCGCTGCAGGACTGGGGCCTGGAAAACGTCTACGAGATCTACCCGCGCTGGCGGCATCGCTACGCGGAGGGCGTCATGCACAACACCGAGCGCGTGTTCGGGCTGTGCGTGCCCGCGGGCACGGCGGTGACGCTGTCGCCCCATGAGCACGTCGCCTGGCGCTGGTTGCCGTGGCGCGAGGCCGCCGACGCGTGCTTCTCGCCCTCCAACGCCGAGGCCATCCTCCACCTGCCGCGGCACGCCGCCCACGCGTCCGTGACGACATGACCACCATGCTGCGATCGACCAACACCTTCACCGTGCTGCCGGCGCCGTCGACCATGATGTCGGGGCGCCTGCGCGTGGCCACCTACAACATCCACAAGGGCGTGCGCGGCATCGGCGCCACCCGCCGGCTGGAGATCCACAACCTGGTGCTGGGCGTGGAGGCGCTGGACGCCGACCTCGTCTTCCTGCAGGAGGTGCGGCTGCACCACGCCAAGGAGGCCCGCCATTTCGAAGGCCGCGAACAGGCCTGGCCCGACCAGGGGCAGGCGCACTTCCTGGCGCCGGAGGGCTACGAGGTGGCCTACCGCACCAACGCCATCACCAAGCACGGCGAGCACGGCAACGCGCTGCTCTCGCGCTGGCCGCTGGGCGCCATCGGGCACCACGACGTGTCCGACCACCGCTTCGAGCAGCGGGGCCTGCTGCACGCCGAGGTGGACTGGCACGGCACCAAGGTGCACGCCATCGTGGCCCACCTGGGCCTGATCCACTCCAGCCGCATGCGCCAGGCGCAGGCGCTGGTGGAGCTGGTGCGCGAGGCCATCCCCGCCAACGAGCCCGTGCTGATCGCCGGCGATTTCAACGACTGGGGCGAGAAGCTGGACGAGTCGTTCGAGCGCGGCGGCCTGTCCCGCGCGCTGAACCCCGACCAGAGCGCCCCCAAGCGGGCCACGTTCCCGTCGCGCGTGCCGGTGTTCGCGCTGGACCGCATCTACATGCGCGGCTTCAAGTGCGAGGCGACGATGGTGCCGCGCGGCTCCGCGTGGGCCCGCATGTCCGACCACCTGCCCTACGTGGCCGAGCTAGAGCTCGACCTCTGATCCCTTGAGCACGCCTCCCAGCCGGGTCCCGATCGGCCGCCGCCGGCGGCCGCCCGGGCGACGGCGGGTGGCCTGGAGCCTGATGCCCCGGCTCACGTTCCTGGGCGGCCACCAAGCGCAACTGCTGCGCGGCGGCGACGCCCTGTTCCCGGCCATGATCGAGGCCATCCGGCAGGCGCAGCGCGAGGTCTGGCTGGCCACCTACATCTTCCACGACGACCCGACCGCGCACGCCGTGGCGCAGGCCCTGCAGGCGGCCGCCCTGCGCGGCGTGCAGGTGAAGCTGGTGGTGGACGGCTTCGGCTCCAAGAACACCCTGGCCACGCTGCGCCGCTGGCTGGCCCCTAGCGGCGGCGCACTGGCCGTGTTCCGCCCGATGGACCGTTGGTGGCGCTGGCTGTCGCCCGGCCAGGCCCGGCGCCTGCACCAGAAGCTGTGCGTGGTGGATGACACGGTGGCGTTCGTCGGCGGCATCAACGTCATCGCCGACCGCCTGGACCTGCACCACGGCTGGAGCGACGCGCCCCGCCTGGACTTCGCCATCGCGCTGCGCGGCGCCGCCGTGCCGCAGGTGGCGCAGGCCGTGCGCGCCGTGTGGACGCGCGCCGCGCTGGGCCGCGTCTGGCGCGACGAGATCGCGGCCCTGCTGCGCAGCGCCGCGCCCGTGGCCAACGCGCGCGGGCTGCTGCGGCGCATGCGCCTGTCGCCGCCGCTGCGCGAGCCCGCGCCGCCGCTGCAGCCCCTGCCGCCCGTGCGGCTGGCGTTCGTGGTGCGCGACAACCTGCGCCAGCGCCGCGGCATCGAGCGCGCGTACGTGGATGCCATCCACGCGGCGCGCGAGCGCGTGACGATCGTGTGCCCGTACTTCTACCCGGGCCGCACCTTCCGCGACGCGCTGGGCCGCGCCGCGGAGCGTGGCGTCCACGTGCGCCTGCTGCTGCAGGGCAAGCTGGACTACCGCTTCGCCGGCATGGCCGCGCGCGTGCTGTACGACGAGCTGCTGGCCCGCGGCGTGGCGATCTTCGAATACACCCCCGCGTACCTGCACGCCAAGATGGCGGTGGTGGACGACGACTGGGTGACGCTGGGCAGCTCCAACATCGACCCGCTGTCGTTGCTGCTGAACCTGGAGGCCAACGTGGTGGTGCAGGACCGCGGGTTCGCGGCGGAGGTGGCACGCGAGCTGGACCTGGCCATCGCCGCGTCGCGGGCCGTGCTGGCGCCGCCCTATGCCACCGGGCCGGCCGCGGTGCTGCGGCGCGGGGTGGTGGCGTGGGTGTCGCACTGGTTCCTGCGGATGGCGGGGTGGAGTGGGCGGTATTGAGGAGAATGGGCGCACTACGCCTTCAGGAGGTTTCCATGCGCCAAGTCCACGGCCGCTGCCACTGCGGCCATGTCGCCTACGAGGCCCTGGTGGACGACACCAAGGTGTCTATCTGCCATTGCACCGATTGCCAGGTGCTGACCGGCACCGCGTACCGCACGACGGTGCCGTGTGCGCGGGCCGACCTGCGCATGCTGGGCGCAGAGCCGACGCTCTACCTGAAGACCGCCGACAGCGGCGCCGTGCGGGTGCAGGGCTTCTGCGGGCGCTGCGGCTCGCAGATCTATGCGCGTGCCGGCGGCGACGACTTCACCAGCTACGGGCTGCGCGTGGGGCCGATGGCCGAGCGGGCGACGCTGGTGCCGGTGAAGCAGAAGTGGTGCCGGTCGGCGTTGCCGTGGGCACAGGACATCAGCGGCTTGCCGGCGAGTGATGGCGAGGGCGTGTAGGGGCCCGCGTGCGGTGCCTGCGGTGCGTGCGGTGCGTGCGCGCGCCTACAGCGTCTCCGGCTCGGGCCCGAACCGGTTGTCGCCCCGCGTGCCCCGCACCGTGCCGTTCACCACCAGCCCGACGAGCTGCCCGAAGTAGGGCACCAGGTTGATGAGCGACCACCAGCCGCTGCGGCCCATGTCGTGGAAGCGCTTGGCGGAGATGGCCAGCACCGGCCACAGGATGGCGAGGCTGGTGCGGGCCTCGGCGTCGTCCGCGCTGAGGCCGGCGATCTCCAGCAGCGCGATGCCCACGGACATGCACAGCACCAGCAGGCCCACGGCGCGCCAGTAGGTCTTGCGGCCGATGCGCCCGCGCGGCAGCAGGAACAGGCCGACGGGCGAATTGGACAGGTAGCGGCCGAGGGCCAGCGTGACGATGGCGTCGGTGCCGGGGCCGCGGGGGAACGGGCCCAGGGCGCGCCGCTCCCGCTGGCGGGGCGCCGCGGGCGCCCGGCTGGCGGGGTCGGGGGCGGGGAGCGAGCTCATGGGTGCAGTATCCACGGCATGGCCCGTGCCAGGGGACAATGTGCCGATGTTCCAACGCCCGGCCCCGTCGAAGTCCGCCGCCGCCGGCGCCGGCGCGGTGCCCGCGGCTGCGGACGACCTCATCGTCCAGCGCCCGGAAGGCCTGTACTGCCCGGCGGGTGACTTCTTCATCGACCCCTGGCGCCGCGTGGACCGGGCCATCATCACCCACGCCCACGCGGATCATGCGCGCACCGGCCACGGCCGCTACCTGTGCGCGGCACCCGGCGCGGGCGTGCTGCGCGCGCGCCTCGGCCGGATCGACCTGCAGGCGCTGCCCTACGGCCAGGCGCTGGACGTGGGCGGCGTGCGCGTCAGCCTGCATCCGGCGGGGCACATCCTGGGCTCCGCGCAGGTGCGACTGGAATACCGGGGCAGGGTATGGGTGGCGGCGGGCGACTACTTCGCGTCGGCCACCGGGGAGCGCAACCCCACCTGCGAGCCCTTCGAGCCGGTGCCGTGCCACGTGTTCGTCACGGAGGCCACGTTCGGCTCGCCGCTGTACCGCTGGCCGCCGGTGGCGCGCGTGGTCGACGACCTGGTGGACTGGTGGCGCGGCAACGCCGCCGACGGCGCGCTGAGCGTGGTGCAGGCCTACAGCCTCGGCAAGACGCAGCACCTGCTGGCCCGCCTGCGCGGCGTGGACGTGGGGCCGCTGCTGGCCCACCCGGCATCACACGCGATCAACGACGCCCACCGCGCCGAGGGCGTGGCGCTGGCCGACGTGGCCGACTGGTCGATGACTAACGATGCCGCGGCGCTGCGCGGCGCCTTGATCGTGGCGCCGCCCTCGGGCGCGGCCGCGTGGCGCTGGCACGCGGGCCTGCGCGTGCGCGAGGGCTTCGCCAGCGGCTGGATGCTGCAGCACGGCGGCCGCCACCGCGCGGGCCTGGACCGCGGCTTCGTGCTCAGCGACCACGCGGACTGGCCGGGCCTGCTGCACGCGGTGCGCGAGACGGGGTGTGAGCGCGTGATCGTCACGCACGGCGACGAGGCGCTGCTGGAGCGCGCCTTCGGCGAGATGGGGCTGCAGACGCAGCGCTTCCGCACGGCGTACGGCGACGACGCCGAGGCCTGAGCGCGGGGGCGGCACGCGGGCGGTGCGTCCGGCGCCGCGCGCTGCGCGCTTCCCCGGGTGGCGCGCGGCGCGTGCGCGCTCAGTGAGTGGCCAGGCGGAACACCTGGAAGGCGACCCACACGAGCGCCCAGGCCCAGCGCCAGTTGAAGAAGCCGGAAGCCGGCGGGCCCGCGAAGGGCTGTGACCGGCGCCGGCGGCCGGGAGTAGCCGGACGATGGCCGCCCGCCTGTTCCTCGGCGGCCAGGACGCCGGCCCGCCGACGCGTGGCCTTGTCCGGCCACAGGCCGCCCGGCAACCGGATCGGCGAGCGCCGTTCCCCGACCTGCTGGCTGAATGCGAATCGATCCAGCGTGGTCCGGTGGCGGCGCAGCGGCGCGTCCGCCTGCAACTCCAGCCAGGCCACCAGCCGCCAGGCGAGCGCCACGGCCACTACGACGGGCGGTGCCGCCAGGATCGTCCAGCTCAGGCTGCGAAGGGGCCCGGAATCGCTCTCCACCGACATCTGGACGCAGACCAGGACGACGGCGGTGGCGACGCCGAAGGTCAGGGCCATCTGCCCCTTGCCCCAGGTGCCGTTCACCGCCTTCTGGCGCCATTGCGCGAACGCCGGCGCCTGCCACGCGCGCACCCACAGCGGGCGCAGCAGCATCAGCGCGGCGGCGCCCGCCACGGTGCGGAACGCGGCCAGTCCGATCGACGCGGGGAGCGAATCCCCGGCGTCAGTGGCCACGGCCGCGATCGACGCGACGATCAGGGGCAGCAGGACATCGGTGCTGCAGAGGAGTGGGCGCTGGAGCCGCTGCCAGGCCGCCGGTTGCCAGCCCAGGGCGCCAGGCGGCAGGCTGGCCGCTTGCGCATGGGCCAGGAAGATCGCGCACCAGGCGCGCGCGTCCCGCATCGCGGAGGTGCTGCCGACACGGGGCAGCGCGTCGTCCGCCATCGGCGTGAACAGCGCACGCAGCCAAGGGTTGGTGCCGGCCCGCGCCCAGGCGATATCGCGGGCCACCAGCAGCAGCGCGGCCAGGCGGGCCAGGCCTTCGTCGGACACCCATTGCCGCAAGCAGGCCTCGCTGTGGGCCCAGTCGAACTCGCGGCCCGCGATGAACAGCAGCCGCATCGACGGCGCGGGGACGCCGAGGAACCACTGCAGCAATGCGACCTCGAGCGCCTGCCGGTCGTCGATGGGACCCGTGGTGCTGGCGGACAGCAACTGCACCAGGGTGGGCTCGACGGCGTCATCGCCGTCCTGCTGCCAGCGATGGTGCAGCGCCACCACGAGTGCCTTCGCATCCGGGGGCGATGGCGACGTGGCGGCCAGCTGGGCGGGCTCGGGCATCCGCACCACGGGCGGTGGCTCCGTGGCGTGGGTCGGCGGGCGCGGCGAGGACGGCAACGGCGGCGGCGATGGCAGCGACGGCTGCTCGCCCTCGATGTCGAGGTCCGGCAGGTCGGGTGGCACCATCGCCATGACCGTCGACGGCGCTGCCGCTTCCGATTCCGATCTCGTCTCGGTCTCGGTCTCGGTCTCGGTATCGATCTCGTCCTGCGCGGGCGCAGCTGCAGGCGCCTGCGCGTCGCCGTCCTCAGGCGCCTCCTGCGCGCGCAGCGCCTGCACCTGCCGCCATTCCAGGTACCGGCGCGCCATCTCGTACGCCTCGCGCACGCGCGCGAACTCCGTCGGGTGCGTGTCGGGCCGGTACTGCTTGACCAGGCGGGCGTAGGCGGTCTTCACCGCGCGGGGATCGTCCAGGTCGGCCTCGACCAGGCCCAGGATGTCCAGGAACTGCATGGGGGGCGCGGCCTTACCAGCTGGGGCCGCGCTCGAGGGAGGCCAGCGCGTCGTCGAAGGCGCGGCGCTCGGTGTCGATCTCGCGCGGGTCCTGGCGTTGCAGCGTGGCCTCGAAGCGGTCGATCCACCGGCCGAGGTGCGCGCGCTCGTCGCCCAGCAGTTGCTCGTACAGGCGCTCGGCGCGGGCCATCACGAGGCGGTTGGGCTCCTGGTCGCGCGGGTGCACGCGCAGCGCCGCCAGTTCCTCGCGGCGGCGCGCGATCTCCTCGTCGCTCACCTCGCCCGCCAGCTTGCGGATCACCAGGTTGCGCTCGATGCGGTGCTCGGCGATGGTGACGTCCACGTCCAGCACGCCATTGACGTCGTACGTGTAGCGGATCTCCGCCTCCACCTCGCCGGCCTTCAGCGGCGGGATCTGCAGCTCGATCTCGCCCAGCGACACGTTCTGGCTGCAGCGGCGCGACTCGCCCTGGAAGATCTGCAGGCGCAGCACCTTCTGCAGGTCGGACACGGTGCTGACGGTCTTGACGCGGCTGGTGGGCACCACGGTGTTGCGCTCGATGATGGGCAGGAAGACGTCGTCCACCAGGCCGCCGCGCGCATCGCGCTCCACCACGCGCGTGCCCAGCGTGTGCGGGCAGACGTCGGTGAGCACGATCTCGTCGAACGCCGCATCGCGCGCGATCAGGCCGGCGCAGACGGCCGCGCCCAGCGCGATGGTCTGGTCGGGATCGGGATGGCGGGCGGGCAGTCGGCCGAATAGCTGGGACACCAGGCGGCGCACCATCGGCATGCGGCTCGCGCCACCCACCAGCACCACCTCGTCCAGGTCCGCGGCGCGCAGTCGCGAATCGCGCAGCGCGCGCTCCACCGGCGCGCGCAGGCGGTCCAGCAGGGGTGCGCAGGCGGCCTCGTAGTCCTCCGCGCGCAGCGTCAGCACGCCCAGGCCGGCGGCCTGCAGGTCCACCTCGCACTGCGGCGCGGCCGTCAGCGCGCGCTTGGCCGCCTCCGCCGCGTGCCGCAGCGCGGGCGCCAGCGGGCCGTCGCGGCGCTTGTCGTCCACGCCCGCGGCGCGGGCGATGCAGGCGACCATGGCGGTGGTGAAGTCGTCGCCGCCCAGGAAGCAGTCGCCGCCGGTGGCGCGCACCTCCATGATCCCGGAGAAGCGCTCCAGGATGGACACGTCGAACGTGCCGCCCCCCAGGTCGAACACCAGGAACTTGGAGTCCGCATCACGCTCGTGGATGCCGTGCAGCAGCGCCGCGGCCGTGGGCTCGTTGACCAGGCGCAGCACCTGCAGCCCGGCCAGCTCTCCGGCCAGGCGCGTGGCCTTGCGCTGCGCGTCGTTGAAATAGGCCGGCACCGAGATGACGGCCCGCGTGGCCTCCTGGCCCAGCGCGTGCTCCGCGTCGGCCTTGAGCGACCGCAGCACCAGGGCCGACAGGTCCTCGGGGCGGAACGACTGCCCCGCGAGCGTCGTCTTCTGCCCCGTGCCCATCAGGCGCTTGAACGACGCGGCGGTGCGCTGCGGATCGGTGACCAGCCGCTCGCGCGCCGTGGCCCCCACCAGCAGGCGGCCGTCGGCGTCCACCGACACCACGGACGGCGTGAGCACGTGCCCGTGGGCGTTGGGAATGGGCGTGGCCACGCCGTCGACGATGTGGGCCACGAGGCTGTTGGTGGTGCCGAGATCGATGCCGAGGATCACTGCCGGTCCTGCGCGAGTCGCTTGTTGGTGTTGTCCGGGTCGCGCGCGGCGAGCCCCCCTGCGCGGAATCCTAGCAGCCACGTGCCGCGGGCGGCGGGTGGCCGGGGTCCCGACGCCGTTCCAGTCGAGCAGTACGCCACGCCGCCGCCGGAATCGTGCTGCAGCGCCGCATACCCCCGGTGGTATGCGGCCACGTGAACGGGATGACGTGACCTCCGGAGCCACAACCTTGTCCCGGCGTGCTTGCTGCGCCGCACCAGCAGGGATTTCCCGGACTTGACGGAAGGACTCGAAGCCTAGTCTCCCGGACGACACCGCTCGGCGTTCAGGAACCCCCGGGGGGTATGAAGTTCGCGACGTTCCTGCAGTCAACTCCCAGGAGAGACAGATGAGGACATGCGTTTTCCGTACCCTGGTGCCCGCGCTGGCACTGATGGCCGCCGGCGGCTCCGCGCTCGCCAACACGCTCACGCAGAACGTGTCGTGGACGATCGACCGCGCCGGCACGTCCACCAAGTACCGCGTGGTCGCCTACGGCGATTCCATCTACGCCGGCTACAACGGCTCCATCACCAGCGCGGCCAAGTACTCGGCGCCCACCGTGGATGCCGAGTACCTCTCGGCGCTGTGGAACGCCGACATCGAGAGCGTGCGCCGCGCCAAGTCCGGCGCGGTGGCGTCGGACGTCTACCAGAACAAGATCGTGGCCGAGAAGTCGTACATGCAGGACAGCAGCACGCGCGTGGTGACGTTCGAGATGTGCGGCAACGACGGCCTGCAGGCGCGCACCGCCTTCAAGGGCCAGACCGGCACCTGCGACTACTCGGGCATGACCGCGGCCGTGAACAGCTGCAAGACCTACGTGTCGGCGGCGATGGACTTCATCAACGCCAACGCCTACGCCGGCGTGAAGGTGAAGATCATCTCCAACCTGCACTACCCGGGCTACGCCGCGGACAACGTGCAGAGCACGTGCAAGGACCCCGGCACGGGCGCCACCGTCAACCTGCAGAACGTGTTCCTGCCCAAGCTGGCCACGATGAACTACTGGATGTGCGAGTACGCGCGCCAGAAGGGCTTCAAGTGCGCCGACAACTTCGCGCAGTACATGGGCGCGGACTACGACAGCAACGGCGACGGCCAGGTGGATTCGGACGCGCTGCGCTACGTGGCGGGCGAGAGCGAGTCGGCCTACGTGACGCGCATCACCACCACGCTGCGCAGCACCATCCGCGACGCCAACACGCACTTCGTGTCCGCGGGCACCAGCTACGACTACATCCAGTCGGACGATACCCACCCCACGTATACCGGCGGCACCGTCACGGCGGGCCTGTTCGGCGGCACGACGGGCTCGGGCGCGCCCCGCTACACCTCGTTCACCAACGGCAAGAGCCCGATCTGGAACCAGTACGGGCATGAGCGGATGGGCTGGGCGGTGTCGACGTCCAACCCGCCCGCGCCGTGAAGCCCGGCCCGGGCGACGGGAGCGCCTGGGGCCCGTCGCCCTGGCTGCTGGCCCTGGCCGTGGGGATCGTCGCCGGCGCGCTCGCCTGGTGGTGGTCCTCGCGGCCTGCTCCGGCGGACGAGGGCGCGACGGCCGAGGCCGCCGCCAGCGTGCCGACGCCCGCGGGTCCGCGGTCGGACGCAGCCTCGCTCGCGCGGGCGGGCGCGGGCGCGGGCGCGGACGGCTCCGCCGACGCGCAGGCGCGCGCGGCCGTGGGCGGCGCGTCCGCGGTGCCGGCCGCCCCGCTGCCGAAGGACGTGGCGTTGGCGGCCTCCGCCACCGTGATCCCCCGCCACCGCGATCCCCGCGGCGACCAGACCCCCGACGTGGCCGACTACGTCAACCCCGGCGAAACCCCGTCGATGGCCGAGGTGATCGACCGCCTGCACCAGGCGGGCGTGCGCACGGGCCTGGGCGCGTTCCAGCCGCCCGGCACGCGGCCGCCGCTGGTGGGCCTGGCGGTGCCGGAAGGCTTCCCGCTGCCCGAGGGCTACGTGCGCCACTACCAGGCCACCGACGACGGCCAGCGCATCGAGCCGATCCTCATGTTCGCGCCCGACCACGTGGTCTACGACGCCGACCACCACCCGATCGCCCTGCCCCCGGACCGCGTGGTGCCGCCCGAGCTGGCGCCGCCGGGCCTGCCGATCCGCCGCATCGTGGTGCCGGCACCGGTGGACAGGGCGGCGCGATGACGCGCGCCGCGGGCCCGGCGGCCCGGCAGGCCGTCGCCCGGCTGGCGCCCTGGGCCGGCGTGCTCGCGAGCGCGGTGCTGTGCGGCGCGTATGCGCGCGGCGGTGCGGGCTGCCTGCTGGGCTTCGTGGCGCTGGTGCCGTGGTTGCGCGCGCTGGACGCACGGCCCACGCTGGCCGCCACGCTGCGCAGCGCGTGGGCCATGGCCGTGGCCTACACCGCGGCCGTGTTCGCCTGGTTCGGCTCGGCGATCGGCGCCTACACCGGCATCGGCGACGTGGCCGGCGTCGCGCTGCTGTTGCTCGCGGCGCCGCTGTTCCAACCGCAGTTCCTCGCCTTCGCGTTGGCCCGCCGCCTGGCTGCCCGGCATCCTGGCCGCGGGCTGGCCGCGCTGGCGGGCGCGGCCGCAGGGGCCGCCGCGTGGGTGGCGACGGAGGCGTTCATGCCGCGCCTGCTGGGCGACACCTTCGGCCAGGGCCTGCAGCCCGCGCGTCTGCTGCGGCAGGCGGCCGACGTGGGCGGCACGGCGGGCCTGACGGTGCTGCTGCTGCTGGCCAACGAGGCCCTGGCGGCCGCGCTGGCCGCGCGGCCACGGGGCCTGCGCGCCCTGCGGGCGCCCCTGGCGTGCGCCGTGGCGGTGCCGCTGCTGCTGGCGGGCTACGGCCTGGTCGCACTGCAGGGCGACGCGGGCACGCCGAGGCCCGCCGCGTCCCCGTCCGCATCGACATCCCCGCCGCCGCGGCCGTTGCGCATCGGCCTCGTGCAGTCCGGCATCGTCGACTACGAGCGCCTGCGCGCGGCCCGCGGCGCCGGGGCCGTGGTGCGCGAGGTTCTGGACACGCATTTCGCCATGTCGTACGACGCGATCGAGCACCAGCATGCGGACGCCGTGCTGTGGTCCGAGACCGTGTATCCCACCACGTTCGGCCACCCCAAGAGCGACGCGGGCGCCGAGCTGGACCGGGAGATCCTGGCGGTGGTGGACGCGGCCGGCGTGCCGTTCGTCTTCGGCACGTACGACCGGGATGGCGCGGGCGAATACAACGCCGCCGCCTTCGTCGCGCCGCACGCGGGCCTGCTGGGCCTGTACCGCAAGACCCGCCTGTTCCCGCTCACCGAGCGCGTGCCGCCGTGGCTGGACGGCCCGCTGCTGCGGCGCTGGCTTCCCTGGGCCGGCACGTGGCGGCCCGGCGACGGCGCGCGCGTGTTCCCGCTGCGCCTGGCCGACGGCCGCGAGATTCCCGTGCAGCCGCTGATCTGCCGCGACGACGTCGACACCGGGCTGGCGATCGACGGCGCGCGGCTGGGCGCGCAGGCGCTGCTGACGATGTCGAACGACGCGTGGTTCTCCGCGCACCCGCAAGGCGCGCGCCTGCACCTGGCGGCCGCCGCGTTCCGCAGCATCGAGACGCGGCTGCCGCAGTTCCGCGTGGCGACCGACGGGGTGAGCGCGGTGATCGATGCCACGGGCCGCGTGACGGCCGCCTCGCGCGTGGGCGAGCGCACGCTGGTGGTGGGAGACGTGGCCGTGCGCGTGCCGCCGCGCACCCTGGTGGTGGCCTGGGGCGATTGGGTAGGGCGCGCCGGCGCAGGCGTGCTGGCCGGGCTGCTGGGGATGGCGGCGTGGCGGCACTGGGGCACGCGCGCCGCCGGGACGCCCGCGGCACCGGACGCGCCGTCGTGGCCCTGGCGGGTGGCCGTGCTGCCGCCGGCCGGCCGCATCGCGGCCGGCGTGCTGCGGGCCGTGGCACGCGCCAGCCTGCTCGGCATGGCGGTGGCGGTGGTGGCGGGCGACGGGCCGCTCCATGTCAGCACCCTGGCCCAGCTGCGCGCCTTCGCCGGATGGTTCCTCGCGCCCGAGGCGGCCGCGTGGTGCGTGCTGCAGGCCTTCGCGGCGCGCGCGTCGCTGGACGCGGACGGCCGGCTGGTGCTGGCGCGCGGTGCGCAGCGACTGGCGCTGCCGCTGGCCGGCATCGCGGCCGTGCGCGCCTGGCGGCTGCCGGTGCCGTCGGCGGGCGTCTCGCTGTGGCTGGCTACGGGCGAGCGCTGGCGCTTCGGGCTGGCGATGCGCGACCCCGGCGCGTTCGCGCGCGCGCTGGCGGCCGCGGGCGGGCCCGCGCTCGCGGGGCCCGCGCCCGGCGCACCCGTGCCCGCGCCCGCGTGGCTGCCCGCGCCCCTGCCCCCGCTCCCGCGTGGGGCGGGGCCGGTCTGGAAGTTCGTCGCGCTGCCACTGGCCCTGGCGCTGCCCGCGTTCCGGCTGCACCAGCTGATCGCCTACGGCAGCGCCTTCGGCGAGCTGGAGACCTTCGGCTGGCGCGCCTACGCCACCACCTTCGCGCTGTGGTGGGGCGCCTGGACGGTGGGCGTGGTGCTGTGCGCCGCGGCGCTGCGCGCCGTGGTGGAGGCGGGCGCGCTGGGCGTGCGGCTGTGGCGGCCGGCCCGCGCCACGGCGGCGCGGTGGTGGCTGGAGCGCGGCGCGCTCGCCGTGCTGTACCTGGGCCTGCCGGGGTGGCTGGTGCTGCGCCTGATGGCCATGTGATCGCGGGCCGCGGCGCCTGCCGCGGCCCCTGCCGGCCCCGCCGCCGCGCGCGCCTCAGGCGTCCGTGGACAGCGCGTCGGCGCGATGCACCGGCGTGACGACCATGCCGTCGTCGCCCGCGATGGCCTCGATGGACAGCCGCGGCGGCTGGCTGGCCACCGTGCCGAAGATGGTGGCGAAGGCCACGTCGGCGGCATCGCGTCCGGTGCCGAAGCGCACGAAGCCCATCGGGATGGCCGTGCCGGACGGGTCGAACACGTACCACCGGTCGCCGAGGTATACCTCCACGTAGGCGTGGAAGTCGGTGGGGCCGAGCGCGGGGTCGGCGCCGTAGTCGATGCCGGTGGCGAAGCGCGCGGGGATGTTCAGCGCGCGGCACAGCGCGATCATCAGGTGCGCGAAGTCGCGGCACACGCCCACCGTGTCCACCAGGGTGTCGATCGCCGTGGTGGTGGCGCTGGACGAGTTGGGCGTGAAGGCGATGTGCGCCAGCACCCAGTCGCGGATGCCCTGCACGCGGGCGTAGCCCAGCGGTTGCTTGCCGAACTCGCGCATCGCGAAGCGGTGCAGGCGGTCGGACGGGCAGTAGCGGCTGGGGTAGACGTAACGCAGCACGTCGCCCGGCAGCCGGGCCACGGGCACCTCGAAGAGGCCCTGCGGGGGCTCGAAGTGGTGCGCCAGGTCGACCACGGCGTCGTAGGCGACGGCCAGCGGCCCCGCGCCGGCGCCCACGCGCAGGTAGCGGTTGCGGGTGGCCGGGTCGGTCTCCACGCGCGACGTCGCGTCGGGCGTGAGCCGCAGCGCCTCGTGCAGCACGTGCTGGCGGGCGGTGTGCGCCGCGTGGATGTTGAAGATGAAGTCGGCGCCGGGGGCCGTGACGTCGTAGTCGAGCGCGATGGACAGCTTCAGGCGGGTCATGCGGCCCATTGTGGGGCCACATGGCCGGGCATGTCGCCTGCTGGAGGCATGCCGACGCTTCCGGAGGATCCCGCCATGACCGACACCGCCCCGGCTTCCGCCGCCGCCCCCCTGCACGACCAGCGCATTGCCATCCTGGTGGACGACCTGTTCGAGCAGGCCGAGCTGGAAGAGCCGTTGAAGGCCCTGCGGGCCGCCGGCGCCACCGTGCACGTGCTGTCGGCCAAGGGCCCGACGGTCACCGGAATGCACCACGACCAGAAGGGAGACGCGTTCCGCGTGGACGTGCCGCTGGACCAGGCCGACCCCGCCGACTACGACGGGCTGGTGCTGCCGGGCGGCGTGGTCAATGCCGACGCGCTGCGCATGCAGGAGGCCGCGCAACGCTTCGCCAAGGCCATCGATGCCGATCGCAAGCCCCTGGCCGTCATCTGCCACGGCGGCTGGCTGCTGGTGTCATCGGGCCTCGTGAAGGGCCGCACGCTGACCAGCTGGCCGTCGCTGCAGGACGACATCCGCAACGCGGGCGGCACCTGGGTGGACGAGGAGGTGGTGGAAGACCGCCACTGGACGTCCAGCCGCAAGCCTGCCGACCTGCCGGCCTTCAACCGCACCTACCTCGCCGCGCTGCAGCGCGCGGCCGCCGCCGCTACTTCCAACGGATGACGTAGGTGCCGCCCTTGTAGCCGGTGCCACCCTGCTCCAGCATCACCTTGTCGCCGTCCACCGTGTCGGCGCGATGGCCGCAGCCCGGCAGGTCGACCTGCGGTTGCGCCTGCATCACGTAGGTGCCATCGGCCTGGCCCCAGAACACCACGTCGGGTGCGCGATCCACCAGGCTCGTGGTGCAGTCCGGGTCCTGCAGGACGACGTAGACGTCCTTGCGGCCGTTGCCGTCGAAATCGCCGACGGTCATCGAGACGGCGGTGGAGGAGAGCACCATGTCGAACGAGGGCGACCGGAAGTAGCTACCCGGCCCGGTGTTGAGCCAGACCTGGAATCGGTGCTGCGTGAGCACCAGCAGGTCGTCGTGGCCGTCGCCGTTCATGTCCACCAGCTTCGCGTCGTTCCAGCCCGAGGCCGTGGCCGGCGTGGCCAATTCGACGAAATCGCCCTGGTGGTTGTTGAGGAACAAATGGTTGCCTTCGGCCCATCCGCAGACGAGCAGGTCGTCCCAGCCATCACCGTCGATGTCGCCCTTGCCGGCGCACTGGTAGCCGCGCTTGCCGGTGACCACGCTCGGTTGCTCCACGAACGACCGGCCGCCCTGGTTGATGAAGAGATGGTTGATGTTGACCTGGCCGTCCTCGCGGTCGGTGGACTCGTTGGTGAGGTACAGGTCGGGCCAGCCGTCGTGGTTGACATCCAGCCAGACGGGGTAGCGGCCGCGCCCGTAGACGTCCTCGGCGCCGAAGTTCACCGCCCGCTTGAACGTGCCGGTGGCGTCCTGCAGCCACAGCTCGTTCAGCTTGGCGCCGGTGCCTTTCTCCGCGCCGACGGCGCAGTAGAAGTCGAGCAGGTGGTCGCGGTTGAAGTCGGCGGCTGCGCAGGCGTGGCGATCCACGTAGGGCATCACCTGCGGGCCCGGCTGGTAGCCGGTGGGCGTCCAGAACCAGATGCGGTCGTCGCGGTCGTGGCCGTTGTTCCAGACGTCGTCGTGGCCGTCGCCGTTGTAGTCGGCGACGCTGGAGCTCCACCCCTTGGAATATTCCAGCCACTGGGCCTGGTAGCGCGTGCCGGCCTGCGCCTGGGTCGACACGGGCGCGAGCGACAGCGACAGCGCGGCGAGGGTGGCCAACAGCGCGGCGGGCAGCGGGCGGCGAGGGAAGCGGATCATGGTGCGATGGTCCAGCTGTAGGCGAGGCCGGTGAAGTACGAATTGCCGCTCTCGGTGGCGCCGTAGAGCGTGCCGTCGGGTGCCGCGGCGAGGCCGGCCAGCGGATGCGAGCCGTGCGCGATGTCCTTGCCGAACGCGAAGTCCTGTCGGTAGGCCCCATTGCCGGCCAGGCTGAAGATCGTGCCGTCGCCCTGCGGGTGCACGACATGGTTGGGCCCGCCGTTGGCGGTGGTGCCGTACAGGCGGCCGTCCTTGGCCAGGACGAGGCGACCGGTGGGCGTCTTGCCGTCGGACGTCGGGGTCTGCGCGGCCACGCCGCCCGTGAACACGTGCAGCACCTTGGTGGCGCCGCCGCTGCGGGGCAGGCGCCACACGGCCCCCGCATCGGCATTGCCGCCCTGCGACGTCGTGCCGTACAGCATGCCGTTCAGCTCCGTGGGAGCGGCCTGGGGTGCGGTGCCTTCCTGCGCGGACGAGCGCGGGTCGAAGCTGTGCAGCAGCGTGAAGCCGGCCGTGGCGGACCAGCGGTAGACGGTGCCGGCGCACTCGCCGGCGCGCTCGTTGGCGCCGCCGCACGCGGTGGTGCCGTAGAGGTTGCCGTCGCTTGCGAACATGACGCCGCCCTGGGGCCGCGCCCCGTCGGCCGCGCCACCCTCGAACGCATGCAGCACGGTGACCGCGCCCGCTGGCGTCATCCTGAAAAGCGTGCCGGCGCCATGAGCGCCGCCCTGGGAGTTGGCGCCGTAGAAGTTGCCGTCCGGGCCGGCGGCCAGCGCGCCGAGCCAGGGCCGGCCGCCCGCCGGGTTGGCGCCGCCGAAGGTGGCCAGCAGCGTGAAGCGGCCGGACAGGTCGACCTTGAAGGCGGTGCCGCCGTTGGCATCGCCGCCGCCGCTGGTGAGGCCGTAGAACTGGCCGTCGGTGCCGGGCACCAGCGCACCGGTGGCGCCGATGCCGTCGCTGCCGCTGAACGTGTGCAGCACGGTGAGCGCGCCCGCCGGGGTCATGCGGTAGAGGGTGCCGCCCACGGCGCAGTCGCAGCGGAAGTTCTCGGGGCCGCCGAAGAACGTGGTGCCGTAGAAGTTGCCGTCCGGCCCGGCCACCGGCGGGGCGTACGGGCCGAATCCCTCGGGGCCGTCGTCGCCGGCGAAATAGTGCAGGCGCTTCATCCCGGTGGGACCGTCCGCCGGCTTGGCCGGCTTGGCTGGCTTGGCCGGATTGGCCGGCGCGGATGGCGATGCCGATGACGCCTGTACCGCCTGCGTGGCCATGGCAGCGGCCATGGCGATGGTCAACGTGGCCGCGAATGCGCGGCCCACGTGCTGTCGTGGCAGCATCTGCCCCTCCCCCTCGATCCTTGTGGCCCCGATTATCCCCGCGCGGCGTGACGCGGCCAACCCGGGTTATTGCCAGCGGATCACGTAGGTGCCGCCCTTGTAGATCGGGCCGCCCTGCTCGAGCAGGACCTTGTTGCCTTCCACCGTCTGGGCGCGGTGGCCGCAGCCGCCCAGGCCGGCCTGCGGTTGCACCTCGGTCACGTAGGTGCCGTCAGGCTGGCCCCACGCCACCAGGTCGGGCGCCTTGTCGATGAGCGTGTGGCCGCAGGCGGTGTCCTGCATCACGGCGTAGATGTCGCGGCGGCCGTTGCCGTCGAAATCGCCGACGGCGATCGACACGCCGATGCCCGGCAGCGTCACGTCCAGCGTGGCCGCGCGGAACCACGGGGCCACGCCGATGTTGGTCCAGACCTGCAGGTGCCTGCCATTGATGAGCACCAGGTCGTCGCGGCCGTCGCCGTCCATGTCCACCAGCTTGGCGTCCAGCCACGACGCGGCCAGCACGGGGATCTGCAGCTCCGTGAAGTCGCCCTGGCGGTTGTTGAGGTACAGGTGGTTGCCTTCGGTGGCACCGCACACCAGCAGGTCGTCCCAGCCATCGCCGTCGATGTCGCCCTTGGCCACGCACTGGTTGCCGCGCTGCCCGGTGGCAAGGGTGTTGGCCTCGACGAAACCCGTGCCACCCTGGTTGATGTACAGGTGGTTGACGTTGGGTTGCCCGTCGGGGCGGTCGGTGGACTCGTTGGTGAGGTACAGGTCGGGCCAGCCGTCGTGGTTGAAGTCGAGCCAGATCGGGTAGCGGCCGCGGCCGTAGATGTCCTCGGCGCCGAAGTTCACCGCGCGGTGGAACACGCCGTCCTCGTCCTGCAGCCACAGCTCGTTCAGCTTGGCGCCCAGGCCCAGCTCGGCGCCGACGGCGCAGTAGAAGTCGAGGCGGCCGTCGCGGTTGAAATCGGCGGCCTCGCAGGCATGGCGGTCCACGTAGGGCAGCACCTGCGGGCCGGGCAGGTAGCCGGTGGGGCTCCAGTACCAGAGGCGGTCGTCGCGGTCGTGGCCGTTGTTCCACACCTCGTCGTGGCCGTCGTTGTCGAAGTCCCCGACGATGCTGCCCCAGCCCTTCGAGTACTCGAGGAACGTGGCCTGGTAGTGCGTGCCGGCCCGGGGCAGGGCGGCGGAGGCCGCGGCGCAGAGGGCGGCGGCCAGGAGCAACATCCGCAATGTCTTCGGGATCGTCATGGGCTGGGGACGTGGCATGGTGGTTCTCCCGGTGCGTCTCAGTGTGGCGACGCCCAGCTGAAGACGATGCCCGTGAAATTGCTGTCGCCCGACTCGGTGGCGCCGAAGAGCGTGCCGTCCAGGGCCTTGCTCAGGCCGCCCAGCGGGTTGGAGCCGGTGGAGATGTCCTGGCCGAACGCGAACACCTGCTTGTAGCTGCCGTCCTGGCCGACGCTGAAGAGGATGCCGTCGCCATCCGGCTGTACCGCGTGGTACGGCCCGCCGCTGGCGGTCGTGCCGTAGAGGCGGCCGTCGTTGGCCAGCACCAGGCGCGAGGAGGGCGCCTTGCCGTCCGAGTTGGGCTGGATGGCCTGCACGCCGCCCGCGAACGGGTGCAGCACCTTCAACGCGCCGCCGGCCAGCGGCAGGCGCCACACGGCGCCCGCGTCGGCCGCGCCGCCGCGCGTGCTGGTGCCGTAGAGGAACCCGCCGGCTTCGGCGGGCGCGGCCTGCGGCGTGGTGCCTTCGCCCTTGGACGAGCGCGGATCCATGCCGTGCAGCAGCGTGTACCCCGACGTCGTCGACCAGCGGTAGACGGTGCCCGCGCATTCGCCGGCCTGCTCGAAGGGGCCGCCGCACATCGTGGTGCCGTAGGCGTTGCCGTCGGACGCGAACGTCACGCCGCCGCGCGGTGCGGCGCCGTCGGCCGCGCCGCCCGCGAACGCGTGCAGCACCGTGACGTCGCCCGTGGTGGCCATGCGGAACAGCGTGCCGCGGCCGCCCGCGCCACCGGCCGTGGTGACGCCGTAGAACTGGCCGTCGGGGCCCAGTGCCAGCGCGCCCATCAGCGGGCGGGCGCCCGCGGGATCGCCGCCGCCGAACGAGTGCAGCAACGTGAAGTTGCCGCTGGCGTCGATGGCGAACAGCGTGCCGGCGCCATGGTCGCCGCCGCCGGACGCGAAGCCGTAGAAGCGCCCGTCGGCACCGGGGGCGAGGCCGCTGATCGGGCCGATGCCATCGGGCCCCGTGAACGTGTGGAGCACGGACAGCGTGCCGGACAGCGTCATCCGGAAGATGGTGCCGCCCACCGAACAGTCGCAGCGGAAAACCTCCGGTCCGCCGAAGGACGTGGTGCCGTACAGCTGGCCATCGGGGCCCTGGATGGGCGGCGCGTACGGGCCGAAGCCCTCGGGTCCGTCGTTGCCGGTGAAGTAGTGCAGCCGCTTCAGGCCGCCGTTGCCCACGGGCTGCGGGGCGGCCGCGGATGCGGTGCCGATGGCCCCTGCGGCCACCGTCGCGGCCACCACCACGGCCGTCGCGATGCGCGCGACGCGATGTCGCGCAGGCCCGTTGTTGTCGGCCATGTCTTGTCCCTCCAGCGCTTGCTGCCCGGATTCTGGGAGTCGCGCGGCGAGGGTGTCACCCCTAGTTGAAGGGGGGCTCGCCCAGGGGGACGACGTCCTTCAGCTCGGCAACAGCCACACGTGGCGATCGAAGGCGGGGCGCGCCTGCAGCGCGTGCATCCAGCGCGTGGCGTGGGGCAGGCGCGCGTCGCCGGCGTCGACGGCATCGCGTGGCAGCGGCAGCGCGAACCAGCGCCACGCGGCGCAGCCCACGGCGATGTCGCCCATCGTGAACGCCTCGCCGCCCACGTGCGCGTGCCGGCCGAGATGGGCGTCCAGGATGCGCATCGCGGCCAGCGCCTCCCGCGTCCACGCGGCGATGGCGCCGGCATCGCGCTGCCCGGCGGGTGTGCGGTGGAACGCGCGGAACAGGGGCACCAGCGCGGGCCACAGCGTCGAGCCGGACCAGTCGATCCAGCGGTCCGCGTCGGCGCGCGCGGCCACGTCCACCGGCCACAGCGTGCCCGCGCCATGCCGCGCGCACAGGTAGCGCAGGATGGCGCCGGACTCCCACACCACCACGCCGTCGTCGTCGATCGTGGGCACCAGGCCGTTCGGGTTCAGCGCGCGGAACGCGGGCGTGTCCACCACGCCGAAATGGCGCCCGGCGTCGATGCGGTGCACGGGCACCGCCAGCTCGTCGCAGGCCCAGGTGATCTTCTGCACGTTGACCGAATCGGCGTTGCCCCAGAGGGTGAGCATGGCGATGCCTCGCGTCGGGGCGGTCAGGCGAACAGCGCGGCCAGCCGCAGCACGGCGGCCTCGGACTGCGCGCGGTCCGGCGTGGCGTCGGCGTTGCCGAAGTCGTGCGGGCCGTTGCTGGCCACCAGCAGGCCGTCGCGGCGCGGCACCACCACCAGGTTGTGGCCGCGGTGGATGACGCCGTAGTCCACCTCGGGCTGCGGGATCAGGCGCGCGGTCTGGCCGCGCACCGGCACGATCGACTCGTCGCCCAGCAGCGCGCGCGCACCGTAGCCGGTGGCGTTGACGATCACGCGTTCCGGCAGGCCCGCGAACTGGCGGGGATGCGTGAACTCGCGCTGCACGAGGTGCCCGCCCTCGCGCAGGAAGTCGTCCATCAGCATGCGGGCGTACGCCGGGATGTTGAACATCATCTGCGTGTAGCGGCGCACGTACGCGGCCTTGAACGGATGCTGGCCGGCGGCCAGCGGCTCGCTGCGCGGGCGCAGGTCGCGCGTGCGCGCGGCCTCCAGCTCGGCGTAGTCGGGCTCGTCCTCCTCGCCGGGCAGGGACTGCTCGAACGGCACGTCGGACAGCACGTAGCCGTCGTGCCATTCCACCGGGTGCTCGGGCAGGCCCAGCAGCGACTGGTAGACCTTGAAGGAATCGCGCGTGATGCGTTCCCACATGTCGGCGTAGTCCGGCGTCGCGTTGGCCTCGGTGATCAGGCGCGAATCGGGCGTCCACAGGCCCGTGGCCGCCGACGAGCGCACCTCGGGGGGGCGATCCTTGGCGTAGATGGTCACGCGCAGGCCCGCGCGCTGCAGCACGCGGGCGGTGGTCAGGCCGATGGCGCCGCAGCCCACCACGGCCGCCTGGCGCTCGCCGGTGGCCAGCACCCATGGGCGCACGTGGCGCGCGCAGCCCCACGACAGCGACCAGCCGCTGCCGCCGTGGCCGTAGTTGTGCACCAGCACCTTGCCGTGCGCGCGCTCTACCTCCATGCGCGGGCCCTGCGCCCGGAACGGGCGCGTGCAGACGGCGATGTCGATGAGTCGGTCCGGGCGCGCGCGGATGGCCGCCAGGGGGCCGTGCGGGGGGAAGCGCGCGGTGTCGATCGGGGGGACGGGGGCCGCGGCGGCGGACGACGCGGGCAAGGCGGGCGGGGCGGACCCGGTGCCGGCGTCCGCGGCCCGCACGCGCGTGGCGGAGGCCAGCGCGCCGACCGTGCCGAGCGCGATGCCGCCGGTGGCGAGGAAGTGGCGGCGGGTGGGTGCAGGGGCGGGGGCGGGTGCGGTCATGTCATGGACGTGGAGGTCGCGGGAGGCGCGCATCATAGGCGCGGGGGTGCCAGAATCGCCGCGCCGCTGCGACCAGGCCGGCCGTCGTCCGGCCCGCTGGCGGCGCTGAAGGGAGCGAACATGAAGCATCCGCAACGCGCGCTGGCCGCCGTGGCGACCCTGTCGACCCTGGTGGCCTGGGCCGCCGTGCCCGGCCAGGCCCGGGCCGGCACGCCCGGCAACGTGGACTCCGGCATCCGCGCCACGCAGTGCTACCGCACGGGCAGTCACCAGCTGGTGGCCTGCGCCGGGGCCGACCTGCCCGCGCAGGACGGCGCCCTGGGGCGCGACACCGATCCGGCCACCAACACCAACGCCGATGGCCTGCTGGGGCTGTCGTTCACGCGGGTGTGCAACAACGGGAAGGCGGAGGGCCAGCCGGGATGCACGTCGCCCAAGCCGGGCATGGGACCGAAGGACTGGGGCTGCAACGTCGACAACCTCACCCACATCATGTGGGAAGTGAAGGCGCCGCCGGGCTCGGGCTGGCGCGCCTCCGACCTCAAGTACACCAACTACAGCGCCGACTACAACCCGGTGGGCGCCTACGGCTCGGCCACCGATGCGCAGGGCTTCGTCGATGCCGTCAACGCGCACGCGCTGTGCGGCTTCACCGACTGGGGCCTGGCGCACACCGCCAAGGTGCAGACGATCCTCACCTACGGCGTCGCGGGGCCGGGCGCCGCGCGCGTGGACCCGACCTACTTCCCGACGATCAACGCCGACTGGTACTGGAACGATTCGCCCAACCCGAGCAACGTGGCCACGGCGTTCGGCGTCGACTTCGCCGATGGCAGCGTCTCCAACGCCGAAGGCCGCGAGGCCCTGCGCTACGCGCAGGTGCTGCGCAATGGCAAGTCCCAGTTCGATCCGGACGGGCGCTACAAGTACCTCGACGGCGGCGCGGTGGTGCAGGACACCACCGTCACCGCCCAGGTCTGGTGGCGGCGCTGCGTCGAAGGCACCACCTTCGTGCCCGTCGCGGGCACGAACGACGGCACCTGCGATGGCACGCCGACGCGCTTCACGCAAGAGCAGGCGCTGCAATGGGCCGCGTCGGAATCGCTGCGCACCGGGCAGCCCTGGCGGGTGCCCAGCGTGAAGGAGCTGAACTGGCTGGTGCAGCGCGAGATCGACTCGCCGCCGATCATGCACAAGGCGTTCCCGGACACGCCGGCCGAGGCCACGTGGACCTCCACGCCCGAGGTGCGCACGCCGCTGGCAGCCTGGACGATCGACTACGGCGTGGGCCTGATCGCGGTGCATCCGCGCACGGATGCGCTGGTGCTGCGGCTGGTGCGGGATCCGGGGTGATGGGGGAGGGTGCCGGGCATCCCCTCGCGCCTCCCGCGCAGCTCAGGAGTGATGCCCGGCCCCCGTCGTCGCCGCCTGGGCCAGCACGCAGTCCGCGATCGCGTCGATGTCGTCGATCGCCAGCACGGGCAGCCCGGCCAACGGTGCCGGCAGGTCCCCCGGCCCCGCATCGCTCGCCACCGCCACGATCCCGGGCCACTGCGGATGCAGCGGCGGCTTGCCCACCGCGGCGCGCCACACCTCCAGCTTGGGGAAGTCGCCTCCCTTGAAGCCTTCCACCAGCACCAGGTCCACGCCGGACAGGTGCGGCAGCAGGTCGGACAGCGCCGGCTCGGGTGCGCCGCGCAGCTCGTGCATCAGGGCCCAGCGCGTGGTGCCCAGCAGCAGCACCTCCTCGCAGCCGGCCTCGCGCAGGCGCCACGAATCCTTGCCGGGGCGGTCCACCTCGATGTCCTTGTGGCTGTGCTTGATCATCGACACGCGCAGGCCGCGCGCGCGCAGCACGGGCACCAGGCGCGCCAGCAGGGTCGTCTTGCCCATGCCGCTGTGGCCGGCGATTCCGAAAAGCTTCATGGCTGCATTCTCGCGTCGCCGTCCAGCGGCCTCGATGGATCTGCATGCAGCGAGGATCGATCCCTGTTCCGCGCCAAAGGCAGCGCCTGGATAAGGATCGTCGCAGCGATTCGTTCCACCGACGGGCCAGGCTGCCTATCGTGGCCTCCGACGTGCCAATGGCGGCGCGTCGGAGCCTGCGAGTCCCCATGCACATCGTCGCGCTGTCCGGCAGCCCGTCCGCGTCGTCCCGCTCCACGGCACTGCTGCGCCACGCGCTGGCGCGCTGCGCCGGGGCCACCTCGCACACCGAGATCCTGCTGCGCGACCTGCCTGCGCAGGCGCTGCTGCGCGCCGACCTCGGCGATCCCGCGGTTCGCGCGGCACGCGACCAGGTGCTGGCCGCACGCGTGGTGCTGGTGGCCACGCCCATCTACAAGGCGGCCTACAGCGGGCTGCTGAAGACCTTCCTGGACCTGCTGCCACAGGACGCCCTGCGCGGTCGCAGCGTGCTGGCACTGGGCACCGGGGGTTCCACGGCCCACCTCCTGGCGCTGGACTACTCGCTCAAGCCGGTGCTGTCCGCGCTCGGGGCGCGCCACCAGCTGGACGCCGTGTACGCAGTGGACGCGCAACTGCCGCCGGACGGTGCGGGCGGCTACGTCGTGGATCCCGCGATCAGCGCCCGCATCGATGCCGCGCTGCTCGACCTGCCCGCGGCCACTGCGGCGCCGCCGCGGCTGCTCGCCGCCGCGGCCTGAGACATCCAGAAGCATCACCGGAGGGGTGAATACATGAACCAGGAAGACCCGACCACCTGGCGCCAGGCGCGCCGCCACCTGCTGGCCGCCGGGGCCGGCCTCGTGGCTGGCGCGTGGGGCCTGCCGGCCGCGCGCGCGGCGTCGGCCGAACCCGCGCCCGGATCGACGTCCGTGCGCATCGGCTACCAGAAGTCCGCCAGCCTGTTCGTGCTGCAGAAGGCGCAGGGCACGCTCGAGAAGCGGCTGGCGGCACTGGGCACCCGCGTGCAGTGGGTGGAATTTCCTGCCGGGCCGCAGCTGCTGGAAGGGCTGAACGTCGGGGCCATCGACATCGGCTTCGTGGGCGAGGCGCCGCCCATCTTCGCGCAGGCCGCGGGCGCGCGATTCGTGTACGTCGGCCATGATCCGGCCGCGCCGCTGGCGGAAGCCATCGTGGTGCCGCGGGAGTCGGCGCTGCGCTCGGTGGCGGACCTGCGCGGCAAGCGCGTGGCGCTGAACAAGGGTAGCAACGTGCACTTCCTGCTGGTGCGCCTGCTGGAGAAGGCCGGCGTGAGGTACGGCGAGGTGAACGTCGTCTTCCTGCCGCCCGCCGACGCCCGCGCGGCCTTCGAGCGCGGCGCGGTGGATGCCTGGGTGATCTGGGATCCGTTCCTGGCGGCGGTGGAGAAGCAGCTGGGGGCGCGCCAGCTGGCCGACGGCACCGGCGTGGTGAACAACTTCGACTACTACCTCGCGGCCACCGACTATGCCCAGGCGCGCCCCGACGTCATCCGCGCCCTGTTCGAGGACACGCAGGAGCGCGCGCGCTGGCTGCAGGCGCACCTGAAGGAGGCCGCCGCGCTGATCGGTCCGCTGCAGGGCCTCGACCCGGCCGTGGTGGAAGTGAGCCTCACGCGCTACCGCTTCGGTGTGGTGCCCATGACCGACGCGGTGGCGGCCGAGCAGCAGCGCATCGCCGACGCGTTCATCGAGCTCAAGCTGATCCCGCATCCGATCCGCATCGCGGACGCCGTGGTGGCGCGTGCCTGGTGAGGCGGGGATGAGCGACGTTCGACCCGACCCCGATCCCGATCCCGATCCCGTGCGCCGCGGCGTCCTGCACGCGGGCGCTGCCGCGGGACTGGCACGCCTGCTGCCGTCGCAGGCGCATGCGGTCGTCCCGCCCGTGGACGATGCCACCCCGTTGCGCATCGGCTTCCAGAAGTCCGCAGTGAACCTGTTGGCCGTGCGACAGCGGGCGCTGCTGGCCACGCGGCTGCCGGCGACGCCGTTGAAGTGGGTCGAGTTTCCCGCCGGCCCGCAGTTGCTGGAGGCGCTGGCCGCGGGGGGCATCGACTTCGGTTTCACGGGCGACTCGCCGCCCGTGTTCGCGCAGGCCGCCGGCCGCGAGATGCTGTACGTCGGGGTGGAGCCCCCCAAGCCCGCCAGCTCGGCCATCCTGGTGCCGCCATCAACCGCTTCCACGGGGGCGGCCATCCGCACGCTGGCAGACCTGAAGGGGCGACGCCTCGCGCTGCAGAAGGGCTCCAGCGCGCACTGGCTCGCCTTGCGCGCGGTGGCCCGGGCGGGCCTCGCGTGGTCCGACATCTCGCCGATCTACCTGGCGCCCGCCGACGCGCGGGCCGCCTTCGAGCGCGGCGCGCTGGACGCCTGGGCCATCTGGGACCCGTACTACGCGGCCGCGGAGATCGAGGGCCACGCCCGGGTGCTGGCCACCGGGCAGGGGCTCAGCGACAACCACAGCTTCTACCTGGCGTCGCCGGCGCTCGCCGCGCGCCCCGCGGTGCTGCGTGCCCTGTTCGCCGCCCTGACCGAGGCGGATGCCTGGGTGAGGGCGAACAAGGCCGAGGCGTCGCACTTCATCGCGGACGTCTCCGGCCTGCCGCTGGCCACCACGATCCGTTTCATCGAACGCCGCACCTCCGGCCCGATCGGGCCGTTGCAGCCTGTCCACGTGGCCAGCCAGCAGGCGGTGGCCGATGGCTTCGCACGTGCCGGCCTGATCCCGCACCCCGTGCGGGTGGCCGACGCCGTGTGGCGGCCGGCCTGACGCGCGGTGCATCAAGATTTCCTGCAGACGACGGAGCTCGCCATGAAGATCTTCTGGTTCATCCCCACCCACGGCGATTCGCGCTACCTCGGCACCACGCATGGCGCGCGGGTGGCGGACCTGGCCTACTTCAAGCAGGTGGCGCAGGCCGCCGACACCCTGGGCTACGAAGGCGTGCTGCTGCCCACCGGGCGGTCCTGCGAGGACTCCTGGATGGTGGCGGCGAGCCTGGTGGACGCGACCCGCCGCCTGAAGTTCCTGGTGGCATTGCGGCCCGGCCTGGTGCAGCCCGTGCAATCCGCACGCATGGCAGCCACGCTCGACCGGCTCTCCAACGGGCGCGTGCTGGTGAACCTGGTCACGGGAGGGGACCCCGACGAACTGGCCGGCGACGGCCAGTTCATGAGCCACGAGGAGCGCTACCAGCTGTCCGACGAGTTCGTGCGCATCTGGCGGGAGGTGCTGGCCCGCAGCCACGATCGGCAGGGCCTCGACTTCAATGGCCGCCACCTGAAGGTGAAGGACGCGCGCGTGCTGTACCCGCCCGTGAACCGCCCGTATCCGCCGATGTTCTTCGGCGGCTCCTCGGAGGCCGCGCACGAGCTGGTGGCCGCGCAGTGCGACACTTACCTCAGCTGGGGCGAACCTCCGGCGGCCATCGCCGCCAAGGTGGCCGATGTGAAGGCGCGTGCGGCGCGCCACGGCCGCACGCTGTCGTATGGCATCCGCCTGCACGTCATCGTGCGCGAGACGGAGGAGGCGGCCTGGGCGGCGGCGGGTGAGCTGATCTCGCACCTGGACGAAGGCGTGGTGGCCGCGGCGCAGAAGAAGTTCGCGGAGATGGATTCGGTGGGCCAGCGACGCATGGCGGCGCTGCACGGCGGCCGCTTCGACAAGGCCGACCCGCGCGCGGGCCTGGAGGTAGCGCCGAACCTGTGGGCCGGCGTGGGCCTGGTGCGGGGCGGCGCGGGCACCGCGCTGGTGGGCAATCCGCGGCAGGTGGCCGATCGCATCGAGGAGTACGCCGCGCTGGGGCTGGAACATTTCATCCTCTCGGGCTATCCGCACCTGGAGGAGGCCTACCGGTTCGCGGAGCTGGTCTTCCCGCTGCTGCCGCTGGCCACGCGCGAGAAGCTGGCGGGACAGGGGCCGAACGGCCCGGTCGGCGAGCTGGTGGCCAACGACTACCTGCCCGGCACGGCGCCCGGCGCCGCGCCTGGCACCGCGCCCATCGCACCGGCCGCCCGGGTGTCGCGATGAGCGGTCGCGACGCGGCGTCCCCGACCTGCGGCGGCGTCTGGCTGCGCGGGCTGCGGGGGCTGCCCGGGCTGCCCTGGCTGCTGCCGGCCATCGTGTTCGCCGGATGGGAGGTGGCCTCGCGCCTGGGCTGGCTGTCCACGCGCATCCTGCCCGAGCCCTGGAGCGTGGCCACCGCGGCGTTCGCGCTGCTGCGCTCCGGCGAACTGCTGCACCACGTGGCCATCAGCGCCGCGCGCGCGTTCGGCGGCCTGGTGCTGGGCGGCGGCGCCGGGCTGCTGCTGGGCCTGCTGTGCGGCAGCCTGCGCCTGGCCGAGACGCTGCTGGACACCACGCTGCAGATGGTGCGCAACGTGCCCCCGCTGGCGCTTATCCCGCTGGTGATCCTGTGGTTCGGCATCGACGAATCGGCCAAGCTGTTCCTGGTGGCGATCGGCGTGTTCTTCCCGGTGTACCTCAACACCTTCCACGGCATCCGCTCGGTGGACCGCGGGCTGGTGGAGATGGCGCGCAGCTACGGGCTGCGCGGGCCGGCGCTGTTCCGCGAGGTGATCCTGCCCGGCGCCCTGCCGTCGATCCTGGTGGGGCTGCGGTTCGCGCTCGGCCTGATGTGGGTGCTGCTGATCGTGGCCGAGACCATCTCCGCGCAATCGGGCATCGGCTACCTGACGATGAACGCGCGCGAGTTCCTGCAGACGGACGTGGTGCTGGTGGGCATCCTCCTGTACGCGCTGCTGGGCAAGCTGGCCGACGTGGCCGCGCGCGCGCTGGAACGCCGCTGGCTGCGCTGGCATCCGGCCCATGGCGGCGGCCGTGGGGCGGCGGTGCTCGCCTGAGAAGGACCCGGCATGCAACGTGATCTTCCTCCCGACTTCGCGCCCGGCCTGGGCGTGGCCGTGCGCGGCCTGTCGAAACGGTTCGGCGCGCGCCGCGTGCTCGAGGACGTGAACCTGCAGATCGCTCCGGGCGAGTTCGTCGCGGTCGTGGGCCGCAGCGGCTGTGGCAAGAGCACGCTGCTGCGCCTGATGGCAGGGCTGGAAGCCGGCGAGGCCGGCTCCGTCGAGCTGGATGGCGCTGCACCACTCGCCGGCACTGCGGCGGGCCGGGACGACGTGCGGCTGATGTACCAGGAGGCGCGCTTGCTGCCCTGGCGCACCGTGCTGCAGAACGTGGCGCTGGGCCTGCCGGCGCGGGACGCGGGCGCCCTGGCGCGGGCGCGTGACGCGCTGGCGCGGGTCGGCCTGGCCGCGCGTGCGCACGACTGGCCGTCGGTGCTGTCCGGGGGCCAGCGCCAGCGCGTGGCGCTGGCCCGCGCCCTGGTGCACCGTCCCCGCCTGCTGCTGCTGGACGAGCCCCTGGGCGCGCTGGATGCGTTGACGCGCATCGAGATGCAGCGGCTGTTGGAGACCGTGTGGCACGACCACGGCTTCACCGCCGTGCTGGTGACCCATGACGTGGCCGAGGCCGTGGCATTGGCCGACCGCGTGCTGGTGGTCGAGGAAGGCCGCGTGGCCCTTGAGGTGGCGACGGCGCTGCCGCGGCCTCGCCGGCGCGACGCGGCCTTCGCGGCGTTGGAGAACCGGGTGCTGGCGCGGTTGCTCGAGCGCGAGGCGATCATCGACGGGTGCCCCGACCCCGGGGCGGAGCCTGCCCAGCAGCGGCCGCATGCCGCGTTGCCGCCGGGCGAGGCCCCGCCGCCGCTGCGCTGGGACAGGTGGCAACTGGCGACCTGATGCGGCGCGCAGATAGCGCCACCCCCACACGGACATGCCCCGAAAGGGAAAACCCGCAACCCACGCCGCCCACCAGCGAAAAGCGCCGCTCTGCCATTGCATCTGCGCGCAACGAGTTTGCACGCAAGTTGCCCCGCGCCACCCGATGCAGGTATGGTGGCGCACCGTCCGCGTTCGCGTTGCTTCCCTGTTCCCGATGACTTCACCTGCCGACGCGCCCCGCGCGTCCGATCCCGCGTCGCCCACCGCCGCCGGCGTCGGCAGCGAGATGAAGAAGACCACCTGCTACATGTGCGCCTGCCGTTGCGGCATCCGCGTGCACCTGCAGGACGGCGTCGTCCGCTACATCGACGGCAACCCCGACCACCCGCTCAACCAGGGCGTGATCTGCGCCAAGGGCGGCGCGGGCATCATGAAGCAGTACTCGCCGGCGCGGCTCACGCGCCCCCTGCGCCGGAAGGCCGGCGCGGAGCGCGGCGCGGGCGAGTTCGAGGCCATCTCCTGGGACGAGGCGATGCGCACGCTGCAGGGGCGCCTGGGCCACCTGCGCGCCACCGCGCCGCAGAAGTTCGCGCTGTTCACCGGCCGCGACCAGATGCAGGCCCTCACCGCACTGTTCGCGCGCCAGTTCGGCACGCCCAACTACGCGGCGCATGGCGGCTTCTGCTCGGTCAACATGGCCGCGGGCATGATGTACACGATCGGCGGCTCGTTCTGGGAGTTCGGCGGCCCCGACCTGGACCGCGCCAAGGTGTTCGTGATGCTGGGCACGGCGGAGGACCACCACAGCAACCCGATGAAGATCGCGCTGTCGAAGTTCAAGCGCGCGGGCGGCCGGTTCATCACCGTCAACCCGGTGCGCACGGGCTACAGCGCCATCGCCGACGACTGGATCCCCATCCGCCCCGGCACCGACGGCGCGCTGCTGCTGGCGCTGTGCCACGTGCTGGTGCGCGACGACCGCGTCGACCACGACTTCCTGCGCCGCTACACCAACGCGCCGCAGCTGGTGCGCGTGGACGACGACGACCCGCTGCAGGGCTTCTTCGGCCTGCGCCGCCCGGCCGACGACGAGCCCACCTACGACCAGCGCCACCAGTGGCTGTGGGACGAGGCCGCGGGCGCGCTGTGCGGCGTGGACGCCCGGCCCGAAGACGGCGCCCGCCCCGCGCTGGACGGCGAGTACCTGCTGCCCGACGGCCACCGCGCGGTGCCGTCCTACGTGCTGCTCAAGCGCCGCCTGGCCGAATACACCCCGGGGTATGCGGCCGAGGTCACGGGCATTCCCGCGGAACGCATCGAGTCGCTGGCCCGGGAGATGGCCGACGCGGCCTTCGACCAGGCGTTCACCCTGCCGGTCGAATGGACCGACAGCTGGGGCCACGTGCACGACCACGTGGTCGGCCGCCCCGTGGCGTTCCATGCCATGCGCGGCCTGGCCGCGCACAGCAACGGCTTCCAGACCGTGCGCGCGCTGGCGGTGCTGATGAGCCTGCTGGGCACCATCGATCGCCCCGGCGGCTTCCGCCACAAGGCGCCGTACCCGCGCGCCATCCCGCCCAACTACAAGAACCCGCGCGGCTGGCAGGACGTGGTGCCGGGCCAGCCGCTGGGGGCCATGCCGCTCGGCTTTCCCGGCGTGCCGGAGGACCTGGCGGTGGACGACGACGGCGCGCCCATCCGCATCGACAAGGCGTTCTCGTGGGAGTTCCCGCTGTCGGCCCACGGGCTGATGCACAGCGTCATCACCAACGCGTGGCGCGGCGATCCCTACCCCATCGACACGCTGATGATCTTCATGGCCAACATGGCCTGGAACTCGTCGATGAACACGACCGAGGTGCGGCGCATGCTGAACGACCGGCATGCCGCCCCGGACGGCCGGGCGGGCGAGCACAAGATCCCGTTCATCGTGGTGTGCGATGCGTTCCAGAGCGAGATGACGGCCTTCGCCGACCTGGTGCTGCCCGACACCACCTACCTGGAACGCTACGACGCGATGAGCCTGCTGGACCGCCCCATCAGCGAGTTCGACGGCCCCGCCGATTCGGTGCGCGTGCCGGTGCTGCCGCCCACCGGCGAATGCCGCGCGTTCCAGGACGTGCTGGTGGACCTGGCCTCGCGGCTGAAGCTGCCCGCCTTCACCACGCCGCAGGGCACGCCGAAGTTCGACAGCTACAAGGATTTCGTGGTGCGCTTCGAGCCCAACCCGGGCCAGGGCTTCCTGTCCGGGTGGCGCGGCGCCGACGGCAGCAAGGCGATGCGCGGCGAGCCCAACCCGCAGCAGTGGGAACGCTACGCCGAGAACGACTGCGTGCACCACTACGTGATGCCCGAGGGCCACCAGTGGATGCGCAACTGGAACGACGGCTACATGCGCTTCTGCGTGGCCAGCGGCTTTCGCAAGCTCACGCATCCGATCCAGCTGCACCTGTACTCCGAGGTGCTGCAGGGCTTCCGCGCCGCGGCCACGGGCCAGCGCGCGGGCCGGCAGCCGCCCGGGCACCTGCGCGCGCGCGTGGCGGCGCACTGCGACCCGCTGCCGTCGTGGCAGCCGCCGCTGGAAGCGCAGCACACCGACCTGGCCGCCTACCCGCTGCACGCGATCACGCAGCGGCCGATGGCGATGTACCACTCGTGGGACTCGCAGAACGCGTGGCTGCGCCAGATCCACTCGCACAACGTACTGTTCGTCCACACCGCCACCGCCGCCGCCGCGGGCATCCAGGACGGCGGCTGGATCTGGGTGGAGAGCCCGTGGGGCCGCGTGCGCTGCATCGCGCGCACCTCCGAATCCACCGAGCCCGGCACCGTGTGGACGTGGAACGCGATCGGCAAGGCGCGCGGCGCGTGGAACCTGGCGCAGGACGCGGATGAATCGCGCAAGGGCTTCCTGCTCAACCACCTGATCAGCGACGAGCTGCCCGGCGTGGGGGGACAGGGCCGGCTGGCCAACGCCGACCCGGTCACCGGCCAGGCGGCCTGGTACGACGTGCGCGTGCGCATCCGGCCCGCCGAGCCGCCCAGCGAGGAGGATACCCGGCAGGGTATGCGGGCCGACGCCACGTGGCCGCGGCCGGAGGGCGTGCCGGCGGCGCCTGGCTCCAACGTGGCGCGCGCCGCCCAGCAGGTGCTGCGCTGGTTCGTGCGCGACCCCGCCGCCGCGCCGGCGCCGAGGTCCCCGCGATGAAGCGCGCCGACACCACCGCGAAGTCGGGTCGCTCCGTGCAACTGGCCCTGGTGATCGACCTGGAGGTGTGCGTGGGCTGCCACGCCTGCGTCACCAACTGCAAGCAATGGAACACGTCGGGCCAGGCCGGTCCGCTGGCCGACATCGACCCGTACGGCGCGCAGCCCAGCGGCACCTTCTTCAACCGCGTGCAGACCTTCGAGGTGGGCACGTTCCCCACCACGCAGACGGTGCACTTCCCCAAGAGCTGCCTGCACTGCGAGGACCCGCCCTGCGTGCCCGTGTGCCCCACCGGCGCCAGCTACAAGCGCGAGAGCGACGGCATCGTGCTGGTGGACGCCGACAAGTGCATCGGCTGCGCATACTGCGCGTGGGCGTGCCCGTATGGCGCGCGCGAGATGGACGAGGCGTCGAAGGTGATGACCAAGTGCACGCTGTGCGTGGACCGCATCGAGGACACGCGCCTGCCGGTGGCCGAGCGCCAGCCCGCCTGCGTGCTGGCCTGCCCCACCAACGCGCGCCTGTTCGGCGACGTGCACGACCCGGAGAGCGTCGTGTCGCGGGCCATCGCGTCGCGCGCCGGCCAGTCGCTGATGCCCGAGTGGCAGACCAAGCCGGCCAACCGCTACCTGCCGCGGCAGGCGCTGCTGGCGCCGGGCCATGGCAACGGCGGTGGCAACGGCAACGGCAACGGCCCTGGCCTCGACGCCATGGCCCGCGACACCATCGCCCGCGACGCCATCGCCTTCGACCCGCCCGCCGACGCGGCGCCCTCGATCATCTCGTCGCTGCTGGCCCTGGTGAAGCGCCGATGAAGCCGCATCCGTCGATCCTGTTCTTCACGTGGCTGGCCGGCCTCGGGCAGGGCCTGCTGCTGGCGCTGGCCGCCCTGGAGTTCACCCGCGGCGACGTGCTGGCCGCGTCCGCGCGCGACCTGGCCGGCGCCGTGGCGCTGGGCGTGGCCCTGCTGGCCGCGGGCCTGGTGGCATCGGTGTTCCACCTGGGGCGCCCATCGCGCGGGTGGCGGGCGGCGTCGCAGTGGCGCACCTCGTGGCTGTCGCGCGAGGTGATCGTGCTGCCGGCGCTGATGGCCGCCACCACCCTGCACGCGGCGCTGCTGTGGATGACCGAGGACGTCAGCGCGCCGGCCGTGCGCGCCACGGCGGCCGCGTGCGTGGGCCTGGCACTGGCGCTGTGGTGGTGCACCGGCATGATCTATGCGGGCCTGCGCATGGTGCAGGCGTGGGCGACGCCGCTCACGCCGCTCGTGTTCGCGGCACTGGGCGCGGCCGGTGGCACGTTGCTGGCGGGGGCCTGGTGCGCGCGCGTGGCGGTCACGGGCGACGGGTTCGAGGACGGCGGCTCCGAGGTGGTGGCGTTGCTGGCCGTGGCCGCGGCGGCGCTGGTCGTGGTGGCGTCGGTGCTGAAGGCCCTGTGGTGGCAGCGGCTGCGCACGCTGATGCCGCGCTCGACGCTGCAGAGCGCGCTGGCCATCCCGCGCCCGCAGATCCGCCAGCTGGCGATGGGCATGACCGGCGGCAGCTTCAACACGCGGGAGTTCTTCCACGGGCGCTCCCCCGCCGTGGTGCACGTGATGGCCGCGGCGATGGTCCTGTTCGCCGGCGCCGTGCCGCTGCTGCTGGCCGTGATCGGCTGGCAGCAGGCCGTGCACGGCGAGGTGGATGCCGCGGCGCTGACCCTGGGGGGCGCCGTGGTGGCCCACTCCCTGGGCGTGCTGGCCGAGCGCTGGCTGTTCTTCGCGTGGGCGCAGCATCCGCAGAACCTGTACTACCAGCGGGTGTCCTGACCGCCGCGCCGCGGCGGGATGCCCGGCCGGCGGCGCCCGCCGTCAGTCCGTCGAGCCGTCGTCGGCCAGCAGCTGGCGCAGGCGCCGCGGCCACGCGTTCAGGAAGTCCTTCGTGATCGCGAAGTGCTCGGTGTCCTCGTAGGCCACCTCGGCCAGGCCGGAGCCGTCGAACTGGAAGATGCGCGCGTGCGGGTACGCCAGCAGGATCGGCGAGTGCGTGGCGATGATGAATTGCGACCCGGCCTCCACCAGGTCGTGGATCGCTCGCAGCGCCGCCAGCTGGCGACTGGGCGACAGGGCGGCCTCGGGTTCGTCCATCAGGTAGATGCCGTCGCCGCGCAGCTTGTGCACCAGCACGGCCATGAAGGCCTCGCCGTGCGACCGCGCATGCAGCGATCCGCCATACCCGGTGGTGTATCCGGCCTCGTCCATGTACGAGGCGACGTTGAAGAAGCTCTCCGCGCGCAGGAAGTAGCCGTCCTTCGGCACGGGCACGCCGCGCACCAGGCGCAAGGCCTCGTGCAGTCCCGAGACCGACGCGACGGTCGAGAAGCGCACGTTCTTCGTCCCGCCTTCCGGGCCGAAGCCCAGCGCCATCGCCAGGCCCTCCAGCACGGTCGACTTGCCGGTGCCGTTCTCGCCCACCAGGAACGTGACATTCGGGTGGAAGTCGATGCGCTCCAGCTCCCGCACCGCCGGCACGTCGAAGGGGTGGCGATCGAAGTCGAGCGCCGCGTCGGGGCGGAACGTGGCGCGGATCAGGTAGGGTCGGGTGCGGCGGCTCATGTCCTGGCGAGGCGGGGTGGCGATGCGTCCGGCGCGCGATCTTGGCACGGCGGGCCTCGGGCATCATCCTCGCCATGGATCGCCTGGCCCGCCTCGTCGAGGAGCTCGAAGCGCGCACCGCCGAGGCGGACCGCGTGGCGAGCCTCGCGCGCTGGATGGCGCAGGTGGACCGGCGCACGGTGGACCTGGCCGCGCCCTGGCTGGTGGTGGGCGAGGCGCGGCACCATCCCCGCCCGCCGCGCCTGGCGCTGGCTGACCTGGCCACGGCCGCGGCCGACCTGTCGGCGGCGGCCGGCCAGCCGCGTTGGCAGTTCGCCGCGGGTCTGGCGGCCGCGGACGACCCGGCCGAAGGCATCGCCCTGATGATGGGCCCTGCCGTGCCGCCGCGCGCGGCGGACGTGGCCGCGGCCCACTGGCTGGCCGCGTGGCGGGACGATGCGGCCGCGGCCGATCCCCGGCACGCCGCGGCCTGCCTGGCGCGCCTGCCGGATGCGCTGGCGCGCCGCTGGGCCGTGCGCGCGATGACGGGCGCCGCCCGGCCGTTGGTGAACCGCGGGGCCTGGCTGCGGGCCTGGGCCGCCGCGCGGGGGGAGGACGCCCGCGCGCTGGCCTGGCAGCTTCACCTGGCGGGGGACGCGCACGCGCTGCTGCCCGGGGAGGGCCTGGCGCCGGCCGCGGACGGCGGCTGGCCCCGTCCCGCGGACGCGCGGATCTTCCAGGCCCCGGACGATGACACGCCGAACCGGCCGGTGACCACCCACGCCGAACACCGCTGGCCGGGCTGGCCGCTGCAAGTGGCCGCCCACGCCGGCCGCCTGGCCCTGTGGCGCGCCGACGGCGAGTTGCTGAACGGCCGCCTGCCCCCCACCCTGCTGGCGGCCCTGGCCGCGCTGGACGCGGCGGCCCTGGCCGCCCGCCCGCTGGAGGCCGTGCTGCTGGCCTGGGACCCTGCGCATGGGCGCGCGCTGGCCAGCGAGGCGCTGGCGCGCGCGGGCGCGCTCGAGGCCGCCGCGCGCGCGAGCGGCGCGTCCGCCACCCGGCGCGCCGCGCCCGCGCTGACGCTGCACCTGGCGCTGGTGGGCCTGGCGATCGACGATGCACGCCTGGGCGGCCCGGCGGCCCGGCAGGCCTGGGCCACCTGGCCGCCGGAGGCCGCGCACGCGGCGGCCCGCAGCGCCGTGCCGCCGCCCGCGGTGTTCGTGGCGACGCGGCTGCCGCTGTCCGCGGCCACCCCGGACCTGCCCCGCCGGGCGCTCACCGGCCTGGGCGCGATCGGCCGCGTGCTGCGGGTCGCGCCGGACGCGCCCGCCCACCACCCCGCCGGTTGGCTGCTGCGCCCGCCGCCGCACCGCCTGCTGGGCGTGCTGCAGTACCTGCCCTCCGACTGGTGGCGCCTGGGCGCCGATCCCGACCCGCGCGCCCTGGCGGCGGGCGAAGCCGGCGTGGCGTTGTGGGCACTCACCCCGCCGGCGCCGCCCCAGGACATCCCCCTGCTGCCGCTGGCCCGCCTGCCGCTCGCCACGCTGTCACCCGCCACCCTGCGCGCCCTGCACGCGGCCGCCCGCACGCAGGCCGTCCAGCGCTTCGGCGGGGTGGCGCAACTGGCGCAGCCGTTCGCCGTGATGGAGATCGCGTTCGACACGGTCCTGCCCAGCCGCCGTCATCGCATCGGCGCCGTGCTGCCAGGCGCCCGGCTGGTGGGGTGGCGCGCGGAGCTGGAGGTGACGCAGGCCCATGACCTGCAGGCGCTGCGGAGCCTGGACGATCCTGCCGGGTGATCCCCGGGGCCTGCCGGCGGCCAGGCCCCCGGACGGCGCCGCCCGCGCCGCGAGCGGGGGTTCGGCAGGTCCCCAAGCGGCCTCGCCGCGTGCACAATCGTCCACCACCATCCCGTCCCGAGAAGACTGTCGCCGGCCCCGTCCCGGCGCGCGGCACACCATGGACCACGAGGGAATCCTGCAATCGTTCTGGGCGCTGGCGCCCGAGCCCGCCTTGCTCGTGGACGAGGCAGCGCGCGTGGTGGCGTCCAACCCCGCGTTCGACGCGATGTACGGCGCGGGGCTGGAAGTGCCCTCGCTGGCGGGGCGGCCCCTGGTGTCGCTGCTGGTGGCCGAGGACCAGGCGCGCGTGCGCCGCGAGCTCGATCCCCTGGCCGGGGTGCGGCAGTCCACGCTGGGCCGCGTCGTGCCGCAGCGCGGCGATCCCATCACCGTGGAGCTGTGCGGCGGCCTGCCGCAGCCCGGGCCGGCCGGCGGCGCGCGCCGCATCGTGCAGTTGCGCGCGGTGCGCAGCGACGACCCGGTGGCGCAGCTCAATCGCCGCATCTTCGACACGCTGGACAACGGCGTGCTCTGGTACGACGCCGACATGCGCATCATCGATGCCAACCAGGCCGCGCGCCGCATGCTGGCGCTGCGCGCGGACGACCTCGGCAACTACCGCTCGGACGACCTGGGCTGGCGCCAGTTCGACGAGGAAGGCCACACGCTGCCGATCGAGCGGCGCCCGGTGTGGCAGGTGCTGCACGGCCGCCAGCCGATCGTCGCCAGCACCATCATCGTGGAGACGCCGGGCGGCGGGCGGCGCTGGCTGCGCATCACGGCGCAGTCGGTGGCGTCCATCTCGCCGGGGCGCGGCGCGGGCGCGGTGGCGTCGTTCGTCGACGTCACCGAGCAGCGCCACGCCATGCGCTCGCTGCGCGACAGCGAGATGCTGCTGCGCCTGTTCGGCGACAACGCGAGCGACGTGCTGTGGATCGTCGACCCGCGAACGCGCAAGCTGCTGTACGTCAACTCGGCCTTCGAGCGGCTCTGGGGCGTGTCGGCCGCGGCGCTGTACGACGACATCGACCACTGGACCGACGGCATCGATCCCGAGGACCTGCCCAAGGTGGCCGCCGCGTCCACCACGCCCACCGCGGGGGGCATGTACGAGATGGAGTACCGGCTGCACCCGCCGGGCGGCCCGATGCGCTGGATCCGGGGCCGCGGCTTCCCGATCCAGGACGCGGAAGGCCACGTGCGCTACCTGGCGGGCTTCGCCGAGGACATCACGCTGGCCCGCGAGGCCGAGGCCATCCGCGAGGCCCACGGGCGTGCGCAGGCGCGCCTGGCGCGCATCGTGGCCACCGCGCCCGGCGCCGTGGTGTCGTTCCGCCCCGAGCCGGACGGCCGCGCGACGCTGCTGTACGCCAGCGACGCCATCCAGCACCTGGTGGGGCTGGCGCCCGAGCAGCTCACGGGCCACGACGTGGACGTGATGCAGCTGGTGCACGCCGAGGACCGCCCCCGCGTGCGCGCGTCGCTGGCGCGCGCCGACCACGAGCGCGCGGCCTGGCGCGAGACCTTCCGCGTGCGCCGCGCCGCCCAGGGCGGCGCCGGCCCCGGCGCGGCCGCCGAGACGCTGGCGTGGATCGAGGCCCACGCGCTGCCGATGGACGCCGAGGGCGGCACCGTGTGGCAGGGCTTCATGCTGGACGTCACGGAGCGCCGCCAGGCCGAGGACGAGGTGCGCCAGCTGGCCGCCGACCTCGAGCGCCGCGTGGCCGAGCGCACCGCGGAGCTGGAGGCCAAGCACCGCGAGATGGAGTCGTTCACGTACTCGGTGTCGCACGACCTGAAGGCGCCGCTGCGCGGCATCGACGGCTACAGCAAGCTGCTGGAGACCGACCATGCCGGCAAGCTCGATGACGAGGGCCGCTTCTTCGTGCAGATGATCCGCCGCGCCGCCACGCAGATGGGCCAGCTGATCGACGACCTGCTGGCCTACTCCAAGGTGGAGCGGGGCCGGCCCACGCTGGTGGCGCTCGACCCGCTGCCCTTCGTGCGCAGCCTGGTGCAGGAGCGCCAGCCGGACGTCGCCGCGGCGGGCGGTGCGCTCCACGTCGACCTGGACGGGTGCGGCCGCGTGATGGGCGAGCGCGAGGGCCTGCTGCTGGTGCTGCGCAACCTGCTGGACAACGCCATCAAGTTCACGGCGGGCGTGCCCGCGCGCCGCATCGACATCGGCGCGCGCCGCCATGGCGACCACGTCACGCTCTGGGTGAAGGACAACGGCCGCGGCTTCGACATGCGCTACCACGACCGCATCTTCGAGATCTTCCAGCGCCTGCACCGCGCCGAGGACTACCCCGGCACCGGCGTGGGCCTGGCCATCGTGCGCAAGGCCGCCGAGCGCATGCGGGGCCGCGCGTGGGCCGAGAGCGTGCCCGGGGAAGGCGCCACCTTCTTCCTGGAATTGCCCGCGGCCTGACGCTATCTTCCTCGACACATGACCGACAACCGCCCCATCCTGCTCGTCGAGGACAACCCGATGGACGTCGACCTGACGCGCCGGGCCTTCGCCAAGCGCAACATCGTCAACCCGCTGCAGGTGGCGCGGGACGGCGAGGAAGCGCTCGCCTACCTGTCGGACTTCCCCGACGACGACCCGCTGCCCGTGGTCATCCTGCTGGACCTGAAGCTGCCGCGGGTCAGCGGCCTGGAGGTGCTGCGGCAGGTCAAGCAGCACCCGCGCTTCGGCAGCGTGCCGGTGGTGGTGCTCACCACCTCGCGCGAGGACGCCGACGTGGCCACCGCCTACTCGCTGGGCGTCAACTCCTACATCGTCAAGCCGGTGGAGTTCGAGAAGTTCATCGAGGTCGCCACGCAGATCGACCTGTACTGGTGCGTGCTGAACCAGCGTCCGGTGTGAAGCCATGCGCGTCCTCTACGTCGAAGACAACGAGCAGGACGCCGACCTCACCTGCCGGCTGCTGAAGCGCCGCGCGCCCGACATCGAGGTGGAGACGGCGCACACCCTGGGCGCCGCGCGCCAGCGCCTCGCGCAGGCGCCCGCGCCCGACGTGCTGCTGGTGGACGTGCGCCTGCCGGACGGCAACGGCCTGGAGCTGCTGGGCGAGGTGCGCGCCCAGGCGTTGCCGGTGGCGGTGGTGATGCTCACCGGCTCGGGGGACGAGGCGCTGGTGGTGACCGCGCTGCGCAGCGGCGCCGACGACTACGTGGTCAAGGCCGGCGCCTACCTGGACCGCCTGCCCGACACGCTGCGCGCGGTGGTGTCGGGCGAGGACGGCGCGGGCGCGGCCACGCCGAACGCGGCGCTGCCCATCCGCGTGCTGTACGCCGAGCGCAGCGCCAGCGACGTCGACCTGCTGCGCCGCCACCTGGCGCGCTACGCGCCGCACATCCAGCTCGACCCGGTGTCCACGGCGCAGGAGGCGCTGGCCCGCCTGCCCCCGCTGGCGCCCGCGCGGCACGACGTGCTGCTGCTGGATTTCCACCTGCCGGGCATGAACGCCATCGAGGTGGTGCGCGAGGTGCGCCAGGCGCGCGGGCTGGAGCTGCCCATCCTCGTGATCACCGGCCACGGCAACGAATCCAGCGCGGTGCAGGCGCTCAAGCTGGGCGCCACGGACTACCTCGTCAAGCACGACGACGTGCTGCAGCGCCTGCCGGTGGCCATCGAGAACGCCTGGTTCCGCGCGCAGCTGGAACGCGAGCGCGGTGCGCTGCGCGAGAGCGAGGAGCGGTTCCGCCAGATGGCCGAGTCCATCGGCGACGTGTTCTGGCTCACCGACCCGTCGCGGCATCGGGTGCTGTACGCCAGCCCGGCCTACGAGCAAATCTGGGGCGACCCCGTGGCCGAGGTCTACGAGGACTGGGAGGCCTGGCAGCGCCGCATCCATCCCGACGACCGGGCGCGCGTGCGCCAGACCATCGCCGGGCTGCGCCGCGAGGACTACGAGATCGAGTTCCGCATCGTGCGCGCCGACGGCGCCGTGCGCCACCTGCTGATGCGCGGCTACGGGGTGCGGGGCGGCGCCGGCCAGGGCGTGCGCCGCGCGGGCCTGGTGCAGGACGTCACCCTGCGCCGCGAGCAGGAGGCGCGCATCGAGCACCTGGCGTACCACGACGCGCTCACCGGCCTGCCCAACCGGCTGCTGGTGGCCGACCGCCTGCAGCTGGCGCTGGCCCACGCGCAGCGCCTGCAGCACCAGGTGGCGGTGCTGTACCTGGACCTGGACCGCTTCAAGGTGGTCAACGATTCGCTCGGGCACCTCGCCGGCGACGCGCTGCTGCGCGAGGTGGCCCGCCGGCTGTGCGCCGCGCTGCGCGAGGAGGACACCGTGGGCCGCCTGGGCGGCGACGAGTTCCAGGTGGTGCTGGGCGACATCGTCGACGCGGCCGCGGCGGCGCACGTGGCGGAGAAGCTGATGCAGGCGCTGGCCGCGCCGTTCCTGCTGGAGGGCCACGAGGTGCACGTGTCGGCGTCCCTGGGCATCGCGCTGTTCCCGCGCGACGGCGCCAGCGCCGAGCTGCTGCTGAAGTACGCCGACACCGCGCTGTACGAGGCGAAGGCGGAAGGCCGCAACGCCTACCGCTTCTTCAGCCCGGAGATGAACACCCTGGCGCATGGCCGGCTGCGCCTGGAGAACGACCTGCGCCGGGCCATCGAGCGCGGCGAGCTGGTGCTGCACTACCAGCCGCAGCTGGACCTGGCCACGGGCCGCGTCGATGCCGTGGAGGCGCTGGTGCGCTGGCAGCACCCGCAGCGCGGGCTGCTGCAACCGGGCACGTTCATCCCGGTGGCGGAGGAGACGGGCCTGATCGTCGGCCTGGGCGAATGGGTGCTGTCGGAAGCCTGCCGCCAGGCCGCCGAGTGGCACGCGACGGGGCTGGCCGACCTGCGCGTGGCCGTCAACATCTCGCCGCGCCAGCTGCAGCGCCCGGGCCTGGATGCGCTCGTGCAGCAGGTGCTGGCCGACACCGGCCTGCCGCCCGCCTGCCTGGAGCTGGAGATCACCGAAAGCAGCATGATGGTCGACCCGCCCCAGGCCATCCGGCTGCTGCAGGCGCTGCACGACCTGGGCGTGCAGCTCTCCATCGACGATTTCGGCACCGGCTGGAGCAGCTTCGCGCACCTGCGACGCATGCCGCTGCACCGGCTGAAGATCGACGGGTCGTTCGTCGCGGGGCTGGCGGCGGGGGTGGATGGTGCCCAGGCCGGTGACGCCGGCGACACGGCCATCGTGCAGGCCATCATCGTGATGACGCACCAGCTGGGCCTGCGCGTGATCGCCGAAGGCGTGGAGACGCTGGAGCAGCGCATGAGCCTGATGCGCCAGGGCTGCGACGAGATGCAGGGGTACCTGCTGGCGGCGCCGGTGCCGGCGCCCGAGCTGCCGGCCCTGCTCTCGCGCATCGGCGAGCAGGCTCCCGGGCGCTGACGGCGCGACCCGCCGTCACGCATCCCCGTGCGGCGGCCCGGTGCGCAAAATGCTAGGCGCCCGGCCGACCCGGCCGGCTCCGGGCGACCCCGCCCGAAGGCTTGCCCTGCGGCCCGGCGAACCGCTTCACCGCCACGCCTTCGTCGGTGTACGAATTGACCCGCGGCGCGATGACGACCGACGTGCCCCCGGCCGCGGACAACGTCTCCGATTCCATCACCCAGTGCGTCTTGCCGCGGTTGGCCAGCGGCACCCAGGTGCGCTCGCGCAGGCCGTCGCCGGTGGTGCGGTCCTGCAGGATCTTCAGGCCGTCGAAGCGCCAGGTGATGGGCTGCGTGGTTTCGGTGCCGGCGGCCAAGTCGTCCTGGATGCGCAGGCCGGTGAAGTCCTGGTAGAGGTCGATCCAGAAGGGGCCGTTGCCGCCCATGAACAGGCCCGATTCCCAGTGCCGCGCGGCCTGGCCGGCGGTGCCGAAGCCAGCGCCGGCCCGCGGCTGCACCATCAGCGTTCGCCACACGTTGCGCGGCGCGCCGGCCGACCAGGTGGCGGCCAGCCACACCTCGGCGCCGGTGCGGGCATCCTGCGAGATGCGCGTGTAGGCGCGTTGCTGCCCGGTGAGGTTGATGACCACCCAGCCGTCCACCAGCAGCGCGCCCACGACGTCGCCGGACGTGGCGAAGGTGACGTCGCCGGCGCCGATGCGCACCGTGTCCTGCCACAGGGGCGTCACGTCCACCGGGTCGGACAGGAACGTCTCGCTGAAGCCCGCCAGCGGGGCGCCACCCAGCACGTCGGCCATCGACGGCCGCGCCGTCATCACCAGATGGTCGAAGGCCTCGCCGGGGTCGCCCGGGGCGCCGAACGGCACCACCGCGCCTGGCGTGCAGCCGCCTTCGTCCACCACCTGGCCGATCTCCACCACCTGCGTGGCGCCCTTGCGGGGCGTGCCACCGGCGGGGCGGAACACCACCTGCCGGGTTTCCACGCGCTGGGGGAAGAACGCGCCGTGGCAGTCGACGCCCTGTTGCTCGTGCGTGATGGGCGCGTCGAAGGTGACGAGGCGCTGGCCCGCGCCGTTGTCGGTCCAGCTGCCGTCGCCCATGCCCGCGCTGGCGACGGCGTGGGCGCGGTGCCCGGCCTGCCAGTCCACCAGCCAGGCCGTGGACGCATCGCCCACGTGGTGCACGTAGGCCGTGCGCGTGGCGGCGTGGGCGGGCAGCGGGGCGGTCAGGGGCGCGGCCGACAGCAGGGCGAGGGCGGCGCGCAGCGGCAAGTGGCGGAGGAGGGCGGGCAGGCGAATTCTCATCATCGGTCGGGATCCTGGAGCCGCGCGGGTGGCCGCGGCGATCCGGTCGATGATGCCCGGTGCAGCCCGGGCGTCAATCGGGTGGGTGCCCCGCCGTTGCCGGGCCAGGCCGGGCCCTCGTTGAGCAGGTTCACCACCCGCGGCAGGATGACGGGCGTGCCGAGACCGCCGTCCCAGTTGGTCAGGCTTTCCATCACCCAGTGCGTCTTGCCGTGGTTGGCCAGCGGCACCCAGGTGCGCTCGGCCGTGACGTCGCCGAGCGCCCGGTCCTGGATCATCGTCACGCCGTCGGCCGCGAAGTGCCAGGTGAACGGGGCGTCCGTCTCCGACCCGTCCGCGTTCAGGTTGCGCTTCACGCCCGTGCCGTCCTTGTAGACCTGATGCAGCACTTGCACCTGGTCACCGACGAAGATGCCGTTCTCCCACACCCGCGCCGCCTGCCCGGCCGTGCCGAATCCGGCGCCGGGCCGCGGCGTCACCACCAGCGCGCCCAGCACCCAGGTGGGCCGTGTGCCGTCCCAGTCGGCCATCAGCCAGTGCTCGCGGCCCGTGCCCACCTCCACCTCGATGCGGGTCCAGGCGACCTGGCCGAAGGGCATCGTCACCACCGTCCACCCGTCCTGCAGGCGGCTGGGGTAGGCATGGCCGGACGACTGGAACACCACCTGGCCGTGGCCCATCGTCGTCACGTCGGCCGCGCCGATGGTGGCCGGCGGGGTGCCCAGGTCGGTCTCGGTCCAGCCGGCGAGCGCGGCGCCGTCGCCCAGGTCGTCCACGGGCGGGCGGGCGGCCATGTCGCGGCGGTCCATCGTCCATCCGGGCACGTCCACGTCGCCCCAGGCCTCGACGTGGCCCGGGGTGCAGCCGCCCAGGTCGGTGGTGGTGCCCGCCTCGGAGACCTCGGTGCTGCCCTTGCGGGCGTTGCCGGCCACGTCGAGGAAGCCCACCTGCACGATGTCCTGGCGGACCGGGAACGGGTTGCCGTTGCAGTCGATGCCGCCCATGGCGAACACGGTGCTGATGGGCGGGTCCAGGGTCACGACGCGGCGGCCCTGGCCGTCCGTCGTGACGCTGCCGTCGCCGCGGCCTTCCCAGGTGACCAGGTGGGCGCGGGCCCCCCCTTGCCAGTCGACCAGGAACGCGGTGTCGTCGAATTCCAGCGGGTTGACGTAGGCGACCGAGCGCGTCGATGCGGCGGCCGCTGGCGCCGTGGACGACCGGTTTGCGCCCGTGGCCGCGATGGGCGCGAGGGCCCCCGCCAGGACGACGGTGGCGGCGAGCGACGTGACGGATGCGCGGGTGCGCGCGGTCGGACGGCGTGGTGGGGTGACGTGCATGGAAGACCTCCTCCGGCTCGGCCCCGATCGGGCCTTGGGCGGGGTTATGCGCGCCGCGGGCGCGGCGCGCATCCTCCCGCGGGAGGACGCACCTTCCGGTTCACGCCTCCCAGATCGCCGCCATCGCCTGCGCGAAGCGCCCCGCGATGCTGGAGGCGGCCATGTGGTGGTGGTCGCGCAGCGCCCAGCGTCCGGCCACCATCACGTCGCGCCAGGGGCGGCCGGGGCTGGAGAACACCAGCGCGTCCAGCCAGTGCGAGCGCGGCAGGCCGGCCAGGCTGGCGTCCGACGGATCCACCACCAGCAGATCGGCACGCGCGCCTGCGCGCAGGCCCCAGCGGGATTCGCCGGCCGCCGCGCCGCCGCCGCGCAGGGCGCTGTCGAACAGGCGGCCGGCGGTGTCGGGATGGGATACGGCAGGGGGTATGTCACCCGACGTCTTGCCAGGCGCCACGTCGGGCTGCGCGCACACGTTGCGGCGTTCCAGCTTCAGGCGCTGGCCGTATTCCATCCAGCGCAGTTCCTCGCGCCAGCTGCGCGTCACCTGGCTGTCGGAGCCGACGGCCAGGGCCACGCCGGCGTCCAGCCACGCGGGCACGTCGGTGAAGCCGTCGCCCAGGTTGGCCTCGGTGCCGGGGCAGATCACCACGCCTGCGCCGGAGGCCGCCACGGCGTCGATCTCCTGCTGCGTCACATGGGTGGCATGCACCAGTTGCCAGCGGGCGTCCAGGCCCGCGCGATCATGTGACGCCAGCCACGCCACGGGCGTCAGGCCGGTGGCGGCCACGCAGTCGCGCAGCTCGGCGCGCTGCTCGGCGGCGTGCACGTGGATGGGGCCGGCGTCGTGCTGCGCCAGCGTGCGCAGGCGGGCGATCGATTCACCCGCGGCGGCGCGCACGGAGTGGATGGCCACGCCGGCGTTCAGCGGCACGCGGCGGCCCTGGGGCGCGCGCGCGGCGAAGTCGGCGCGGCGGGCCCAGATGTCGTCGGCGGTGGCATGGAATCGGCGCTGGTCCTCGCGCAGGGTGGGCGCGTCGAAGCCGGCGCGCTCGTACAGCGCGGGCAGGTAGGTGAGGCCCAGGCCCGCGTCCTCGGCGGCATCCGCCAGGGCCAGGCCCAGGGCGAGGGGATCGTCGTAGGGCGTGCCGCCGGGCGCGTGCTGCAGGTAGTGGAACTCGCAGACGTGCGTGTAGCCGCCGCGCAGCAGCTCGACGTAGAGGTGGGCGGCGATGGCGCGCAGCTGCTCGGGGGTCACGGCATTGGCGACGCGGTACATGCGGTCGCGCCAGGACCAGAAGTCGTCGTGTGCGCCGGTGCGCCGCTCGGACAGGCCGGCGAAGGCGCGCTGGAAGGCGTGGCTGTGGGCGTCCACCAGCCCGGGCAGGACGGGGCCAGCCAGCACGTGGGCGGGCGCGGGCGCGGCCGTGCCCGGCTCGATGCGCGCCCAGCGGCCCGTCGCGTCCACCTCCAGCGTCACCGCGTCCTGCCAGCCCCCGTCGATCCACGCGGCCGGCGCCCAGTACAGGCCGGGGGCGCGGGGTTCATCGTGCATCGCGCCGTCGTGGCCCGCGCCGGGGCCCGTGCCCGCGCCCTGGCCGTTCATGCCGGCCTCCAGTCCCGCAGCGTGGTCAGCAGCTCGCGCAGCACCGGGGTCACCTGGGCGGCGCGGTCGTCGCGGAACCCGAAGGGCGCGCTCTCGTCCATGTAGCAGGTCCAGGTCATCTCCAGCTGCACGGCATGCACCTGCTCGGCGGGGCGGCCGTAGTGGCGCGTGATGTAGCCGCCCTTGAAGCGGCCGTCCACCACGTGGTCGTAGCGCTGCTGGCGGGCCAGCACGCCGGCCAGCGCGTCGCGCAGCGCTGGCGCGCAGCTGCTGCCCGCGGCCGTGCCCAGGTTGAGCGCGGGCAGGCGGCCCTCGAACAGCCAGGGCAGCGCGGGGTGGATGCTGTGGCCGTCGAACAGGGTGGCGTGCCCGTGCGTCTCGCGCAGGCGCGCGAGCTCGCCGGCCAGCGCGTCGTGGTACGGGCGCCAGTAGGCGTCGCGGCGGCGGGCGATCTCGGCGGCGTCGGGCGCCTGGCCGTCGCGGTACAGCGGGTCGCCCGTGAAGAAGCGCGTGGGGCAGAGCTCGGTGTTGTTGGCGCCGGGGTACATCGGCGTGTCGTCGGGTGGGCGGTTCAGGTCGATCACGTAGCGCGACAGGCGCGGCACGATCAGGCTGGCGCCCAGCTCGCGCGCGAAGCCGTACAGGCGTTCGAGGTGCCAGTCGGTGTCCTCGCAGTCCAGCGCGCGCGGCACATAGGCCTCGCGCAACGCGGCGGGGATCAGGGTGCCGCAGTGGGGCACGCTGACGAGCAGCGGCGTGGTGCCCTGCACCAGGGTGTGGGTCATCTCGGCGGTCGCCGCGTGGGGTGCGGTCATCGGGGGATCTCCTGCCCGCCGGCGATGGTGCGCAGGCAGGCGTCGTGGCCGAAAGCGTAGGCCAGGTCGCGCGGGTGCGGAAGGTCCCACACCGCCAGGTCGGCGCGCAGGCCCGCGGCCAGGCGCCCGCGATCAGGCAGGGCGAGTGCCCGCGCCGCCTGCACCGTGGCGCCGCGCACGGCCTCCTCGGGCGTCAGCCGGAAGTCGACGCAGGCCAGGTGGATCATCAGCGGCAGCGACAGCGTGGGCGACGTGCCCGGGTTGTGGTCGGTGCTCACGGCCATCGGCACGCCCGCCGCGCGCAGGGCATCGATGGGCGGCAGCGTGGTCTCCCGCAGGAAGTGGAAGGCGCCCGGCAGCAACATCGCCACCGTGCCGGCCGCGCGCATCGCCTGCACGCCGGCCGCGGAGAGGTGCTCGACGTGGTCGCAAGACAGGGCCCCGAAGCCGCAGGCCATCTCCGTGCCCGCGCTGTCGCTCAGCTGCTCGGCGTGCAGCTTCACGGGCAGCCCCAGCGCGCGGGCGGCCGTGAACACGCGGGCCACCTGCGCGGGGCTGAACGCGATGCGCTCGCAGAATGCATCCACCGCGTCCACCAGCCCCTGCGCGTGCCAGCGCGGCAGCCACTCGACGATGGCGTCGATGTAGGCGTCGGCGCGCCCCTCGAACTCGGGCGGCAGCGCGTGCGCGGCCAGGCAGGTGGTGCGGACGGTGGCCGTGCCCTCCGCGCCCAGCCGGCGCGCCACGCGCAGGCAGCGGGCCTCGTCCTCGAAGCTGAGGCCGTAGCCGGACTTGATCTCGACCGTGGTGACGCCGCCATGCTGCAGGTGGCGCAGCCGGCCGCGCGCCAGGGCGAGCAGCGTGGCCTCGTCCGCCGCGCGCGTGGCCGCCACGGTGGACCGGATGCCGCCGCCGGCCCGCGCGATGTCCTCGTAGGTGGCGCCCTGCAGGCGCAGCTCGAACTCGTGCGCGCGACTGCCGGCATACACCAGGTGGGTATGCGCGTCGACCAGGCCGGGGGTGGCGAGCGCGCCGTGCAGGTCGTGCTCGGCGTGTGCCTGCAGGCCGGCGGGCAGCTGGTCGTCGGGCCCGATCCCGGCGATGGCGTCGCCGTCGGTGACGATGGCCGCGTCCGGCAGCAGGCCCCAGCCGCCGGGCGTGGCCAGCGTGCAGGCGTGGGCGTGGCGCCAGAGGGTGCGGGAGGTGCCGGCGGCGGGGGGAGGCAGGGCGGTCATCGCGGTGGGGGGGAGGCGGAGTAGGTGATCCAGAACCAGGGGGCGATGGCCGAGGTCGCAGTCGGGCCCGGGGGCAAGGGCCGGGCCTCGCCGGCATCGGGGTCCGCGGCCAGCAGGGTCCAGGGCCCGTCATCCTCGCGCGCATCGTCCAGCCAGGCCAGCGTGCCGGCGGACAGTGCCACGTCGGGGTGCCCGGCGCGCGCGAGGCGCGCGGGCGTCCCCACGTACGCGCCGCGGGCGCGGGGGGTCGCCTGGGCGGGGGCGGGCACGCTGGCGGGCGCGCCTGCCGTGGCGGTGGCGGTGACCGTGGCGGTTCCGGTGGCAGTGGTGGCGGCGGTGGCGGGCGCCCCCGCGTGCGCCCGCGCCAGCGTCGCCCGGCCGAACCGCCGGTCGACCATCACGTTCAGGTCCCGCGTGGCGCCGTCCAGCAGCGCGCAGCCCGGCGCGTCCGCGCCGTCGAAGGCGAGCGGCGGGTCGCCCGCGCGACAGTCGAGCGGCGCCTGGCCGGGCAGGTGCAGCCGGACGCCGGCGCCGGACAGCACCGCGAAGTGGCGGTCGATGCCGGGGAAGGCGGAGAAGGGCCCGTCCGTCGCGATGTCGGCCACGCTGATGCGCAGGGCCCACGCAGCGTCGGCGGTCGCGCCCTCTGCGCCCGGCGCGACCACCCGCAGCAGCTCGCGCGTGACGCCGCCGCCGTTCTTCCACGCCTGGGCGGGCACGTCGTGCAGGTGCACCAGCCGCAGGCCGTCCTCGCGCGCGGGGACGTCACGGGCGCGCGGCCCGCTCATGGCCGGAACTGCCCTTCCAGCGAGTACCGCGTGCCGGGATGCACCAGCCGCGCCAGCGTGACGGGCAGCCCGCGGCTGACCGTGCGGCGCACCACGATCAGGCAGGGATCGGTGCGTTCGATGCCCAGCAGGCGGGCCTCCTGCGCGGTGGGGGTGGCGGCCTCGATGGACACCTGCGCCTCCCACAGCGGGGCCACGTCCAGCAGGTAGTGCGTGGGCGTGATGCGCGTGAAGTCGTTGTCCAGGTAGTGCGGGGCGCAGGCGGGGTTGATGTAGCGGTCCTCGCACTGCAGCGGCACGCCGTCCTCGTGGTGCACGATCAGCGTGTGGAACACCGTGTCGCCGGCCACCAGGCCGAGGCGCGCGGCCAGGGCGGTGGGCGCGGCCTCGGCGCGCTGCAGGTGCACCGTGGCCTCGTGGCGGTGGCCGCGCGATTCGATCTCGTCGTGGATGTCGCGGATGGTGAGCGTGGACGACACCCGGTTGAGCTGCGCCGCGAACGTGCCCACGCCCTGCACCCGCTGGATCAGCCCGGCGTCCTGCAGCTCGCGCAGCGCCCGGTGCACCGTCATGCGGCTGACGCCGAAGCGCGCCACCAGGTCGGCCTCCGACGGCATCTGCGCACCGGGCGCCCAGGTGCCGCGCTCCAGCTCGTCCTTCAGGTATTGCTTGACCCGCGCGTAGGGGGGGCGCGGCGTGCCGGCGGTGAACGAAGGATCGGCGGCGGGCGGCACGTGCGGCGGGGAGGGCATGGCGGGGATCCTACTTGCACAGACTTGTCTAGACAAGTAGAGTTCGCCCCATCCCGCGGCTCGGTCCATCCTCCGAACCCGCGCTGCCGTCCCGCCGTTCCAGGAGCCCCGCCATGACCGACAACGCCACCGCCCGCCAGGCCGCCCTGCCGCGCCCCGTCCGCGCCCCCCGCGGCACCGAGCTGCACTGCGCCAACTGGCTGATCGAGGCCGCCTACCGCATGATCCAGAACAACCTGGACCCCGAGGTGGCCGAGAACCCGGACGCGCTGGTGGTGTACGGCGGCATCGGCAAGGCCGCGCGCAACTGGGATTGCTTCGAGCAGATCCTGGCGTCGCTCCAGTCGCTCAAGGCCGACGAGACGCTGCTGGTGCAGTCGGGCAAGCCGGTGGGCGTGTTCCGCACGCACGCCGATGCGCCCCGCGTGCTGCTGGCCAACTCCAACCTGGTGCCCAAGTGGGCCACGTGGGAGCACTTCCACGAGCTCGACCGCCAGGGCCTGATGATGTACGGCCAGATGACGGCCGGCTCCTGGATCTACATCGGCAGCCAGGGCATCGTGCAGGGCACGTACGAGACGTTCGTCGAGGCCGGCCGCCAGCACTTCGGCGGCTCGATGGCCGGCAAGTGGATCCTCACGGCCGGCCTGGGCGGCATGGGCGGCGCGCAGCCGCTGGCCGCCAGCTTCGCGGGCGCGTCGTCGCTCACCATCGAGTGCCAGCAGAGCCGCATCGACTTCCGCCTGAAGACGCGCTACGTGGACGAGCAGGCGCGCGACCTGGACGACGCGCTGGCGCGCCTGGCGCGCTACACCGCCGAGAAGAAGGCCGTGTCCATCGCCCTGCTGGGCAACGCGGCCGAGGTGCTGCCGGAACTGGTGAAGCGCGCGAAGGCGGGCGCCCTCCAGCCCGACCTGGTCACCGACCAGACCTCCGCGCACGACCTGGTCAACGGCTACCTGCCCGCCGGCTGGACCGTGGCGCAGTGGCGCGCCGCCCAGGCCGAGCCGGCGCAGCACGCCGCGCTGCGCGATGCCGCGGCCCGGGGCTGCGCGGTGCACGTGCAGGCCATGCTCGACTTCCAGGCGATGGGCATCCCCACGGTGGACTATGGCAACAACATCCGCCAGGTGGCCTTCGACGAGGGTGTGAAGAACGCCTTCGACTTCCCCGGCTTCGTGCCCGCGTACGTGCGCCCGCTGTTCTGCCAGGGCAAGGGCCCGTTCCGATGGGTGGCGCTGTCGGGCGATCCGGAGGACATCCGCAAGACCGACGCCAAGATGAAGGAGCTGTTCCCCGACGACGCCGGCCTGCACCGCTGGCTGGACATGGC